>Ga0197142_1000561_pt1 | contig 34340 bp, 31 predicted proteins | sample GBS60_MetaG_FD_148614 | JGI IMG/M metagenome (GOLD analysis project Ga0197142, IMG submission 148614) | Sediment microbial communities from Great Boiling Springs, Gerlach, Nevada, United States - GBS 60_MetaG | ecosystem: Environmental > Aquatic > Thermal springs > Hot (42-90C) > Sediment...
ATGTTGATAAACTCAAGGCAAAAGGGCATTTGGGAAAGACCATTGGCAAAGTCACCGGGGCAACCGCTACGGAAACCTTCAGGACTCAATGGCAGAACGTTCACAACGACCATTAGAACAGCGTTGTGCTGCTATTATCATTACATCCGGTCTGCCTGTCAACGCCAACCGTCGCTCTGCCCACAGCCCATACAACCAATCAACCAACCGACGGATGCCCGGCAGACCGGTCCAGCCATACAGCCACCCTAGCCCCAGCACCGCATAAACCTGCCGAAACACCTCGACCCCCCGGATCACCCGCCCGTCGGCGGTAATGGCATGGATTTCCCGCATAGCCGTTACAAAGTCAATCCCGGCGTTGGCTGCGGCATCGTAGTCCGGGGCGGCAATATCCACAAACGCAATCAGTCCCCGTCCCCCATCCCGGCGCCGCAAAAATTCGATTTCCCGCCGACACAAGGGACAGTCCCCATCGTAGAGCAACTTGATGTGCCAAGCAGATGCCACAGCCATGAACCCGGTTCAAACCTTCCTTAAAGTTTCTTCATCTATCTTAGCTTGAGGCGAGTCACATCCGCGCCAGGCTCTGCCCAATGTATTGCCGCGCAAGCCACTTCCTAAAAAAGTTCATAAATTGGTGCCCGATAAAATACTTCATGAGAAATCTTTTCGTTATAAATAAGCTTCAGGGCACCTGGGTTGATTAATCCTAACAATAGGAATTTAGCCCCCAAATGACGATGCTTTGTCTCATTAGGTGCACATTTTGGCACAAACCCCCAAAATTTTAAGATTCAACACTTCTAGTTCTTACGCCCCTTGGCATTACAGCCTGTTCATTCAAAATAGGGTTATTCAGGGGGTAGGAGAGAAGGACATGCCAACCCATTCTCTGAATTCACGGCAAAGAATGGAGCAGATACTGGCGACGTATTTACTACTGATCAATCCCTCTTGCTTCCGAAGTTGGTTTGCTAAGTGTTGCTACTGTACCCCTTAATTCTTAATAGGCTGTAGCTTCATGCTTAACAAAATTCCCCTGCACGCGTATCGCCCTAGACGTGACAGGAATCGCCTTTTTGCTGAAGATGGCAAGCGTAGGGACACGGTACTCCCATGCGGCTTACTTGGCGTACTGTCGCTGGCGCAGGACTCGCAGGGCTGTTGCTGGTACTGGGATTGGGTTCCCTCTTGCCCCGGCGGTGGCGGCTACCGGTTGCCAACGCTTGCCCCATTCCCGTTTACCTCTGGGGGGGAGCACTCCACACCGACGTGATTTTGCCAAGACAAAACCAGTATGTTGACTGGGCAAAACTCCTACCCCTAGACCAAATTGGCGCCACGGATGCCCAGTATCTCAGTTTTGGGTTTGGGGAGCAGCGGTTTTACATGGGGGAACCGGGTTCGTTGCTGGTGCGGTGGCCGCAGGGGTTACGGGCCTTGTTTGGGGTCAATGCCAGTATCATTTTTGTCAATCCCCTGCCTGCAGTGCCCACTTCCAGCCACTGTGTGGGACTCACGGCGGCCCAGTACCAAGCGTTGGTAGCCCACATCCATAGGTCCTTCCGGCGCAATCGGCAAGGGGCGGTCGTGCCCTTGGGACGGGGGCATCAGCCGACGGGGCAATTTTTCCAGGCGCAACCGGCCTATTCCCTCCTCTTTACCTGCAACCATTGGACGGCCCAGGGGCTGGACCGGGCTGGCGTGCCGACCCCCCGTTTCCCGCTGTTGAGCCAGAGCATTCTCTGGCACGCCCGGCGCGGCTGTCGCTGTCCCTAGACCACCAACTCCTGGGCTAGGGCGTCTTTGACCCGTTGGGAGCAAATCTCGCCCGCATGCGTCACACAGGCTGCTTGGATAATGTCATCCGTAAAGTCCAGGTGCAGTTCATTGCGAGGCATCAACAAGTTCAAGAGACTGTATAGATTTCTGCTGTACATTTGGCTGGCGTGGATGGGCATCGAGGCCGGGAGGTTGACTGGTCCAATCAGGGTAACGCCCCCTTTGACCACCTGATGCCCTGCTTCAATGCCCTCGCAGTTGCCGCCCTGGGGAGCCGCCAGGTCAATGATCACGCTTCCCGGTTGCATGCGGGCCACCATCGCTTCTGTGACCAACAGGGGCGCCCGTTTCCCCGGCACTTGCGCCGTCGTAATCACCACATCCGCCCGCGCCACATGGTCGCTGATCACCTGGCGGGAACGTTCCTTACTCGCTTCGGACACCTCCCGCGCATAGCCGCCTGCCCCCTCAGTAGCTTCCTCAAGCGGCACTTCCACAAACTTAGCCCCCAAACTTTGCACCTCTTCTTTCACCTGGGGACGAATATCAAACGCTTCGACCACCGCCCCCAACCGGCGGGCTGTAGCAATCGCCTGCAATCCGGCCACCCCTGCCCCGATGACAAACACTTTGGCCGGGGGAATCGTGCCCGCTGCCGTGGTCAACATGGGGAAAAATTTGGGCAGGTGCCCAGCCGCCAGGAGCACCGCCTTGTATCCTGCCACCGCCGCCTGGGAAGACAGGGCATCCATGCTCTGCGCCCGCGACGTGCGGGGAATCATCTCCATACTCACCGTCGTCACGCCCTGCTTGGCCAGGTCCCGCATCAGCAACGGGCGACCGAGGGGGTCCATAAACCCAATCAACACCGTTCCCGGTCGGAGCAGGTGTACTTCCGTTTCCTGGGGGGGAGCCACCTTCAGCACCACCTGCGCCTCCGCCAGCAGAGCCAAAGGGTCGCTGACCACCTGCGCCCCCGCCTCCTCGTAGGCCCGATCCGGAAAATGGGCACCCAGCCCCGCACCCGTTTCCACACACACCGTCAATCCCTTTTGCACCAACCGAGCTACGGTTTCCGGCACCAAAGCCACCCGGGATTCCCCCACCTCACGTTCTCTCAGTACCGCTACCCGCATTGCTTGTCCTGCTCCACCGAAATTAGCTGATTTAGTGTGGCACAGCCGCCTGCGAATCCCGCCCAAAAATGCAGGAAATTTTCAGGATCAGGGGCGTCCCCCCGACCGCCCGGTTCTGTCTTAGAATGCCATTTTGTATCCTCCATGGCAAAACTCCGAAGTAAGTGGCGGTCATGTCCTTTGTGAATCTGCACGTCCACACCGAATACAGTCTGCTCGATGGGGCCAGTCAAATCCCCCAGTTAGTGGAACGGGCAGTGGCCTTGAATATGCCTGCCATCGCCATTACCGACCACGGGGTCATGTACGGAGCCATTGAACTGATCAAACAATGTCGCGAACGGGGAATTAAACCCATCGTTGGCAACGAAATGTATGTGATTAACGGGGATATTACCAAACAGGAACGCCGCCCCCGCTACCATCAAGTTGTCCTGGCGAAAAATACCGAAGGCTATCGCAATTTAGTCAAATTAACCACGATTTCTCACCTGCACGGCATCCAGGGTAAAGGAATTTTTGCCCGCCCCTGCATCAACAAGGAACTCTTGGCCGAATATCGGCAGGGATTGATTGTCACCAGCGCCTGTTTGGGTGGTGAAATACCTCAAAAAATCCTCCAAGGTAAGTATCAGGAAGCGCGGGAAATCGCCCAATGGTATCAAAAAACATTCGGGGATGATTTTTATTTAGAAATTCAAGACCACGGTTACCCGGAAGACCGCATTGTTAATGTGGAATTGATCAACATCGCCCAGGAGTTGGGAATTAAATACATTGCCACCAACGATGCCCACTACATTTCCTGCTATGACGTGGAAGCCCATGATGTGCTGTTGTGTATTCAAACGGGTAAGTTAATCACAGAACCCAAACGCCTCCGCTATAGCGGTACTGAATACCTCAAATCAGCGCAAGAAATGTCGGAACTATTCCGGGATCACCTGGAAGATGAGGTCATTCAAACCGCCCTAAAAACCACTCTGGAAATTGCCAACAAAATTGAGTCCTATAACATTCTCGGTGAGGCTCGTTTACCCGAATACGACGTCCCTGTTGGGCATACCGTAGATACCTATTTAGAACAGATGGCCTGGCAGGGTTTAGCCGAACGCCTGGGCGTGAAACGGGATCAGATTCCCAGTCAGTACAAAGAGCGTTTGGCTTACGAACTGAAAATCATTCAACAACGGGGATTTTCTGGTTATTTTTTGGTGGTGTGGGACTATGTGAAATACGCCCGCGACCATCAGATTCCCGTTGGGCCAGGACGAGGTTCTGCCGCTGGTTCCTTGGTGGCCTATGCCCTCAAAATTACCAACATTGACCCGGTACACCATGGTCTGTTATTCGAGCGATTTTTGAACCCTGAACGCAAATCCATGCCCGATATTGATACGGATTTTTGTATTGACAACCGGGACCGTTTGATTGAATATGTCACCCAACGGTATGGGGCGGATCGGGTAGCCCAAATTATTACGTTTAACCGCATGACTTCCAAGGCGGTTGTGAAGGATGTGGCGCGGGTTTTGGAAGGAATCAGCCACCGGGAAGCGGATCAAATGGCTAAGTATATTCCCGTGTTTCGTGGCAAACCTGCTCCTTTACAGGAGATGGTGAGTGACGATACGCCTGCCCCGGAATTCAAAGCTAAGTATGAACAGGATGAAAAGGTGCGTCACTGGCTGGATTTAGCCATGCGGATTGAAGGGGTGAACAAAACCTTTGGCGTCCATGCCGCAGGTGTCGTGATTGCCCCACAACCCCTGGATGAATTGGTGCCTTTACAGCGCAACAACGATGGCGCCATTATCACGCAATATCCGATGGAAGATATTGAATCCCTCGGCCTACTCAAGATGGATTTTTTGGGTTTAAGAAATCTCACCTTGATTCAACAGGCCGTGCAACTGATTGCCAAAAATCATGGTATTCACATTGACCTCGACCGTTTACCCTTGGATGACCCCAAAACCTATGCCCTCCTCGCGCAAGGGGAAGTGGAGGGGATTTTCCAGCTTGAATCTGCAGGGATGCGACAAATTGTCCGGGATTTGAAACCCTCGAATATCGAAGATATTTCCTCGATTTTGGCACTCTATCGTCCCGGCCCTTTGGATGCGGGTTTGATCCCCAAATTCATCGACCGTAAACATGGGCGGGAGAAGGTCGAGTATTCCCATCCGATGCTTGAGGCAATTCTCCGGGAGACCTACGGCTTGATTATCTACCAAGAACAAATCATGAAAATTGCCCAGGATATGGCGGGGTACTCCCTAGGGCAAGCGGATTTGCTTCGCCGGGCGATGGGGAAAAAGAAACCTGAAGAAATGGAAAAACAACGCCAAGTATTTTTAGAAGGAGCGGCCAAAAATGGAATCCCCAAAAATATCGCTCTTGACCTATTTGAACAAATGGTTTTATTTGCCGAGTACTGCTTTAATAAATCCCATTCCACAGCCTATGCGTATGTGACCTATCAAACCGCCTATTTGAAAGCCAATTATCCGGTGGAATATATGGCGGCTTTATTGTCATCCCAGGCTGGTAATCAAGATAAAATTCAGCGCTATATTGCCACCTGTCAGAGCATGAATATCGAGGTGGAACCTCCAGATATTAACCGCTCCGATATGGACTTTACTCCCTTGAAAGACAGCCGCAAGATTTTGTTTGGCTTGAGTGCGGTGCGGAATGTGGGGCAGGGGGCAGTAGAACACATTTTGCAGGTGCGACAACAGGGCAAGTTTCAGTCTTTGGCCGACCTCTGTGACCGGGTGAATACTGCAGTAGTAAACCGGCGGGCTTTGGAGGCTTTGATTCAGTCGGGGGCGTTGGATCGACTGCACCCCAATCGCCGCCAAATGATGAGGGATTTGGAAGTGATCTTAGATTGGGCCAATAGCCGTGCCAAAGACCGGGAAATCGGCCAAACGGATATTTTTAGCTTCTTGCCGGAAAGTATCCAGCAAACCCCGGTAACGACTGCTCCCAAAGCCCCACCGGTAGAGGATTATTCTTCCCAGGAAAAGCTGAAGTTTGAGAAGGAATTGCTCGGTTTTTATATTTCCGACCACCCGCTAAAACCTCTGATGCAACGGGCACAGGTGTTGGCGCCAATTGCATTAGGACAATGGGAACAGGTCGTAGAAAATCGCCCGATTACTGCCCTGGCTTTGATGACCCAGCTCAAACCGATTACCACGAAAAAGGGTGACCGGATGGCCGTCGTTACTTTAGAAGATTTGAGTGGTAGTTGTGAGGCAGTGGCGTTCCCCCATACCTTCGCCCAAATAGAAGATTTGCTCATCCCGGAACAGCCTTTGGTGGTGTGGGGACGGTTTGAGCAACGGGATGAACAAATGCAACTGGTTTTGGAAGATGTGCAACTTGCCCAACGCATGCACATTCTGCACCTGCTGTTGCCGGTGGATCAGGCCGGGGACATCCAAATCCAGGCCAAGCTCAGAGATTTACTCAAGCCCTGGTGCGGGGAAACGGCAAAAACGCCTGTGGTGGCCACCGTGACCCACCCGTTGCGGCAAATTCAGGTGCGCTTTGGCTCCCAATTCCGGGTACAGGACGGTGTGGCGGCAGCCAATGCGCTAAGTCAAGCGGGTTTTGTCGCCGAATGTCAGGCTCTGATGGGTTAGGCGCTGGGGCATTGCCCACCCTTGGCCCGCTCAAACTTCCCCTTTCATGGCGCGTTTCATCTCCCGCACCGCCTGGGTTAGCCCCACCAACACGGCGCGACTGATGATGCTATGGCCGATGTTTAACTCCTCCATGCCGGGAATGCAGGCGACCGGATAGACGTTGTGGTAGGTCAATCCGTGCCCCGCATTGACCCGTAAACCCAGTTCCTGAGCCAGTTGTGCCCCCAGGGTTAAGCGTTCCAGTTCCTGCTGGCGGGTGGTTGCGTCTTTGGCGAGGGCGTAGGTTCCCGTGTGCAGTTCAATCCAGGTGGCGCCGGTCTGTTGGGCCGCCCGGATTTGCTCCGGTTCGGGGTCAATAAATAAACTGACGGGAATCTGGTGTCGTTGCAATTCCGCTACGGTTTTGGTCAAAAGGGCTTCGGATTGCACCACATCCAAACCGCCTTCGGTCGTAATTTCTTCTCGCCGCTCCGGGACAAGGGTGACATAGTCGGGGCGAATGTCTAGGGCAATCGCCAGCATTTCCGGGGTAGCCGCCATTTCCAGATTCAAATGGGTCTGCACGGTTTGCCGCAGACAGCGCACGTCCCGTTCTTGAATATGACGGCGGTCCTCCCGCAAATGCACCGTGATCCCGTCGGCTCCCCCCAATTCGGCCAAGACTGCGGCAGCAACCGGGTCGGGTTCGGTGGTGCGGCGCGCCTGCCGGATTGTGGCAACATGGTCTATGTTCACACCCAGAGTTAACACGGTGTCCGCCTCCCACTGGTTCTTTGCCATTGTACCGTTCTGGCGCCGACAGTCCCCGACACAACGGGTATTTTTGCTGCTGGGTGTTGCTCTGGTAGGGGTTTATGGACTGGCGGCCCTGTTGGCAGACGGGCTGGTGTCGCTGGGGTTGCCCCACCCTCAGGAGTTTCTGGCCCACGCACCCTACCAACCCCCCAGTCTCCAGCATTGGTGCGGCACGGACCGCCAGGGCTACGATGTCCTCAGCCGCACGATTTTTGGGGCACGCGCGGCCTGGCAGGTGGTGCTCCTGGCGACGGGCTTGAGCGTGGCTGTGGGCGTTCCCCTCGGCGCCTTAAGCGGCTATTGGGGCGGAAAACTCGATCAATTGTTGCTATTTGTTATGGACACCGTCTATACATTGCCAGGGTTGTTGTTGTCGCTAACGGTTGCCTTTGTGGTGGGGCGGGGGGTGCTCAATGCAGCCATTGCCCTGAGCATTGCCTATATTCCCCAGTACTACCGGGTGATTCGCAATCACACGCTGAGCTTGAAGCAGGAAGGGTTTGTCGAGGCGGCGCGGGCGTTGGGGGCAGGGAGTATCCACATTCTCACCTGGCATTTGAGCGGCCACCTGCGTCGGCATCTGCCGGTGTTGTTGAGTGTCAATAGTGCCGATGCGGTGCTGACCTTGGCCGGGCTGGGATTTCTGGGTTTGGGCTTGCCGCCGGAGGTGCCGGAGTGGGGACATGAATTGGCGCAGGCGTTGGCTGGTCTGCCAACGGGGATTTGGTGGCCAACGGTGTTTCCTGGCTTGGCGATGACCGGCCTGGTGGTGGGGTTGTCGTTGGTGAGCGAGGGGTTGGGGGAGTCCTGACGGCAGGGGGTCGAGGCATTACCATAGATAAAGAACGCGCCCGATAGACGTCTATGGAGTTAGAGGACCTACGCACCCAACTGAGCCTACTGCGGCGGGAAAATGAATTGCTGCGCCAGGAGAACCAGGATTTGCGGTTGGGGCGGGATGTCCTGCTGGAGCGGTTGCGTCAGATTGAGGGGGTGAGCCAGCCCTGCCAGAATTGTTTGGCCATGGGGGAACAATGGTTGCTCCAGGCTTCGGGGGTGAATTACACCCGGTTGAAAGAATTGTTGGCCCAAAAGGACTGGGATGCTGCGGACCGAGAAACGCAACGTTTGCTCTTGAAAATTGCCGGTAAAAAAGCGGAGGAACAGGGTTTTTTAGATGCCGTTCACATTGACCATTTACCCTGTATTGATTTGAAAATTATTAACAAGCTATGGAGTGTTTATTCCAATGGGAAATATGGGTATATCATCCAGCAGAAAATCTGGTCGCAAAGCCGCAGTACTGCGAATTTGTGGGGGCATCCCGATTTCGATGGTTATTACCCCATGCGGGAGGGAATTGGTTACTCCTTGGCCCAGCGACTGTTGCGGTGTGCCTTAGAGAGTTTTTAGGGGATGACAGGCAACCCTTTCCTGAACCCCCTTAACCCACAATGGCCACACCCCAAGGGCAAAATTCGGTGACCCAAAAATCCACTTCAGGATAGTCTATTTTTAGCTTTTCAACCGCTGGCTGAGCGAGGGTGGCATCAGGATATAGGGCAAACACGGTTGGCCCGGAACCCGAAAGTAAACTCCCCAAGGCTCCACTGGTTAATAAATCCTGTTTGAGTTGAGCAATTTCCGGGTGCGCTGGCAATACCACTTTTTCAAAATCGTTGTGTAAATGGGCGGCAATTTCTGCTAAGGAATGGCTGGCTAAGACCTGCACAAAATGATCCGATTTCAGGGCAGAAGCCTCGGCAAATGTAGGGCGAAACATTTCACTGTAGGTGCGATAGGCCCAAGGGGTGGAAATGCTGAGATTCACAAATTTTGCCAACACCACCGCCCCACCCGTCACCGGCGGTAAAGGTTCCAAAATATCCCCCCGCCCTGTCCCCAAGGCCGTGCCCCCCTGCACACAAAACGGCATATCCGACCCCAACCGGGCCGCCAACTCCTGCAATTCCGGCACGGTCAACCCCAAGCCCCACAAATGGTTTAACCCCACCAACACGGCAGCCCCATTGCTGGACCCCCCCGCCAACCCCGCCGCCACCGGAATCCGTTTCTCAATATGGATGTGGACACCTGTGGCCTGTTTGGGAAATTCTTCTGCCAAAAGATGGGCGGCTTTGAGGGCAAGATTCGTCCCATCCGTCGGCACCTGGGGATGGTCGCAGGTAATGCTCATCTCCTTACGGGGCTGGGTGGTGAGGTGAATGGTATCCCGCAAATTTACACTTTGTAACACCATTGCCACCTCGTGGTAGCCATCCCCCCGCAGACCGAGAATCCGCAGGTAGAGGTTAATTTTCGCCGCCGCCGCCAGGCTACATCGGGACATGTGCAGGCATTCCCAGGTGAACTATCGTCCATTGTGGCCTAACTTTACCCTTTACACTAGGAATACGTATTGCCCATCACCCATGTCCCTGGAAGCACGCACCCAAAGCCTCGGTCAAGCCCTGCTGGCCGCCACCCGTCCCGGTCGTTCCCTGTTGGCGCAGATGCGGGAACAGTGGCAGTGGGACGAAAAGCTGTTGGCCTGGGCGATGGAACATCCGGGGTTACGCACCCAGTTATTCCGCCTGATTGACACCCTGCCCGCCTTGACCAGCGCCGGGGAAATCAGCCGCCATATCCAGGAATACCTCGACCAGCCGGAGGTGGAACTGCCGGAGCTGTTGAAACATCTCATTCACTTTACCGGGCAGGAATCCCTGGCCGCCAAAACCGCCGCCCAAACCCTGACCACCGCCGTTCGTACCCTGGCCCGTAAGTACATTGTCGGCGAAAATTTTGCCCAAGTCCGCCACACCCTAGAGCGACTGCGACGGCAGGGCATGACCTTTACCCTGGACATTTTGGGGGAAGCGGTCCTCAGCGAAACCGAAGCCCAGGGCTATGTGCAGAAATACCGAGACCTGATGACCCAACTGGCTGGGGTGGATTGGGGATGTGTGCCCCAGGTGTCGGTGAAACTTTCGGCCTTTTACTCGCAATTTGACCCCCTGGCGGAAAAAGCCACCCGGAGCCGGGTCACCCAGGCGGTCGCCCAACTGTTGCGTCACGCTGGGGAATTGGGGGTGGCGGTTCATTTCGACATGGAGCAATATAAGTACAAAAACCTGACCCTGGACATTCTCAAAGAGGTCTTGCTCGCCGATGAATTTCGCACCCGGACGGATGTGGGGCTGACGGTGCAGGCCTATTTACGCGACAGCGAAACAGATATACGGGAACTTGTGGACTGGGTGAAATCCCGGGGCTATCCGGTGACGGTGCGGTTGGTCAAAGGGGCGTATTGGGACCAAGAAGTCATTTTGGCGCAACAAAAACACTGGCCTTTGCCGGTTTACCGGCGCAAAAGTTCTACGGATGCCAATTACGAAAAACTCACCCGGTTGCTGTTAGAAAATTACCGGTATCTTTACCCGGCGATTGCCAGTCACAACGTGCGCTCCCAAGCCCATGCCCTAGCGGTTGCGGAAGCCCTAGCGGTGCCCCTCTCTGCTTGGGAATCCCAAGTTTTATACGGTATGGCGGCTCCCCTAGCACAAGCCTTGGTGGAACGGGGATGCCAGGTGCGGATGTACTGTCCCTATGGGGAATTACTGCCGGGGATGAGCTATTTGATTCGACGGTTGTTGGAAAATACGGCGAATACCTCTTTTTTGCGGCAACGGCTGGAAAAAACCGATGAATCCGAATTACTCGCCCCCCCGGTATGGGCAGAACCGACCACACCGTTACCGCCAGTTGAATCGTTTGTCGGTACTCCCGATACCAATTTTGCGGAACTTGGCAAGCCGGAGCAATTTTTGGCGGCAATTAAGCGGGTGCAATCCCAATTGGGGCAAACGTATGTGCTTCCCCATTGTTCCGCCGAACGGCTGTTGGATTCCGTGAATCCCAGTAACCCAACGGAAGTGATCGGGCGGGTGGGTTTGGCTGATGCCACTTCGGTGCAAAAAGCTATAGATTTAGCCCAAAAGGCGCAACCGGTATGGCGGCAAACGCCCTGGCGCCAACGGATGGATTTACTCCTCAAAATTGCCGATACCTTGGCAGCGCAACGCCCGGAATGGGTGGCCTGGATCGCTTGGGAAGTGGGAAAACCGATCCGGGAAGCGGATGCGGAAGTTTCCGAGGCGATTGATTTTTGTCGCTATTACGCCCAGATGGCCGAGCAATTGGCGCGGGGGCATACCTACGATGTGTGGGGGGAAACCAACCGTTATCGCTATCAACCGAAAGGAATTGGGGTGGTGATTGCCCCTTGGAATTATCCCCTGGCGATTTCGGTGGGAATGGTGACGGCGGCGTTGGTCACGGGCAATTGTGTGCTGTATAAACCGGCGGAACAAGCGGCGGTGATTGGGTGCAAAATCAGCCAACTCATTACCGATGTAATTGCCGATTTGGGGCTACCGGCGGGGGTATTTCAGGGGTTGCCCGGTTGGGGGGAGGAAATCGGCCCCCTGTTGGTCACCCATCCGGCGGTGCATTTCATCACCTTTACGGGTTCCCGGCAGGTGGGGTGTCAGATTTATGCCCAAGCGGCGCAACTGGTGCCGGGACAAACGCATCTGAAACGGGTGGTGGCGGAATTGGGGGGCAAAAACGCAATCATCGTGGATGCCAGTGCGGATTTGGACCAGGCGGTGCAGGGGGTGGTGCAGTCGGCGTTTGGCTATGCGGGGCAAAAATGTTCTGCCTGCTCCCGGGTGATTGTGCTGGAGTCTATGGTGCAGCCTTTTGTGGAACGGCTGTGGGCGGCGACGGCATCGTTGGTGATCGGGGCGGCGACCGACCCGGCGACGACGGTGGGGCCGGTGATTGATGCGGCGGCTCAGGAGCGTTTGCAGACGGCGATTGCCCAGGCGAAACAGCGGCTGACCCTGGTGGGGGAATGTCCCGCACCCACCACCGGTTATTTCGTCGGGCCGACGATTTTTACCGATGTGCCCCCCGATGACCCCCTGGCGCAGGAGGAATGGTTTGGGCCGGTGTTGGCGGTGCTGCGGGTGGCGGATTTTGACCAGGCGCTGCAGGTGGCCAATGGCACGGACTATGCCCTGACGGGGGGGCTGTATTCCCGCACCCCTAGCCACATCCAGCGGGCGGCTGAGGAATTGGCCTGCGGTAATGTGTACATCAACCGGGGGATCACCGGGGCCTTGGTGGGACGGCAACCCTTTGGCGGGTTCAAGCTCAGCGGCGTGGGTTCCAAAGCAGGCGGCCCCGATTATCTCCTGCAATTTGTGGACCCCAAGGTGGTCACGGAAAACATTCAACGCCAGGGCTTTGCGCCGTTGGCGGAGGAGTTGTAATGCCCCCGGCGGTTTTGTTGCCCGGTTATCTGGCGGGAGCGGCGCCCTACCAAGGGTTGGTGCAGGCAGCCCAGGCGTTGGGGGTGCCAATTCGGGTGGTGCCCCTGCGCTGGTGGGATTGGTTGCCGACGCTGGGCGGGCGGTCGGTCACCCCGATTTTAGAGCGGTTAGACCAAACCATTCAGCAAGTACAAGAGCAGTACCCCGGTACGAAGATCACCCTGATTGGGCATTCGGCGGGGGGATGGATCAGCCGGATTTATTTGGGGCAAACGCCCTACGATGGGCGGGTCTGGCATGGCGCGCGGTGGGTGAATCGCTTGGTTACCCTGGGCACGCCCCATACCAGTCAAGAACGCTGGACGCGCCGCAATCTGGATTTTGTCAATACGGAATACCCCGGCGCTTACCACCCAGACATTGAGTACATTTGCATTGCAGGGCAGGCGGTGCAGGGGCGCAAAGGCACGCTGACCTATGAGAGTTATCGTTTGACCTGCGGCCAAGGGGATGTGTGGGGGGACGGGATTACGCCGGTGGTGGCGGCCCATCTGGCCGGGGCAGAAAATATCACGTTGCCCTCGGTCTGGCATTCCCCCCGTTCCCCAGGCCGGTGGTACGGTTCGCCGGAGATTCTCCCCCAGTGGTTGCCCCGCATCCAGGTCAATCCCCAGCCAAAATGTTAAATTGTATGAAGTTAGCAAGGGGGCAGGGTCATGCAGGTCACTTGGTTTGAGGCCAACACCTGGTTGGTGGCGTGGGCGGGGTTGCGGTTGTTGTTTGACCCTTGGTTGGTGGGGCCGCTGGTGTTTGGCAACTTGGATTGGCTATTTAAGGCACAGCGGCGGCGACCCATTGCGGAATTGCCCAGCAACTTAGATGCGATTGTGATTACGCAGGGGCTAGAGGATCACTGCCACCCCTTGACCCTGAGCCGTTTCGACCGAGGGATTCCGGTGATTGCCAGTCCCAGTGCCGCCAAGGTGGTGCGGGCGTTGGGCTACCAGCAGGTCACAGCCTTGGCGCATGGGCAAACCACCACGTTGGCCGGAACCATAACCATTCACGCCGTGCCGGGAGCGCCGGTGGGGCCAACCCAGGTGGAAAATGGTTATCTTTTGCAGGAACATCGTACTGGACAGACGTTGTACTATGAACCGCATGGTTACCACCAGGGAATTTTGGGGTTGGTCGACCATGTGGATGTGGTCATTGCGCCGGTGATGGACTTGACCTTGCCGCTGGTGGGGCCAATTATTCGGGGGAATCAGGTGGCTTTGGCGTTGGCGCAGAAATTGCGTCCGCAGGTGATGCTCTCAACGGCGATGGGGGATTACGAAGCCAGTGGGTTGCTGTTGCAACTGGTGCAGGTAAAGGGGGATATAGCGACCTTTCAACAGCAATTGGCGCAGGCGGGATTGCCGACCCAGGTGATGGAATTGCCCCCACAGCAGGCGGTGACCTTGCCCCTGGAAACGGGTTTGCCCTGTTAGGATAACGTGTTGCATCTTAAGAGTTTGAGGGTTTGTGCCAAATTGTGCATCGAGCCGAATGATATAAAGCCTTCTCATTTAGGGGCTGCATTCTCATTCATTTATGACAAAAGATGTTCCCATTTTTTCGCATTCAGCATGTTGCCGGACGCAAATTTATGAACTTTTGTTGCTTTAACACTACTGGTTGGACCATGTGCTGGAAGTGGCGCACGCAAGTTCTTTTAGAGATTGAGCCAATTTAGCTAAAGACTGCACTGGCTGACCCTGATTGGGAGATTTGATCAGCATAGCGAGGCAGGACTGTGGAGGGTGCAGTTGGGAAAAGCCCAGCATTCATCAGTAAAGTGAACATGCGATTCCATCATCCGGCAAGGGAATTGGCCTGTACCGTAACCGTTGGGTTGCGGGTAACGCCAATGTTGCGCTAGGAGGGGGTGGCTGATATAAAAGCATACGAACCCCTGAGTACACCAACATTTCTGACCAACCTATGCTTGACACCAACGAGCATTCACGCACCGTTTGGATTGTGCGGCATACCCACCGGCAAGATACAGACAACCCCCAGTGGCGTGCCCAAGCGGTTTATCCCGATGACCCTGACCTATCGCCCCAAGGTCATCAACAGGCCGAGCGACTCGGACAATTTTTGGCCAATTACCGGTTGGATCACATTTTTAGTTCTCCCTTTTTGCGCGCCATTAGCACCGCTTACCCCATCGCCCGCAACAAAAACTTACCGATCAAAATTGAGCCTGGTTTGGGAGAATTTTTATCGCCTCATTACTTTTCAGGGCCGCCCCAATTGCATGACCGGCAGTTATTACAAACGCGCTTTCCCTTGATCGACCCCGACTATCAACCCCGCTTGATCCCCCAATTTCCCGAAGAGGATTTGGCTGCGATTGCCCGGGCTGGTCGTGTGGCCGCCCGGTTGGTGGCTGAATTTCCGGGGAATTTGCTCCTGGTGGGGCATGGGGCTTCGGTATGGGGGGCAACCTGGGGGTTACTCCCAGAGCAACCGTCCATTCAATGCGATTTGGGAGCGATTGTTGAAATTCAGGCCACAGCCAGCGGCTGGAGGTTGCGGCGGGCTGGAGATACAAATTATTAATTATGTTATTAATTATTAAGTTTATTAATTATTAAGTCATAACGATTCTTCCAAATATCTTGCCAAATCCTGTGGTCCGGTACAAAACCGATTCCAGCCTCTCAAAATAAAACTATAGTCAAGCAGGGTAAGGTCGTCATATTATAGGATAGATGCTGTGGAGGAAAGCGATGGCAAGACCATACAGTTACGATTTGCGTCAAAAAGCAGTCGAAGCAGTCTTAAAGGGGGCAAAACGAGTTGAGGTTAGTGAGTTATTTGGTATAAGCATCAGAACCGTACAAAGATGGTTAAAAATGTGGTCAGAAACTGGTGATTATCGCCCGAAACAGAACGATCAAAAAGGTCATAGTGCTAAGCTTACTGATTGGGAGGGATTTCGCCAATTTGTCGAAGCAAACCCAGGGTTGACGCAAAAAGAAATGGGAGCTATTCTCGGTGTCAGTCATACAACCATTGGTCAAGCACTTAAAAAGATCAACTTTACCCGTAAAGAAAAACATACTCTTATGAAGAACAAAACGAAGAAGAGCGACAACAATTTATCAAGATGATGAAAGAGGAAAAGGACAAGAATTTAGTCTATATTGACCAGTCTGGGATGGATAATCGAGATGTTTATGAATATGGTTGGGGGCGAAAAGGACAAAGAATATATGGGCAACGACCTGGCAAAAAAAGAGAGAGAATCAGCATGATGAGTGGTTATCATTTAGGGCAATTGGTTGCACCATTTACTTGGATTGGTAGTTGTAATTTGCCAGTATTGATTGCCTGGTTAACAGAGATGTTGTTGCCAACCATTGGCGCAGGGAAGAAAATTGTTTTAGATAATGCCAGTTTTCATCGTTGCTAACTCGTTCGGAAGGTTGTGGCAGCCGCTGGGTGTGAATTGATATATCTACCGAAATACTCTCCCGATTTAAACCCGATTGAGCATCCATGGCATAGAATCAAGCAAAGAGTTAGAAAAACTATGACATCCACAACCCAAAACCTTCATGACCTCATCGATTCAGTCATCTGCTCTATATGTCAACCTTTGCCTGCTTAGCTATATTCTGATTTCCGCCAGCCGGAGCGAATAGCTACTACGATTTCATCCCTGGGTCGAGTTTCAGGGCTGCTGAATGTTTTTCCGCAGCAGGATTTGATCCCGCTGGTCGGTTTCCGCCAAACACACGCGCACCGTTTCGTCCCGCGAGGTAGGCACTACTTTGCCCGTGAAATCCGGGTGAATGGGTAACTCCCGATGCCCTCGGTCCACCAACACGGCCAGTCGCACCACGCGGGGACGTCCGTGGTCTTTGATGGCCTCCAGGGCCGCCCGCACCGTCCGGCCACTGTAAATCACATCATCCACCAGCACCACGACCCGCCCGGTAATGTCAAAAGGCACCTGTGTCGGTAGCGGCGTCCGCGCCCCAATCCGGTCCAAATCATCCCGGTAGAAGGTAATATCTAAAGCGCCCACCGGCACCCGTACCCGCTCCCATTGATGAATGTTGTGCGCCAGCCGCTGCGCTAAAGGCACCCCCCGCGTGTGAATGCCCAACAAACACAAATGGTCGAGCCGAGGTGTAGCTTCCACCACTTGTGAACTCAACCGATTGAGCGTACGCCGCAGTTCTTCCGCCGAAAACAGTTCAATTTCCACAGCGTACCAGGCGCAAACTTGAAACGACCCGGAGGCCACGCCTGTTACAAGCATCCCTTAGTGCTGCTTCCTTCCGGCCCTGACACGGTTCAGGCGTTGAAACCGCATGGTTCCAGGTCAACTCTTATTATAGCGTTCCCTGGGGAATTGTGCCGGGTGGGTCGCAGGTATCTGTGCTAAGTTAGGTTTGGCATCATGACCCATACGTGACGCGGACAGCGCCTATGTTGTTCAACGAACTCAGTCCCTTGACGCGCGAGTTTCTCCAGCAGCCCACCGCCTTTTTAGGGGGGTTTGTCTCCGGGTTGTTGGGTTTGGATGTGCAGCAGGACCCTTTGAAATCCTGGCTGGAACGGCACGCTACACCGAGTGCCCCCAGTTCGCCCTCGCCTCCGCCTTCAGGACCGCAGCGGATTACCATTGACTAACAGGGGCGGTTCTCCACCGACAATCTCCCGCACCCGGTAAATCGGTCGTCCCTGGGATTCGTGGTAGGTACGCATCAGCAGTTCTGCCAGCAGCCCAAAGCAAAACAACTGTAATCCGGCCATCACCGCCAAACCGGCCAAAAACAGCAGGGGGCGCTGACCAATACTCTGGCCGCCCAACTTCAGGTGCAACAAATAAACACCCAGTCCCAAACCCAGCCCCAAAAAACCCAACCCCACCAGGCCAAAGCCATGCATCGGGCGGGTCAAAAAGGTTTTCATAAAAGCAATCGTCAGCAAATCCATCATCACCCGGAAGGTTCGCCCCAGGCCGTACTTACTGCGACCGAAGCGACGGGGATGGTGACGCACCGGCAATTCGGCAATCCGCGCGCCCTCGATATAGGCCAACGCCGGGAGAAAACGGTGTAATTCGCCGTAAAGGTGCATATCTTGGAGCAATTCCCGGCGGTAGGCTTTCAGGGTACAGCCGTAGTCATGGAGTCTGACCCCGGTCACCCGGCCAATCAACCAATTGGCGACCCGCGAGGGCAACAACCGCGTCAACCCGTGGTCCTGCCGGTCTTGCCGCCAGCCGCTTACCAAGTCATACCCCTCGGCCAACTTGGCCAGCAACTTGGGAATATCCTGAGGGTCATTTTGCAAATCCCCATCTAGGGTCACCACCACCTGCCCCCTTGCCTGGTCAAATCCGGCTGCCAGGGCCGCCGTTTGCCCGTAATTGCGCCGTAAAATCACCACCTTGAGGTCGTGGCGTTGCCGCGCCAACCGGCGTAACACCTCGGTAGAACCGTCCTGGGAACCGTCATCTACACAAATCAGCTCGTAATCCAACCCGGCTGCCGCCAACACCGCTGCCACTGCCGGAATGAGATGGGGGATATTCTCCGCCTCGTTGTAAATGGGGATGACTACGGAAACCTGCCGCATCCCTTGTACCGCTCCGAAAGACCTATACAACGCCGAGCAAAAGTTGGATTTCGCTCGACTTGTTGCTTCCTTCCTGATTCAACGATTCATACCTAGTCGACGAACCGACCCCGGCAGAGGAATCTCCACAGGCGTCACTTCCCCTGGAGCTTAGGGTAGTTTGATACCACTTCACCAGGTTGAGTGAGGCATTGAAGTCCCTGTCTATCTCGCCAAAACCACATTTTTGGCAGCGAAACACTCTCTGGTGCAGTGGCATCTTTTGCTGATGACCACACCGAGAACGGCTGGAAGGATAGAACCTATCCACCACCGCCAACTGACAGCTATAGAGCTTGGCTTTGTCCTCTAGCTGTCGCTTAAACTCAAAGAAACCACAGTCAGCGATACTCCCCGCTAACTTGTGGTTCTTGAGCATACCTGATACATTCAGGTCTTCAATCACTACCACCCGGTGTTTCCGGGTTAGGTAAGTAGTAATCTTGTGCAGATTGTCTTTCCTGATGTCTGCAATTCTTTTGTGAACTTTTGCTACCCGCTTGACCGCTTTCTTCCGGTTTTGAGAACCCTTCTTCTTCCGGCTCACTTGCCTTTGCAGCCTTTTTAAGCGCTTCTTCGCCTTTTGGTAGGGTTTAGGGTTAGCAAAGACTCTTCCATTAGAACAAGTGGCAAGGTTGTTAATGCCCAAATCGACCCCGACAACTTCTTCTTTCTCAGGTAATTTTGGTTCAGGAGCCTCAAACGTAAAAGAAATAAACCAACGGTCAGCCCGGCGGCTAATCGTTACACTTTTAGGGCACGCTGCCGGTAACTGCTCATGACATTTTAGCCAGCCAAATATGGGAACCTTGATTTTGTTCCCAGAAATTCTAATGCGTCCCTCTAAATAAAAACTATCTCGTTTGCCCTTTTTCTTGAATACAGGGAATTTTCTCTCCCCCTTACGCCAACTCTTAAAAGCTGCCTCTAAGTTTCGTAAAGCTTGCTGTGGGGCACACTTCGACACCTGATAGTACCAAGGATTTTCCTTCTTAACCTCAGCAACTAACCGCTTATGCAAATCGATAGCCGTGGGAACCTTTTGCTTCTCTTCTATGGCCTTTTTGCAAACCGCTAAACCCCAATTGTAAGCGTGTCTGGCTACCCCTGCGTGTTGGCTTGCCAAGGTTCTTTGCTTGTTGTTTAGGTCTAACTCTGTTTTGAACCCGAGCAACATCAAAGACTAAATCATCGAAAGCTTCATACATAATTTTATTATAATATAGCTAAGCATACAAAGGTTGACATGCTATGGGTCGCTGGGCGTAGCCCCACACTGGTTTCCCATAGCGAAGCGTGGCGTAGCCATGAATCTTCAGGCGATAACCTTAACCTACCTAGCTATAACTCAGAAAAAGAAAACTGTGTTAGCTAAAGTTCAGCACCTTTCAGTAAAAACCCGACTAGAGGCATACCCCCCCATGGTTGAACTGGTTTTCGACCTGACTGGGCAGGATGTGGAGCCGGCGGTCTGGGGCTTGCCCTGGCAGGAGTGGTTCACCCAATGGTTGTCCGTCCTGAACCCGCCGCCTGCGCCCAGCTATGAACTGGGTTTGCACCTGACCAACGATGCGGAAATCCAACGACTCAACCGCGATTACCGGGGAAAAGACAGCCCGACGGATGTGTTGGCCTTTAGTGCTCTGGAAGCGGGTGTGCCTTGCCCCCCCCATGTACCCCTGTGTTTGGGCGATATTGTGATTTCCGTCCCCACCGCCTACCGGCAGGCCGCACCGGGAGAAGAAGTCAACACCTTGGCATGGCTGGCCGCGCATGGGTTGTTGCATCTGTTGGGCTGGGACCACCCGGACGAAGAACGGCTGACACAGATGCTTGCCCAGCAACAGCGGTTGTTAGAACAGGTGGGTTTGACTGCTCCACAGACCTACGGCCAATAGGGTTCCCCCGACGGCATGCAACCCCACCGCCAAGGGCATCGCCTGGGCGCTGACCGGCCCTGTATGGTTGGCCCAAAGAAAGGTGACCAATTGCCAGGCCAAGGGGAAACTCACCAGAAACCAGGCCGCCGTCGCTGGTAGCGCTCCCACCGCCAGGCCCAGCAACACAATCCCATAGGCAGGCAACACCACCCAGGGGTAGATGCGGCTGGCTTTTTGGCTGCCCCAGCGCACCACCGGCGAACGTTTCCCTGCCCGCGCATCATCTTCGACCTGGGGAAAATGGTGGGCAAAAATGATGCCGGTCACCAGACACCCCACCACCAGGGAAGCCCACAACGCCGTGCCACTAAACCGCCCCAACTGGGCATAACTGGCCGCCAGGGTTGCCAGAGGGCCAAAGGCGATAAAGGTCATCGGCTCCCCCCAGCCCCGATAACTCAAGCGAAAGGGCGGCCCCTGGTAACAATACCCCAGAGCAATCCCCGCCCCAGCAATGGCCAAAATCCGGTGATCCGGCCAGCGGGCATCAACCACGGCAATACACACCAAGCCCAAGCCCAGACAACTCCAAGCAATGGCGTGTAATAACAGGGGGCGACCGGTCAAATGCACCAAAGAAGTGGGTTTATTCACATCTACCCCCGTCTGGGCATCGTAGATGTCGTTGGTAATATTCAACCACGCCTGCAACAAAACCTCCCCCGCCAACACCCAGCCAAACGTCGTACCTTGCACCAACGCCGGGGCTTCCGCGTAACTGGCGGCAGTCCCCACCAAAACCGGGATCACAGCAGCGGTATAGATCAGCGGATTCAGGGCTTGGAACCACAAAGCAGTACGGGTCGGCATCGGCAATTCCTTACAACCAGAAAGCAGACAAAAGGGGCTACGACGGGACATTCCCCCAGGTCATTGTACCCAAGGGCTGTCTCCGGTGTATGTCTCTGCTTCCTAAGACCGCCAACAGCAAGCAGCACCAGCGGGTGGACGGCCAACGCTCGCTCACCTGGGGATTACCCCAGGTCTGGTGGCAAACTCGGCCCCGCGTCTCCAAGTCATGAATCGTTGCATCCCAACGGCACGGAGGAGGGGTGGTTGTTCCTTGCCGACGTTTGGCTTCGCCCATAGGGTCATCCGGTGGCTAAGTGCAGGTATCCTAGCAATTGTCAGTAAACTCAAAGGCTTCCATGTCCGACCGCCAGCTTTTGGGGATGCTCTCTACCGGAATTGGGGCCCTTGTTTTCAGCGGGGGTTTGTTCTCCTTACACAAAACCCGCACCTTTTTGGCCACAGCAGCCAGGGCAACGGGGGAAGTCATTGCCTTAGAACGTAGGTGGTCGCGCCGCAGGGAGGGGGGCAGTAGCTGCCACTACTATCCCGTTGTCCAATTTCAACTGCCGAATGGGCGATGGGTGCAATTTACAGGTCAGGTGGGCAGTACACCCCCGGCCTATCGGGTAGGGCAACGGGTAGAGGTGTTGTACCCGCCGGGACAACCGCATGCGGCCCGCCTTTGCAGCTTTTTAGAACTTTGGTTTGGCCCCATCCTCTTTACCGGCATGGGGGGATTATTCCTCCTCATGGGGGGGGTGTCCCTCATCAGGCAATTCCTACCTCGGTGAGCCGTCAATCCACTTCCCGATCCGCCGCCGTCATCCCCATAATTTCATAACCCGCATCCACATAAAGAATCTGCCCCGTAATCCCACTGGCCAAATCGCTGCACAAAAACGCCGCCGCATTCCCTACTTCCACCTGGGTCACCGACCGCCGCAAGGGCGCCACCTGCCGCACCTGCTGAATCATGTCCCGAATCCCCCCCACCGCCGAAGAGGCCAGGGTTTTGATGGGTCCAGCAGAAATCGCATTGACCCGCACCCCTTGGGACCCCAACTCGTAGGCCAAATAGCGCACACACATCTCCAACGCCGCCTTGGCAATCCCCGCCGTATTGTAGTTGGGCACTACCCGCACCCCGCCCAAGTAGGTCAATGTAAGGACAGCAGCAGTCGGGCTAAACAGGGGCTTAGCCTCCCGACACAGGGCAATCAACGAATAGGTACTCACATCCAAGGCCTGCATGAACCCGGAACGAGAAATGCGGCTAAAATCCCCCTCGAGGCCCTCTTTGGGGACAAACGCAAGACAATGTACTAATATATCCAAACTGCCCCATTGCGTCTGCACTGCCTGAAACACTGCGGCAATCTGGTCATCCTTTTGCACATCACAGGGGAGAAACAACTGCGGCTGGAGTGGTGCGGTCAACTGCCCCACCTTTTGCTTAAACCGGTCTTTCTCGTCGGGGAGGTAGGTCACCCCTAGGGTCGCTCCGGCCTGGTGCAACTGTTGGGCAATGCCCCAGGCGATCGAGTATTCGTTGGCAATCCCCAACACCAAGGCTTTTTTCCCCTGCAAATTCAACAACATGGAATCGCACCGTCACGCTCTGTTGTTTCACCCTACCTTGGAATGACTGCCAGGGCAAGAGCCACCCAATGGTTACGAGAGATACAATGAGGGCTAACCGGTTCCCGATAGCGTGAAATAATCGTTTTTGATTTGGCAAACCGCGTATCCCCAGTGATGGCTGTCGTGCACGATAAACCGCTTTACATCCTGTTGCATCGGCTCTCCAACGGCACCTTTCCCCAGGGAATAGAGACCTTTGAACGGGGCAAAACCATTTTTTTTCCTGGCGATCCCGCAGAGCGCATTTATTTTTTGATCAAGGGAGCGGTGAAGCTCTCCCGGGTTTATGAGTCAGGCGAAGAAATTACGGTGGCCTTATTGCGTGAAAATAGTGTGTTTGGGGTGCTGTCATTTATTACCGGGCATCACTCGGATCGGTTCTACCATGCGGTGGCCTTTACCCCAACACAACTCTATTCGGTGCCGATTGAACAGGTGGAAACCCAACTCAAAAGTGACCCGGAATTGTCGCTGATGTTGTTGCGGGGTTTGGCCTCGCGTATTTTGCAGACGGAGATGATGATTGAAACCCTGGCGCACCGGGATATGGGGGCACGGTTGGCGAGTTTTTTGTTGATTTTATGTCGGGATTTTGGGGTGCCCTCTCGTACGGGGGTGACGATTGATTTGAAACTGTCCCATCAGGCAATTGCCGAAGCCATTGGTTCGACACGGGTCACCGTAACTCGCTTGCTGGGGGATTTGCGGCAAAGTGGCATGATTTCGATTAATAAGAAAAAAATTACGGTGCATGACCCGATGAATTTAAGTCGGCAATTTGCCTAGACCCCTTACCAGGGTTGCAGCCACAACAGTTGCCGTTGATACAGGTCCCGGATGTCGGCCAACGTCGCGCCAGACACCTGAGTAAGCAACTGCGCCACCGTTTTGGCGCCCGTCGCCTGGGCCAAGAGTTCCTGTTGCACCGGCGTGATGTCCACCGGTTGGTAGTCATAATCCAGTAGGGAACGCCCTGGCCAGCCCATCATGCAGGGAGAACGCACCGCCAGCGCTGCAACCAAGGTGGCCTCATCCTGACCATCCCAGCGCCGCAGGGGGGGACGTCCCAAAAAAAATTCAAAATGGGTCAACTCTGGGTCTAAGGCTTCCACCAATTCGTACTGCTTTTGTTGGGGTAAAGACTGGGCCACCTGCAACAGTTCCGGCATAGGTGCCAACAGCCGCTCCAACTGCCAATAGCGGGGGTTGGAAAACCCCAAAAACTCCAACCCCCCCGCACCAATCAGGTCAAACAGGGTTTCTACCGTGTAATCCGTCTCCTGGGGATGCACATACATATCGGCAAAGGTGGCATCTCGCTGGTTGTCCCACGCCCAGCGCTCCCGTTCCCGCCGCACCAAGCGATTGTCCGCCGGGAGATGGGCAAACAACTGTCGCCCAATCGCTACCCCTGCCCGGTAGTCCCCCGGCGGCTGGAGCAGGCGAATCGCCTTTTGCATCAAACGGATTTCCCACCGCCCCCACAGGGCATACACAAACACGTGCATCAGGCCCCCCGGCGCCAGCACTTCTGCCAATGCCCGCAAACCTGCTGGCGGGTCGGGGAGATGGTGCAAGACGCCCACGCAATTGATGTACTGAAACTGTCGGCCCAACTGCTGGACATCTATCACGCTCAACTGCCGCAGTTGCACCCGTTGCGCTACCCCGGAGCGGGTCACCCGTTCCTGGGCAATGGCCAACGCCCGTTCACTCAGGTCAATGCCTATGACCTGGGCGGTGGGGTTCAGATGCGCTAGGTATTCCGTGCCCACGCCCGTGCCACAGCCCGCATCCAGAATATGCAGTTCCGGCCAGGTCTGCGGCACCCACCCTAGGGCAAAGTGATGGGCCGCCGGGACGCTCCAGCGCCAGTTGTAGCCCGGCGGGGCGCCATCGGTAAGCGGCTCCGGGGGAAAAGGATAGGTGTTGTACAGGTCGCGTACTGCTTGGGTAATTCCTGCCGCATCGGTCATCGGTCAATCCCAAGGAAACCAATTCAGCCAAAACCGGTAGCGCCAGCCGTTGGGGAGAATCGCCCCCTGGCAATGGGCGTGCAGCAGATACATGCCCTGGAGTTGCGCGCCGGTCAAGTCTGCCCCCCGCAGGTCAGCTCCCCGCAATTTGGCCGCCGTGGGACTGCGCCAGGCCATCGCCCCCCCATTGACCAATACCGCCAAGCCGAAAAACCCCAAACCGGCGCCCCAGCGACCGTGGAACCCCAAGACCACAATGGTGAGCAAGAACAAAAGATTCAGCAACAGCATCAGCCAACGGGGGGCATGGGGGCGGGGCTGGTCCAAAATGGCATGGCGTAAATTCACCTCCCGCAGATTGGCGCCGGTCAGGTCGCACCAAACCAACGTGCAAAGGCTGAGATTGCTCTGGGGCAGATGGGCACCCCGCAAATTGGCCATACGTAGGGATGCCCCCCGCAGGTTCGCACCATGAAGGCGACACCGGCTCAAATTGGCGCCATGCAAATTCGCACCCTGCAAATTGCTGCCTCGCAGGTCCGCTCCTGCCAAAATGACACCGCTTAGGTCAGCCCCGGCCATATCCAGGTGACGGAAATCCTTTTCCCCTTGGGCGTACCGCTGGCTCAACACTTGGGGATGCATCGCCAATTTCTGCCACACAGGCCACTAGGATTGTACCGCAAAACCCCAGGAATGCTTCGGCTTGACCGAAAAACAAGACGCAAACCCCTAGCTTATGCCCAACGGCACGGCTCACGCTTAGCAGCACCGGGCATAGCAGGTTCTCCCCCGCCCTAGAGGACGCAGATGCTAACGCCTCCCTCCCCCTAACGGACTCGTCAAACCGCCGTCAAGACCCATCTCATTATCTTCGACCAGAACCTGCTGACGTTTGGCAATAAGTGGTATGGCGATTCATGTCCAACATTCTTTTCCTCCCCGCCGTACGGGGCTACCAAACTATCCTTGTAGGTCCTTCAAAGCGGCTTCCCTCCCCACCGTTTCATGGCACGTCCGACACATTGGCCCGGTTCCCCTCCCCCAGTCAATTGTATCCCAAGATACAAATTTCTCGGGCATAGCTCTTTAAGATTGGCGCATTGTGGACGGGATTTCTGATTAGGAGCATACATTCATGGCGAAGACGGCGCAGGACGTTTTGCAGATGATCCGGGAGCAGAATATTGAGGTGGTGGATTTAAAGTTTGTGGATATGTTAGGGATGTGGCAACACTGTACCTACGCCAGCGAACTGATCACCGAGGAAACCTTTACGGCGGGGATGCCCTTTGACGGCTCGAGTATTCGGGGGTGGAAGGCGATTAATGAGTCGGATATGCTCAAATGTCCCGACCCGGCGACTGCCTGGATTGACCCGTTTATGGAAACGCCGACTTTGAGCATGATTTGTACGATTAAAGAACCCCGCACCGGCAATTTTTACCACCGTTGTCCCCGGGCGATTGCCCAGCGGGCTGTGGATTATCTCTACAGCACGGGCATTGCCGACACGGCGTTTTTCGGTCCGGAGGCGGAATTTTTTGTCTTTGATGACGTGCGTTTTGACCAAAAGGAATACGAGAGTTTTTACCGCGTGGATTCCATCGAAGGGCGCTGGAACACCGGTCGGGAAGAAGAAGGTGGCAATTTGGGCTACAAACCCCGCTACAAAGAGGGTTATTTTCCCGTGCCCCCCAGCGATTCTCTGCAGGACCTGCGCACGGAAATGCTCCTAACGATGGGCAAATTGGGGCTACCGATTGAGAAACACCACCACGAGGTGGCAACCGGCGGGCAAAACGAGTTGGGGGTCAGGTTTGATAAGCTCCTCCAGGCAGCCGACAACCTGATGACTTATAAATATGTGGTGAAAAATGTCGCCCGTAAGCGGGGGAAAACGGCGACGTTCATGCCCAAACCTCTATTCAACGACAACGGTTCGGGGATGCACACCCATCAGTCCCTGTGGAAGGACGGGCAACCCCTGTTTGCGGGGGATAAATATGCGGGGTTGAGCCAGATCGCGCTGTGGTACATTGGGGGGCTGTTGAAACACGCCCCGGCGGTGCTGGCTTTTACCAACCCCACCACCAATTCCTACAAACGCCTGGTGCCGGGGTTTGAAGCGCCCGTGAACCTGGCCTATTCCCAGGGCAACCGCTCGGCGGCGATTCGCATTCCCGTCACCGGCCCCAATCCCAAGGCCAAACGCCTGGAATTTCGTTGCCCAGACGGCATGAGCAACCCCTACCTGGCTTTTTCGGCGATGCTGATGGCCGGGTTGGATGGCATCAAAAACCAAATTGACCCTGGCGAGCCGTTGGACAAAAACATCTACGAACTCACCCCGGAAGAACTGGCGCAGGTGCCTTCGACGCCTGCTTCCTTAGAAGACGCCTTAGCCGCCCTCGAAAAGGACCACGAATTCCTGTTAGCCGGCGGGGTCTTCTCTGAAGACTTTATCGAGAATTGGATTGCCTGGAAGCTGGATAACGAAGTCAACCCCCTGCGGTTGCGCCCCCACCCCTACGAGTTTGCCCTGTATTACGACGGTTAAGGCGGTCATGATGGCCATCTCCTAAAGCACCGGTTGGCCTCCACCGCTGGTGGGGGCTTTTTTGGGGCATATTCAGGATGCAACCATCTGGCCAACCCAACACCGGCACGACATCGCCCGAACTGGTGCCTCTGGCAGGGGCAAAGCTACCCATTTACGCCTCACCGGCATTGCTTTCCTCCTCATCCCCCAAAGTGGGTGGCACAGCCGCCACCGCCGCAATCGCATCGTCCGCGTCTAACCGTTGCAGGCGCACCCCCGTCGCCATCCGCGACTGCTGGGAAATATCCCGTGCCGCTTGCCGGATGATCACCCCCCGCTGGGTCACCAGCAAAATTTCCTCATCCGCGCCAATTAGCCCCAACCCCGCCACCGCATCCCCCGGTTTGCGAAATTTCGTGGCCGTAATCCCCATGCCACCTCGGTTTTGGATGCGAAACTCCGACACGGGCACCCGCTTGCCATAACCATTCATCGTCACCACCAGCACATCCCGCTCATCCCCCGGCGCAATCATGTCCATCCCCACCAGCACATCCCCAGGCCGCAGCTCCATCGCCCGCACCCCGCGGGTAGCCCGCCCCAACGGTCGCAACTGCTTGTCATCCACCGCAAAACGAATGGCCATCCCCTGCCGCGAACCAATCAAAATACTGTCTGTTACCTTCGCCAACCGCACCCAGCCCAGGTGGTCCCCAGGTTCCAAACTAATTGCAATGAGGCCGTTGGCACGGATATTGCTAAACGCTGACAGGGCTGTTTTTTTGATAAACCCACCCCGCGTCAGCATGACGATATATTCATCTTCGCCAAACGCACTCACCGGCAAAATGGATGTGATTTTTTCTTCCAAATTAATGGGTAATAATTGCACCAAAGGCACCCCTCGCGCCGTACGAGAACCCACCGGGATTTGATACGCCCGTAAGTTATAAACCAATCCCCGGTCACTGAAAAATAAAATGTGGTCGTGCGTATGGGCCGAGCAAAATAGGGCCACCGCATCATCCGGTTTCATGGTTGTCCCCGCTTTGCCCCGCGTCGCCCGATTTTGCCGACTAAAGGTATCCACCGCCATCCGTTTGATATAGCCCTGCTCCGTGACCAAAATGATGCAGGGTTCGTTGGCAATCAAATCAATATCATGCAAATTCCCGGAAGAACTGGCAATGATTTCGGTGCGACGAGGGGTTGCAAAAGTGTCTTTTAGTGCTTGCAGTTCCTGCACCATCAGTTCCAACCGCCGTTCTCGCCGGGCCAAAATGTCATTTAAGTCGGCGATTTTGGCAGTCAACTCCGCATATTCTTGGTGAACTTTTTCCGTTTCGAGTGCCGTTAACCGGCGAATTTGCATCTCCAAAATGGCATTGGCCTGCTTGGGCGTCAATTCATAGACCGTGACCAAATTCTGCCGGGCGATTTCCGTATTTTCCGCCTGCCGAATCAGGGCGATGATGCTATCTATGTTTCCCAAAGCCACCAACAACCCCTGGACGATTTCAGCCCGCTCCTGTGCCTTTTGCAAATAGTAGCGGGTGCGCCGTTGGATCACTGCTTCGCGAAACTCCAGGAACACTTCCAACGCCCGCCGCAGGGTCAACAACTCCGGCTCCCGTTGTACCAATGCCAACATATTCGCCCCAAAATTCACTTGCAATGGGGTTTGTTTGTAGAGATTATTCAAGACCACCTGGGGCAGGGCATCCCGTTTTAATTCAATAACGATGCGCATCCCGTCCCGGTCACTTTCATCCCGGACATCGCTGATCCCCTCGATGATCTTGTCATTGACCAACTCGGCAATTCGTTCGATCAGTGCCGCTTTGTTCACCTGAAAAGGCAATTGGGTGATGATAATGGCTTCTTTTTCGGGCCGCCCTGGCGCACTCACCGTTTCAATCCGGGCAATGCCCCGCAAGGTGAGCGAACCCCGTCCCGTCTCATACATTTCCCGGATGCCCTCGTGGCCCAAAATCTGACCGCCCGTGGGAAAATCCGGCCCCGGAATGTAACGTTGCAACTCCGAATTACTGAGGTTGGGATTGCGAATCAGCGCAATCAACCCATCTACCAATTCCCCCAAATTGTGGGGCGGGATATTCGTGGCCATCCCCACCGCAATTCCCGTCGCCCCATTGAGCAACAGTTGGGGTAATCGCGCGGGTAAAACCGTAGGTTCCTGCTCCGAACCATCGAAGTTGGGGCTAAAGTCCACCGTGTCCGCGTCAATGTCTGTAAGAAGCGCATCCTGCGTCAACGCCCGCAACCGGCATTCCGTGTACCGCATGGCTGCCGGAGGGTCATCGTCCACCGACCCAAAATTGCCATGCCCATCAATCAGGGGTTCCCGCATGGAAAAATCCTGGGCCATGCGCACCAGGGCCTCATAGACCGCCTGATCCCCGTGGGGATGGTATTTCCCCAACACTTCCCCGACGACCCGTGCGCATTTTTTGTAGGGGGCATTCGGTTGTAACCCCAGGTTGTGCATGGCATAGAGAATCCGCCGGTGCACGGGTTTGAGGCCGTCTCGCGCATCCGGCAACGCCCGTCCCACAATGACACTCATGGCGTATTCCAGGTAGGAACGGGACATTTCGTTGCCCAAATCTGTGGGAATAATGCGCGCTTGTTGGGTACTCATGGAGTCTGGCCTCACCGCAAATGCCATAATTTTCTTCTAATTCTAACCGAGTGGCTCGTATTGTTGCTTTCTCGCCTGGAAAATGCCTCCATTGTTTGGTATGCAATGGGATAAACAATCAGCGGGATTCATGCTCCGGGCAAGGGGATTGCTCGTAATTGGGAACCAATTTTAGCTGGCATAGTTAGCCCGGAAAACTGCAAATAATAGTCGTGCCCGTGGTGTTGAACTCTGCAATAACCGGTCGGGCAGAATGCTTAATGAGAAATTTTTTGCTATGGATGGGAATTCAGCCCCTCAATGACAATGCTTTGTATGATTAGATGCCCATTTTGGCCCAAACTCTGAAAATCTCAGGATTTAACACTTCCGGGTGTTGCTAATACCGAGTTTTTTTAATCCCCAAAACGCCGGCCAATCTACGGTTCTGTAACCGTAACAGTTGTAACCAGTTAGGGCATCAAACCTATTCGGGAGGGTCAAGTTTTTGGGTACCTCTCCGGTGGTAACGGTTTGCATTTTCCAGCGGCCTATTTGTTATCTGGAAATATGTTCTGATTTCTCCTCGGCTGGGGATTGCGATGCGTGTTTTCAGAGAACGTATGAACCCCAAGAGACTGGGCCTCGGTGACTGCCATTTAGCCGGCCGAGATGGTCCCCACACCGGCGTTGCTTCCGGTTATCCTGAAATCAGGTTTGGGCATCTTGCCTGGCGATGGTTGCCGTCATTTACAGCGAGGACTATCTGCGGCATCGGGTTCCCTACGGCCACCCGGAACGGCCAGCCCGCTTGACGGCCATTGTACAGGCATTGCAGGCGGTTTCCTGGCGGGATCAGATTCACTGGCTGCGTCCCAATCCCGACCGCCCGGTGGAGGCCTACCTGCGCTGGGTACACACGGGGGACTATCTGGCGCGCCTGGCTGCCTTGTGCGCCAAAGGAGGCGGTTATCTGGACGGGGATACCCCCGTTGGCCCGGAAAGTGACCGGATTGCCCGTTTGGCCCTCCAAGGGTGGCTCGATGGGGTCGATTGGGTGCTAGAGCGAGGGGAAGCGGCGTTGGTCTGCGCGCGCCCGCCCGGCCATCATGCCCTGCCCGATAACGGCATGGGGTTTTGTATCTTTGCCAATGCGGCCATTAGCGCGTTGTATGCCCTCAACGTCAAGGGCTTAACCCGCATCGCCATTGTGGATTGGGATGTGCACCACGGCAACGGCACGCAGGCTATTGTAGAAACCCACCCCCAGATTGCCTTTTGCTCCCTGCACCAGGCCCACTTTTACCCCGGCACCGGTTACCCACAAGAACGGGGACTTTATAACAACGTATTGAATATCCCCGTCCCTGCCCACAGCGATTTTCGGGTTTATGCCAACCTTTGGGAGGCCCAAGTCCTGCCCTTTTTGCGCCAGTTTGCCCCCCAATTGCTGATTGTCAGTGCCGGGTACGATGCCCTGGCAAGCGACCCGCTGGCGCAGATCAACCTGCAACCGGCAGATTACGGCCAGATGACCCGGATGCTGCACACGCTCCGGTGCCCGCTGCTTTTTGGCCTGGAAGGGGGATACGACCTGGATGGCCTGGCGCAGGCGGTGGTGGCGACCCTTGCGGCCTGTCAGACCCCCGGCCTCACCTGAGAAAAACATTACAAGATGTTAAGTTCTGCGGCGCAATGTGACCGAGTTGACGCAGAATAAATGCCGGAGAAATCAGCGTTTGGTTCTATTTCGGCGGAGATAGAACCAAAGGCGGTTCCCCTGATAAGATCACTGCTGGGCACTCAGGTTTGCATCTGGTTGTCCGCTTGACAAACTGACATACCCTCTGGAGTAGGTTCATGAGTATTGTCACCAAATCGATTGTGAATGCCGACGCGGAAGCCCGCTACCTCAGCCCCGGCGAACTCGACCGGATCAAGAGCTTTGTCGCTTCCGGTGAAAAACGGTTGCGGATTGCTCAGATTCTGGCCGACAATCGGGAGCGGATCGTCAAGGAAGCAGGGCAGCAGTTGTTCCAAAAGCGGCCTGACGTGGTGTCCCCCGGTGGGAATGCCTACGGGGAGGAAATGACCGCCACCTGTCTGCGGGACTTGGACTACTACCTGCGGTTGGTCACCTACGGGATTGTGGCCGGGGATGTCACCCCCATCGAAGAAATCGGTCTGGTGGGGGTCAAGGAAATGTACAACTCCCTGGGGACGCCCATTCCGGCGGTGGCCGAAGGCATTCGGGCGATGAAAAATGTCGCCAGTTCCCTGATGTCCGGCGAAGATGCCATGGAAGCTGGCTTCTACTTCGATTACATTGTCAGCGCCATGCAGTAGTGGTGAACTGTTGTTGAGCTGTTTTGAGGAACCTGACCATGCAAGATGCAATTACGGCTGTGATCAACGCTGCGGACGTGCAGGGGAAATACCTGGATAGCAGCGCGATGGACCGCCTGAAGAAGTACTTCCAAACCGGCGAACTGCGGGTGCGGGCGGCGGCGACCATTGCGGCGAATGCGGCGACCATCATCAAGGAGGCGGTGGCCAAGTCGCTGCTGTACTCGGACATCACCCGTCCCGGCGGCAATATGTACACCACCCGGCGCTATGCGGCCTGCATTCGCGATTTGGACTACTACCTGCGCTATGCCACCTACGCGATGCTGGCAGGCGACCCTTCCATCTTGGATGAGCGGGTGTTGAACGGGTTGAAAGAAACCTACAACTCCCTGGGGGTGCCCATCGGGGCGACCATCCAAGCCATCCAAGCCATGAAGGAAGTCACTGCCGCCCTGGTCGGCCCGGATGCGGGCAAGGAAATGGCGGTGTACTTTGACTACATCTGTTCCGGTTTGAGCTAAACCCTGCTGGGGGGTAGGTGGGTGGCTGTTCTGTCGCCTGCGTACCTCCCAGATTCACTTTATTTTTTATCGGAGAAAATGGCCTATGCGGATGTTCAAAATTACGGCCTGTGTGCCCAGCCAAACCCGGATTCGCACGCAACGGGAATTGCAAAATACCTATTTCACCAAGCTGGTGCCCTACGATAGTTGGTTTAAGGAACAACAACGGATTCAAAAAATGGGCGGCAAGATTATCAAGGTGCAGTTGGCGACGGGCAAACCGGGTACCAATGTGGGTTTGAGCTGACAGGTGTTATCGGTTGGATGGCGGCGCCGTGAATCTGGGCGCGACCCTGGGGTGGGGGTTACGTGTTGGGTGCAGACAACAAGGCGACAAACCGTTCCGGCTGGGCGGGACTGAGCAAAAGGGGCCAAGAACCGGGTTGTTCCAACAGCACCAGACCGTCTCTCCGGGAAATATAAGCTTCTACCCAGCCCCGCCGTTGCGTCCACAGCCAACCAAAACTGCCCCCAAAGCCGCTGGCGCCCACCCGCACGACCCAGCCCACCTCCTGCCGAAATTCCCTCAGGGACAATTGCCGCACCTGCCGTTGGGGATGGAGTTCCCGCCACTGCCGCCGCACCGGAAAGCGCAACTCCAACCGGTCATCATCCCGAATGACAAACGCTGTGGGTCGCCAGACGCACCAAATTGCCCCACCAATTACCAACAACCCCAAAGCAACCAGCAAGGCAATACCCCCTCCGGGCACGACCAAGGCGGCCATCACACCCACCAACGGCAGGCTTCCCAAAAGCAGCGTCACCGCCAAAGTTTCCGCCGACATGGGCGCCAAGGGAAAAGCGTATCCCATACCTACAACGCGCCAATGTTTACCAGGGTCATCTCCGGCACGGTGCGTTTAACCAACCCTGTTAGCACCTTTCCTGGCCCCAGTTCAATGACCTGCGTCACCCCCAAAGCTGCCAACTGCAAAACCGTTTCCCGCCAGCGTACCCCCGTAGTCATCTGGGTGTGCAACCGTTGTTTGAGTAAGGCCCCATCGGTCGTCGGGGTGGGGTCCGTATTGGATAAAACCGGAATTTGGGCATCCTGAAAGGGAATGGTTTCTAAATATTCATTAAATTGCGCCGCCGCTGTTGCCATCCAGGGGGAATGGAACGCCCCGCTTACCGGCAACGGCACGGCCCGCTTCACCCGGATGTGGGCCAAAAGGGCAGCCACGCCTGCAGGTGTCCCGGAAATCACCACCTGCCCTGGGTGATTGTCATTGGCCAATACCACCTCGGCATTTTCGGCCAATAGGGCCGTCAACTGCTCCCGGTCCGGCTCCAACAGCGCCACCATCTGCCCGCCGCTGGCTTGGTCCATCAACTCCGCCCGCAATTTCACCAACCGGAGTCCCGTAGCAAAATCGTACACCCGCGCCCGGTAGAGGGCCACGTACTCGCCCAAACTGTGACCTGCCAGGTAGTCCGGGGGGTGGTCTGGGTACACATCCGCCAAGATGGTTTCCACAACGTATAAACAGGGTT
>Ga0197142_1000562_pt1 | contig 34326 bp, 32 predicted proteins | sample GBS60_MetaG_FD_148614 | JGI IMG/M metagenome (GOLD analysis project Ga0197142, IMG submission 148614) | Sediment microbial communities from Great Boiling Springs, Gerlach, Nevada, United States - GBS 60_MetaG | ecosystem: Environmental > Aquatic > Thermal springs > Hot (42-90C) > Sediment...
CCGTCGACCTCGCCGCGGAAGACGCCCGCGGCGTCGCCATCGAGCGGCCAGGCCCGCTTGGGTTTTCCCGGCGTCTCGCGGACCACCTCGACCCGGCGCGCCTCGGGCGCCCAAACTTCGAAGCGGGTCCCTCCGGCTGTGGGGATGGCGCCGAGGCCGACTCGCCGGGTCACGGGCGGGATCGCAGCTCGCGCAGGCGCAACAGGGCGAGCGACCGGCTCCGAAGCCGGTAGGTGTGGTCCCGCAGCAGGACCCGGCGCCCCCACTGGCTTTCGGCGGTGTCCAGCAGCCGCTCCCAGCGGACTTCGGGCGCATGCGCCGGCAGGATGAAGGAGACCGGTTCGGGCTGGGCGTTCATCATCAGAAACAGCGTGTCGCCCACGAGCGGCTCGCCGCGCTCGTCGACTTCGTCCAGCTCCCTGCCGGCGAGCAGCACGCCCAGGCAGCGCACCGCCGGATCGTTCCAATCGGCGTCGCCCATCTCCTTGCCGCCGGGGAGAAACCAGGCGATGTCCTTCACCCGGCCGCCGCGGATGGGCCGCCCCTGGAAGAATTTGCGCCGCCGGAGCACGGGCTGCTCGCGGCGCAGCCGGACGACGTACTTGACGAATTCCAGGAAATCGCGCTGCTCGGCCTCGAGCTCCCAGGGGTACCAACTGATCTCGTTGTCCTGGCAATAGGCGTTGTTGTTGCCGCGCTGGGTACGGCTGAGCTCGTCGCCGCCGGAGATCATGGGCACGCCGAGCGAAAGCATGAGCGTGGCCATGAAGTTGCGCTTCTCGCGTTCGCGCAGGGCGCGGATGGTGCGGTCCTCGGTCGGCCCCTCGACGCCGCAGTTCCAGCTCAAATTGTGGTTTTCCCCGTCCCGGTTATCCTCGAGGTTGGCTTCGTTGTGTTTCTGGTTGTAGCTCACCAGGTCCTGCAAGGTGAAGCCGTCGTGGGAGGTGACGAAGTTGATGCTGGCGTAGGGGCGGCGGCCGCTGTGCTCGTAGAGGTCGCTCGAGCCGGCCAGGCGCGTGGCCATCTCCGAGACGACGCCGGCGTCGCCGCGCCAGAAGCGGCGGACCGTGTCGCGATACTTGCCGTTCCACTCGGTCCAGCCGACGGGAAAGTTGCCCACCTGGTAGCCGCCTTCGCCCAGGTCCCACGGCTCGGCGATCAGCTTCACCTGGGAAAGCACCGGGTCCTGATGGATGATGTCAAAGAAAGCGCCGAGCTTGTCCACCTCGTGCAGCTCGCGCGCCAGGGCGCTGGCCAGATCGAAGCGGAAGCCGTCGACGTGCATCTCGAGCACCCAGTAGCGCAGCGAGTCCATGATGAGCTGGAGCACGCGGGGGTGGACCATGTTGAGCGTGTTGCCGCAGCCGGTGTAGTCGGTGTAGTAGCGCTCCATGCCCGGAACGAGCCGATAATAGGCGCGGTTGTCGATGCCTCGTAGCGAAAGCGTCGGGCCGAGATGGTTGCCCTCGGCGGTGTGGTTGTAGACGACGTCGAGGATCACCTCGAGGCCCGCCTCGTGCAGAATCCGCACCATACGCTTGAATTCGCGGACCGAGCTTGCGGGCCAGGGCGCCGAGGCGTAGCGGATGTCCGGGGCGAAAAACGCCAGAGTGTTGTAACCCCAGTAGTTGCTCAAACCGCGTTCGGCTAAGTGCCGGTCATAGGCGTGGTGATGGACCGGCATCAGCTCGATGGCGGTGACGCCAAGCTCCTTGAAGTGGCGGATGGCGGGCTCCGAGCACAGAGCCGAGTAGGTGCCGCGGAGGGTTTCGGGAATGGCCGGATGGAGGCGGCTGAACCCTTTTACGTGCACTTCGTAGATGATTGTGTTGTGCCACGGGGTGCGCGGCGGCCGGTCCTCGCCCCAAGTGAAGGCCGGGTCGATGACTGCGGCCAGAGGGGCGAAGGCCGCGTTATCCCGTTCGTCCCGGTGAAGATCGGCTTCCGGGTGTCCCAGAGTGTAGCCGAACATTTCATCGGCCCAGCGCAAGGCGCGGCCGACCGCCTTGGCGTAGGGGTCGAGCACCACCTTGGCGGGGTTGAAGCGGTGGCCGGCATAGGGAGCCCAGGGGCCGTGGACCCGATAGCCGTAAAGCTGGCCGGGCAGCACGCCGTCCAGGTAACCGTGCCAGACCATGTCGGTCTGCTCGGGCAGAGGAATGCGCGTGCTCTCAGCGGGCGAATCCGGCGAGTCGAACAGGCAGAGCTCGACCCGGGTGGCGTGCTCGGAGAAGATGGCGAAGTTGACGCCCGCGCCGTCCCAGGTGGCGCCAAGCGGATAGGGCTTTCCCGGCCGCAGTTTCATCGGCAGGTTACGAGCATACCTCAGCCGGCACCATCTCGGGCGATCCTCGGAGGGCGCGCCTCCGGTCGATCTTGACCGGACAACGAGTTCCGGGTGACGGCGGTGTCGGCGCGGCGGGCGCGTGCGCGGGAGTCCGAATTCTGTTGACAAACAGCAAAAAGTCGTGCTAAAGATTTCGCAGGGGATATTGACAAGTCAGGGGCGGGCAACAATTGCGAGCGCCAGTGATGTCCCGCCCGGGAGACGTGGGACATGGTGGGTCGAAAGCTGAACCGTATGCTATCCGCCGGGGTGTTGCTTTTGGCAGCCTCGGCTGTCCTCAATCCGAGCCTTCAGGCTCAAAGCCTTGGATCGATCGTCGGCTTGGTGACGGATGCGACCAACGCCGTCGTTCCCGGTGCCACGGTCCGGGTGACCCAGCAGGAGACCGGAGTCACACGTACCTTCCAGACGGACTCGACCGGCACCTACCTTGCGCCGGCGCTGAATGTGGGCACTTACACCGTCGAGGTGAGCGCGCCGGGCTTCAAGGCGTTTCGGCGAACCGACATCGTGTTGAACGTCCGCGACCAGATCCGGGTCGACGTCCGCCTGGAGCTGGGTGACGTGGCCGAGACGGTGGAGGTGGTCGGCCAGGTGGTGAGCTTGCAGACCGAGAGCGCGGCGGTCGAGGAGATCGTCTCGGGTACGCAGGTGCAAAACATCGCCATGAACGGCCGGAACTTCCTCCAGCTTGCGATGCTGGTGCCGGGCGCCGCCTCCTCACAGCCGGCCTTCAACACACCGGTGGGCGTGAGCGCCAGCGCGGCCATCAATTTCAACGGCTTGCGCACGGCGCACAACGTCTGGCGAGTGGACGGTCAGGAGAACTACGACCGCGGCTGCGGCGGATGCATCGCCGTGCTGCCTTCGATCGACGCGATCGCCGAGTTCAAGGTGAGCACCGCCAACGCCGAGGCAGACTTGGGCTTTGGCGCCGCCGGCCAAGTCAACTTGTCGATCAAGAGCGGCACCCGGGAATTCCACGGGACCCTGTACGAATTCTTGCGCAATGACAAGCTCGACGCCGCAAACTTCTTCGCCAACCTGGCAGGCCGACCCAAGCCGAAGCTGCGGTTCAACAACTTCGGCTACAACGTCGGCGGGCCGGTGATTCTGCCTGGTTACAACCGAAATCGGGACAAGACCTTCTTCTTCTGGAACCATGAGTGGCGCAGGCTGCGCCGGGAGGCGGTGTACTTCCTGCCGGCGATCCCGGCGGACTGGCGGCGGGGCGACTTCAGCCGGTTCGCCCGTCCGGTGCTCGATCCCACCACCGGTCAGCCCTTCGCCAACAACCAGATTCCGGCCGCACGGATCGATCCGAACGCGACGATTCTGGCGGATCCGAACCTGGTCTTCCCGCTGCCGAATGCGCCAGGGGACAACTGGGCCGGCGTCGGCGGCGAGCCGCTCAACGTACACCAGGAGATCCTGCGTGTCGACCATAACTTCAACGAGCGCAATCAGGTCTTCTTCCGTTTCGTGATGGACTACATCTCGCAGCAGATTCCCACCACGATGTGGACCGGTTCGAGCTATCCGACCATCGGGACGCTGTTCACCAACCAGCCCAAGGCCTTCCACGGGCAGTGGACCTCGACGATCACGCCCAACGTGGTGAACGAATTCTCAATGAGCTTCTTGCGGCAGCCGCTTCAGCTTAATCCCACGGGCAACTACCGGCGGCCCGCGAACCTCAGGATCCCGGAGCTCTTTCCGGACAACCGGGCGAACCGTCTGCCGAACATCGCCTTCAGCGGCGTTCTGGGCGTGAACATTAACCTTGGATCGTGGCCGTGGACGAACAACCTCGACACGTGGATCTTCCGCAACAACGTGCTCTGGAACCGGGGCAATCACACGCTGCGCTTCGGCGGCGAGTTCATGCCTTACGGCAAGCGCCAGGACCTGTTCGGCCCGACGCAGGGGGCTTTCGAGTTCACCACCGCGGGGACGAACAACGAGTTCGCCAACTTCCTGCTCGGCCGATCGTTCCAGTACACGGAAATGGAGCTACAAACCTCGCCGCTGTATCTGGCGCGAAGCGGAAGCCTGTTCATCAGCGATACCTGGCGGGCTACGCCACGGCTGACCTTGAACCTGAGCCTGCGCTGGGACGCGCTACCGCACGCCTTTGAGGAAAAGGACCGTGTGGCGGTCTTCTACGCCGGCCTGTGGGATCCGGCCAAAGCGCCGGAGGTGTTGCCGAACGGACAGCTTCGGGGCGGCGATCCGCTCAATGGCATCGCCCAGGCGGGCAAGGGCGGCATTCCGCGCGGGCTGGTGCAGAACCACTGGCTGACCTTCATGCCGCGCGTGGGAATCGCCTGGCGGCCGTTCGGCGAGGCGACGGTGTTGCGCGTGGGCTACGGGCTTTACACAGAGCGCATCCAGGGCAACGACATCTATAACGTCGGGCCGAACCCGCCCAACTCCTTCACGGCGCAGATCTTCGACGCCCCGCTCAGCAACCCGGGCGGCGGGGCGGCCGCGCGGTTCCCGGGCAACTTGCAGACCTACGACGGCATCTACAAGCTGCCGCAGATTCACCAGTACAACTTCGGCATCCAGCGGCGGCTGGCGCCGGGGGTGGTGATGACCGTGGGTTACGTCGGCACCAAGGGAACCTATCTGCAAACGACCCGGAACATCAACCAGCCGAGGCCGGAAGGCGCCGCGCTGGTGCTGGCCGGGCAGGCGATCGTCAACCAGGTACGTCCGTTCCGAGGCTGGGCGAACATTCTGATGTACGAGAATGCGACCAACTCCAACTACAACTCGCTTCAGGTGAGCTTCCGGACGGAGAACTACCGCGGCTTGACGCTTCAGACCTCCTACACGTGGTCGCATTCGATCGACTACGTGAGCTCGGACGTGCCGGGCAACTCGCACCAGGATGCTTACAACCCGAAGGCGGAGCGCGGCAACTCGAGCTTCGACCGGCGGCACATGCTGGTCTTCAGCTATGTCTACGACCTGCCGACGCCGCAGAACTGGGGCCGCGCAGCCCGGCATGTGCTGGGCGGCTGGACGGTCTCCGGCCTCACGACCTTCTATAGCGGCACCCCGCTGGGGATCTCGCTTCCGGGCGACAATGCCGGCATTGGCGGCGCGCCCTATCGGCCGGATTGGGTGCGCAATCCCAACCTGCCCTCCGGGCAGCGGATCCGGGAGCGGTACTTCGATCCGGACGCCTTCGCCGCGCCGGCCCGAGGCCGCTTCGGCAACTCCGGCCGGAACATCGTCCGCGGCGGCGGAATCAACAACTGGGATCTGTCGCTGTTCAAGTCCATCCCACTTGGTTGGGAGAGCGGCAGCCTTCAGTTCCGGCTGGAGGCGTTCAACGCGTTCAACCACACGCAATGGAACGCTTACCGGACGGCGTTCGGAGCTGCCGGCTTCGGCAGCGCCATCGGCGCGCGAGACGCCCGCGTGGTGCAGCTCGGGCTGAAGCTGTTCTGGTAGTTAATGGCGGGCGGGCCCCCTGGGGCGGGGGCCTGCCCGACTGACGAGTCCCTCGAACAAGGCGGCTTTCCGAGGAGGTCGCGGCGCACGAGTACTCCTGGGCAGCCGCCTCCTCTTGTGAGAATAGGGGGAGGCTAACAGCATCCCCCCTACGCCACGGCTTCCTGCGGAGTGCCTCTCAAGTTCCCAAATCCGCAACGATCCGTTGAGGCCCGTTTTTGCCGCCGTAGCCGCCGCACATCGGCGTACCATGAAAACAGGGAGCCGAATCGATGGCAAAGAACAGCGAGCCTTGGGTGGAAGGCGAGACTGCCCTGGCGGCGGAAGATCAGCGGCGGCTGGACCGAATGCTCGCCTATATTCGGGACCAGGCGGAGACCTTCGTCGGGTATCCCTGCCGGGGCCGATTCGATTATTCGGCCCTCCATGAATTCCTGAAATATCCGGTCAATAACGTCGGCGATCCGTTCGCGCCCTGCACCTACCGCGTCCACACGCGGGAAATCGAGCGGGAGGTGCTGGCCTGGTTTGCCGAGTTGACGCACATCCCGCCGTCGGAATACTGGGGCTACGTCACGAACGGCGGCACGGAGGGCAACATCTACGGACTGTTTCTGGCGCGCGAGCTGTTTCCGCAGGGGTTGGTTTATTACTCCGAGGAGACGCATTACAGCGTGGCGAAAAACCTGCGCGTGCTGAACATGAAGCACATCATGATCCGGTCGTTGCCCAACGGGGAGATCGACTACGACGACCTGTACGAGACGATTCGCATCCACCGGGACGTGCCGCCGATCATCTTCGCCAACATCGGCACGACGATGACCGAGGCGGTCGACGACATCGGGCGGATTCGCAAGATTCTTGCCGATCTGGCGATCCCGGAGTCCTACATCCACTGCGATGCGGCCCTGTGCGGAATGACCTTGCCCTTCATCGAAGGGGCGCCGGTGTACGACTTCCGCGCCGGCATCGACAGCATCTCGATCAGCGGACACAAGTTCATCGGTTCGCCCATGCCGTGCGGCATTGTGCTCGCCAGGAAGCGCCATGTGGAACGGATCGCCCGCTCGATCGAATATATCGGCACGCTGGACACGACGCTGACGGGATCGCGCAACGGCATCGCCCCGCTGATTCTGTGGTACGCCCTGCGCACGCGGGGCGCCGAGGGCTTCCGCCGGGAGGTGGCCGACTGCCTCGAGAAGGCCCGCTACGCGGTGGAGCGATTCCGCTTCCACGGCATCGAGGCCTGGCGCAATCCGTTCGCCATCACCGTCGTGTTTCCCCGGCCGGCCGACAGCGTGCTCGAGAAATGGCAAATTGCGGTGCACCGGAACCGCGCGCACATCATTACGATGCAGACGGTGCGGCGCCAGCAGATCGACGCCGTGATCGAGGATGTCGTATCCGCCGAGCGGGCGGCGGCGAACCTGGAACAAATGAAGGCTTGAACGGATGAAAGAGATCGTAATCGTAACGCAAAACAGGGCCGGCCTGCTCGCCGATATCGCCGAAATCCTGGCCCGAAACAACATCAATATCGAGACGCTCGACGCCGAGGAGGTGCACGACACGGCGGTCATCGAGCTGACGGTGGACCGGTACGACGAGGCGCTCCAGCGCCTGCGCGATGCCGGCTTCGACGCCGTGACCGAGGATGCGTTTCTCATCCGGCTCAAAGACGAGCCGGGTGCGCTCGCGCGCGTGGCCAAGCGTTTCAAAGACGCCAACATCGACCTGCGGAGCGTGCGGATCGTGAGGCGGCTGAAGGATTCGGCCATCGTCGCGGTGGCGACGGCGCGCACGGAGGAGGCGAAGGCGCTGGTGCGGGAATACCTGGTCGTCGGGGAGGACCTTGAAAATGAAAGCGGCTAAGGCCTGGGGGGAGGATTTTCCCCGGCGATTTGTGTTAACCTGAGAGAGCCCGGCTGCTTTGGCGTGGTGCGCAGGGCTTGAAATGGCTCGGCGTAACCGGCCACTTATTACAATTGGGTTCCAGCGTAATGGGCCCGCAGAAGAGGCGTATCTCTGAGCGGTTGAGCTCCATCATTGCCTTCATCCTCGTTCGAGACTGAGGCCGGGGAGACGCCATCGGAGACTGAGTTGATGACTGCCCGTTCCGTACAAGTTCCGGATCCGACCCGCCGCGTAACCGCGCTGTTAATCAGCCCGGACTCTCGCGATCACACGCTGATTCGCCAGCTTTTCAGTCGTTCCAACTGGGTGCTTTATGAGTGCCGGACGATTGAGGACGGCCTTCGCTTTCTCGCCCATCATCCCGTGCCCGTGGTTATCACGGAGGAGCGTCTCGGCCCCGCCGACTGGAAGGCGGTTTTGGCGGCCGCAAACAGTTCGGCGAAGCCGGCCAAGGTCATCGTGACCAGCCACCACGCCGACTCGTCGCTTTGGGCCGAAGTAATCCACCTGGGCGGCTACGACGTGCTGGCCAAGCCTTGGAACGAGCGCGAACTGTTTCACGCCATCAGCCAGGCATGGCTGGCCTGGAAGCACGAAGCCGAACGGCCGGCTCAAGCCGCCGCGCAGCCGCCGCAATACCGGCGAGCCTCCGTCTGAGCGGATCGGGCGACGGCGCCTTAGGCCAGCGTGAGCCAGGCGTAGTACAGCATCATACAGATCGTGAGAATCGAGGCCACCCAGAGCCCCAAGGTGATCCAGGGGCGAGGCAAAACCTCCTGCGGCAGGCGGCGGTAGCGGAGGTAAAGCGCGCCGATGGCGATGACCGGCAGCATGAGCGCCTGCGCCACGCCGCCCACCTTGACCATCGTGACCGGGGACTTGAAGATCAGAAACAGCCCCGCGCCCACCACCGTGAGGACCCACACCAGGCGCCGGCGATAGCGCAGCCGCGCGGCATAATCGTCGGCGCGAAACAGCCCGAGCAGCCGGCACAGATCGGCGCCGACGCGCGATTCGGCGGCGGTGGCCGCGAAGATGGTTCCGTAGAGCGTCACCATCGCCCCAGGATAGAACAGATAGATCGCCCAGGGTCCGAGCGTCTCCGTGTACATACTCGACAGCCGGGGAATCATCTCCGTGGCGTTGGGCACCAAGCCGCGCTTGTGAAGGATGCCGGCGCCGAGCAGGTAGAAGGCAATGGTGGCGAACGTGTAGATAACCATCGAAGCCAGAATGTCGACATGCATCACGCGGATCCAGCCCAGAGCGCGGGCGCGCCAGGCGGGGGTGGGCTCGCGTTTTCCGGTGAAACGGGCGTAGCCCTTCTCCACGCACCAGTAGGGGTACATGAACAGCTCGGAGGCGCCGACGCCCGTGATGCCGAAAACGGCGACGGCGCTCGCCAGGCCCCCGGCCGGCATCTGGAATTTCAGCCCCTCGGCCAGCTCCGTCCAGGAGAAATCCTCCGGGCGGCGCGTCAGCAGGAGCGCGCAGAGCACGGTGAGCATGGTGAAGAGCACCACCTTGACCAGAGCGAGCTTTTCGATGCGCTCGTAGCCGCCGCCGAGCAGCAGAGCCAGGGTCAGGGCGAGCAGGCCGATCACCCAGGCGGTGACAGGCACGGCCGGCAAGATCTGGTGGAGCGCCTGGGCCACGCCGCCGTACATGGCGCCCACCTGGAAGCGGGTCATCACGATCATCAACACCCAGCCCCAGACGATCCAGTTCACCTTCCAGCGCGGGCCCGGAACATGGTTGAAACCCTCGAGGCCGGTGGCGCCCGTGGCGATGCTGTGGCGGCCGATTTCGGCCTGGATGGCCGGCTTGAGCGCGCAACTGAGCAGGATCACCCAAAGGGCCGCGTAGCCGACCTCGGCGCCGAGCGTCGTGGTAGCGATCAGCTCGCCGGAGCCGACGATCGAGGCCGCCAGAATCATGCCCGGGCCGATGCGGCGGAGGATCTGCCAGAGGGTGCGCGGCGGATCGGAGACGTCGGCGGCGTCAAAGCTGTATGGGTCTTTCAAGGCAGACCGGACAGTCTCGGCGGCTGACATTGGGTCACTGTAACACAGGGGGCGGACTGACTCGGCCCATTCTATCGCAACGGGATTCTCAGTCGGCGCCGGTCAGCGGATCGGAACGGCGTTCTTGCGAATGTAGTCGTCGATCTCCGCCCGCTGCGGGCCGATGTAGTGAAACGCTTCGGCGTAGCGCAGCCCGTGGCGCCGGCCGATCTCCTCCTCGTCCTTGAGCAGGAAGTGGCGGATGTACTCGCGGTTGGCCGTGCGGTCGTCGTCTCCCAGGATGGGCAGGCGGAGGCCTTTCTCGGCCAGCCGGGCACGCAGGCGCGCGCCGTTGTCGCCGCCGGGCCCTTGCGCCTTGTTCACCGCGATGGCGTCGATCTTCTCCTCGATCGTCTCCGAGATGTCGACGATGCGATTGATGAGCTGCGGCCCACGGGCGAAGTAATACTTCTCGGTGACGCTCTTGGGTTTCAGGCCCGCAGCGAAATGCTCCGGATAGTCCTTATCCATTCCGGCCATCCAGCAGGCGCTCTCGAGCGCCATCGCGGTGACGTAGTGGTCCGGGTTCTCTTCGTAGTGGCCCCAGGGATCATACGAGATGATCGTGTCGATCTGGAGCAGGCGAATGAGGAAGATGAAGCGACAACGCAGCTCGACCGGCGAGACGTCGTCCATGCGGTGGTTGTTGTAGTTGAGGTCGAAGACGCCTTTAAAGCCCATGACGCGGGCCAGCTCCTGGTTGTCCCGCTCGTTGGCGAGCACGGTTTCTCCGACGGTTCCCGGACCGGCCATGTCGTCATTGGTGACGCGGATCAGATAGCCGGTGTAGCCCTCTTTGAGCAGCTTGGCCACGGTTCCCGCGGCAAACAGCGGGATGTCGTCGGCGTGCGGCTGCACGGCGGCGAGCACCTTGCCCTGGTGCGGTTTTCCCGGCCGGAAGCGTTCGATCACCAGCTCGTCGCCGCCCGAAGTGCCGAGCTGGGTGCGAGCCGGGCGCATCTGAAAGGCCGTCCCGGCGGCGGCCCAAGAACCGGTGGCGAAAAAGTCTCGTCTGCGCATGCCAGGTGTCCCTCTTCGGCGCCAGCATAGCAGGCGCGGCCTCAGCGCAGATAGAAGAGGCTGAGCCGGGGAAGGCCGGCGGCTTCGAGCAGACGGCGCTCCAGGTACTGCTTTTCGAGCAGGGCGAGCTGGGCCGCGGTCATCTTGGATCGCCAGGGGCTGAGCTCGGCCTGCAGCCGCCGCCGCGCTTCGAACAGCTCTTCTTCGCTCTGTGCGGCGCGGGCGATCGCCGCCATCTTTTCCTCAAGGGCGGTGAGGCGTTGCTCCAGCTGTTCGAGGTCCCGGTAGTGTGTCTCGAGCTCGTCGAGGATGCGCTCGAGCGCCTCGGCGACGACGCGGTAGGATGGGTTGGGGTGCTCGTCGAGCACCCTGCGGCCCTCATCCAGATACCGGCGAACCTCTTCGAGCGTGAACGGTGCGGCGGGCTGCTCGACCGGCTGCGCCGGCGCCTGCCCGGCCATGGCTTCCGCTTCCGCCATCACCGCCTGAGCGCAGTAGGCGAGCGAATTGATCCGGCGGAACTTCGATTTGCGGTTGCGCCACTTCTCGAACGCCGCATCGATGCCCCGAAGGACCGCCTCGAGCGGAATGCCGGCATTCTTCCAGCTTTCAATCAGCGCCCAGTCGAGCGGAGAAAGCAGAAACAGGCCGGTTCCCCGGGCCCTCTGGAAATGCTCCTCGACTTCGGTGAAATAGTTGAAGTAGTTCAGTCGCCAGTCGCCTTCGGCGTCGCTCACGGCCGACGATTCCGCTCCCAGATGAGTTGGAGGCCGCGAAGGGTGAGATCGGGATCGGCCCGTTTGAGGTAGCGCGAGCCCTGCACGATCAGCTCGGCCTGGCCGCCGGTGGCGATGAAGCGGGTTTCGGAGCCGAGCTCGGCCGCCAGGCGCTCGATGAGCCCGTCGATCATGCTCGTCAGGCCGTAGTAGAGGCCGCTCTGGATGCTGCCGATGGTATTGGTGCCGATCAGCCGGCCCGGATCGCGGAAGTCGACCATGGGCAGGCGGGCGGTCTTCACGAACAACGCTTGAATGGAGATGTCGACGCCGGGGCAGATGATGCCGCCCAGGTACTCGCCTTTGGATGAGACCGCGTCGAAGGTGATGGCGGTTCCCAGATCGACCACCACGCAGGGCCCGCCGAGGTCATGAAAAGCGGCGACGCTGTTGACGATGCGATCGGCGCCCACTTCGCGCGGATTCTCGTACAGGATGCGCAGGCCGGTGTCGGTCTCCGAGGTGACGAAGACCGGGTCGCGATGAAAGTATCGGCGGGACATCTCCGACAGCGAGGCGTCCAGCGGCGGGACGACGCTTGAGATGATTACGCCGTCGATGATCGAGAAGTCCAGTCCGGCGAGCGAGAAAAGGTTGCGCAGCAGGACGCCCCACTCATCGGCGGTCTGCCCGTGCACGGTGCGCAGGCGCCAGCGGCTGACGAGGCTGCCGTTGCGGAAGACGCCGATGGTGATGTTGGTGTTGCCCGCATCGAGGGCCAGCAGCATAACAGAATCAGTGTAGGTTACCGGCCCGGCTCGAGGAGCTCGACATAGCCTTTGCGGCCGAGGAAGCGGAAATAGCCCAGGAAATCGAAGTCGTCCGGGCCGAGCTCGAGCCGCGTCAGCCGGACGGCCTCGGCCAGAGTGCGCTTGCCGTCGCACCAGTAAAGGGCCGTCGCCAGGCGGGTGTCCCAGGCGCCCGAAGGCCAGCCCTCGCGTTCCGGCACAGGAAGATCGTCGAGGGGGAGGGTGCCCGGCCGCTTTCGCTTGACGATGATGCGTTCGGCGCCGGCGAGTTTCGGATCGGGCGGAGGCGGGACAGCCTTGACGGGGCCGAGGCCGAGCGCGGCGGCGCGGTCGGCGGCGGCCCGCTCCAGTCGCGCCGCCTGCTCGCGCCGGAAGCTTTCAAGGGAGGCCACCAGCGGAGTGAGATCCAGCCGGGGCGCCAGGCGCCGGACGGACTGCACGGCCTCGATCTGCCGATCCACGGTGTAGGCCAGCCGCTCCCGGCCGTCATACAGCGCCCGGCCGATCGCCTCGCGGCCGGAAGCGGCCAGGATGCGCTCGAGCGCCGAATCGAGCGCGGCGAGCGTCTGACGGTAGCCGCGCGCCAGCGCCAGCTCGGCCACCCAGCGCGCGTCCGCCTCGTCGGCTGAAGCCAGGAAATAGACAAAAGCCGCGGTCAGCACGCTCAGATCGCGCAGGGAACGCGGATCGACGTCGTCGGGGGTGTCCTCGCTGTTGTGATGCGTATGGACGCCGCTTGAGCCGTAGGGCCAGACCGTCGGCACGCCGATGGTCGGATCGGCCAGGAACGTATCCGTACCCATCATGTAGCGGGCCTCGTGGAAGGGGCGCGGCGGATTGAGCCGGGAGAAGTAGACCTGCGCCAGCCGCAGGGTGAAAGCATCGACAAACGAGCTGGCCACGTGAGGGTTCAGGTAGAAGGTGTACTCGGTTCCCGCCAGATGGTAGAAGCCGGCGGGCGTGTCGACGCAGATGGCGGCGATCGTGTTGCGAATGCGCTCCGGGTTGGCGACGACGTAATGCATCGAGCCATAGACCTCGCCCATCGCCAGCAGCCGGATCGACCGGCGGGGCCGGGCGAGCTTGCCGGTCTCGACGAGGCGATGGAGAAGAATCATGGCTTCGGCCATTGCCGCTACGCCCGTCGCGTTGTCCTGCGCGCCCTGCTCGGCCGTGTGTCCGAGCATCAACACCTCTTCGTCGCCCGGCGCGCCCTTAAGCAGCGCGGTGGCGTAGGCGTAGCTGCCTTCCCAGTACCGGCTATCCACCATAGCGCGCAGCCGGACTCGCCGGCCCGCGGCCAACAGCGAGCGCAACCAGGCGCCCTGACGCGGGGTGACGGTGAAGCCGGGCAGGGGCGAATCGTTCTTGGTGAGGCCCCAACCGCGGTCGCCCCAGGAGTTGACCCAATCGTAGGCGTCGACCAGATCCGGGTTCTCCGTGTCGCTGCTCAAGACGGCCGCCACGCCCTTGCGCGCCAGCAGCCACTTGATGGCCGAGGGCCGGCGGCTGGTCAAGACGATCTTGCCGGCCAGATCCATTCGCTCGATCTCGTTCTGGCGGGCGCCGCCGATGTCGACGAGTTCCGCGGTGACGCCCTCCGGCGGCGTGGGCCCGCTCCACATGACGAGAGAGGCGGGAACGGCGTGGTAGTCGGCCAGGAGGCGATACTCGGGTTCGAGGACCTCGAGCCGGGCGGCGCGGACATCCCAGGCAAGCGGCATCGTCCAGAAGCCCACCTGCGTGCTGCCGTCGGCGGGGGGATGGATGACCCGGACCTCGCTCAGCCCCGCTTTCTCGAGCTCGCCGGCGACATACCGGGCCGTCTCTTCAATCTTGGGGAAGGTGAACCAGCGGTCGCGCTCCCAGACCTCGCGCATCATTTCCATGGCGCGGTCCGGATTGACCTCGCCACGAATCGCCTCGATCACGCTGTTCAAACGCAGTTCCGATTGCGCCAGAAGCGCGGCGGGAATCAGCAGGAAAGCGCCAGGACGCATTACCACCCCCTCGATGCGGCCAGCTCGATTCGCCGGCCGGTCACTCGGTCCTCGATCACCAGCCGTGCGCCTTCCAGACGCACGTCGTCCACTTTGCGAAAGCCCTCGGGCACGCGGGTGAGGAACAGGAGGAAGCGCGCGCCGATCTTCGACCGTGCCGGCAGCCACCGGAAGGTCGGCGCGCCGAACATCCTGCCCAGCGAAACCGCCTCGCGCCGGGGCACGTCGTAGGGCTGCGTGGAAAACTCCAGGCCGCGGGCCAGAGTCCGGCCCTCCGGGTAGTGCTCCCAGATCTGAAGCCAGGGGAACTCCTCGCGGCGGAACAGATAACCGATCAGCAACCGTTTTTCAAGATTCAGCGCGGTGACGAAAGCCGTCGGCCGGTTCGGGTCGAGCAGCGTCGTCGTGTGGTCGAGCAGATTCGGGTTGGGAGGCGCGGCCCGCAGATCGACTAATTCTCCGGATTTGGTTGGGGCGAGCGGCCAGGTGAAGTTCCTGCCCGGCGCGAGGCGGCGGTTTGCGGCCTGCTCCGGCGGATAGGGGCGCGTCTGGGACGGTCCGGCCGCCAGATCCACCACGGTGAGCTCGGGAGCGAGGAACGGTGCGCCGATCGTGGCATGTTCGGCCCAGGCCACGGGTCGGTCAAAACCGAGGAGGCTTTCGAGTTCGCTTTCCACATAGACGACGTTCTCGCCCGCCACCAGCCGATGCGTGCGCGTCAAGATCTCCTGGACGATGGGGAGCCGGGCGCGAAGCGTGGCCGCCGAAGGGGAGGCCTCGATGACCTCGAACAGCTGCCGGTGCGCCTCACCGTGACCCGGAAGACCGGCGGCCCGCTCCTCGGCTGAGACGCCGCCGAAGCCGTCCACGCAGACGAAATGGCCGGTGCCGGCGCCGAAGCGGTTCGGCCGGCCGAGCTCGCGGGCCAGACGGGCCGGCTCCCAGAGCGGATTGAGCCGTTCGGGATCGTCCTTGAGCACGATACGCGCCAGCGCTCCGCCGTCGGTGAGGACGGTGAGCTCCAGCCGGTCGTTCTCGATCACGAGCGCCGGCCGGCCTTCGAACTCGGTCCGACGCTGGGCGCTCAGACCGGCGGCAACGAGCGGCAGCAGAGCGAACGCAAACAGGCAGCGCATCCCGGCTTTACTCCAGCATCAGCGTGGCCACGCTGCGGACCAGGTCAATGTCGACACCGGAGCCGTCTCCGTGAGGGTAGACGTCGAGCGTCTTCGGCGGCGTGTCCGGATCAAACAAACGCGCCTTCTCGAACTTGTCAAGCAGGTGGACGGTGACGTGTTCGACCGGATAGTCGGCATAGTTTACCAGGTGCAGCACGACAGGACGCCCCCCGGGTGCGGCGACGAGTTCGGAACGCATGCTGGAGACGTTAAACAGCCGCACGCCCAGATTCTCGCGGCCGACCATCGAGTTCACCCCCCGCCAGATGTCGTCCAGCCGTGCCACTTCGCTCTTGTCCACCATCATCTGGCCGGGTCGGATCTCCGGGAATTTCCAGCCGGGCGGCGCCGACAGCAGCGACGCGCCGCTCCTGGTGAAGCGTCGCAGGATCTCTTTCTGTTCCGGTCCGAGCGCGGCCGGATCGACGCTCACGGCCATCTTGGCTCCGGCGATCGCCTCGTCGCTCAGACGGCGGATCGGGATTGAGCGCAGCGGCGTGTGGCGGGCGGAGACCATGTCGAGGATGCCGTTGGAAAGCAGCGCGCCGCTTGAAACGTCGTGGATGACGGCGAGGCCGCGATACGGCCGGCAGTGCCGCCACTTGCGGTGTTCCTGCCAGTAGGCCAAGTGCCGGCCGATGCGGCGCCACTGCTCGAGCGCCTCGGCGTCGCCTCGGGCCAGTCGAGCGGCGAAGTCGCCGTCGAGGGCGACGATCCACCGGCCGCCGACCATCGCCGCATCGGCGATCGCCTGAAGGTAACGGCTCAGCGGAATCACCGCGCCGGCGGGCGGGAGGTTCCCGAGCCAGAGCTCGGCCTCGGTCATCGCGCGAAGGAAGCGCAGGAATCCGGTGTTGGTGTCGATCCACGGGCTGCCGGTTGGGGCGGCCTTCGCCGAGCCGTCGTCGGCGAGGTTGATCCCAGGCCAGACGCCCTGAAACGTGCCCAGGACGGCGTCGGTGCTCTCCAGCCGCATCGAGGTGCGGGGCAGGAGTTCCACGACGATCAGGTCGGCGCGCGCGGCCGCCCGGCGCGCCTCATCCAGGGCTGCCCGGGAGAAGTCGCCTTCGTAGACGACGCCGGTAAACTTCAACTCCGCAGCCTCGCCGGTGGCGGCCACCGGGTCGGTCCCTTCCCGGATGACGCCGAGCGTGGCCACGCCGGCGTTGCGGGCCTCCCGGTTGAACTGGGCGCTCCAGGCGGGCCGCTCGAGTAGCAGGCAGTTGACCGGCGTACCGGCGAGCAGCTCGAGCGTGCCGGGATCGGACCAGGGCCAGCGCACGGGAACCCAGTCTGCCGCCGCGGCCGCCAGGAGCAGGGCAAGCAGCATATCCACACTGTAGCGGAACGCCCCCGGAATTGGCGGCTGCCGGAGTCCGGCCTGGTGGCGAGAGCTCCCGATAGGCTCGAGGCAACCCGAAGGATGGGCCGTAGCCGAACGGACCTATGGACCGCAACCGTTCAATGGGCAGTCGGGTCGGCTTGGGCGTTCCGGTTGGCCGGCGCCCGGGATGTCATAATGCGGTTGAACCCGCATGAGCCTCCTGCTGCGCAATGGCGTTTTGATCGACGGTGCGGGTCGCGACGGCCGGCGCGGCGATGTGCTCATTGTCGGCGAGGGCATCGCCGAGGTCGGACTGTTCCGGCCTCCCGAGGATGTGCAGGTGATCGACTGCACGGGGCTGGTCGTGAGTCCGGGCTTCATCGATGTGCACAGCCACTCCGATCTTCAGGTGCTCGAAGACCGTCGGGAGAAGGTGCGCCAGGGCGTGACCACCGAGGTGGTGGGCAACTGCGGCTTCTCGCCCTACCCGGCGCCCGCGGATCCGCGGCCGTTGCGCGCCTTCGCCAACGGCATCTTCTGCGGGGACGAGAGCTGGGGCTGGACCTCGGCGAAAGCGTATTTGGATGCCGCCGCGCGCAGTCCGGTGGTGAACGTCGCCTCGCTCGTGGGGCACGGCAGCCTGCGCATCGCGGTGGCGGGGCACCGCCTCGGGCCGCTGACTGCGCGAGAGCTGGACCGGCTCGAAGGCCTGCTCGAGGAGGCGCTGGTGGAGGGCGCTTGCGGCTTCTCGACGGGCCTGATGTACGCGCCCGGCTCGAGTGCGCCGGCAGAGGAGCTCGAGCGGCTCTGCCGCATCGTCGCCCGGCACGAGAAGATCTACGCGACTCACATGCGCAGCTACGCCTCGGGCTTGCTGGCGGCGCTCGACGAGCAACTCGAGCTCGCCCGGCGCACCGGCTGCCGGCTCCAGCTCTCGCACTTCCAGGCGGCCGCGCGGGCCAACTGGCATCTCCAGCGGCCGGCGCTCGACCGCATTGAGCAGGCCGAGCGAGAGGGGCTGGACGTAGCCTTCGATTGCTATCCCTACGTGGCCGGCAGCACCGTGCTGACGCAGATCCTGCCGCAATGGGCGCTCGAGGGCGGTCCGGAGGCGCTTCTGGCGCGGCTGGCGGATCGCGATGAGCGGGCACGCATTGAACGCCAGACCGAGGCCGCCTTCGAGTGGCGCTGGACCGATATCTATATCTCGGCCGTAGGCTCGCCGCGCAATCAGTCGGCGGTGGGCCGGAACCTGGCCGAGCTCGCCGACGAGCGCGGGCGCAAACCGGTGGAGGTGATCACCGACCTGCTTGCGGAGGAACGCGGACAGGTGAACATCATCGCCTTCAACCAGAGCGAGGAGAACCTGCGCGAGACGCTGACGCATCCGCTGTCGATGGTGGCGAGCGACGGCTTCTACGTGCGCGGGCGGCCCCACCCGCGCCTGTACGGGACCTTTCCGCTCTGGCTGGGGACCTTCGTGCGCGAGCGGCGCTGGCTGAGCCTGCCGGAGGCGATCGCCAAGATCACCTGGCGGCCGGCGGAGCGGTTCGGGCTGAGGCAGCGCGGGCGGCTCGAGCCGGGCTACCTGGCCGATCTCACCGTCTTTGATCCGCAGACCGTGGCCGGCCCGGCCAGCTATGACGAGCCGGAGCGGCCGCCCGTCGGCATCCGGTATGTGATCCGCAACGGGAAGATTCAGTGGAGCGCGTCGCAGGCACCAGCTTGAAAGGAGCTCACCGGTTGGGGATGCGCGCGATGGCGTCGATCTCCACCTTGATGCCGCCCCAGAGCACGGACTGCACCGTGGTGCGGGCCGGGCGAACGCCCTGGAAAAACTCGGCGTAAACGCGGTTGAAGGCGTCAAAGTCGGCGATGTCGCGCAGATGGCAGGTGCACTTGACGACGTCGTCGAAGGTGCAGCCGGCAGCCTTGAGAATCTTGCCGATGTGCTCGAGCGTCAGCCGCGTCTGCTCCTCAATGGTGCCCTCGACCACCTGACCGGTCCTCAGATCGAGCGGGCCCTGACCGCTGATGAACAGCCATCCGTCAATCGCGACGCCGGCCGAATAGGCGCCTGTGGAAACCATCTTGTCAGGATGCTGGATCTCGACTTTCGCCATGACGAGGATTTTCGCCCAGGCGCGGTGCGGAGGGCAACCGGCGCCGGCTAGATTGAAAGGGTGCCTGCTGAATTCGTTATCGACGGCATCGTTCCCGTCGTGCCGACGCCGTTCACCTCCGAGGAGGCCGTGGATTGGGCGGCGCTCGGCGCTTTGATCGACTTCGCCTGCGCCTGCCGAGCCTGTGCGGTTTGCCTGCCCGCCTATGGCAGCGAGTTCTACAAGCTCTCCGAGGCCGAGCGGGTGCGGCTGGTGAGCGAGGCCGTCGCAGCCGCCCGCGGCCGAATACCCGTGGTCGCGCAGGTGAACCATCCTTCGGCGCTTCATGCCGCGGAGGCTGCCCGGGCGTGCGAGGACGTCGGAGCGGCGGCGATCTCCACGGCCGTGCCCCGGCTGTTTCCCTTGGGTGAGTCGGATCTGATGCGGTACTTCGCCCGGCTGCTCGAAGCCGTCCGCGTGCCGCTTCTGATTCAGGACTTCAACCCCGGCGGGCCTAGCCTGCGGGCCGAGTTCATTGGCGAGCTTCACCGGAGCTATCGGCACTTCCGCTACGTCAAGCTCGAGGAGCCGCGGATGGCCGCCAAGGTGGAGAGGGTCCGCGAAGAGACCTCGGGCGGCGTGGGGGTGCTCACGGGCTGGGGCGGCATGTATCTTTTGGAGCTGGCCGAGACCGGAATCGCCGGCGCGATGCCGGGCCTGGCGCTGACGGACCTGCTGGACCGGGTGTTCCGCCTGGCGCGGACCGGCCGCAAAGCGGAGGCGGCGGAGATCTTCGAAGGCGTGTTGCCCCAGATCGTCTACAGCCTCCAGAACCTCGAGCTTTATCACCATGCCGAGAAATCGCTGCTTCGGGCGCGCGGCGTGCTCGCCGAGACGTACGTCCGCGAAGCCCGGCTCGAGCCGGAGCCGCGCGAGAAGGCGCACCTGGAGTTCTTGAACGGCCGGATCCTGGCGTTGCTGGACCGGCTGGGACTCCCGCGCCATCCGGCCGCGGCTTAGGCCGGCTCGCGCCGCCTGCGCTGCGCTTTCAAAAACTCGAGGACAAAGTTGTCCCGGCGCGCGCGAGCCTCCTCGGGGTCCCGTTTGGACCAGTCGTAGAAGCCCTTGCCGGTCTTGACGCCGAGCTCGCCCCGTTCGACCATCTCGCGCATCAGGCGCGGCGCACCCGGCTCGTTGTTGAGGTCGCGCGTGACGTAATCGACCACGCGGATGCCCAGATCCAGGCCCACCATGTCCTGGTGCTCGAGAATGCCGTAGACCGGCAGGCGAAGGCCGAAGCCGGTGCGCGCGGCCAGATCGACGGCCTCGGCGTCGGCGATGCCGCGCTCGACGATGTTGACGGCTTCGCGCACGAGCGCCATCTGGAGGCGATTGCCGAGCTGGCCGGGCGTGTCCTTGTAGACCACCACCGGGACCTTTCCGCAATGCTCGAGCAGGCAGCGGATCTCCTCGACCAGCTCCGGCGCGGTCCGCTCGCCTTTGACGATCTCGACCAGAGGCATCAGATGCGGCGGGTTCCAGAAGTGCGTGGTGAGGACGCGTTCCGGGCGCCGGCAGCGGGAGGCGATGGCGGTGATGCTCAAGCCCGAGGTGTTGCTGGCGAGCACGGCCTCCGCCGGAGTGATGGCGTCCATCCGCTCGAAGACTTCCTGTTTGTATTCCATCGTCTCGGGGCCGCTCTCGACGACCAGGGCGGCGCCGGCGACGGCCGCCTCGAAGTCGGCCGAGGCGCAGAGCAGTCGGCGGGCGCGTTGCGCCGCCTCCGGTGAGGCCAGCTCGTGCCTCTCCAGCAGATCGACCTGGGACAGCGCCTTGGCCAGGCCCGCTCGAGCGGTCTCCTCGCGGCGGCTGAGCAGCGTCGTGCGCAAACCACCCAGGGCGAGCGTGACCGCGATGCCGGGCCCCATCATGCCCGTGCCGATGACGGCGGCGGATTCAAACCGGGTGGGGTTCATGACCTACTTGAGCTCGATGGTGAGGGTGCGGTACGGCTTCGATCCGACGTTGATCAGCACCGGAGCGTCCTCGCCGCGGTCATGCCAGAGCACCTCGCCCGCCTTGCGCTCCCGGACGGTCTTTTCGCCGGTCTTCGAATCGATGCGCTCGTAGCGGCAATCCTCGAGAAAGACGATCACCTGGTCAGTGGGCCGGATGTAGCGATCGCGGGGAACGCCCGGCAGATAGGTCACTTCTGTGACCCGGACACGCGCATTTTCAAGTAAGACGCGCCGGGGCAGGGGCGCCCAGCCGGCGCTCCAGACGGCGGCGAGCGTCAGGGCGCTCGAAGCGGCGGCGGTAAGCAGAAGCAGTTTCTTCATCGGGATACTCCGCTAAGCTCCTGACGATACCACAGCCAGAGGCGGCGATCCGCCGGGCGCGGAAACACACTTGTCACTCTGAATTTACTTGCCTGTCCGCCGGGGGATTGCGAGAATGTTATCTCCTGTGAGCAACGGCGAGGCGGGAGGATCGAGGCGATGGATTTGCGAGTCCTGGCGTTCGTTCTGGCCGGAGGCAAAGGCACGCGGCTGTATCCGCTGACGAAGGAGCGGGCCAAACCGGCCGTGCCGTTCGGGGGCCGGTATCGCATCATCGATTTCGTTCTGAGCAACCTGGTGAACTCGGGCATCTACTCCATCTACGTGCTGATTCAGTTCAAGAGCCAGTCGCTGCTTCAGCACATCCGGGACGGCTGGGAATCCAGCGGCATCCTCAAGCACCATTTCATCATTCCCGTGCCCGCGCAAATGCGCTCGGGGGATGAGACCTGGTATCGGGGAACGGCCGACGCCATCTGGCAGAACATCAATCTGATCGAGCAGGCCGACCCGCATGTGGTGGCCATCTTCGGCGCCGATCACATCTATCGGATGAACATCCGGCAGATGATCGAGTTTCACGAGCAGAAGCGCGCCGACGTCACCGTGGCCGCCGTGCCCGTGCCGCGGGAGGAGGCGCGCCAGTTCGGCGTGATCGAGGCCGCGCGCGACGGCCGGATCCTCGGCTTTTACGAGAAGCGGGCCGACGCCCCGGCCATGCCGTCGGATCCGACCCGGGTCTACGCCTCCATGGGCAACTACATCTTCTCGACCCACTCGCTGCTTGAGGAGCTGCGCCGGGACGCCGAGGACGCCGACAGCACGCACGATTTCGGTCGGGACATCCTGCCGTCGATGGTGCGGCGCGCGAGGGTTTTCTCCTACGACTTCCAGATGAACCGTATTCCGGGCGATCCGCCGGATGCGGTCCCCTACTGGCGGGACGTGGGCACCATCGACGCCTACTATGAGGCGAGCATGGACCTGCGGGCGATCTCGCCCGCGCTCAACCTCTACAACAAGAACTGGCCGCTCATTACCGCCGGCTACTTCGATCCGCCGGCCAAGTTCAGCTTCGACGACGAGGGACGTCGGGGACACGCCATCGATTCCATCGTCGCCGGCGGGTCGATCCTCTCCGGCGGCGTGGTGCGCAATTCGGTGATCGGGCGCGGCTGCCGCATCCACACCGGCGCCGAGGTGGACGAGTCGATCCTGTTCGACAACTGCGACATCGGCCGGCACGCCAAGGTGCGCCGGGCGATCCTGGACAAGAACGTGCAAATCCCGCCGGGCGAGATGATCGGCTACGACCTGGAGAAAGACCGCAAGCGGTTTCACGTCACCGAAAGCGGGATTGTGGTGATCGAAGGCAAGCGCTCGCGTGTGGAGATCGCGACGCTTCAGGTCTGAGGGGGCGGCTCACGCGCCGGCCAGCGCGAACGACTCCTGGAGCATGGGCACCACCACGATGCCGCTGTCGGTGACGTGGTAGCCCTTGGCCCGATCCTCCTCGGGGTTGAAGCCGATGACGCTTCCCTCCGGCACGACGGCGCCGGTGTCGATGATGGCGCGGCGAATGCGCGAGTAGCGGCCGATCTGCGCCCCGTCAAGCAGGATCGAGTCCTGGATGTCGCACCAACTATTGACGCGCACGTGCGGGCTGAGCACGCAGCGGACCACGCGGCCGCCGGAGACGATGCAGCCGGGCGAGACGATCGAGTCGAGCGCTACGCCCATGCGCCGGCCTTCGTAGGCGAAGACGAACTTGGCCGGCGGGCTCTGCTGGGGTCGGGTCCGGATGGGCCACTTGGCGTCGTAGAGGTTGAGCTCCGGGGTGATCGAGACCAGATCCATGTTGGCCTCGTAGTAGGCGTCCAGCGTGCCCACGTCACGCCAGTATTTGGCCGCCTTCATGTTCAGATCGTGAAAGTCGTAGGCGATGACCCGCGCCTGTGTGATAAGCTTCGGCAGAACGTCGTTGCCGAAATCGTGCGAGGAGTGCGGATCGGCGGCGTCCTCGCGCAGCGCCTCGAGCAGCACGCGCGTCTCAAACAGATAAACGCCCATCGAGGCGCTCACCATATCCGGGTTGAAGCGCGAGCGGAACGGGTTGCCGTGGCGGGGCTTCTCCTCGAAGCCGACAATCTGGTAGTGGTCGTCGATATCGACGACGCCGAAGCGGTAGGCCTCGCCCGGGTCGATCTGGATGGTGGCCAGCGTGGCGTCGGCGCGGTGCCGGCTGTGCCAGTCGAGCATCTCGCGGTAGTCCATCTTGTAGATGTGATCCCCCGAGAGGATCAACACTTGCGAGGGCCGTTCGGCGATGATGCTCTCGATGTTCTGGTAGACGGCGTCGGCCGTGCCGCGGTACCAGTCCTCGTGCACCCGCTTCATCGGCGGAATCACTTCGATAAATTCGCCCAGCTCGGGCGAGAAAATGTTCCAGCCGTCCCGGATATGTCGCGTCAGCTCGAGCGCCTTGTACTGAGTAAGGACGAAGATGCGGCGAATGTGCGAGTTGACGCAATTCGACAAGGTAAAGTCGATGATCCGGTACGTTCCGCCGAAGGGTACGGCGGGCTTGGCCAGATGCCGCGTCAGCGGGTAGAGGCGCTCACCGGCGCCCCCCGCCAGCAAGATCCCCAGGACGTTCTGCACCGCTCTTCTTTTCAAACTATCACACGCCTGACGGCCGCCGGGACGGGAGCTTGCCTGGCACGAGTTACGGCGAGAGAATATCGATCATGAGGCGCAGAGAGTTTCTCGCCGCCGCCGGCGCGGCGGCTTTGCCGGCGCCCGCGCAGCGCAGACGGCCCAACATCGTGCTGATCCTGGCCGATGATCTGGGTTACGGGGACCTGGGTTGTTACGGCCAGCGCCGTTTCGAGACGCCGAACCTGGACCGTCTTGCCGCTGAAGGGGTGCGTTTCACGCAGGCCTACGCCGGCAGCACGGTGTGCGCGCCGTCGCGCTGCGCGCTCGAGACGGGTCTGCACACCGGGCACGCCCGGGTGCGCGGCAACCGGTATCCGGACCAGCCGCTCGCCGCCCAGGATCTGACCGTCGCCAAACTGCTCCGGCAGGCCGGCTATCGCACGGGCCTGTTCGGGAAATGGTCCCTCGGCGGCCTGGGCACCACCGGCTATCCGCTCCGGCAGGGCTACGAGGAGTTCTTCGGCTATTTCAGTCAGACGCACGCCCACAACTACTATCCCGAGCACTTGCTCGACAACGAGCAGGCGTACCTGCTGCGCGGCAATTTCGGCGCCAAACGCACCGAATATGCGCACGATCTTTTCACCGAACGGGTGCTCCGGTTTCTGGAAAAATCCGACGAGCGGCCTTTTTTTCTCTATGTCGCATACACGATCCCGCACGCCAACAACGAGTGGGGGCGCGATACGGGTGACGGCATGGAGGTACCCGATTACGGGCCCTATGCCGGGCGCGACTGGCCCAAGCCGGAGAAAGGCTTCGCGGCGATGATCTGGCGCATGGACCGGGACATCGGGCGCATCCTGGCGAAGCTCGGCGAGCGCGGCCTGGCCGAGAACACGCTCGTCGTCTTCTCCAGCGACAACGGCCCGCACCAGGAGGGCGGGCACCGGGCGGACTTTTTTCAAAGCAGCGGGCCGCTGCGCGGCATCAAACGCGACCTTTACGAGGGAGGCATCCGCGTCCCGACGCTTGCCTGGTGGCCGGGGACGATCCGCCCGGCGCAGGTGAGCGATCACGTCTGGGCTTTCTGGGACTTTCTGGCGACCTGCGCCGAGCTGGCCGGCGTGGCGCCGCCGGCCGGCACCGACGGGATTTCGATCGTGCCGGCGCTCACCGGCGGCCGGCAGTCGCAGCATGAGTACCTGTACTGGGAATTCCACGAGCGGGGATTTCATCAAGCGGCCCGCTCGGGTTCCTGGAAAGCCGTCCGCTTCGGCCGCCGCCGCCCGATCGAGCTGTACAACCTCGAGGAGGACCTCGGCGAGAAGCACAACATCGCGGCGCGCCATCCGCCGGTGGTGAGACAGATGGAGGAGATCCTCGAGGCCGCGCGAACAGAGTCGCCCGACTGGCCGGTGCGCGAGACGCCTTCCGGTTGAGGGGCGCCTTCAGAGCAGTCCGTCCCGTCCGGCCGCCTCCAGGCGTTTGACCACTTCGCTCACTTGCTGGGCGCGATGCCGGGGAACGATCAACAAGGCGTCCGGACTGTCGACCACCACCAGATCCTCGACTCCCACCAGAGCCACGAGCCGGCCTGGGACCTCCACGTAGTTGCCTCGCGAGTCCAGGACCAGGGCCTCGGTGCGCAGCACGTTGCCTTCGGCGTCCTTGTCCATTACCTCATAGACCGCGTTCCAGCTGCCCAGGTCGTTCCAGCCGATGTCGCCGGCGGCGAGGCCGACGACGTTCGAAGCCTTCTCGAGCACGGCGTAATCCACCGAGATGTTTTCCGCCCGCGGGTAGGCTTCGCACAGCCGTTTGCGGAATTCGCGGCTGCCGAAGGCCGGCAGGGAGGCCAACAAGGAGGCGGTTTTGGGCAGGTGGCGGCGAAAGGCTTCCAGGAACACGTCGGCGCGCCAGAAGAACATGCCCGAGTTCCAGTAGAAGCGGCCCGCAGCCAGAAACTGCCTGGCCGTCTCCAGATCGGGCTTTTCGCGGAATCGCAGCACCGGATACGGTTCGAGGCTGCCGGCGGCGACGCCCTCCGGAAATTCGATGTAGCCGTAGCCGGTCTCGGGCCACCGCGGCGCGATCCCGATGACGACGAGCGCCTGCGACTCGGCGGCGCGGTAGGCGGCCTCCACCAGCCGGTGAAAGGCCTCGAGCCGGCCGATGCGGTGGTCGGCGGGAAAGACGCCCAGGACGGCCTCGGGATCGAGTTGGCAGAGGATCTGGGCCGCCAGGCCGAGGCACGGCGCGGTGTTGCACTGCGCGGGCTCGGCCAGGATCTGGGCCCGGGGCACGCCGGGAAGCTGGCGCACCACCTCGTGGCGGAGCTCCTCATTGGTGAGCACCCAAGTCCGCTCCGGCGCCACCACGGGGCGAAGCCGCTCAGCGGTCTGTGCCAGCAGCGATCTCTCGTCGAACAGCGCCAGCAGTTGTTTGGGCCTGCGGCGGCGGCTTCGCGGCCAGAACCGCGTGCCCCGTCCCCCCGCCAGAATGAGAGCGTATCTGGAGCTTGCCGCCATCGGCTTTGTCCGGCGCCTGGCTTACGGGTCGACGATCTCGTGCGCCCGGATCAGCTTGAAGGTGCGCCGCCAGCGCGTCTTCGTGAAGAAGTTCTGCGCCAGGTCGAGCAGGTGATCGAAGCCGATCGTAGATCCCACCAGCCGCTCGGTGACGGTTTCATAAGACCAATAAATGATCAGCGGCTTGCCGATGATGTTCTCGCGCGGGACGAATCCCCAGTAACGGCTGTCGAGCGACGAGTCGCGGTTGTCGCCCAAGGCGAAATAGTGTCCGGGGGGGACGACCACCTCGCCGTTGACGACATGGTGCTCTAGCATCTCCCGCGCCTGCTCGTAGAGCCGGACGTTCGGCTCGCCGGGGAAATTGTCCCGGTAGGAGTCGATGTAGTCGGTCTTGTGGTACTTATATGGCTCCTCGAGAGGTTTACCGTTCAGGAAGACCTGTTTGTTGACGATCCGGATCCGGTCGCCGGGCACGCCGATCACCCGCTTGACGAAGGTCTGCTGAATGTCGACCGGATAACGGAATACGATGATGTCGCCCCGTTTGACGGGCTGGTAAGGGAGCAGATACCGGCTGATGGGTCCGGCCGGGGCGTAAGCGAGTTTGTCAACTAACAGATGATCGCCGATGAGCAACGTGTCCTCCATGGAGCCGGTCGGGATGACGAAAGCCTGCACCAGCGTGGTGGTGCCGAACAGCAGCAGCAGAATGGTCACCGTCCATTCGGCGATGGTGCCGCGGGGCGGTTCCGCTTTCTTGACCGGCTGGCGCGACTTGGCCGGCGGCGCATCGGCATTCACCGCGACGTTCTGTTCCCTCACGCTCAACCTCGCTTCTCCATTGTAATTGTAAGAAATGGCGGCTCGCGGGCCGCCACGAATTCAGGAATGATCCGCGCCCCGGCGGAGCGCCGCGCTCAAGTCCTGGAGCCGAAAGACCTCAATCACCGACAGGCACAGGTTCACCATGCCCAGCCCGCTGACGGCGCCGCGGAAATAGGGGTTGACCCAGAGCTCGCGCCAGGCGGGGGAAAGCCAGGAGAAAGAGTGGCTGTTCCAGTACGGCGACCAGGGAAAGGCCAGCAGGAAGATGCCGACTTGAAAGCACAGGATCACCAGCAGCATCCCCACCAGCTTGTGGCGCCAGCCGAGAGGCGCCGCTTCCGGGCTGTTGCCGGCGCCCAAGCTAACCGGAGCCGGCTTATCCTGGTCGGCTACTGACATCCGCCCGTTCGAGCCTCGTCGAAAAGCATCCTCTGGTATCCTAGCAGCCGCACGGGAGCGAAGCTGGACCGGTGTTGAGGGGTGGGCCCGTAGCGCCGGAGCGCGGCCAGATGCTCCTCGGAGGCGTAACCTTTGTTTCGCGACAAGCCGTATTCGGGGAAGAGCCGGTCCCAGTCGAGCATCGCCCGGTCGCGCTCCACTTTGGCCAGGATCGAGGCCGCCGCGATCGAGCGGCAGCGTGCGTCGCCGCGGATGAGCGCCTTCTGAGCGATCGGAAGGTCGAGCGTGAGCGCATCCACCAGCAGGAAGTCGGCCGGTGGCTGGAGCTTGAGGGCAGCCAGCTTCATCGCCAGCCGCGAGGCCTCTAGAATATTGATGCGGTCGATCGTCGTGGCCTCCACCCAGGCGACCGACCAGGCCTCGGCTTCGGCTTTGATCCTGGCTGCGAGCTCCTGGCGGCGCTCCGGGGAAAGCTGCTTGCTGTCGCGAAGTCCGCGGATCGGGCGCTCGGGATTCAGCACCACCGCAGCGGCATAGACCGGTCCGAACAGACACCCCCGCCCGGCCTCATCGAGGCCGGCAATACGGCGGAAGCCGCGAGCCCGGGCCGCAGCCTCCCAGTGGGAGCGGCAGCGTTCTGGCCGCATGCCGGTCGCCCGGATTCGCCCCCTCGGCGCCACGCCTACTGGCTGGAGCCGCTCTCGGCGGCGGGCTGCTTGTCGGTCCGCTCCTTCAGCCGCGCCGCCTTGCCCCGGAGACGACGCAAATAGTAAAGCTTGGCGCGCCGGGCCCGGCCGGTCCGCACGACATCGATGTGGTCGATGACGGGCGCATGAAGCGGAAAGATGCGCTCCACCCCGTGGCCGAAACTGATCTTGCGCACGGTGACCGTCTCGGAGATGCCGCGATTGTTGCGCGCGATCACGACGCCTTCGAAGGCCTGAAGGCGCTCCTTGTCGCCCTCCTTGATCTTGACGTGCACGCGGATGGTGTCTCCGGGCCGAAAATCCGGCAGGTCTTTTCGCAGGTACTTCTCGGTCACTTTGTCAATCAACGGATTACTCATGGTCGTAACTCCTCGGCAATGGATGTGGGCGGATAGCCGTGGCCCGACGCCCGGGCCAGCAGGTCGGGTCTGAGCCGGGCGGTCTTCTCGAGCGCCGCGCGGCGGCGCCAGCGCTCGATTTCGGCATGGTTGCCGCTCAGGAGCACCGCCGGCACGCTCCAACCGCGAAAGACCGCCGGGCGCGTGTAGTGAGGACAGTCGAGGAGCAAGCCTCCGGGCTGGGGCGCGTGAGTGAACGATTCGGCGACGACGGAACGCCGGTTGCCCACCACGCCGGGCAGCAGCCGCGCCACGGCATCGATAATGACCGCGGCGGCCAGCTCGCCGCCGCTTAGCACATAATCGCCGATCGAGATCTCCTCATCGGCCAGGTGCTCGGCCACTCGCTCGTCGACGCCCTCGTAGCGGCCGCAGATGAGCAGCAGGCCCTCCAGCCGGCTGAACTCCCAAGCCTTGGCTTGATCGAAAAGCCGCCCCTGGGCCGACAACAGCACGATGCGGCGACGTGCGGAGCGCTCGGGCCAGATCTGTTCGGCGGCCAGGAAGATCGGCTCCGCCTTGAGCACCATGCCCTCGCCGCCTCCAAACGGGCGGTCGTCCACGGTCCGGTGCCGGTCAAAGGTCCATTGGCGGAGATCGTGCACCTGGACCCGGATGCGGCCGCTTGCGATGGCACGTCCGACGACGCCGTATTCAAACGGGCCGCGAAAGAAGTCCGGAAAGATCGTCAGAACGTGAAACTCCATTACCGGTTCAACTCTTCAAGGCCAGCCGGAAGCTCGACGACGATCCGTCCGGCGGCAAGATCCACCTCGCGGCAGATCGAAGCGGCGAAGGGAACCAGGATCTCGCCCCCGGCGCCGTTGTCCACCTCGAGCAGAATCCCGCCGGGCAGCTCGATCCAGGCGGCCACGCGGCCGATCGCCCTGCCGCCGGCCTGCTCGACGACCTCGCAGCCGATCAGGTCCGACAAATAAATCTCATCCGGCGGCGGAGGCAGCCGCTCGCCGAGCGGTATCTGCACCTCGGCCCCTCGCCACGACTCGGCCTCCGCAATCGAATCCACACCTTCGAATTTGAATATGAGCCGGCCGCCTTGCCGGCGGACCCGCTCGACCGTCACGCGGCGCGGAGCGCGCGGACTGCCCTCGGCGGGTCGCAGCAGAACTTCTCTCAGTTGACCGAACCGTTCGGTATGACTGCTCAGCGGAACCGCTGCCAGCTCGCCCCGGTTGCCCCAAGTCCGCGTCAGCCGCGCTAGCGTGACCCAGTTCTCTCGTCGGGCCGGATCCCAGGATCCGGAACTTTCCGCAATCACCCGCCGACGTTACTCCAAGATCTCCAAGGTGAACCGGCGGTTCAGCTTCATGCCGGCCGCACCCAACAATGTCCGGATCGATCGGGCGGTTCGGCCCTGCTTGCCGATCACTTTGCCCAGGTCACTCGGCGCGACGCGCAACTCGAGGACGGTCACCTGCTCCCCTTGCACCTCACGCACGCTGACCTGCTCCGGGATGTCCACGAGAGCCTTCGCGATGTCCTCGACGAGTTCCTTCATCCCTGCCATGACAGCGACTCCTGTCCTGACTTGATGATAGCACCTGGGGCGGAAGCCGAACCCGCCGAATCGCGAGCCGGAGGGCGGAGGCGTCAGGCCGACCGGGGATGGCTCTTCATGAGCCGCACGACGGTATCCGACGGCTGCGCTCCCAGCCGGATCCAATGTTCGATGCGGTCATGTTTGAGTTCCACCACCGCCGGATCGGCCACGGGGTTGTAATGACCGACCACCTCCACGCAATCGCTGTCACGGGCCTTGCGCTGGTCGATCACCACGACCCGATAGGTCGGTTTTTTCTTGGCGCCAAAGCGGGCCAGCCGAATTCGCAACATAACAATACGATTCCAGTTCTGTCGGATCTTTTTCCTGCCTCTGGTTACCGGAACCCGCCCGGCAGGGCGGGCAGGTTCATCTTTCCCATCTTCTTGGCCAGGCGCTTTCCGAGGAAGCCTCCGGTGAAAGTCTTCATCATTTTCTTGGCCTGGACATACTGTTTGAGCAACTGGTTGACCTGCTGCACGGTGGTGCCGCTGCCGCGGGCGATGCGGCGCCGGCGCGAGCCGTTGATGATCATGTGATTGCGGCGCTCCTCCGGCGTCATCGAGTCGATGATCGCCACCACGCGCGTAATCTCCTTCTCGTCGACTTCGACGTCCTTCATGCCCTTGAGCGGGCCGATTTCGGGCATCATCCGCAGCAGGGATTCGAGCGGGCCGATCTTGCGCAACTGGCGCAACTGGTCGCGGAAATCCTCGAGCGTGAACTCGTTGTCGAGGATCTTCTCCTGCATCTTTTCGGCCTGCTTGCGGTCGATGGCCTCCTCGACCTTTTCGATCAGCGACAGCACGTCGCCCATGCCGAGAATGCGCGAGGCCATGCGGTCGGGGTGGAACGGCTCGAGCGCGTCGAGCTTCTCGCCCACGCCGACGAACTTGAGCGGCTGGCCGGTGACGGTGCGGATCGACAGCGCGGCCCCGCCGCGGGCGTCACCGTCCATCTTGGTGAGGATGACGCCCGTGATGCCCAGTCTCCGGTGAAACTCCTCCGCGCTTTTGACGGCGTCCTGGCCGGTCATGGCGTCGGCGACAAAGAGAATCTCGGTGGGCTGAAGGGTCTCTTTGAGCTGGCCGAGCTCCTGCATGAGCGCATCGTCGATGTGCAGGCGGCCCGCCGTATCCACAAGCAGCACATCGCGGCCGGTCTCCACCGCCTCGCGCCGCGCGGCACGCGCCAGCTCGAGCGGGCTTGCCGGACGGGAGTCTCCCTCCCAGATCGGGAGTTTCAGATCCCGGGCGAGAACGCTCAACTGCTCGCGGGCGGCCGGGCGGTAGATGTCCACGGAGACCATCAGCGGGCTATGGCCGTTGCGGGCGAGCCAGCGCGCCAGTTTCCCCGTGGTCGTGGTCTTGCCCGAACCCTGCAAGCCGACGATCAGCATCACGGTCGGCGGCTCGTTGGCGAAGCGCAGGCGCGCCTGGTGGCTGCCGAGAATCTTGATCAGCTCGTCGCGAACGATCTTGATCACCTGCTGCGAGGGCGACAGCGCCGTGAGCACCTCCTCGCCGATCGCCTTCTCCCGAACGGCGGCGATGAACTGCTTGACCACGCGGAAGTGGACGTCGGCCTCCAGGAGCGCCACGCGAATCTCGCGGAGCGCCTCCTCCATGTTGGCGGCGGTCAGCTTGCCCTCGCCGCGCAGGTTCTTGAAGACCCTTTGCAGCTTCTCGCTTAAATTCTCGAACATGGCTTGACGGGAACCGCCTCCGTTGGTTGCGGCGCGGTTACGCCTCGGCGAGACCTTCCCCGGCCCGGGCCGGCAGCGGCAGAAGGCAGATCCAAGGTGCTCCCACCGATTATATCAACTCCGGTCAGGCTCCGACAGCGGGGTGTCGGGATCCGGTTGCAGGACGCAGATGAATTCGCCGATGACGCGAAAGCGGCTCTCCTCCGGCGCCAGCTCGAAGGCCTCAAAGTCGGGGTTGAGCGGCTCCAGCCGAATCCGTTCATGCTCCCACGTTCCGTCTTCGCGCAGCCGTTTGGCCGACCGGTAGATCTTCACCGTGTAGCGCTGGCCGCCTTCCTCGGATTCGCCGAGATCTTCGATGAGGAGCTTGCGGCCCTGACGGGATCCGGCGACGTTGGCCCGGAACACGCACAGACTGCCGTCGGGAATCTCCGGCTCCATGGATCGGCCGACCACCCGGGCCACGAACATATCCTGATCCAGGCGCAGCCCGGGGGGTGCCTCGATCCAGCCCTCGGCCTCGACCTCCATCAAATCGCCGAAGCGCCCGGCGGCCGCCCGGCAGGAATAGAGCGGCAGGTGGGTTCGAAACGGTTCCACCGTGGAGGAGACATGGCGGGTGTAGAGCCACTGAAGCGTCGTCTCGAGCTTGCCCAGGAGGACGCGGCGGCGCTCCGAGAGCCGAAGCGTGTTCGAAAGCGTTTCCTCAAGCCAGCCGAAAAACTCCTCCGGCGGGAACTCCCGGCTCTTGGCGGCCAGATCGTCTTCGAGCAGAGCCAGCAGCGCGGCGTCCTCGGCGTCGGCGATGCGGTCCCAGTCGCGGCGGAGGCGCACGCCGATGCGGCGCTCCTCCGGATCGTAGAGCAGAACGCCGGCCGCCTCGACGGGCCGGCCCGGCAGGGCGATCTCGAGCACCGCATACTCCCCCAACCGGGTAGGAACGACCGTCGAGGGCATGCTCCGGGGCACCGTCTCGCTTATGTTATCGGCAAAGCCGGGCGCCCGCTTCAAGGCGCATAGGGATAGTATCCTTTGCGGTGCCGCACGATGACGTTCGGCAGCGCCACCTCGACGCGCAGTTGCCGGAAGATGCGCGGCTCGTCGGTCGAGGTCGGCACATAGCGCAGGATGTACTGGGTCGTGATCTCGCCCTGGAGCGCGGCGATCGAGTTGAAGATGGCCCGGGCGATCTGGGCGGCATAGCCGCCGGTGCCCACCGTCAGGGCGTAGTTGCCGGCATCGGAGGGTTTCGACAGGTAACCGGCGACGTCCTCGTAGGGGTTATCGAGCGGGTACTCGACCCGGCCGCCCGTCTCGCGCGCCAGCTTCAGCAGGTTGCTCTCCTCCTCGGCGTAGAAAGAGAAGGAGACGGTGCTCATGGCATGGATCGTCACCAGGTTCCGCTGCGCCAGCTCGAGCACCTCGTTGAGCGTCTTCGAGGAGGCGTTGTCGTGGCCGTCGCCGATGATGACGATCACGCGGCGCGGCTCGATCGGCTCGCCCTCGACCAACTGCCGGTTGGTGCAGGCCATGTAGATGGCGTCGAAGAGGGCTGCGCCGCCGCCCGGTTTCATCTTGCGGATCTGCTCGACGATCTCGCTCGGATCGTGCGTCGTGTTCACCAGCAGCTCGGGCTGGTTGCTGTAGGCGATCAGATAGCCGCTGAAGCGCGGATCCTCCGGCATCAGCGCCAGCACGAGGTCTTGGGCAGCGCTCTGGAACGTTTTCCAATGCAGCCGCTGCGCGTTGCTTTGATCGATCAGAAATCCGATCACCACGGGCTGGTTGCGTTCGGCGCTGAAGTAGGCGATCTTCTGCTCGACGCCCTGGTCGAAGATCTTGAAGTCCTTCTCGGTGAGATTGGAGACGAAGCGTCCCTGCTGGTCGGTCACTGTGACCGGGACGACCACTTCATTGACGTGGACGCGGATGGGGGAAGGCGGCGCCTGCGGGCGCTGCCCGGCAAGGCCTACCCCAAAGACGGCAAGGGCCACCGCGACGGACGCTGCAAGGAATCGCCCCCGCATCGAGTTCGAGTTTCCTAGCCCAATTATAGCGTGCGCCGGCCGCCTGCCGGCGCCGGGAAGCCGCCGCGGCCGGCCGATCCGGGCGGGCGAGTACGCTCGGGTTCCGGCGGGAGTTGTGAGGCGCCGGGCGGCGAATTATAATTGGGCGCAAGAGGGGATGCAAAATCCTGACTCTCGATTGAGATCCCAATGTCCATCACCGAAGTAAGCCCGCGCACTGAGACGCTCG
>Ga0197142_1000563_pt1 | contig 34322 bp, 24 predicted proteins | sample GBS60_MetaG_FD_148614 | JGI IMG/M metagenome (GOLD analysis project Ga0197142, IMG submission 148614) | Sediment microbial communities from Great Boiling Springs, Gerlach, Nevada, United States - GBS 60_MetaG | ecosystem: Environmental > Aquatic > Thermal springs > Hot (42-90C) > Sediment...
GCGGCAGGCTGCCATGCTGGAGCACGCCGTCTAGGCGGCGCCACTGCGCGCTGCCCACCAGCTTCTTGCCCGCGCCGACGACCTCGTAATCGCTGGGCGCCTCGAAGCACACAGGCCCCTTCGCCTTGTCCTGAGGCGACACGCGGTCGGCACGCGGGTCAGGCACACCGAGGAGGGACAAGGCACAGAGGATGGCGCGGGCGATGCGGCAATAAGAGGTCATCACGTCGCCCTCGGCGAGCGGATGCTGAATGGGCAGAGCGATGCTGTAGGTGAGTTCATCAGCGTGTAGGATGGCCAGCCCGCCGGTTGGGCGTCGCACGATGCCGATCCCATCCGCGGCGCAGCGCGCTTCGTTCACCGATGCGATGCGCTGGGATTGACCCAGGCTGATGGCCGGCGGCTGCCAGGCATAAAGGCGCAGGGTTGGCGGCTGCCGCCCTGCGCTTACCGCGCTCAGGATGGCCTCGTCGCGGGCCATGTTCGCTGCGCCGTCGTGCGCGCCGTCCAGGATCAGGCGAAACTCCTGTTGGTTCATCGTGCTACTCTGCCTGCGCCAGCGCTACGAGCGTGCGCACGCCGTAGCCCATCGCGCCTTTCACCAGATAGCCCTTGTTCTCGGGACTGAAGGTCATGCCGGCCATGTCCACGTGTACCCAAGGATACTCCCCCTCACCTTGGACGAAGTGATAGAGAAAGTAGGCGGACGTGCCGACGCCGCCGGTGCGCCCGCCGCTGTTTTTAATGTCAGCGACGTCGCTTTTAATCTTGTCCCCGTACTCGCTGTAGAGCGGCAGCCGCCACATCCGCTCTCCTTGTTCGTCAGCAGCCCTGAGCACAGCGGCGCACCAGTCGTCGTTGTTGCTAAAGACGCCGGCGGCGACGCCCTCGCCCAGGGCGACCACACAAGCGCCGGTTAGGGTTGCCAGGTCCACGACGCCGCGCGGCCGGTAGCGTTTGGCATAGTGCAAGGCGTCGGCCAGGATGAGCCGCCCTTCGGCGTCTGTGCTGACCACCTCTACCTTTAGGCCGCTCATCATGGTGAGCACGTCGCCGGGGCGGTAGGCGTTTCCTGATGGCATGTTCTCCACCAGCGGGAGCAAGCCGATGACGCGCCGGCGCGCTTTGAGGTCGGCGATCGCTTGCATCGCGCCGAACACCGCAGCCGCGCCGCTCATGTCAGCCTTCATCGCCTGCATACCGTCGCTGGGCTTAATGGAGATGCCGCCCGTGTCGAAGGTCACGCCTTTGCCGATGAAGACCAGCGGTGGCATCTCACCCTCTTGGCCTTCCGGCACATATTCGAGGATCACGAAGCGTGGCGGGTGCTGGCTGCCTTGCGACACGGCCAGCACGCCACCCATGCCGGCTGTGGCGATCTCGGCCTCGGTGAGGACGACGCATCGCAAGCCGTGCTGAGCGGCCATCTCACGAGCGGCCTGGGCGAAGGCATCGGGATACAGGACGTTGGGCGCGCGGTTGATCAACGATCGTGCTGCGTTCACCGCACGGGCGATCGCTTCGCCAGCCCGCGCGCCGGCCTTGACGGCGTCTAGCTTACTGCCGTCATACTCAACGACGAGCAGTTCTTCGATCGCTCTGTCGTCGGCTTGCGACTTGTGCTCGCTAAATTGATAGCTGCCCATCAACGCACCTTCGACGGTTGCCTGGGCAGCCCGCTGTGGGTCTAGGCCGCCGATGCCGCTGCCGTGGACGATGGTCGCAACTCGTTTACAGCCCAGGTCGCGCGCCTTGCGCACTGCCGAGCCACTGGCTTGCCGGATGCGGTCGAGCGTGAACGCTTCGCGCTTGCCCAGGCCAGCGATGAAGACGCGCGGAGCCGGCAGTTGATTGTAGGTATAGACCACCCCTACCTCATTGAGCCTGCCGGTGAGGTCGCCTAGGTGAATGAGCTGGCTAATTGCACCGTGCGCCTCCGCCTTGCCCAGGCGTAGCGCAGCATCCACTGCGCCCGTTGCGCCGCCGGGCGCGGTCACACCTTCGAAGAGGTTCACGATGATCGCATCAGCGGGCGTCGTTTGAATCTGGCCCTGGATAACGGAGAGACGCATTTGACTAGACTGTACCCCATTCAGTGGAGATGTGGTTAAGATACACCAGGTCTCCACCAAACGAATGGGGTGCACACCAACTACCCCGATGTGGGTGGGTCGGTCAGCTTCCTAGGAAGCCATTGTTTCCCCGATCCGAATGACGGCCACGCCATCATCAGGTGTTGCAGGGGAATAACCAGCGAGCAGAAAGTAAGCTACACTAGAGGCGCAGGAAGGAAATACGCCATGGACATCGGAGCAACCCTCTCTAGAGCATTTGAGGTCACGATCAGACATCGCAGTCTGTGGTTGCTTGGCTTTCTGACCTCGCTGCTTGCCGGCGCGGCGAACCTACCCGCCTCGCCGATCAACCTGTCGCCCAGTGCGCTTTTGCCTGGGGGGCTGCCGCTCCTGGATGAGGGCGATTCTCGTCTGGCGGCGGCCTTGATCACCCTGCTGTGTGTCCTCTTCGTGCTGGCCATCATCCTGGCTGTGGTTGGCGTGATCGCCCAGGGCGGGCTGATCGCCGGCGTTGGCCAGATCGAAGAACAAGGGAGCACTTCCTTCGGCCAAGCCTGGTCGGCCGCTGCGCGCCGGTTTTGGGCATTGCTTGGGTTGCGGATCGTGCTGGCCTTGCCTGTGCTGGGGTTGGTCGTGCTGGCGCTCGTGCTCTTCGGAGGCTCGCTGTTGCCCGTCGCGTTCGCAGCCGCGCGGGGGGAAGAAACTCCTGATCTGGGCAGCGCCGGCGCCAGCCTGTTGTTGCTGCTGTGCAGTGGGTGTGTGATGATTTGTGCCATTGTGATATATGGCCTCCTCGCCTCGGCGCTTCAGACGTTTGGCGAGCGCGCGATCTTGCTAGAGAATCTGGGCGTCATCAGCGGCCTGCGCCGAGGCTGGGAAGTGCTTATCAGCAACCTGTTCAATGTTATCTTGCTTGCGCTGGTACTCATAGTACTCAACGTGCTGTTCTCGTTGATCACTATCTCGGTTCTGACCGCGATCGCGTTGCCGGCTACGATCGGTGGGCTTGTGAGCAGCTTTAGCGAAGAGGGGCTTCGAACAAGCACGCTGATCTTCACCGTCCTTTTGTTCGTCCTCACCATGCTCATCGGCGCGTTGATCAGCGCGCTGGTCGCCACGTTTGGCTCCGCCGTTTGGACGATCGCCTATCGCCAGATCGTCAACACGCTGCGCCGCTCGCAGCAGCTCGCTGCGCAGCCGGCTTAGCGCAACAGTTCGTCGTAGATTCGGCGCGTCTCCTCCGCTGCCCTCGACCAACTAAACTGGCCAGCCTGTGCTGGCCCACGCGCTTGTAGATCGCGGCGCAGGTCGTGGTCCGTCAAGACGCGCCGCAACGTCTGCGTCCACGCCTGGACGTCCAACGGCGGCAGAAGCAGGGCAGCCTGGCCGCAGACCTCGGGCAGCGAGGCTGCGTTCGACGCCACCACCGGCGCGCCGCAGGCCATCGCTTCCAACGGGGGCAGGCCGAACCCCTCATAGAGCGAGGGGAAGGCGAAGACTGTTGCCAGTGAATAGAGCTTGACCAACTCTTCGTCCTCCACGCCGCTGAGCAGGCGCACCCGACCGGTCAGGCCGAGGTCGTGGATGGCACGAAAGGTTGGCGCGTGCAGCCAGCCGGCCTTGCCCACCACGATCAGCTCCGGCGCCAGCGAGTCATCCTCTTCCAACAGCGCCCGGAAGGCCTTGAACAGCGTGATCAGGTTCTTGCGCGGCTCAATCGTGCCCACGGCCAAGATAAAGCGATCTGGCAGGGCGTAGCGCGCCTGCGTCGTCCGCAGCGCGCTGCTGTCCAGCACGCGCCGAAAGCGCGGCGAGATGCCCTCGTGGATCACGCGCAGCTTATCCTCGGGCAGGCGATAGATGCGCATCGCGTCGCGCTTGGTGTGCTCGCTGACGCAGATGATCGCGTCGGCGCGCCGCAGGAAGCTCGGCATGGCCAGCGTGAGGAAGACCCGATTGCGCGGGAGGTGATATTCGGGAAAGATCTTGAAGATCAGGTCGTGCAGGGTGAAAACGGTCTTTAAGCCCTTGAAGCGCGGCAGGAGGTGCTCGGTGGCGTGGAAGAGCCGCGGCGCCGGCAGCGGCGCACGCGTGTTGGTCTGGGCGTGGCTGAACAGCTCATCCTGCGCCAAGTTGAGCCAGTGGCTGATCAGCGCGCGCAGCCGCCAGGGATAGGGCGCCTGCGTGGTCGCAAAGCAGTTCAGCGATTGGATCAGCCGGCTGGGCGCAGCGCGGAGCGCATCGTGATAGAACACCCCGATCTCATGGTCGGTTTTGCCGGTCCCTGCCTGCGCGACCAGCGCGCCGATCAGCTCCTCGGCGTAGCGGCCCAGGCCGGCCTTGCGGTGCACCGCCGGCGATGCGTCAATCACAATCATCGGTGTTGAGAATATAAATTAATGCGAGTGCGGATTGGGGACGTTCACCAAAAGCGGCAACTGCCTGCGCGCGGCTAACCGGCTAAAGTAGAGGGTGGGCGACGGCAGTGCCGTCGCCCACCCAGGTGCTGCCTCCGATGAACGCACCCTTTGAATCATGCATGTTTTGAGGCGCGACTGCTTAGTGTGAAGCGCGCGAGGGCAACCATTACCTCGCCCCATCCTGTCATTCTGAACTAGTACAGCGAAGAATTAAACTCGTGCTCGACCAACCAGGCCAGCGCGGCCCTCGTCAACGTAGCTACTGAGATGCTTCGCTTCGCTGGCATGACGAGCCCGACGCGACCGGCGAGCAGGCCGCCCTCATGCGAGAACGCAAAGAGCCAAGCGTTATGTAAACCATCCGCCGTCGGCTTGGCACGCTAACAGAGGCCAAGCACAGCGCAAAGATTGTTTTAACTTTTGTATGGAAGAGTCATAGTCATGAATGAGCGGTTTGTGCTGAGCGAGGTTCCGGAAGCGAAGGAGATTTACATGATCGCCGGCTGGCGGCAGTGGGCCGATGCTGGCAACGTATCTTCTGGCCTGCCCAAGTACTTGATTGAGAAACTGGGAGCGCGGAAGATCGGGAGCATCCGTTCGGATGGCTTCTATCTCTTCCAGACGCCGGTCTCGCAATTCCTCTTCCGGCCACGCTTTAAGTTCGAAGAAGGCTATCGCAAGGAGGTAACCACCTACCAGAACGACGTGTACTACTGGGGTGGTGACCAGCGCGGGCTGCTGATCTTCCTGGGCGACGAGCCGCACATGAACGTCGAGCGCTACGCCGAGGCGTTCTTCGACCTGGCCAAGGCGCTGAACGTGAAGCGCATCGCGGCGGTGGGCGGCGTGTATGCGATGGTGCCGTTTGATAAGCATCGCACCCTATCGGTCACCTATGCGATGCCGCATATGAAGGAGGAGCTGGCCGAATATGCCGTCTCGTTCTCGAACTACGAGGGCGGCGTGAGCATTGGTTCATACCTGGAAGACCGCGCCGAGCAGGTGGGCCAGGAGTACTTCGCCATGTATGCCCTCGTGCCGGCCTATGACTTCTCACAGTTCATGCAGCGCGACGGCGTCCAGCCGGTCAGTGTGGAGAACGACTACAAGGCCTGGTATGACATCCTGGTGCGGCTAAACCACATGTTCAAGCTGGGCCTAGACCTGACCGAGCTGGCGCAGAAGAGCGCGGAGATAGACGCGCAGCTCCACGAGATCATTGACAAGCTGGCGCGCAAGTTCCCCCACGCGCCGATCAAGGAGTGGCTGGCCAAGCTCAGCGCCGACTTCGTCGAGATGCCCTTCAACAAGCTGGACGACGTGTGGGAGGACGCGCTGGGCGAGATATTTAAGGACGCGGAGTGAGCTTAACCCAACTCAGCCGGCTGGGCGTGCGGCTCTCGCCCTAGCCTAGCGCTCGTGCTTCATGCGCTCGATCTCGGCGTGCGAGAGCATCGGCGCTTCGCGGCCCGTGATGCCCAGCGCGCGTCGTTGTGCCTCGCGCCAGCGGGCCAGGCGCTCGGCGATGACTTTCTCATATCCCTCCTCGCTGGGTGTGTAGAAAGTTAAGCCAGCGATCTCGCGCGGCAGGTAGTTCTGGGCCACCCAGTGGCCGGCGTAATCGTGCGGGTAGAGATAGCCCTTGCCGTGCCCCAGGCCCCGTGCGTCGCGGCTGGCATCCTTTAACGGGTCGGGGACCTCGCCAACCCCTTCGGCTTCGATGTGCGCGCGGGCGCGGAAGTAGTGCGTCGCTGTGTTGCTCTTCGGCGCGGTGGCCAGATACAGCGTCGCTTCCACCAGCGGATACACCCCCTCCGGCATGCCCACGTAATCGAGCGATTGCGCGGCTGCGGCAGCGACGACGATCCCCATCGGATCGGCCAGGCCGATGTCCTCGCTGGCCAGGATCAACAGCCGGCGCATGATGAAGCGCGGGTCCTCGCCGGCGTAGATCATCTTGGCCAACCAGTAGAGCGCAGCGTCTGGGTCGCTGCCGCGCACGCTCTTGATGAAGGCGCTGATGGTGTCGTAGTGCGCGTCGCCCTCTTTGTCGTAGAGCACGGCGCGGCGCTGGATGCTGTCCTGAGCGACGGCTAGGTCAATTCGGATAACCCCATCAGGACCGGGCGGGGTGGATTCAGCGGCCAGCTCCAGCGCGTTGAGCGCGTTGCGCGCGTCGCCGCCGGCGACCCGCGCCAGGTGGCGCAGCGCGTCTTCATCGGCCTGGATCTGCGGCTGGCCGCTGGCCGTCCGCCGACCGCCATAGCCGCGTTCAGCGTCCTCCAGCGCTGCGCGCAGGATCGTCAGGATCTGCGCCTCGCTCAGCGGGCGCAGCATGAACAACCGCGAGCGGGAGAGCAGCGCGCTGTTGACCTCGAAGTATGGGTTCTCGGTCGTCGCGCCGATCAGGACGACCGTGCCATCCTCAACATGGGGCAGCAGCGCGTCCTGTTGGCTCTTGTTGAAGCGATGGATCTCGTCTATCAGCAAGATGGTGCGCTGCCGGTAGTGCTTGCGCCGTTCCTTCGCCTCGCCGATCACCCGCCGGATATCGGCCACGCCGGCCATCACCGCATTCAGCGTCTCGAAGTGCGCGCGGGTGCGGTTGGCGATGATGCGCGCCAGGGTGGTCTTGCCCGTCCCCGGCGGCCCCCAGAGGATGATCGAGCTAAACAGCCGGTCGGCTTCGATCGCGCGGCGCAGCAGCTTTCCCGGCCCGATGATGTGCTCCTGACCGACGAACTCATCCAGCGTGCGCGGGCGCATGCGGGCGGCCAGCGGCGCTTCGGCCTTCTCCAGCTCGGCAGCCGCATGATCGAAGAGGTCGCTCCCCACGCTTAAGATGATAGCAGTTTGCGCGGCGAAGCCTTCGCTGCTATCTTAGCCCCATGCCCAACTTCCCCATCATAGATACACACGTGCACCTCTGGGATCCGCGCCGCTTTCGCATCCCGTGGCTGGATGGCGCGCCGCAGATCAACCAGACATACGCGCTCAAGGAATACGCCGAACACACGCAGGGCGTCACCATCGAGGCCATGGTGTATCTGGAGGTGGACGTCGCGCCCAGCTACCGCTTGCTCGAAGCGCAGTGGGTGAACGGGCTGGCAGACGAAGAACCGCGCCTGCGCGCCATCGTGCCCAGCGCGCCGCTGGAGGATGGCGACTGTGCCCGCAGTTACTTAGAGGCGCTGAAGGCGCTCGGCCCGCGCGTGAAGGGCGTGCGCCGGCTGCTCCAAGCCGAGCCGGACGACGCTTTTGCGCTACGGCCGGACTTCGTGCGCGGCGTGCGGGCGCTGGCCGACTATGACTTCTCGTTCGACATCTGCATCTTCCACCGCCAATTGCCGGCGGTCATCGAGCTGGTGCGCCGCTGTCCAGAGGTGCGCTTCATCCTCGACCACCTCGGCAAGCCGGACATCAAGGCCGGCCTGCGCGACCCCTGGCAGGCCCACATCCGCGCGCTGGCCGCGCTGCCCAACGTCGTCTGCAAGATCAGCGGCATGGTCACCGAGGCCGACCACGCGCGCTGGACGGTGGACGACCTGCGCCCTTACTTTGAGACGGTTTACGACGCCTTCGGCCCGGACCGCGTGATGTTCGGCGGAGATTGGCCGGTGGTGCTGCTGGCGTCGAGTTACAAGCGCTGGGTGGAGACGGTGGACGCGCTCACCCAGGGCCTGAGCGAAGACGATCGGCGCAAGCTCTGGGCCGAGAACGCCAAACGGGTTTACCGCCTATTTGACGTATAGATACAGCTCGCCCGGCTGCAGGGCGTGCATCTTCTGGCGCGGGTTAAGCTGGCGAAGGGCGTCGGCCAGCGCGCCGGCGGGCAGGGAATTGGCGATGAACAGGTCGTTGTGGCCGGCGATCAGCACGTCCCAGCCCAGCTCGCGCGCCAGCCAGGCCGCCTCGACCGGCAGCAGGTTGCCGACGATGCCCAGCGCGTCCCGATAGGCGTCGCGCCCGTTGACCGGCAGGATGGCGATGTCGGCGCGTGGCTGGGCCTTGAGCATCTCCAGGTAACCAGGGTAGATGATCGTGTCGCCGCTGTGGTAGAGCGTGACGCCGTTCCACTCGATGAGAAAGCCCAACCAGCGTTGGCCGCGCTCAGGATCCTCTTCCACGTGATAGTGCGCCGAAGGCAGGGCGGTCACGCGCGCATCGCCGATGTTGATCGGTTGGCCGATGGCGGGGACCAGCCGACGCGCTGGTGGGATGCCAGCCGCATCGGCAATGGCTGCCGCCCATCCGCTGATCACGAAAACCGCCGCCGGCGAGGCCGTCGCAATCGGCCCGATCGTGCCGGCATCCGTGTGATCGAGGTGCTCATGTGAGCACAACACCGCCCGCGCGTTCGTCACCTCGGCAGGGTGCAGCGGCGGCGGAAACTCTCGATAGAAGATCTCGCCGGGCGGCGCATCTTCTTTCAGCAGGCCGGTGAGATAAGGATCTATGTAGATTAATCCTTCGCCGCTGCCCTTGAGGGCGAAGCCCATCTGCCCCAGCCCCCAAATGGCCAGCGCGTTGGGGGGCACGCGCAGCGCATCCATTTGCGCGATCAACGCTTGGTGTGTCGCCATGCGAGGATTCTAAAGAAAAGCGCCGGCAGGGGCGCTGCCGGCGCACACGAGGAGAGAAGAAGGGATAAGCAAAGGACTTAACGCTGTGCAGCTTGCCAGATGCTGGTGTCGAAGGCGGCCTTCACGTCAACGTCTGCTGGCAGGGCTTGATACTTGATCAGCATGTCGGCCAGCGCCTCCCAGCGCGCGGCGTCCTGCCAGCCGAAGCCGCGCTCGCTCTGGGCATCGCGCAGCTCGGTCTCCAGCATGAACTTCATGTGATCAGCCTTGGTCTCTGGCCCGGCATACTTCAGCACGATCTGCACCGCCTCATCCACATTCTCCTGGGCGTATGCGATGCCGCGCAGCGCGGCGCGCAAGAAGCGCGTCAGCGCGTCGGGATTGTCCTTGAGGAACGATTCGCTGGTCACGTAGGCCAAGCCCAGCGTGGGCACGCCATAGTCAGCCGCGTCCCATATCGTCAGCTCATGCCCGAAGCTCCTGAGCAAGAACGGCTCGTTGGACTTAAACAGCGGATACACATCCACCTGGCCTTCGCTCAACACGCGCGGGTCGAAGCCGACGTTCACCAGCTTCACTTTGTTCACGTCAGCGCCGGCAGCGCTCAGCAAGGCGTAGAGGTCGGGCGGCGGCGTGCCCTTATATCCCACCATCTTGCCCTCCCAGTCCTTGGGCGTGCGCAGCCCAGACTTGGCCAGCGCGGCGAAGGCCTGCTGCCCCTTCTGGCCGATCAGCGCGATCGAGACGACCGGCAAGCCGGGGTCGGCGCGCCGCTGCAGGATGGTGGCAGCGTCCATCGTCGTCACCTGCACCTTGCCAGCGACGAGGAGCTGGACGTGCTCGCCGCGGCCCGGGGAGTGCTCGATGGTCACGTCCAAGCCATTCTGCTCAAAGAATCCCTTCTCCTTGGCGACGTAGGCCCCGACGAACGGCAGGTTGGCCTGTGGTTTGTAGCCGGCCATGAAGGTCAGCGCGGTCAGTGCCGTGGATTGGGCTGCGCCCTCCGCTGGCGCCTGGCGGGGCGGTGGCGGGGGCGGCAACTGCGTTGGCGCGCATGCGGCGGTCAGAAAAGCGGCAGCGAGAAACAGCGAGAGAAAATGCGACTTCTTGTGGATGCTCAACATACGAACTCCTTGACTTGTAACTTACGCCTTCCAGCGCAGGCATCGCCTCTCCAACCAGACGATCAGGCCGTAGGCGCATATACCGCTCAACGAGAGGATGAAGATCGCCGCGAACATCGGCGGGAGGTTGAGGTTGCTGTAGGCCAGCCACATCACCCGTCCCAGGCCGCTGGACGCTCCTGTCCACTCGGCGATCACCGCGCCGACCAGGGCCAGCGGCGCGGTGATGCGCAGCGCGGCGAAGAGATAGGGCAATGCCAGCCAGGCGCGCAGGTGGATCATCTCCTGCCATGTCGTCGCCTGATACAAGCGCATCAGATCGCGCAGCGGTCGCTCCGCGCTCTGTAGGCCCACCAGCACGTTGACCAGGGTGGGGAAGAAGGTGAGCAAGGCAGTGATGATCACCTTGGGCAACACGCCGAAGCCGAACCAGATGGTCAGCAGCGGCGCAATGGCGGCCAGCGGGGTGGACTTCACGAGGATGGCCAAGGTCATCACGCCGCGCTCGAATTGCGGATACAGGGTCACCAGGACGGCGATGAGGATGCCGGCTGCCGCCCCGACGCACAACCCGCCGATGGCTTCGCCGAGCGTGACGGTCAGCGCTTGTAGGTAATAGCTTGGCTGCGCCCAAAACGTCTGCGCGATGCGGCTGGGGGCCGGCAACAGATATACCGGCACCTCGCGCCAATGGACGAACGCCTCCCACGCGCCCATCGCAGCGCATACCACAATGACGGCCAGGGCATAGGCGCGGGCATTGACCCAGCGAGCCTCACGGTGTTCGACCCAGTCGGTGCTCATCTGTTCATGCCGGAAGCCCCTGCCAGGCGGTGAACGTCGCAGGGGTGATGCGAAATGCCTGCCAGGTGGTCTGCGCCAAGCGCCCGCCTGCGCCCAGGTAGCGCCGGCGCAGGCGTTCAAGCAGCCCGGCGAGGCCGCCGGGGAAGTCGGATTCTTGAAGCGGCGCGGCCTGACCGCGGGCCAGCACGCGCCGCAGCGGCGGCCAGGGCTCGTCAACGCTCAGCGAGACGTTCGGGTTGGCCAGCACATACGTCGCCCACAGCGACCCTTGCCAGGCGGCGACGAAGAAGTGCCTGCCATCCCACTCTTGCCAGACGGGCACGACGTGTGGAGCGCCGTCGGGTCGCAGGCAGGCCAGCCGGGCCACCCACGGCGCGGCCAGGAAGGCGCGGATGGCTTTGGGGTCGAGCGGTCGTTGGGCGATGTCGGTCGGTTGCGTGGTCGGCAGCCAGGGCGTATAGCGCAACGCACCCTGACGGTAGGAGAGCCGCGCCGCCATCTCGCGCAGGCGCAACAGAACGCCGCTCAGGTGCGCCTTGCGCCAGCGAAAGGCCGGCGCGCTCATCACGAGCGCGGCATTCGGCGTCTGGCCATCCGCGCAGATCGGCAGCGCCAGCTCCACGCTCTGGGCATCGTGAACTACAGCGTAACCGCGCCGCCGAACGCCGGCGGAGGGCGAGGGCGTGAGCACCTGCGCGGCGGCGCTCTCTGGCTTGAAGCGATGGCCGGCGGGGTAGACGCTGCGCACCTGTTCGCTCGACTCGACCTGCGCCGCCAAGATCACCTCATCGTTGAGTGGCAGGGCCAAGGCCAGTGTCTCACCCAGGCTAGCAGCGCCTGCTTCCTGATAGAAGGCGGTCTGTAGCTCGGCCAGCGGCGAAGCCTGGCTGCGCCAAGCCAGCAGGCGCGGGCCGGCGCGATAGCGCCCACGCCGCTCGGATTGCTCCACGTAACCAAGCCGCTTGAGCGTCCCCAGCAAGACGAAGAGCGAGCTGCGCGAGATGTCCAACCGGCTCAACAAGTCGGCCAGCTCTGCGCCCTGCGGCCGCTCCAATAACAGCTCCAATAACCCCAGCGCGCGCTCGATTGAAGACGACGACTCGGTCTCCATCTTAGTCCAGCGGGGTGGATTATAGTCCAAAATACTGGATTACGAGGCAAAGGGGGTGCTCAAATTCGGAGTGATACAAAACAGCGCAGCTCCTTGCCTCGACCGAGTAAGACCTGCCATTGGGTTCTGGTTCAGGCGTGGTCTATCGCTTGCGTTACTTCTGCGAGCCGCTGTGCGCCTCTCGCGCACTTCTTAGCTGCCGCAAATAGGCATGAACGGCTGACTGGTCTTCTAAACACGTCCTTGATGATTTAAATTATCGAATCACTCCGTGCCCCCGCAAGGGCTTACAATAGCGCCTTGTAGTCATCCTAACACTATGGCTGTGAACGAGTTACTCTCCATCCTCCCCTTCCTCATCGTCACCATCGGCGGTATCGCGCTGTTGTTGATCGACCTTGGGCTGAAAGCAACCCAGAAGTCAACTGTGGCCTGGCTCTCGGTGGCCGTGCTGGCCTTAGCTGGCCTGTCAGCTCTATTCCAGATGGGCCGTCCCCCCGCAGAGGCGCTCTATGGCATGGTGCGGGCCGATGGCTACGTGTTCTTCTTGGATGCGCTGCTCGCAACCATCGGGGCTTTAAGTGTGCTGCTCGCTATGCGCTACAACGAAGCGCGCGAGATCTGGCGGGGCGAGTTCTACGTGTTGTTGCTGTTCTCGGTCAGCGGCATGATGCTGATGGGCCGCGCCCTCAACCTGCTGGTGTTGTTTGTGGCGGTGGAATTGCTCTCCATCCCGCTCTATGTATTGTGTGGCATCGCGCGCCCGCGGCTGGAGAGCGAAGAATCGGCGATGAAGTACTTTCTGATAGGCGCGTTCGCTTCGGGCTTTTTGATCTACGGCATTGCCCTGGTCTACGGGGCCGCAGGGACAACCTCGCTCGCTGTCCTCCTGGATAAGCTCAACGCTGTGGGCGAGCGAACATATGACTCAGCCCTGTTGTTTGCCGGCGCTGCGCTTATTCTGGCGGGCCTGGGATTCAAAGTGGCTGCTGCGCCATTCCACATGTGGACGCCGGACGTCTACGAAGGAGCGCCGACGGCGGTCACGGCCTTCATGGCCACAGCGACCAAGGTCGCCGGTTTCGCTGGCATCCTGCGTGTGTTCATGTTTGGCTTTGAACCACTGTTAGCGACCTGGCAACCGGTAGTGGCTGGGCTTGCTGTCCTGACGATGATCGTCGGCAACGTCGCGGCTTTGGTGCAAAACAATGTGAAGCGCATGTTGGCCTATTCCAGCATCGCTCATGCCGGCTACGTATTGATCGGCGTTGCTGCGGGCAACGATGCCGGCGCAGGCAGCGTGCTGTTCTACCTGGCAGTCTATGCGTTCATCACGCTGGCCGCTTTTGCCGTGCTCATCGCTGTCGGCAGCAGTCGAGAAGAAGACCAGACCTTCGATGCGTATGCAGGTCTGGGTCGGCGCAGACCCGTGCTGGGGATCGTCATGGCGATCGCCATGTTCTCGCTGATCGGCATTCCCCCCAGCGCCGGCTTCATGGGCAAGTATCTGCTGTTTAGCGCTGCTATTGCCGCCGGCTTGACCTGGTTGGCCGTGCTCGGCGTGCTCACCAGCGTGATCTCCGCTTATTTCTACTTGCGGCTGGTGATGACGATGTTCATGCGCGAACCGAGCGCCATGGACATGGCCATCCCCGCTCATGCGCCACGTGCGCTGGCCACAGCGATCAGCGTGGCCGCGGTGTTCGTCTTCGGCCTGCTCCCTGCGCCGTTGCTGGACGTGATCAACGCCGGCATACAGAGCGCGGTCGCTCGGTGAGCTGGCTTTCTCACGCGATCTGATCGCTCAGCCAGGCATAACTCACCATCTCGCAGGCGTGCGTCTCCTTGCCCATCAGCACTTCTTGTTTAACGACGATCTTGTGCTGGTCAGTCCATAGCGTTGTCACGGGGCCGGCTGACTGGCCTTGAGCGGTCGGATGCTCCTCGATCACGTAGCGATGAGCTGTCATAAAAGGCATAATAGCAGTAGAGAGCTGCTCGTCACGCACGTAGGTATATGTCTGGCGTAATACAAGCGGCTCTAACAGAGGTTGCGTCACAACGACAGCACAGATCTGTATGTGATCGCCAGCGCTCAGAGAAAGCCGCCGCAGGTGCGCGAAATTCATCAAGGGTGAGCCATAGTCTAGAAAGGTAAAAGGACTACATGCCAGTGTGCTGGCATAGACGCGCTTGGGAGCCGTTGGCTGAGCGGCAGCCTCGCGATTCGCTCTCATCACTTCTGCATAGCGCAGAGGTTCTTCGTAAATTGTGATCTCTATCCCGCCGTCGGTAAAAAGGTAGCTGGCGCTTCGTCGTTTACCCTCTAGGTCAAGTTGAACGCGCAGCTGCTGCGCCTTCCAATTCATGTCCAAATCAAGCTGCGCCCGCTGCTGATTCTGGACGGGCCAGGTGAGATCTATCTCAGTCATTACGCGATAGCCACCGTTCAGCAACCCGAATAGCCCCCATACTTCCTCCCCGACCGGGCGACGGTTGTGTGTGATCCGGTAGACGCCATGCGCAATCCGGCAGGCTATGCGCTCTGAGCCGTCCAGAGAGAAGTCCAGGTCATCCATTGGCCCGGAGAGGCTTATTCCCAGTCCTTCGTCAGCGAAGCGAGGAACTCTTCGTTGCTCTTCGTCTTGGAGAAGCGCTGGAGAAAGGCTTCCATTGCCGCTGTGATGTCATAGCCGGCGCCCTGGGGGGGCGGTGCCATGAGATGGCTCAGCATACGCCGCATGAGGTAGGTGCGCTGAGCGGTCTTCTCTCCCAGCAACAGCTCCTCGCGGCGCGTGCCGCTGGCGAGGATGTCAAACGCCGGGAAGATACGCCGCTCGGCCAGCCGCCGCGAGAGGTGGATTTCCATATTGCCTGTGCCCTTGAACTCTTCATAGATGAAGTCATCCATTCGGCTGCCGGTGTCCACGAGCACAGTTGCGATGATGGTCAAACTGCCCCCTTCCTCGAGGTTGCGGGCAGCCCCAAAGAATTCCTTTGGCGGATAGAGCGCCGCCGGATCGACGCCGCCGGAGAGCGTGCGCCCAGACGAGGGCACGGTGAGGTTATAAGCCCGGCTGAGTCGAGTTAACGAATCCAGAAGGATCACCACATCGCGTCCGCATTCCACCAAGCGTTTGGCGCGGTTGAGCACCATCTCGGCCACGTGCACGTGATTCTGCACAGGCTCATCAAAGGTGGAAGCGATCACCTCCGCATCCACGGAGCGGTCAAAATCCGTCGCTTCCTCCGGACGCTCGGCGATCAAGGCAACCATGAGGTGCACATCGCGGTAGCTCTTGCTGATCGCGTTGGCGATATCCTTGAGCAGGGTCGTCTTACCGACTTTGGGCGGAGCAACTATCAGGCCGCGTTGTCCCTTGCCGATCGGCGCGACGATGTTGAGCAGGCGCATGCTCAACTTGCCGCTAGATTCCAGGTTGTAAATCTCGTTGGGGAAGATAGGGGTGAGCTTCTCAAAATGCGGACGATTCTTGGCCTGTTCAGGGTCTTGGCCATTGACAGCCTCTACACGCAGGAGGCTGTAGTACTTCTCGTTGTCCTTTGGCGGTCGCACCTGGCCGATCACCATGTCGCCAGTGCGCAGACCGAAGCGCTTCACCTGGGAAGGGGACACGTAGATGTCTTCTGGACCGGGCAGGTAGTGTTCGGCGCGCAGGAAGCCGATGTTGTCCTCGTTGATGTCGATCACGCCACCCCGCAACTCCAGGCCATTCCGCTCCGCCTGCGCCCGCAGCAGCCGGATGATCAAGTCGTCTTTCTTCAGCCGGCTGTAGCCCGAAATCCCCATTTCTTTGGCGCGTTCGCGCAGCTCGCTGAGTGTTTCGTGCTCTAGCCGCGCCATGTCGAACATGTTGCGCCGGTTAGGGCGTGGGCTAGGTGGTGGCGTTGTCCCTTCGCTCGCTGCGCTCGGCAGCGCAGTGTCTGGTTGGCTGCTCGCTATCAACTGGGTGTTGCCGTTGGTCGTGACCCCGTCACCGTTTACCTCTGCAGCGACGTTTGAGGGCAATTCTTCCTGAGGTTGCATGTTTTTCTTCATAACAAGTACCTAGCCACTTTGTCAGCATCAGCGTTGAGCACTGCTCCAGCCTCGCTAATGCGTCTTTCACACCTTACCTTGACATCGTTGTTTGTTGCTGCCAGCACCGTTGTCAATCCACGTAGGTGACCTGACTATAGGTGCGCAGCTTATCCAGGCGGTGGCGCGATTCAATATAGCGGACGGTGCCTGACCGAGATCGCATCACTATCGAGAACGTACGTGCGATGTTACCGCTGTAGTGAACGCCTTGGAGCAGCTCACCAGATGTAATGCCGGTGGCCGCAAAGAAGACGTCATCACCTCCGCAGAGGCGCTCCGTGGTCAGGATCTCATTAAGGTCGCATTGTGCTTGTGCTTGTTCGCGCTCGTTTTCATCGCGCGGCCAGAGCTTGGCCTGGATTTCGCCACCGAGGCAGCGCATTGCCGCTGCCGTGATCACCCCCTCTGGCGTGCCGCCGATTCCCATCAGGATATCTACGCCCGAGTCAGGGATAGCTGTTTGAAGCGCGCCTGAGATGTCGCCGTCGCTGATCAGCTTAATGCGCGCACCGGTCATGCGCACTTTCTCGATCAACTGCTGATGGCGCGGGCGGTCTAAGATGCACACAGTCACTGCGCTGATCGGCATGCCCTTTGCCCGCGCAACAGCGCGGATGTTGGCAGCAGGCGGGGCCTCGATATCCACGACACCGGCACACTCCGGACCGACCACAATCTTATCCATGTAGAACGTGCAAGGCTTAAACATCTTGCCGCGCTCAGCCAGCGCTACAACCGAGATGGCCCCGGCACCACCGACGCTGAGTAGCCGCGTGCCGTCAATTGGGTCAACAGCGATGTCTACTGGGATGCCTAAGCCATTGCCCAGGCGTTCGCCATTGTAGAGCATTGGCGCCTGGTCTTTCTCTCCTTCGCCGATCACGACCACGCCGTCCATATCCACCTCGGCCAGGATCAGGCGCATGGCCTCAACGGCAGCGCGGTCGCCGGCATTTCTATCGCCTCGCCCCATCCACTTACTGGCAGCCATGGCCGCTGCCTCGGTCGCCCTGACCAGCTCCAGCCCCAGGTTTCGATCGGGCTTACTCTCGCGCATGTGCGTCACCCTCTCAGTCATGGTCGCTTGCATTTCCACCCCGAGCTGTGCTTACCTTTACTTGGACGTCATGGACTTTTAAGCCAGTCAAGTGGCCCAACATACCCACGCTCGCTGCATGCTACTGAGGTGCTTGTGTCGCCGTCTCAAGTCTGTGAGGATGCTGTGTATCGGGGAACCGGGACTTGAACCCGGGACCTCACGGTCCCAAACCGTGCGCGCTGCCATCTGCGCCATTCCCCGGGGACAGCATCATTATACACAGGCCGGGGAGCATCCATTTGGGGCGCACACCAAGCTGTCACTCACGTTGGTGTGAGAAGCAGGCTCGCAGCCTGCGAGGGAGACAGCCATGGTCAGCGCACGTAGCGTTGGTGCACGTTCCCTCAGCATTGGATGGGATAATCTCGCGCATGACAACGGAGTCTGCACAATTCGACGTCGCTGTGCTGGGCGCAGGCCCCGGCGGATACGTGGCCGCCATCCGAGCTGCGCAGTTGGGGCTGAAGGTTGCGCTGATCGAACGCGAACAACTCGGCGGGGTATGCCTGAATTGGGGATGCATCCCAACGAAGACGCTCCTGCGCAACGCCGAAATTGTCGAGCTGATCAAAGACGGCGAAGAATACGGCATCAGCTATGACAACCTGCGGGTGGATTACGCCAAGGCATATAAGCGCAGCCGCGAGGTGAGCAATCGCCTGGTGCGCGGCATCGAATTCCTGATGAAGAAGAACGACGTGCGGGTGTTCATCGGCGAGGGCACGCTGACCGGCCCGCACAGCATTTTGGTCGAGCACCGCAGCGAGGAGCGGCAGATCAACGCCGAATACCTCATCGTCGCTACCGGTGCGCAACCGCTGGTCTTGCCGTTCCTATCGCCCGATGGATCGCGCGTGTTCACTTACCGGCAACTGCTGGAGGTACAGCGCGTGCCCAAGAGCATGGTCGTGATCGGCTCCGGCGCGATCGGCATGGAGTTCGCCTACATCTTTCACGCTTACGGCGCCGACGTGACGATCCTTGAGGCACTGCCGCGCATCATGCCGTTGGAGGATGAGGAGGTCAGCGCCGAGATCACCCGTTCGTTCAACCGGCGCGGCATTAAGACCATCGCCGGCGCAAAAGTGATAGACGCTAAAGTGAGTCCAGAGGGTGTCGAGGTGTTCTTTGAGGCCGAGAAGGGGCGCCAATCGGTTAAGGCAGAGTGGGCGCTGGTGGCGGTGAGCGTGAAGCCGAACACAGCCGGCATCGGCCTGGACAAGCTGGGCGTGAGGCTCAACGCAGGGGGCTATGTCGAGGTGGACGACCACATGGCCACCAATGTGCCGAGCATCTACGCGATCGGCGATGTCACGGGCAAGCTGCGGCTGGCCCACGTGGCCCAGGCCCAGGGCGTAGTGGCTGCCGAGTCCATCGCTGCCAGGATGGGCAAGTACCATGGTCACATCCCGCGCCTAGACTATGACGCGATGCCGCGCTGCACCTACACCATCCCACAGGTGGCGAGCATGGGGCTTTCGGAGGCTCAGGCCAAAGAGCGCGGCTACCAAGTAAAGGTGAGCAAGTTCCCGCTGCGCGCCAACGGCAAATCGCTGGCGCTGAACAACACCGAGGGGTTTATCAAGATCGTCGCCGACGCCAAGTATGGGGAGATCCTGGGCGTGCATTGCATCGGGCCCGACGTCACCGAGCTGCTGCCGGAGTTTGTGCTGGCCAAGAACGCCGAATTGACCCCCGAAGAGATCGCCCGCACCGTGCATGCCCATCCCACCCTCAGCGAATCGCTGATGGAGGCTGCTGAGGGTGTGATCGGCCAACCTATACACATTTAGCTGCGCAGGCCCTGTCGGCTCTGCTTCGGATAAGCCGCCGCCGACACCATGCGGAGAGTTTGGACGCCCTTATTCCTGATCACGCTGCTCGCCATGCTCTCGGCAGCAGCCGGCAGCGTCGTCGCTGCCGGCTGGATGCCCGGCTTGGACGTGATCTGGTGGGCGGTCATCCTGGGGCTATTGGCCGGCGCGGCGCTGGCCGCCAGCAGCTTTTCCAGTTGGACTGCCCATCTGATCGGGCTGGTCTATGGGTTCTTCACGCTGGGCGTGATCGGCACCACACATCCCGATATCGCACAGCAGAGCGCGGACTGGCATCTGCGCGCACGGCTGCTTTTCGAGAAGTGCCTTGCCTGGTTCCAGGCAGCGATGAACAACGAAAGCAGCCGCGAACCAGTGATCTTCATCCTGGTCCTGAGCGCCTTGTTCTGGACGCTGGGCTATTCAGCAGGATGGTACTTCTTTCGCTATCGGCGCGTCTGGCACGCCACGTTGCCCACCGGCGTCGCATTGTTCTCGAACGCTTACTATTACACCGGCGCCAGCAGCATGGCCCCCTTTCTGCTGGCTTACCTGTTCTGTCTGGTGATGATGCTGGCGCTCTCGCACCTGGCCGAGCGGGAGGCGCATTGGCTGCAGGTGCGTGCGCGCGCGTCGCGCTCGCTGACGCTATGGTTCGCGGCGAGCAGCATCGTCATCGCTGCGCTGGCCGGCTTGTTCGGCTGGCAGGTGAGCGAATTCACCACCTCCGCCGTTGGTCGCCGCTTTCTAAGCCAGCTCGACCAGTCCTATCGAGAGCTGGTGGCTCGCTGGAATCGGCTCTTCGCCGGCGCGGCCGGCAGCGCCGGCCAGAACGTGAATCGCTACGCGGACACATTCACCCTCAGCGGACCGCGCGACCTGACGGCAGAGCCGGTAATGGACGTATTGGCTGCGCCGGCGCGCCATTATTGGCGCGCGGCCAGCTACGATTACTACGATGGCCTTAGCTGGCGCAGCACCATAGAAACGCTCACCAACCTCCAGCCGCTCGACAAGAACATCCCGTTGGCAAATTACGCCGAGCGGGCATTGGTCCAGGCGGACTTCACGCTCTATCAGGGCAGCGACAGCGTATTCACCCCATCTCAGCCCTGGGCAGCGAACGTGAGCGCCCAAGCCGTCTTTGAGCGGGTTAGTCCGAGCGCCGTGGCGCTGGTGCAGCTCAAATTGGCCGTGCCCCTACTGGCCGGCAACCGCTACGCGGCCATCGGCTCGATCAGCCGGGCCAGCGCGGCCCAATTGCGCGCCGCGCCAGAGGACTATCCGGATTGGGTGCGGGCGCGGTATCTCCAGCTCCCACCGCAAGTGCCCGATCGCGTGCGCAACCTGGCGCAGAACATCGCCGCGCAGGCAGCGACGGCCTACGATAAAGCGACGGCAATCGAGCGCTGGCTGCGTCGAAACATCCGTTATGACGAGCAGATCCCTGCGCCGCCGCCCGGCATAGAAGCCAGCGACTACGTGCTCTTCGAGCTGCGACGTGCCTATTGTGATTACTACGCCACTGCCATGGTCGCCATGCTGCGGTCGCTCGGCGTCCCCTCGCGCGTTGCTGTGGGCTACGCCCAAGGCGACGTGATGCTGCGGCCCGAGGGTGATGGCCGCGTGTGGTATCAGGTCCAGGCGGATGACAGCCATACGTGGGTGGAAGTCTTCTTCCCCGGGTTTGGCTGGGTAGAGTTCGAGCCGACGGCCAACCAACCGCCGATTGAGCGCGCCGACCCGCCGATGATCCAAGCCGCGCCGACCGTCGAACCGACGATCCCCCCTACGCCTACGCCCGCGCCTGCGGCGGCAGCGACGGCTACCCCAAGCCCTGCGCCGACGGCGACGGCTGAGCCACTATTGCCTGCCGCTGCGACTGAGCCGCCCTCCCGTCAGGGGCTGGACCTCGCGCGTTACAGCGGGCTGCTCTATCTGCTCCTGATCCCGCTGCTTATTCTGGCTGCCTGGGGTGGATTGCGCTATGCCGAGGAGCATGGCCTGAGCCGGTTGCCGGCGGTGGAACGCGCGTATGGGCTGCTCACCCGCTATGCTGTTTGGCTAGGGGTGCATCGGGAGCGCCAGCTCACACCCTACGAGCAAGCGGAAGCGCTGGCCTACCGTGCCCCTCAAGCGCGCGCGCCGGTGGAACAGATCACCGCGCTCTACGTGCGCCGGCGCTTTGCCCCTCCCGACATCCCTTCATCACATCCGGGCGATTTAGCAGAGGCCCTGAGAGCTGCTCGGCGCGCGCTGCGCCGCGCCCTCCTGCGGCGCTATCGGCCGCGCCGCCCCTCGCACGGCGAGTGAATCACCGCGCGATCCACACTACAGGTTGTTGCGCACCGCGTGTTCCGCGACCTGCATCCTGTGTTACTCTGCGCCCGCGTTCCGCAGTGCCATCTCGAACTCGCTGAGCACCATCGCAGTTGCTCCCCAGACGGCGTGTTTGCCGATGCGATAGAACGGCGCGTTTGGGCCGCCGCCTGGTAATGGGCCAAGCTGACGGGTGGCTGGGTCGAGCAGCAGCGCGAGCGGCACTTCAATAAGTTCAGCGACCTCACGCGCGTTTGGATGGAATACGGGCTGGGCCGCGACGTAGCCGACGACCGGATGGACGACAAAATTGCTCGGCGGGATGTATAGCGTGGTCAGTCTGCCCAGCAACTCCACCTGTTCAGTGGCGATCCCCAACTCCTCTCGCGCCTCGCGCAGGGCAGTAGCGATGACATCGGCATCGCCGGGCTCGCGCCGCCCGCCGGGCAGCGAGATTTGTCCGCTGTGATGGCCCAGCCATTCCGTGCGCCGCGTGAGCACGAAGTGTGGCGTCGCTTGGCGCGGGTATATCAAGAACAGCACACCGGCTTCTCGCGCATCCGGCTTTGGCAGCGGGGCGCGCGCACGCCCCGGCGGCGACATGCGCAAATGCGCGGCCAAACCGGGAAGCGGCCCGCGCAGCGCGCGGCGAATGAAGTCCGGTTCTAGCGCTGTCATGGCCTCGTCTGGATTATCCGGATGCACACGGATGCGATAGGCACGCTCAACTTCGGCGAGTAGCCCAAATTAACGCCAGTTCGGATGTATGCATGCCCGTTCACGCATCACTTGCTTCGCCCGGCGCGAAGCATCTCAACGACTACCCAATCAAAGCCCAATGGCACCACTAAGGCCACACCCCCATGTCATGCTTCGCTTAGCGAAGCATCTAAAATCCCACCTGACCAAAGCTCCTGCAACACCTAATAATGAATGATGGAGCATTTGTAGAGGAGAAATAACAGTCTCCCAGGAGGCTGCCCGACTCACTTACACCAGCGTCGTTGCTGTTCCCCTCGAGGCGGAGGAAAGCCCCCTTCTGATTCCCCCGCATGTTCAGGCGAAGTTAGGCCTCGTCCTCACCCCTGCCCAGGGACGTGCTGAGCACCTCGCGGTATTGCTGGCCGGGCACAGCCGGCCCGACGATCCCGCGCGCCTCCATCTCTTCGATCAGACGCGCAGCGCGCGTATAGCCGATGCGCAGCCGGCGCTGGAGCAGGGAAATGGACGCTTTGCCGTGCATGCGCACGGTGGCCACTGCGTCGTGAAAGAGCTTATCTTCGTGGCTGCTCTCGCTGGCGGCTTGGCTGATCGCCCTCGCTTCCTCCCAGGTGGGCGGCCCGCTGAACAACCCTGAGGTGGGCATGGCGGTCCAGCTCATTCCGTCGGCTGCGCCCTGGCCGGCGTCCGCCTCTTCGGGCGTGGGTGTGGCCATCGGCGGCTCGCCGAGTTGGGCGCGCCAATGGCGCACCACCCGTTCGATCTCGCCGCTGCTCAGATAGCACCCTTGGGCGCGCGTCGGCAGCGGCTGATCAGGGGTGACGAAGAGCATGTCGCCGCGCCCAAGCAGCTTCTCCGCGCCGGGACCATCCAGGATCACGCGCGAGTCCACACTGGTGGCCACGGTGAAGGCGATACGGGCTGGAAAGTTGGCCTTGATCAGGCCGGTGACCACATCTACGCTGGGGCGTTGGGTGGCCAGGATGAGGTGAATGCCGGTGGCGCGCGCCATCTGCGCCAGCCGGCAGATCACCTTCTCGGTCTCGTCGGGCGCAGTCATCATGAGGTCGGCCAGCTCGTCTATCACCACCACGATGTAGGGTAGCTTCTGCAACCCCTCTGCTGGGTCATTCTCCACTCTGGCGTTGAACTCGGCGATGTTGCGCGCGCCATAGCGAGCGAACAAGCGATACCGCCCGTCCATCTCGCGGGTGACCCACTGCAGCGCCTGGGTGGCCTTCTCGAGGTCCACCACGACCGGCGAGATCAGATGGGGGATGCCGTTGTAGCCGATCAGCTCAACCCGCTTGGGATCTATGAGCAGCAGGCGCAAGTCGTCGGGGGCGTTGGTGCATAGCAGGGTGGTGAGGATGGCGTTGACGCATACGCTCTTGCCCGAGCCGGTGGTGCCGGCGATCAACAGGTGGGGCATGCTGGTCAGGTCGGCCACGACGGGCCGGCCGCTGACGTCCTGACCCAGCGCCAGCGCCAGGCGAGTTTTGCGCCGCAGCGCCTCGAACTCCTCGCTCTCCATCACGTCGCGCAGGGCCACCAACGACGCTTCGCTGTTGGGCACCTCGATGCCCACCAGGGCGCGGCCGGGGATGGGCGCCTCGATCCGCACGCGCGGCACAGCCAGCGCCAGGGCCAGGTCGTCGGCCAACGCCGCAATCCGGCTCACCTTGACCTTGGTCTGCTTGCCGCCTTTGGTTTCGTTGAAACCCGGCTCCACCCCGAACTGGGTGATGGTTGGCCCGCGGTTGACCTCGACGACGCGACCGGGCACACCAAAGGCTAGCAAGGTTTGCTCGATCAGCGCGGCGCGCTGGCGAATCTCGCCCTCTTTGGCGGCTGCGTCGCTCCCCGGCTCCAGCAACTCCTCTATGCGCGGCATTTGCCAGGCGCGAGGTCGCTGATAGATGGAGCTAATGCCGACCATGCTCGGTGGCGTGGCCGGGGCGTTGGCCGCAGCCCGTGCCGACGCGGCTTGTGTTGCGCTTGGCCTGGTCGGATTGCTGGATGGCGTGCCGATGATGCGTGGAGGAGGCAATGGGCTGCTTCGGTCGCGCATCGGCTGGGCTTGCGTCAGTGGCTGGTTGTCGCGCGCTTCAAGCGGCGGGGGTGCCGTGCCGATTGGCATGCGCCTGTCGGCTGGGGCACGGGCTGGCCGGCGCGGTTTCAACCCGCGAATGATCAGCCCGCTATGCTTGGGTTCGATGATGTCATCGCTGGGCGCGTCGCTCCCCACGGCGGCGGGGCCGCGCATCGCGCGCAGGCGCTGGGCAGCATACAACAGTTGATCCACGCTCACGCCCAACATCAACATCACCCCAGCCACGAGCGCTGGGATGAGCATCAGGCCGGCGCCGACGTTCCCGAACAGGCCGGTCAAGAGCATGAGGAGCGCCCAGCCGACTTCGCCGCCAGCCTGCCCGTCCGCAGCCAGCGCCCCACCCTCTGCGTCTGTGGCTAGCATGGCCAGGCCGTGGAGCACAGCAAGCGCGCTGAGGTAAGCAAGGATGGCGCCGCCGATCCGCACCGGCCGCAGGCGCGGGAAGCGATCGCCGAAGCGCCGAATCAGGAGGTAGAGGCCGACCAGGCCCAGCACGATTGGTGCCAAGTAAACGCCCCAACCAAATAGCCGGTTGGTGAACGCTACCCAGCCGCCGACCAGCGGACTGCGCTGGGTGGAGAGCAAGCCAAACAGCGTGAGCGCTGCCAGCCCCATCAGCACCGCGCCGAGGATGTCAAGCCAGGCATCCAAGCTGAGCGAGGGAAGCAGCGGATCACTGGCCTTATTGCCCCTGCGGGAGGCGGGCGTGCCGCGGCTGGATTTGCTGGAGTATGACCTCATTCGCACAGATGTTCTAATTATAAGTCCGGGGGATGGCGCGGGATGCGCTCACCGCAGCATGCGGAGGACAGCAATGAGCGCAGAACCTTCCTGGGCTTACTTATCCGCCCCTTTGGCTTGCCTTTTGCTGGGCCAGGATGCGCGCTTGGGCGATCCAGTCAGCGTAGTTGGGGGTGCGCAGTCGGCTGGGCGGACAGATCGCCGTCAACTGCTCCACAGTGGCGTTGGCCAGCGCTTCAAACGTGCAAATGCCGGCAGCATACAAACGGCGCTTGAAAGCGTCACCTATCCCCTCCAGCGGCGCAAAGTCGTCTGGCGGTGGTCCCTGCCAAAAGCAGCCGACCGAATCGGTCTCCACGGCCAGCCGGCGCGCGTCGTCGCGGATGGTCTGAAAGTTGCTCCGCATCGGCAAGCCCCCGTCCAGCGCGAGGATCACGCGAAAGTCTTCGTCGGAGAGGTTGGCCAGCTCCCAGAAGGTGCCGAGGCCGGCTTCGTAGAGGCGCTTCTCGAAGGTGCTGCCGATGCCCTTGGCCGCCGAGAGGGCCTGTGGACATTCGACATAACGAACGGCCTGGCCGGCCTCGATCGCTGCGCGAATCAGCGCGTCCTTGCGCGCCTGGACATGTTGACGGACGTTCACGGCGTGCGGCGCTTGACCGGCTGCATCGCGCGCTTCGGCGAGCTGCCGACGCAGCTCGACCAGTTGGGCCTCCAGCGCTGCGTGTGCCTGGGTCAATGCGGTCAGGCGCGCCTGCGCGTCCCTCAGCTCGGCTGAGGGCGAGCCGAGCTGGCAGATGGTCAGCGTCTGCTCTAATCGGACGGTGCGCGCGAGCACCGCAGCCATCAGCAGGTCGCGCTCGCGGGCCAACTGACCGAGGTCTATCTCCAACGCGCCTTTGGCCGCTTGCGCAGTGCGCAGGCTGGCTTGTAGCGCGTTGGCCTGGTCGCGCGCGCGGATGAACTCCCGTTCTAGGTGCTGCGCCTCCAGATGCAGGTTGCGAATGCGTCGGTAGAACGCCTCGTTTCGCCGGCGGTAGGGCAAAGCGGCGCAGACCGATCCCACGACGATGCCGAGGAGCGCTGCGACGGTGAGCGAAAGCCAGTCCATGCCTCTATACCCTTTGGTGGATTTTAGCGACACGGTGAAAGTGTGTTTGAAGACAGGGCAAAAGTCAATTACAGGTGCAGTCGCCGATGTGGCTGTGCTAACGCGACTTGCCGCACCGATTCTCGCGCTCAGCGCCTGATCTTCGCGCAAGCGACACAGCAGCATCGAGCGGATTGAGCGTGAAGTTGTTAAGCTGAGCTTATTGTCCTCTTAGGCTCTTATTGATAACCCGCCTCGACAATCGGGATGTGAAGACATATAAATCCCCCATCGTCGTATTGTGGCCACGGGCGCGTAAGTGGCTCATGTGCTAATATGCCATAGCTTGTCCAACACATGCATAGCGCCTCGCCTCGGCCCACCCGGTGCGTCGCCTGAATGACAACAAACGGGAGCCGGACACAGCGAGAAGAAGGAGGGAAGCATGTCACAAACGCTCTCGACCAATCCCCAAGCAGATCGCTACGCTAAGGCGGGCAAAGCCCGAGCGAGTGCCTGGCGGGCCGCAGCGGCCTCTCTGGTGGCCCTGATAGCCTTCCTGGCCGTGATCGTGGCGCTGGACACAGCGCTGCGCCCGCAGCTCTCCGGCATTGGTCTATTAGCTGTAGGGATCATCTTGTCCATCGTGCCGGCCATCAGTTGGCTGGCGTTTTTCTACCTTCAGGATCGCCTTGAGCCGGAGCCGGTTGGGCACGTCGCGCAGATGTTCGTCATCGGCTTGGCCCTGGCCGGCGCGCTCGGCATCCCGCTCACCAGCCAGGTCTTTCGCACGCAAGAGTGGCTGTTCCGCGACCTGGGCAGCGCGCTGGTTGGGTCAATCTTCCTGCGCGGGGCCATCGAGACGTTCATCCTGTATGCGACGGTGCGCTACTTCATCTTCGATTCGCCGGAGTTCGACGAGCGCACCGACGGCCTGATCTACGGCACCGCAGCCGGCTTGGGGTACGCCACAGCGCTGAATCTCCAGTTCATCCTGGCGAGCGGCGGCGCTGACCTGGGCAGCGGGAGCGTGTATGTCGCGGAGGTCGCGCTGGCCTACGCTGCCTTCGGCGGCGTGATCGGCTACTTCCTCGGCCACGCCAAAGTACAGCAAGATCCCCCTTGGTGGCTGCCGCTCGGCTTCGTCGTCACCGCGCTGCTCAACGGCGCCTTTACGTTGCTCAGCGGGCAGGTGGAAACCGGAAGCGTGTCGTCCGGCGCAGCAGCCGGCGGGCTGCCAACGTTGAGCGGCTTCGTGCTCTCCGCCGCTCTGGTCGTGCTGGTCACCGTCATCCTGACCTTGCTGGTCAACCGCGACGTGGCCGCGGCGGCGAGCGGCAGAATGGCGCTACCCAGCGGCGACCCGACGGTGGGCGATCGCCAGGCGAATGCGTTCACGATAGCAGTGGCTGCCGTCATGGTCATCATCGGTGTGATCGGGTGGAACGGCGCAGTGAACAGCAGCACGCCGTTCGAGGCCGCCGGCGTGCGCGGGGCCTATCCAAGCGCCTTCAGCCTGGCGACGCGAGAGGGCGAGGCCTTTCGGGTTGCCGATCGGACGGGCAGCGGCGCGGAGTTCGCCTTGCGCATCGTGGACTTGCCAGCCGGCGGCGACGTCAGGGCGGTCACTGCTCTGTTGGCCTCTGAGCGCGCCGAGAATAACTTGACCTATCGCGTTGTGCGCACCAGCCAGGAAACCATCCAAGGGAGAAACGCCACCGTCCAGGAGTTCGCCTGGGTTGATCCGGGCGGGCTGACCGGCGCCATCCCCCGCGTGATCCAGGGCGTGGATTACATCTTCATCACCGACAATCGCGTGGTGATCGCCACCCTCGTGGCCACGCCGGCGACCATCGGTGACGTTGAGCCGCTGTTCAAGGGCTTCGTCAGCAGCCTGTCTTTCTGAGTAAGGTGAGGAGGAGAGATGAAACGATTTACCAGCTTTTTGGCCATCGGCGCGCTGCTGGTCATCTCAGCGGCCAGCGCCCACGCCGGCCAGGTTCAGCGGTCAGCCGGCAATTTGGTCGCTGCGTCCGCCAATTTCAGCTCGCCCGGCCAGCGCAGCGGGGGGTGCACGGAACTCAAGGCCGGCGATGTGATCTGGGTCACAGTGAGCGAGGAGGATCAGGAAGAGGTCGAGGAAGTCGAGAGCTATCCCAGCGGGACATCGCGCATCACCGCGCAATTTGAATATAACTGCATCCCTCGCCGCACCACCATCGTCACTGTGTGGTCATACGAAGGCGAAGCCATCCTCACCGCTGAGGACAGGCCGAAGGCCGACAACAAGCCGGGCAACTTCTCCGTGTCTTTGTTCACCCAAGATGATTCCCCCCTGGAGGATGGCGAATACGGCGTCGCCTTCTACATCAACAAGAAGCTGATCGCAGAGGGCACGGTCATCGTCGGCGGCGATGATCAAGCGCAGGAAGCGGTGACGGTGCAAGGCACGGTGGTTGATTCGCGCAGCGGCCGGCCCATCCGCAGCGCGCTGGTGGTCGTGCTCAACGAAGGCGTCTCCGTAGATGATTGGCTGAATGGCGGGTCGGATGACGACGTCTTCGCCTTTGCCGAGACCAACAGCAAGGGCGAGTTCGTCCTGAGCAAGCCGATACCGGTGGGCGTGCCGCACGATTTCATCGTCGGCGCAAAGGGCTACCGGCCGATCGTCGAGAAAGAATGGACGATTGAGGATGCGACGGAGGATCCGTTGATTCTGGAGATCAAGCTGGTGAGAAGCGGGCGATGACTTCCTCTGTGAGCCGCATCCGGCCAAGCCTCTGGCGAGCCGGCGTCGCCGAGATCGTCGGCCTGCTGCTCTATGTCGGCCTGGCCGAGCTGATCGTTGTCCTCTTCCGGCCCACCCTCGACGCCCAGCTCCTCCTGCCGATCGGCCTCCTGCTGGCTGTGATACCAGCGGCGATCTGGCTGGCCTTCTTCTACGCCCAAGACCGCGCTGCGCCGGAGCCGCGTCACCACGTGTTGGCCGTCTCGGCGCTCGGCGCATTGCTGGCGGCCGCCGTCGGCCAGCCGTTTATCAATGACTTAGCGCGCGCCCCGCAGTGGCTGGACCACGACGTGCCGACTCAAATCATCGGCTCGATCTTGGTCGTGGGCGTCGTCCAGGAGTTCCTGAAATACGCCGCCGTCCGTTACAGCATCTACTACTCTGCTGAGTTCGACGAGCGGGTTGACGGCGTGCTGTACGGCACAGCCGCCGGCCTGGGCTACGCCACCGTGCTCAACGTGAGCATGATCGTCAACAGCGGCGGCATCGCGCCGGAGCAGCTCGGCGCCGGCGTCATCCGCATCGTCATTGTCGCGCTGGTGCAGGCCGCGCTGGGCGGCCTCACCGGTTACTTCATCGCGCGGGACAAGTTCGACGCGCCGCCGATGTGGTGGATGCCGGCCGGGCTGGCGCTCGCCGCCGCGATAAACGGGTTGTTCTCGTGGCTGGCCGGCGAGGTCACCGCGTCGCCTTTGGCGATGGGCGCGGAGAGCGTGAGCGGTGGCTACACGCCGTGGCCGGCGCTGGCCCTGGCTGCCATCTTGGCGAGCGCGCTGCTGGCGCTGCTGTTTGCGCTGATGCAGCGCGCCCGTCAGCCCGGTGCAGAGGACGTCGCCTCCCCTGGTGTGTTTCGCGAGCGGGCCTCTGCGCTGTTGACGCTGCTGGTGACTATCATCGCTGCGAGCGCCGGCCTGCTATGGCGCGATGCGGTCGAGTCGCGCACGCGAGCCTATGCCGATCCCAACGGTCTGACGATCCAATATCCCGAACGCTGGCGAATCAACACAGCGAATGCAGACCTGGGCATCGTCCAGGTAAGCGACCCGTTCGCGCCCGGTTATCCCACGACCATTGAGCTGCGCCGCCTGCCGGTGAGCGCCGATGCAAGCGATGAGGACGCGCTCGCCACCGCCGCCAACACGCTGGCGCTGAACCGGGCGCGCGAGCTGACCGCTTACCGCTTGCTTGAGCTGCGGGACGGGCAGCGGATTCACGGGCTTGCCGCGGCGCGCGCGAACTTCGCCTTTGTTCACGACCCGGCCGGCCTGTTCCAGGAGCGCCTGCCGGTGGTGGTGCTGGGCGAGGACGTGATGCTGCGAAGAGGGGATCAAGTGTTTGTGTTTAGCCTATTCGCCGAACAAGAGAATTACCCGCGCGCCCAGGCGCGCTTCCAGGCGTTCGTGGAGGCGGTGAGGTTGCCATGAGGCTCGCAAGACTATTGTCCGCCTGCCTCGCGGTCTGGCTAGGCGCAGCGATGCTTCCTGGGCCGGCGCTGGCGACTCCTGCCGCGCAGCGAGACGAGCCTCGGCGCGACGCTCGGCGGGCGGAGTGGCGGGCTGTGGTGCAACTCGGCCCGGTCGCCCTGGTCACGAACAAACGAGGCAAGCAGGAGTTGCGCTTCTTTGGCTGGGGCAGCGGCACGGTCATCAGCCGAGATGGCCTGATCTTGACCAACTATCACGTGGTTGACGTCAGCCGGCTGGCCCGCGAAGCGGCCAGGGAGCGCAACGTCAAAGTCCTAGAAGGCAAGATGGTCGTCCTCTTCACCCGCCAAACCGATCAGCCACCGGTGGCGACCTACATCGCCGACGTCGTGGATGCCCTGCCCAAATTAGACTTGGCCGTGCTGCGGATCACCAGCGACCTCACAGGCAAAGAGGTTGATCCAAGCACCCTCAACCTGCCGTTCATCGAGCTGGGCGATTCCGACCAAGTGGAAATAGAGGATGCGCTGCGCATCTACGGCTATCCGAGCATCGGCGGCAGCACCATCACGTTCACCCGCGGCAGCGTCAGCGGCTTCGACAGCGAACCGGGCGTGCGCGGGCGGGCGTGGATCAAGACCGACGCCACCATCTCCGGCGGCAACAGCGGCGGCGCGGCGCTGAACGACGCCGGCCAGCTCGTCGGCGTGCCAACCCAAGCCAGCGTGAGCAGCGCCCGCCAAGCCACCGACTGCCGACGCATCCAGGACACCAACGGCGACGGCGAGATAGATGAAAACGACACGTGCATCCCCATCGGCGGGTTTATCAACGCCCTGCGCCCAGTTAACCTGGCCAAAGACATGATCGCCCGCGCTGCGCGCGGGGGCGCCGCCGGCTCGGACGCGCCAAGGGGCGACAAAGGCAACGTGCAGATCGTCGGCAGGATCGTGGATGCCGACACCGGCAAGCCGATCGTCGGCGCCGTCTTCGTCATCTTGAAGGCCGGCCTGTCTTGGGACGACTTCAGCGGCGACGAGGCCGACGTGCTCGAAGCGGTGCGGACAGACCGCAGGGGGCGCTTCGAGACCAGCCCGATCTTTGAGCGCGGCAAGACTTACAGCGTCGGCTGGGGTGCCAAAGGCTACCGCGAAGTGACCCACGATAACCTGGAAGTCACCGACGACACCCCAGACGTGGTGGAGGCCACCCTCAAGCTACAACGCAGGTAAGCCAGATGCGTCCCCCCGACCATGCGCGGCGCGAGCTGGCGCAGCTTGCCCTGACGTTTGCCTTGGTGATCGGGGTGGGCGTTGCTTTCTTCCAACCCTGGACGCCTTCGCCTGCGCCAGGCGGGCCAGACTTAAACCGCTACGTCCCCCTCGTGGATGGTCAGTCCAGGCTGTATCTGCTCCAAGACGCGGCTGAGCAGCCGGTCGGCTGGGAGAGTCACAACGTGTCCGCGCCGGCTGCGCTTTACGGCGTCACGCACGGGCTGCGCCCCGAGGTCGCCATCGCCGTTTTGGCGCGCTATGGCTCATCCGGGACATCCTCGCTCAGCCAGGTCGCAGAAGCACTTGGTGCAGTGCGGCTCACCGTTGTGCGCCGCCGGCTGCTGGGACGGGACGGGCGGGTGGAACCCACGGAGGTCTTCTACGCGCGCGACGATGCCGGCCAGCACCTGGTCGGCTTATACGACGAACGCAGCGACGCAACGCTGGTCTTTGAACCCTTCTTACAGCTTTATCCGCGCGACCTGGCGCCGGGCAGCCGGTGGTCCAGCGAGGGCAAGGCCAATGGACAATACGACTACCATTATGAGGGCGAAGTGGTGGCGCGCGGGTCGCGCGAGAACGCCCTGGGGCGGTTCGACGACTGCCTACAGATACGGACGCGCTACGTGCTGCGCGCCACCTCCCTTGTGGATAGGACGACCGTCGAGTGGCTGTGCGCCGGCGCGGGCACGGTGGAATCCGAGATATTTGACCCATCCGGCGCGCTGGTTCGGCGCAGCGTGCCGTTGACCTCGGCGGCTTCGCTGCCCTCGCCACCGCTGATGGACAACGCACAGGGCGAGGCGACGTTGACCAGTCCAGACCAATGGCGACTCTCGGTGATAGCCAAGGCCAACCTCAGCGGCGCAGAGTTCGAGAGCACGATCCGACCAGCCTGGCTGCCGCTCGACCCACCGTTGATTTTGGCTGCGGCCTACAACAGCGACCTGCTGGCCTTTCGCGCGGATGGGGACGCCCGCGGCCAATTGGCCTGGCGCTTTCGGACCGGCGGCACCATCTTCGGGCAGCCGGCTTTCGATCCCCAACGTGGGCGCATGTACTTCGGCGCGAGCGACAAGCGCCTCTACGCCTTGGATGGGCGCGGCCTCTTCCTCTGGTCATTCTCAACCGGCGATAACGTCGCCACCCGGCCGCTGGTGGTCAACGACCTGGTGATCTTCGGCAGCGAGGATGGCCGGGTTTATGCGCTGGATGCCGACACGGGCGCGCTGCGCTGGCGCGCCGAAGCCGGCGCGGCGGTGGTCTCCTCGCCGGCCAGAGTGGGCGACCAGCACATCATCATCGGCACGGACGATGGCCAGGTGCTGGCCTACGCCATCGAGGACGGCGCGCTGCTGTGGGACTTCGACGCCGAGGGGCCGGTGGAGGCCGATATCGTGGTCGCCGGCGACGTGGCGTTGATCGCTGTGAGCGCCGGCGTGTTGATCGCCCTCGATGCCCAGACCGGCACAGAACGATGGCGCTTCGACGTCGGCGGGGCGGTGCGCCATCCGCCCGCCGTCGGCGCGGGCCTTGTTGTCGTGTTGAGCCATCCGGGCAGGATCACTGCGCTTTCGCTCGCCGATGGCCGCCGGCTCTGGAACAGCGCCGCGCGCCGATATTCCGGCGCGCCCGTGATCGTCAACGATCAATACATCTTGGTGACCGATAACGACGGACAGATTCACTTGTCGAACCTGGAGGGCCAACGCCTGATGCGCTGGGCGACGAGCGAGCACATCGCGCCGGCTGAGACCGGCGGGCGCTACGACTTCATCTACGGCCCGGAGGTCGGCGGGGGGTCGATCTGGGCGATCAACGCGCGGACTGTGCTGTGGAGGCTGGGGCCGTGAGAGACGTTTCGCAGCTATCCGGCGCGCTGGCGCGGTTGCCGAGGACGGCCGGCGCGATCGCGCTGGAGGCAGCGCGCGACTTCGTGTGGGCCGACATCAAGGCCGGGCTAATTGACCTGCGCGGCCTGTCGCGCGTGACGCGCGGCCTGATCGTCCTCGGCTTTACGCTGACCGCGCTGATGATCGCCCTGGTCCTCTTCAGCGACCTGTGGCGTGCCACGTCCGAGCTTATCCCGCGCTCCAACAGCCAGCCGGGGCGCGGCACATTGATCCCCTTGCCGCTGCTGCCGTCGGCGCTGTTCTTGTTGTCTATGGCGTGGAGCTTCGCGCTCACCGGCGCCTTGCACAGCCACTGGGCGCTGCGGCTGGCCGTGCTGACGCTGTTCGTCATGGTCAGCGTGAGCTGGGTCGGCGAGAGCGCCAGGCTCGGCGATCCTCTGTTGAGCTACGCCTCTGTGCTGGGGGTGGTCGCGTTCTTCCTCATCCGCTGGCGGCGCGCCGCACAGGTCGGGTTTGAGTTTCTCGTCTTGCTCGCCCTGGTGTCGGCTGCGTTTCTGATCCCCCAGGTGCAGGGCATCGCGTTGTGGCGCACGACCGGCTTGCCGCTGCTGGTCGCCGGGATAGATGGCCATGTATTCTCGCTCTTCGCCTTCGCAGTGCCGTTTCTGCTGCTGGCCGGCCTGGGGGTGGCCAACTTCGCCTACACTGCGGCGGATTGGTGCGCGCGCACGGCGCGCGCGCACCTGCCGACGGTGGCGCTCTACGGCGTGTTGGGGGGCGTGTTGGTGTTGCGCGTGGGGAACGTGCTGGAGGCCGGCGTCACGCGCATCGCGCGCGATCCCGAGCGAGAACTCTGGGCATTCCTGGGCGC
>Ga0197142_1000565_pt1 | contig 34292 bp, 37 predicted proteins | sample GBS60_MetaG_FD_148614 | JGI IMG/M metagenome (GOLD analysis project Ga0197142, IMG submission 148614) | Sediment microbial communities from Great Boiling Springs, Gerlach, Nevada, United States - GBS 60_MetaG | ecosystem: Environmental > Aquatic > Thermal springs > Hot (42-90C) > Sediment...
AGTTATAAGACTACGAAGGTAGTAGAGCTACCAGCTGGAGCTGGAGAAAAAGAAGTGAGAGTTATATTCAAAGACTTAGCAGGTAACGAGTCAGAAGAAGCAATTGCAAGGATAACACTAATTCAGTAATAAAACTAATACAATAAAGCCTGTGGGGAATCCCCCACAGGCTTTATTTTTTCAGATCTAATTTCTTTATTGAGTGTAGCTTTCACATTCTATTGCAAAACTTAGTTCGCAAGCTTTTTAATAAAATTCTATTGTTGTCAATTCATCTTTTTTCACATCTATGCCATTTTTATATTTTACTGCTAAATTGTAACATACATTGGCTAAACCAGCATCACGAGCTTTTTTATATAGATTAATCGGCTTATTAATATCTTTATCAATACCCAGCTATTATCATAATATTGCTCTAAACGATTACAGCTGTCTATAAAGTTATTATTGCATGCTTTTTTAAATAACATGTAAGCTGCAACATAGTTTTTGTTTACCCCTTTACCAGTTTCATAAAGTAATGCTAAATTATAACAACCTTCATATATGTTGTTATCACAGGCTAATCTTTATAATTCTGAGGCTTTTTTAAAATTTTTTCTACACATATACCACGAATATACATATCTGGTAGATTATAGCAAGGTAGATGAATTTTAGCTTCACGAGCTTTATTATAAAGTTCAAATGCTTTTTCAAAATTTTTGTTTAATCCAATTCCTTTTTCAAATTTTATACCTAATGCATAACAGGTAAAGTAAAAATTCTTATCTCAAGCTTTTTTAAATATTCTGCAGATTTAAGGTCTTTTTTAATCCATCTCCAGTTTCATATATAAGGTCTAAATTATAACAGTTTCAGATATCTTACCTTCACATGCCTTGATAAAAAGTTCGTTAGTATTTTTTTATCAGTTTTCGATATGTTTTCCTTTTTTATTAAAACAGCTAAATTATAACATCCGATCAGAAGATTTTTATTGCAAGCTTTTTTATAGTAAAAGCTAGCTTTATTTAGGTCTTTTCTTATACCTAATCCTTGTTCATAGAGAATACCAACATTGTTACATCCATCGGGAAAACTTTTTTTACAGGCTCTATTCCATAGTATGTATGCTTTTTCATAATCCTTGTTTTAAATACTTGTTCTCCTCATCTATTGGATTGGCATTAAGTTTACTAATAAAAAAACATGTTAGTAATATAAGAAATTGTATTTTTTTTCATATTAAAACTTCTTTGAAGCCTCTTTTAATAGATTTTGAGTGTCATCATTAAACCAGCACTTAATGAAAAGCTCAGAATCTAAATCTTTGTGTTCTCTATATTTTCTAACGATGGTTTTTGTAAAGTTTGATTTCATAATTGAGAATGCTTTTTTGTTTTTTTGTGATAATAATTTTATTTTTTCGAAGGCTTTATTGTGTATGTCTTCAAAAGTAAAGATTTCGTCGACAAGACCAAAATTATAAGCAACATTTGTAGTAATAAACTCACCAAAATAGAGCATTTCTTTAAAATATTTTCCAAACACTATATTATTAAGTATTTCTTGGGCAAGAAGAGGTACTGGTAACCCTATATTTATTTCATTCAGTCCAATTTTTTTAGCAGGCACTGCGAAACGAAAATCAGTAGCAAGTGCAATAATACATCCACCAGCCACTGCATGACCTGTCAAAACAGAACAAGTTGGAATTGGTAATGTATAAAGTTTTAATATGAATTCATTGAATAGATTATAAAAGTCTAGTAGATTTTTTTCATCTTTTTGTAAAAGTTCTGGTAAATGGAAGCCCATAGAGAAAAATTTTTCATTGCCTGTTATAATTATACCTTCATATGTTTTTTCTGCATTGGTTATGTAATTTATCAAGTTGTTTAATAGTTCAGTTGTTATAGAATTTATCATTCCATTATTGAGTGTTATATTGCATATCCCATGGTTTTCTTCTAATATAACTTTCATAATCTTCCCCAACGATATGTTTTTTGTATTTTCATTTTAACAATATTTTTTTACAATTCAAGTATGGAATTTATAATGCTTTGTGTAGAATATGATGGTACAAACTATTTTGGATGGCAAAGACAAAAAGGACAAATTACTGTTCAAGAAACCATTGAGAATGCATTAAGCCAGTTATTGAAAGAAAAGGTAAGAATTATAGGAGCTGGTAGAACTGATAGAGGGGTACATGCTATTAATCAATATTGTACTTTTAAAACAAATAAAATTTTGCCTTACTCTGCTTATTTTTATGGCTTAAATAATCTTTTGCCAAATGATATTAGGGTAAAAAAAGTTGAAAAGGTAGATAGTAGTTTTCATGTAATCCATTCAGCTAAAAAAAAGACGTATATCTATAAAATTTTAAATAGGTTTGAACCAACGGCTTTAGAGAGATATCGATGCTGGCATATTTATGAAAAGCTTGATGTAGATGAGATGAATAAAGCAGCTAAGTTAATCATAGGGGAAAAAGATTTTGCAGCATTTAGGTCGTCTATGTGTTCGAGAAAAACAACAGTTAGAAAAGTTTATGAATCGGTTTGGCTAAAAGAAGGTGATTATCTTATTTTTAAAATTACAGCAAATGGTTTCTTACATAATATGGTTAGAATTATTGTAGGGACAATGGTTGATGTTGGTTTGAAAAAGATTGATATATCTAATTTTAAAGAGATACTTGAGTCTAAAGATAGAAGAAGAGCAGGCAAAACTGCACCGTCTCAAGGGCTATACCTTTTTGATGTCTATTATTGATAAAAATTTATGGTATAATTGATGAAAGGAGAAATTTTATGAAGCAGATTTTTATGGATTATGCGAATGCTTGTCCCTGCGATAACAGGGTTTTTGAAGCTATGATGCCTTATTTTATTGAAAAATTTGGGAATCCATCTTCTCATATTATCTCAAAAGGGACTGAAGCTCTAAATGCTCTTGATAATTCTAGAAAAGTTGTTGCTGAATTTATTAATGCTAAGGTTGAGGAGATAGTCTTTACTTCAGGTGCAACAGAGGCTAATAATTTAGCACTGAAAGGTTTTGCATTTGCAAATATGTATAGAGGTAAACATATTATTACTTCTGAGATTGAACATTTTAGTATAACGTCACCACTTAGAACCCTTGAAAAGATGTTTGGTTTCGAAGTAACCTATTTACCTGTTAATTCCTTTGGGCAGATAAATCCCTATGAATTAAAAAAATCATTGAGAAAAGATACAATTTTAGTTTCACTTCAATTTGCTAACAATGAGATAGGTACAATACAAAATTTAAAAGAATTAATAAATGTTGTTAAAAGCGAGAGTTCTGCTTTTTTTCATAGTGATGCTGCAGCAGCATGTGGCTTCATAGATATCGATGTTGTAGATTTGGGATTAGATATGTTAACACTTTCGTCAACACCTTTGTATGGCCCTAAAGGTGCAGGAGCTCTGTTCGTTAAAAACGGGGTTGTTTTGCAACCACTAATGGAGGGTGGTTTTCAAGAGAATGGTCTAAGATCGGGTACTGAAAATCTGCCAGCAATAGTAGGTTTTGCAAAAGCCTGCGAGCTCGCAAAATTAGAGATGGATAAACGAATACAGCATTTAAAGAAATTAAGGGATAAGCTAAGAAAGGGCATAGAAGATAATATTGATTTTGTTCATTTTACGGGGCATCCTGAGATGCGATTACCTAATAATTTAAGTTTCTGGATAGAATTTGCTGAAGGTGAATCTTTGTTATTAATGTTAAATTATATGGGTGTTATGGCTTCAAGTGGTTCAGCTTGTAGTTCTAACTTAAGAGGTAAAAGCGAAGACGATCTTATAGCTTCACCTGTACTTACTGCAATAGGAGTTCCTAAAGATATTTGCACAGGTTCTCTAACTTTTAGTTTAGGAATGAGTAATACTGAAGAAGATATTGATTATGTACTTGAGATTTTTCCAGGTATAGTAAAAAGATTATGGCAGATGTCACCATTTTATCTTGACAAAATTAAGGGGCATACACCAAAATTAACAAAAGTAGATAAATAAAAGGAGCAGTTTATGGCAGATGCACAAGGACCCTATAGTCCAAAAGTTATGGAACATTTTTTAAACCCAAGAAATATGGGAGAAATTCCTGATGCTAATGGTATTGGAGAAGTTGGAAATCCTTCTTGTGGTGATGTTATGCGCTTATATCTAAAAATTGATGAAAATGGTATAATCCAAGATGCAAAGTTTATGACCTTTGGTTGTGGTGCTGCTATTGCATCTAGTAGTATGGTTACAGAGATGATTAAGGGGAAGAGTATTGAAGAAGCTTTAAAGGTAACTAATGAAACTGTTGCTGAGGCATTGGGTGGTTTGCCACCTTCAAAGATACATTGTTCTGTTTTGGCTCAGCAGGCGATTGAAGCTGCAATTAAAGATTATAAAGAAAAGCAGGGTAAAAAATAAAATTAGAGTGGTTTTAACATACCTGAAAGAACTTCCACTTTGTTATGCTTTAGAGCATCTACAGTATTCTGAAAGATTTTTTCAGGTTCTCTTCCTTTAAATATTGGATTTGAGAAGAGTTTTTCTTTTAATATTTTTTCATAAAATTTGAGTGAGTTTTCAGTTTCATTAATTAATAATGTATTTTTAAAGCCAGTTTTATAAGCAGTTTCAACAAAGTAATTAAAAGTGGTTAGAAAACTTTGTTCTTTTAAGTCTGCCCACGGTAAAGGATAAGTGAGATCATCTATGTAACTGAAATCCCTTATAAACCATTCATGAAATATAAGAGTGCTGTCTTTTTTTATAACTCTCCTACATTCTTTAAGAAGTTGGTACTTATTTTCAATATTCATATTTACATGTTGAAGTAATATATGTTTGAAGCAAGCGTCTTTAAAGGGAAGAAAAAGGGCATTTCCATTTATAAAATTTATGTTTTCTATTTTGCATAAATCTGTTAATTTTTTACCTGTTGATGAGTATATCCAAGAATAATCAAGACTGACTATATAATGGTAATTTTTTATAGAAAGATATCTTGCAAAACCACCAATACCACCACCTATATCAAGTAGATAATCATTGCTATCAAAGTCAATCAGTTTGGATAATTGTTCAGTTGCTTTTATACCACCAGCGTGAATCTGGTCAAAATGACAAAGCATAAATGGAACTGATGGATCTAATCCTTTCTGCTTTATAAATGAGATAAGCTCCTCATATAGATTATCATTATAGTCCCAGCTTGTTTTCATTATTTACCACTTTTTAAATCAGCAAGCCAACTAGAAATTTGAATTTTATCTGGAGCTTCAGGATAATATTTTAGATAATTTTCAAGCATTGTTATTGCTGCTTTTTTATCTTTTAGGTCATAAGAATAAACTACTGCTGCATTTTTTAAGGCATTGGCGTGGTCTGGTTTTATTTTTAAAGCTTTTTTATATTCTTCTATTGCTTTAAGAGGATTGGCTGTTTCTCTATAGCACGTTCCCAAATCTACTCTTACATCTACGTTGTTAGGGTCTATAGAAAGTGCTTTTTCGTACGCTATGATTGCATCTTTAAATAGACCTGCATCCATTGAATAGTTTCCTAATTGTATCCAGCCATTTAAACTTTCAGGATGTTCCTTTAGCAAATTTTTTAAAGATTCTATTTTTTCTGAGTAATTTATTTGCAGTTGAATTTGTTGAGGAGGTGCAGAAGTAGTATTTTTTTCCAATTTTTTACAGCTTATGAATGTTAAAATGAAAAAACAAACTATTAAAAGATAACGATACATCAACATCCTCCACTTTTTTAGAATATTATAACATCAATGTCTTAATTTCACATCAACTTTTAATTTTACACTGTTTATGCTAAAATAATTTCATGAGAAAAGTTTATGTTATGTTTCTATTTTTTTTCTTTAATATTTCATGTTTAAGCGCAATGAACATTGGAAAGATTCATAACCATCAACTGGAAGTTAGTTTTGATAGAGAAAATTCGATACTTTATTGTAAGTCGACAATACAATTGGATTATGATGATAGGTCATTAAAGTTTAATTTAAATAGAGATGCAAGAGTACTAAATGTTTTTTTAAATGGGCATTTAGCAAATTACGATTTTCAAAATGGCTTGCTTGAAGTAAAAGTGAGTTCTATAACAAATAAACCTTTTATTTTAACTGTAGAATATTCTATAAATTTTCCTGATAAACCTTCAACAATGGTAACTGACTTTGAAGACCCTTCTGCTTATCTTATAAGTTATGTTTCTAAAGATAGCGTATATATTGGTAGTGATGTCATATGGTATCCTCAAACATATATACAACCTGAATATATGGAAATAGTATTTATTTCCAATGACAAAAGTGAATATTTAACAGATGGCAGAAGAATAGAGCATTTTCGTAATGGTAAAGCCACAGTGTCTAAATGGAAAGTTTCTAATTATGTGAAAGGTTTGAGTATAATAGGTGGGTATTATAGCGTTTTAGAGAGGAGTTTTAATAATATTCAGGTTTTGGTTTATTTATTTGATGAACACAAACATTTATTAGAAACTTATGCTGATAAAACTATTGAGTATATTAAATTTTATTCTGAAAAAATAGGGACATTTCCTTTTGACAAATATGCAGTTGTAGAGACAATATTACCAGTGGGAATTAGTTATCCCACTTTTACAATAATTGGCAAAGACATAATTTCTCTGCCCTTTATCTTAGATACAAGCTTACCTCATGAAATATTACATTCATGGTTTGGTAATGGTGTTTTAGTAGATTTTAGCAAAGGTAATTGGTCCGAAGGACTTGTTACATATCTGTCAGATTATTTACTGAAAGAAGGCAACAATGAAAATGCAAAGGAATATTTAAAAAAGATGCTTTATGATTTTTCTACAATTGTAAATGAGAACAATGATTTTCCTTTAAAAAAATTCATAAGTAGAAATGATCTGGTATCAAGGGTGATTGGCTATGAAAAATCAGCTATGTTTTTCCATTATCTTAGGTATTTAGTGGGTGATGATAAGTTTTTTAAGTCAATTAGAGACTTTTATAAGAAAAATTTATTTCGCCATGCTTCGTGGGATGATTTGGAAAAGTCCTTTGAAGTAATTTCAGGTGAAAGTGTTAAGCATATATTCAAAGAATGGCTTGAAAGAAAAGGTGCACCAGATTTTTTTATTATGAAAGCTAATAAAAGAAAACAAAATAAGAGCTGGTTTTTAGAAGTTACAGTTGCACAAAACAAACCTGTTTATACCCTTAAGCTTCCAATAAGTATTTATGATAAGAATAACAAAATTATTCATAAAAGTGATATAACCTTAGAATCAAATAAAAACGTTTTTTATATTAAAACTGATGTTGAACCTTATATAATAGTTCTAGATGAGGATATAAATGTTTTGAGAAAGCTTACCACTGATGAAATTCCTGTAACCATTAATACTTTAAAAGCATCTAATAGAACGTTAATTGTAGCACCTCATAACAGTGAAAGATTAGTTGATATATTTACTAAAACTATGAAATTGAAAAATGTAACTATTTCCAACTCTTTTGAAAAGGGATTTTATAATATAGTTTACCTTAACATTTTGCAAGAAAAGGATTTGGGCTTTTTTAAAATTAGTAAGGATTTTATTTATTACAATAATAAACATTATGATTTGAAAGAGACAGCCTATTTTGTTGTCTACAAAGAGAATGATAATATAATAGGTCAATTTTATGTGCCTTCTATTTATGGAGAAAAAATAGTTAAGAAAATCACCCATTATGGACCTTATAGTTTTTTAATTTTTGTAAATGACAGGCTTGTTGAAAAGGGTACGCTTGAAACTAAAAAGAAAAGAAATATATATATTTTAGGAGATTAAAATGGTTAAGAAATTTTTGTTAATATCATTTTTTATTTGCCTTACTTTTGATAGTTGTTCAGGTAAAGAACTCGAATGGTATACTGTACTAAGAATAAGTGATGGTAAAAAAGTTACATTTGAGCAAATGATTGATGATATCATAAACTCTGATATTATAATTGTTGGAGAGTTACATGATGTAAAAGAACATCATCAATTCCAATTAAAAGTAATAAAATCAATCTATGAAAAAGAAAAAAATATAGCTATAGCTATGGAAATGTTTAGAGCCGATTCACAGGATAGCCTTGATAAATGGGTTAGTGGCAATATGGCTTTAGATGATTTTATAAAAGTTTATTATGATAACTGGAGGACAGGATGGCCACTTTATGCAGATATTTTAATCTTTGCAAGGGATAATAAAATCCCACTTATTGGTTTAAATGTTCCTCCAGAAATAACAAGGAAAGTAGCCCAAAAAGGTTTTGCTTCTCTTACAAAAGAAGATTTGAAAAAATTGCCTAAAGGTGTCAGTTGTGATATTTCAGAAACTTATATGAATTTTATTAGAAAAACACATAGTTTTCATAGTAGTGGGAAAGAATTTATTTATTTTTGTGAAGCTCAAATGTTGTGGGATAGAGCAATGGCAATAAATACGATAAATTATAAAAAAGAAAAAAACATTAAGAAGGTAATCCTTCTAACTGGTAGGGGACATGCCTGGAAGCATGCAATACCTGAGCAAATTAAACAAATTGCTAACTATAAAGTCTCGGTAATTTTACCTGATTTAGTTGACAAAGACCAACCAATACTCACTACAGATGATGCAGATTATATGTTCTAAATTTAAACAAAAATTAAACAAAGCTATTGCAATAAAAGAGGCTATAGTACTTATCACACTTGTAATGAGGATAAGATTAGTATTAATCTATATATAGCAAGCATAACCGATAATATCAACCCAGTAAAAGTACCGATTAAAACAGATTTGCAAGATATGTTAAAATATAAACCTAAAAGAAAGGGTGCTAAAAAGCTTCCTGAAACTACTGTCCATGAAGTAGCCATAAGTGTAAAAATTATGACAGTTTTTTTAATGGCAATCATTATAGAAAGAATGATAAACAGTAAAGATAGTATTCTCAGTACTATAATTTGTCTATCACCTATCTTAAAAAATGTAAATTCACTTAGTTTGATAACATAAAATTTTTGTACCATTTGAGAAAGACCCATGTGCCAAAACTTGTAAGAAGTGTTTGGAACAATAAAGGGATTAGGTTGTTTATATTGAAAAAGTCAGTGTATTCAGGTTTATGGGATGTAGATTTTTATACTATTTAAAAGACACCACAGGTTCTGAATGAAATATGTATAGAAGCATTATCAATACACTAAATAACATCATTGTACCGTGAATAAAATCTGTTAAGGCAACTGCAAGGTAGCCACTAAGATTAAATAGATTGTTGTAAGCATAGCAATTACGATAAGGGCATAGTTATAAAATCTTGTATACAGATGCTGAATAGGGTACTAAAAATATAAATTATAATCTCAGAAATTGTTTTATAAAGGAAATTTTAGCGGCTTGATAGAAATTAAAGTATCTTTCTTGCATTTAACTTAATTTACATTTTTCAAGGTTTATTTGCTAACAATTTCTTTGCAAGATAACTACCTATTAGGTAGTTTACAATATCAATACAAAGAGAGATGGTAAACTATGGGTAAATCCGATCTTTCCTGCATAATCAATAAAAAGTACTGTTAAAAAAGTAGGTTGTACCATATGAAAATGCTAAAAAACATGAGTCTATGCTTCTAATGCCTTTAAAGAAATCATTAACCTTTTTGTTTTAGAGAAACTGGAAATACTTGAAAGAATCATAATTAGGACATATATGCCTAACTTTTAATATGAAAAAGTATTTTAATATTTTCTTACTCAATCTACAAAGCACTTATTTTGTTAAATAATATTTTATTTAAAAAGCGAAAAATTTTTTGACTAACAAATGCTTAAAATTATTTATTTACCACTTTACGTTAAGGTTAAAAAAACTTTACAGAAGAAAAAAAACGTGTTAGATTTTATCCATTGAAATAAAACATTATTTATACTGCTAAGGGGTAGCTAAGATGAGAAGATATTTTGAGGAAATGGAACATTTAGGAAAGCCACTTACAGAAGCTAATTTGAAAATGATGGATGAAAGCGCAAAAGAAGCTGATGAGGTTTATGAAAAGATAAAAGAAGAAATGAAAACTGCATTAAATCAGGGTTTGCCTGTGGAAGAACTTCACAAAAGAGGCGAAAAGACTGCAATGGAAAGGATTGAATATCTCGTCGATAAAGGAACATGGTTGCCTCTAAACACCCTTTATAATCCAGAAAATAATAAATATGGTACTACAGGAGTGATTAATGGTCTTGGTAAAATTAATGGTAAATGGTGTTCCATAATTGCGAGCAACAATAGAGTTCTTGCAGGTGCTTGGATACCTGGTCAAGCAGAAAATGTTTTTAGAGCCCAGGATATTGCTGAAAGGCTAAGAATTCCCTTAGTATGGATACTAAACTGCAGTGGTGTCAGTCTTTCAGAACAGGAAAAGGTTTATGCAGGTAGAAGGTGTGGTGGTCGTTCCTTCTATAGACATGCTGAACTGGCACAGAAAGGGATACCTGTTATTGTAGGTATATTTGGAACAAATCCAGCGGGTGGTGGTTACCACTCTATTAGCCCTGCCATAATCTTTGCCCATGAAAAGGCATCGATGGCAGTTGGTGGGGGTGGGATTGTTTCAGGTTTAAGTCCAAAAGGTGGCTTTGATAAGGAAGGTGCAGAAACAATAATTGAGTTGACTAAGAAATATAAAGTTGAACCACCAGGTAGTATGAAAATACATTATGACGTAACTGGTTTTGTAAGAAGAGTTTTTAAAACTGAAGAAGCTGTGCTTGATGCAATTAAAGAGTGTGTCACACTATTGCCATCTTATAATCCATGGTATTTTAGAGTTGCGGAACCAAAGGAACCAAGATTTCCAACAGATGAAATAAAGTATATTATTCCCATGAACCAGAAAAGGATTTATGAGATTGAGCAGGTAATAGCAAGGCTTGTTGATAGTAGCGAACATATGGAATTTAAACCAAATTTTGGACCTGAAGTATATACCGGGCTTGTAAAAATTAATGGTTTTTTGATTGGACTTATAGCAAATAGGCAAGGTTTTTTAGGTGATGGCTATCCCCATTATGCTGATTATCCGGGTATTGGTAGTAAACTTTACAGAGAGGGTTTAATAAAGATGAATGAATTTGTTGCTCTCTGTGGAAGGGATAGAATACCAATCATCTGGTTACAGGATAATACCGGTATAGACGTAGGGGATTTGGCAGAAAAAGCAGAACTATTAGGATTAGGACAGGCTTTGCTATATTCCATTGAATCTTCAAAGTTACCTATGATGACAATTGTATTAAGGAAAGGTTCTGCTGCTAGCCATTATGTAATGGGTGGACCACAGGCAAACAATAATAATGCGTTTACATTAGGTACACCTGCTACTGAAATTTATGTGATGCATGGTGAAACCGCTGCTGTTGCTACTTATGCAAGAAGGCTTGTAAAAGACAAAGAAGAAGGTAAAGATTTACAAGAAACTATAGATAAAATGAATAAACTAGTAAAAGAATACTATGAAAAATCAAGACCAAGTTATTGTGCAAAGATGGGTTTTGTTGATGAAATAGTTAATTTTTCTGAATTAAGGCAATATATGATTGCATTTACAGAAAGTTGCTATCAAAACCCTGATACAACTTGCCCGCATCACCAGATGATTTTACCAAGGATTATAAAACCAGAAATGTGTTAACTTTTAACTTACGCCACCATAGAATTTATATGGTGGCATTTTATTTAATTTTCTGATAAAATTTCCATATGAATAAGCTTTTTCTTTCCCTATGCATTTTCCTCTTTTATATTATCTTCTCAAATTTTAGTATGTCTTATGCTCAAAAGACAGTGGTTAATAATGAAGAAGAAATAGTTTTAACTGTGACAGGTATGAGATGTATTGGTTGTGAGTTTGGCATAGAAAAGGAACTTAAGAAATTAAATGGAGTAGTTTCCGTTAAAGCAGATAGCTCTAAAAATACAGTAACAGTGAGGTTTAAAAAAGATTTAATTAAGTTAGATACAATCGTTGATAAGATTAATGAACTTGGTTATAGTGCTGAAAAACCTACAAAATAGACTAGGAAATTTCGTTTGGAATTAAAGCAAAGAGCATCTTTAACAGCGATTTCAATAGCTTCATTTTTATCGATAAGCAAATTTTTAGTGGGTTTATCTTCTGGTTCAATGGCTGTAATCTCTTCTGCTATTGATAGCTTACTTGATATATTTATGTCATTCATTAATTTTCTTGCCATAAAAAAAGCTGATACTCCTCCTGATAAAAACCATCTCTATGGTCATGGTAAAGTTGAGGATTTTGCTGCAATCATTCAATCAGTTGTAATAGTTATAACTGGTGGTATTGTAGTGTTTAAAGCTATTGAAAAATTTATTAAAAAATCAACCATTAATTATTCCTTCTGGGATATTGGTATCATGGTTTTATCCATATTAGTAAGTTTTTATTTAAGCAGTTATTTGAATAAAATTAGTAAATTAACAAACTCAAATGCATTAAAAGCAGATGCTCTACATTATTCCAGTGATTTATATTCTAATGCGGGTGTTTTAATATCTGTTGGTATTTCCTTCTATACTAAAATACATTATTTTGATTTTATATTTGCTCTGATAATAGGGGTTATAATAATATTCTCTTCTTTGAGAATATTAAAGCGAGGTATATATGGCTTGACTGATATAAGTTTGTCAGAAGATATAATTAAAAAGATTGACGAAATTGTAGATGCTATGCCAATACCGCCATATGCAGGATATCATAAACTTAGAACGAGAATATCTGGAAGTAAAAGATTTATTGATTTTCACCTGCTTGTGTGCAGAAAAGCAACAATACATGAAGCACATGAACTAGCAAATAATATTGAGAAAAAGATTGATGAAAGTATTAAAGATGTAGACATAATGATTCATATTGAACCTTGTCCTTACGTTTGTGAACTTACTAATGAAACTTGCAGAGTATTAAAAATGAGGGGAAAAGTTTAGATGTATCGAGAAAAGCATGAAAGTTTTATGTTAGTAGCACTTAATGAAGCTAAAAAAGCATTTAAAAAAGGAGAAATTCCTATTGGAGCAGTTGCTGTTTTAGATGGGTATATGTTAGCAAAAGGTCATAATGAAGTTATAGCAAAAAATGATTCAACCGCTCATGCAGAAATTATAGTTTTACGAAAGGCTTCTAAAATACTAAAAAACTATAGATTAGAAAATTTGACTTTTTATGTTACTGTAGAACCTTGTATTATGTGCTATAGTGCTTTGGTTAATGCTAGAATAAAAGCTTTATATTTTGGAGCAAGTAATGATAAATGGGGGTATATGACTAAATTTGGCTTAGACTCATCACTTTACAATCATCATATTAAGATTTATGGTGGTATACTTGCATCTCAGTCTGAGCAAATTTTAAAAAATTTTTTTAAAGAAAAAAGACTGGGTGATTGAAGTTTTTATTCAAGATTGATTGATAATAGCTTATAATATTTTTGCTTTATGGAGGGGTACCGAAGTGGTCATAACGGGCCCGACTCGAAATCGGGTTGCCCAAAAAGGGCACGTGGGTTCGAATCCCACCCCCTCCGCCAGTTGGGATTATTTTTTTAACCTTATGAAAAAAAATGTTATTAATCTTTTTTGTATGCTATACTGAGTAAAAATTTTAGGAAGTTCTATGCAATCTTTAAAAATCAAAAATTTTCTTATGAAATACCCAATCATACAAGGTGGTATGGGTATCGGTGTATCATTACACGAACTTGCTCGAGCAGTTGCCATTGAAGGTGGAATGGGTGTTATATCAAGCGCTGCTCTTGGTAGGATTTTAACGCGCAGGTATGGGGAAAAAATTGACACTTATACTGCAGTTAGAAAGGAAATAGAGCTTGCAAAGAGTTATGGTGGTGTTGTCGGAGTTAATATTATGGTTGCTCTTCAGAAAGATTATGAGGCATCTGTTAAAGCAGCTATTGATAGTGATGTTGATGCCATAATATCAGGTGGGGGATTACCCTTATCTCTTCCTTCTATTAAAAAGGTTGGCAATACCGCATTAATTCCGATTGTTTCATCTTCGAGATCTTTAGAATTAATATGTAAAAAATGGGAAAAGCAAGGATACAGACCTGATGCCTGTATCTTAGAAGGGCCACTTGCTGGTGGGCATCTTGGTTTTAAAATTGAAGATATTGAAAAAGAAGAAAACCGTTTAGAAAATCTACTACCTTCTGTTAAAGACACAGCCCAAAAATATGGAAATTTTCCAGTTATTGTTGCGGGAGGAATTTACAATAAAGAAGATATTATAAGGATGATGGGATTAGGTGCAGATGGTGTACAAATGGGGACGAGATTTCTTGCATCTTCAGAAAGTGGAGCATCAATGGAATATAAGAAGGCGGTTGTTAATGCTAAAAAGGAAGATATTATAATTGCTCATAAACCTGGTTCTCCCTGTGGATTGCCATTTAGAATTTTGAAACATTCACCTATGTATTTGAGTACATTAAAGGGTTTGAGACGACCAAGGTGTAATATGGGTTATGTTTTGAGTAAAGACTTTGAAGGTAATTTTACTAAATGTATTGCAAAAGAAAATCACTTTGAGGCATTTTGTATTTGTAATGGTTTGTTGAGTTCTGGTGGGTATAATTCTGATAAAGAAGAGCCACTTTATACCGTAGGTGCTGTAGCAGAAAAAATTAGTAAAATTCAAAGTGTGAAAGAAATTTTTAATGAATTAACCGCTTAACTTGTTTTCAATTCTTGACAAATAATATTTTATAGCTATACTTTTTTACATGATTATATATGATGATGAAAAGTTAGCAGATTGTTTATGTGAAGATTGCCCCACTTTTTTTAAACCAACCCATAGTTTCCCTAAAGCAGAAGGTGTTTTTTGTGCTAAAGGAAAAATTTTTAATATTGAAAATAAAAAAGGTTGTATGTGTCATCATTGCCCCGTTTATTCTGATAATAATCTTCATGGATCATATTTTTGCATCTATGGTCCTGTAGATTGAAAAACAATAAGATTTTTTGCAGGGTTATATATGGAAAATGTTTGGAAGGAAATTTTACGTTTTTTATTTAAGCTTGATAACTTATTGCATGTAGTTATAGCAATTGCTTTGTTATTTTTTGCATTACTTGCAGTTATTAAAGGCTTTCATGATTTTGAGGAATTGTCTTATATATCGATTATTAATACAGTAAGTGATATATTTCTTGCACTCATATTAGTTGAACTTTTATGGCTTGTTTTAAAGTTTTTGAAAAAGGAAGAATTCTCATTTTAAACTCTTTTTTGTTTGTTGGAATCATCTCCGCTACAAGAAAATTATTATTAATTGAAGCTAAACAAACTCAAGAGGCGGGTCAAAGATTTTCATCTATTTATTAAGCAAGGAGTTACTTACAATTTTTAATTCTCATTATTGTGTATTACATATACTCCAAAACTTTTCTAAAGAAAGAATAGTTTAAGTTTTTTTCAAATATTGCTAAAATCTTATCATGATTGTTTATAAGAGTTTTGAAGAAATTGAAGAAATAAAATCACCAGTAGTAACTATTGGTAATTTTGATGGTGTACATAGAGGACATCAAGCACTCATAAAAGCTGTTTTAGATGAAAAAGTGAAGATAGATGGTACATCAGTTGTAATTACTTTTTATCCCCATCCACTTACAGTTATCAATCCCTATGTGAAGATTGAACAGATAACTCCTATAGATGATAAGCTAAGAATATTGAAAAACTTAGGTGTGGATGTAACAATTTTAATAAAATTTGATGACCAATTTTCCAATATAACTGCTGATAAATTTGTAGATGAGATTATTTACAAGAAAATTAAATCTAAAAAAGTAATTATAGGTTATGATTTTGCATTTGGTAGGAACAAACAAGGTGATAAAGATTTTTTTAAGAAAAAAGGTGAAGAATTAGGTTTTGATGTTAGTGTGATAGACCCAGTAATAGATAATGGAGTTATTATAAGCAGTACAAAAATTAGAGGATTTTTGAAAGAGGGTAAAATAAAGGAAGCAGAAAAGTTTTTAGGACGCCCTTACGTATTAAAAGGTATGGTAACTAAAGGTAAGAAAATAGGTAGATTAATTGGCTTCCCAACAGCAAATCTTCTTATTATAGACTATTTGATACCAAGATATGGTGTTTATGCAGCATATGCCTATGTTGATAATGTTAAGTATAAAGCAGTTTTAAATATTGGCCCCGCCATAACCTTTAATATTGAACAAATATCCTTTGAAGTACATATTCTTGATTTTGATAGAGATATTTATGGAAAAGAAGTTTTGGTTGAATTTGTTGAAAGATTAAGAGGCATTGAAAAATTTAAAGATGTGGAGATGCTTAAAAAACAAATTAAAATTGACATAGATAGGGCAAAAGAAATATTAATATGAAAAGATATGCGGGCATTTTTGTATTTATCACAAGTTTTTTCATATATTTGCTGACATTATCGAATGATGTTACGTTTTTTGATAGCGGCGAATTGATTACTTCAGCATTTACTTATGGTATAGCCCATCCTCCTGGTTATCCTCTATATGTAACCTTAGGACATATTTTTTGTTACATTCCTTTTGGTAGTATTGCTTTTAGAGTTAGCCTTTTTTCTGCGTTTTGTGGAGCTTTTGTTAATCTCACTACTTACCTGACGACGAAGGAAATACTTGATAAAGATGATTTGTTTTCAATTTTAACCGCTATGTTATCTTCTTTTATTATTTCATTTTCATATACCCATTGGTCGCAATCTGTTGTTACAGAAGTTTATACATTATCAACATGTTTCATCATTTTTACGATTTACTTATCAATCAAGTTTATAAAAAGAGGAGATTTACGATATATTTACGTTGCTTGTTTTTTTTCAGGCATTGCATTATCAGCACATTTAACTGCATTAGTACTTATACCAGTAATTTTATTTGCATTAGCATATAAAGATAAAAAAACTTTATTTAATCTTCCAAATCTGTCTTTGGGGATGATGTTATTTTTATTTGGTTTTACAGTTTTTTTACATTTGCCAATGAGAGCATGGCAATTAAATGCACTATTGTGGGGAGACCCTAAAAACTTATCTCAGTTTATGTGGGTGCTTTTAAGAAGGGGGTATGAAATAGAAGGTCCAGAAAGAAGTATAAGTTTATTTATGCAGCAAATGTCTAGTTTTAATTTGATAAGGGAGTTTGGGTTTATATTTGTATTTTTATGTATATTAGGAATATGTTTTGTAATTTTTTCCAGAAAATATTTCTATTTCACAGTCATTACAGGTATTGTGTTATCAGTTTTAAATGTTGGAGTTGTCATTTATGGTAATCCAGTTCCAGAAAATATCTTTCTTCTTGAAAGCTTTCATACACCAGGTTATGTGGTCATATCCATCTTTTCTGCCTTGGGATTACATTTTCTTTGCGATAGCATAAATAAAATAAAGCAATATAGAGAGATTATATTCTCTTTTTTGTCACTATTGTCAATTGGTTTTTTGATAAACTTAAATTATGTTAAAAATGATTGGAGTGATTATCATATAGCAAGAGACTATGGTAAAAATGTTCTAAAATCTTGTTTAAGAAATTCAGCTTTGTTTACTTGGGGTGATAGTGGTGCTTTCCCTTTATGGTATTTGCAAAGAGTTGAAAAATATAGAGATGATGTAGTTTTACTTCATACACCACATCTTGATGCTTATTGGTATTGGAATGAAAAAGATAAAATTAACCTCTTAGACAAGAATAAGATTAGATTTATGTGGGAAACAAATGAAGGTCCAGATTGGATGGTAAGATATCTTGCAAGACAGCTAGTTTTTAAAATGCCAGTTCATCTTGATTATTCAACAAAATATTCTGTAAACCTTCCGGGAATGACATTTGTTCCAGATGGTATTGTATATACATACTCTGATAATCCAAGAGTTTCAAGGTATAATCTTTTTGATTTGTATGTTATGAGAGGATTAAAAGATTTTGATGAATTAAAAGATCTTGATACTGAAAAAGCAGTTTCAATTTATGGATTTTGTTTATTTGATAATGGAGTAAATCTTCTGTCGAATAATAAAGATTTAGAAGGTAGAGAACTTTTAAATAGAGCAGTAGAAATACTTCCAGCCTTAAAATTTCAGGTTCAGGCTATATTAGGTGGTATATTAAATGAATGAAATTACTGGAAATTATAAAATTTTAGGTGTAATAGGTAATCCTGTTGAACATAGTTTATCACCTGTTTTTCAAAATTATCTTATTAGAAATTCTAAAACTAAATATGTGTATATTCCATTAAAAGTTAATGTTGATAGATTAGAAGATTTTTTTCTGGGGATAAGAACATTAGAAAATATTAAGGGTTTTAATATAACAATACCGTTTAAGGAAAGATGCATTATTTTTGCTGACGAACTATCTGAAGAGGCAAAAAAAATTGGTGCAATCAATACTTTTCTTATTGACAATGGCAAATTTTATGGCTTTAATACCGATGTTTATGGTATTATTTTTACACTTAAATTAAAACTTAAAATTAACGAACTTAATAATAGAAGGGTATTAATTATCGGTGCTGGTGGGGCTTCAAAAACAGCTTTGTATTGCATAAAGCAGATGAATTGTGATGAAATTTTTTTGGTTAATAGGACAAAAGAAAGATTTGATATGATTAACAATTGGGCAAAAAAAACATTAGAACTAAAACTAAATTATATTCCATGGGAGGAATTAGGTTACGTTTTTTCACGGTATTCCCCTCATTTAGTTATTAATGCAACTCCTCTTGGATTAAATGGTGAGAAAATTAATTTAGATTTTTCTAAAGCAGCTAAAAATGCTAAAGTATTTGATATGACTTATAATGTGAATAGTACATATCTTGTTAAAAAAGCTCAACAACATGGGCTTAATGCTGTTGATGGATTGACTATGTTGGTAGCTCAAGGTATAGAAAGTTTTAAGATCTGGACTGGTATAAGTTTTGAAACAAAAAAAGTACTTAACTATATGTTAAGAAGGTTAAAACATGGCTAAGATACTGGTTATCGACGATGATGATGAATTCCGTAAGATGATAAGGATTCTTTTAGAGTTAAACAAATATACTGTTGATACTGCAGAAGATGGGTATAAAGGTCTTGAAAAAATTAAACAAACCGATTATGACTTAGTCATATTAGATGTGATGATGCCAGGTTTATCTGGTTTTGATGTATGTTATACTATAAGAATTAAAAATCCAGAAGTTCCAATAATTTTATTAACAGCCAAAGGAGAAAAGGAAGATCTTGTTGCTGGAATTAATGCTGGTGCGAATGATTACATTACTAAACCCTTCGAAACAGAAGTATTTTTAGCCAAAATCAAATCTTTGATAAAGATAAAAGAACTTCAAGATGAGCTGAAAAAAACAAATAAATTACTTGAAAGCCTTGCCACAACAGATGGTTTGACAGGTGTTTACAATCACAGATTTTTTTACCAAAAGTTAAATGAGGAGTATGAAAGGGCAAAGAGGTATAATTCTTCGTTGTCTCTTGTGATGTTAGATTTAGATTTTTTTAAGAAAATCAATGATAAATATGGTCATGTAGTAGGTGATAGTGTGCTTTCAGAAATGGCAAAAATTGTGATGTCAAATATAAGGAAAAATGATATATTTGCAAGGTATGGTGGTGAAGAGTTTGTTTTACTACTACCTCACACAAGTTCTCAAGGAGCGGTTCAAGAAGCAGAGAGAATAAGAAAGGCTATAGAAAATCACCATTTTAAACATTTGGAAAAACGAGGTGATATAACTATTAGTCTGGGGATAGCTACTTTTCCATCAAAGTATATACTTAATGCTGAAGATATGGTAAAATTGGCTGATGCTGCGTTATATGAAGCAAAAAGATTGGGTAGAAATAGGACTGTTCATTATGATGAAATAGTTATAAAAAATAATGGTGTTATTAACACATGAAAAAATGTTTAATTGCTGATAATAACCAGTTTTATCTTGAATTCTTTAGTGACATTATGAATGAGTATGGTTATTTTGTTGTTAAAGCTCATGATGGTCTTGAAGCTTTGGAAATAGCTAGAAAAGATAAGTTTGATTTGTTTATTTTCGATTATGTGATGCCGAAAATTGATGGTTTTAGGCTTGCTAAATATATTAAAACATCACAAAGTTATAAAGATACACCAATAATACTAATTACTGCAGCAGCTCTTGAAAGCATTTCCTGGGAAGAAAATGAGCTTTTTGCTGATATTGTGGTTGCTAAAGGGCCTTTTAAGAAGATGAAAGAAATATTTACAGAGATAATGCCAAATTTAGAAAAAATTAAAGATGAGAAATCAAGCAAGATTTTTGGTCTTGAAGATATTTATCCAAGGCAAATTGTAAAAGAATTGTTGAAAGTTGAAGTGCATCATTCTACGATTTTTGAGAATTTAGTAGAGGGTGTTGCAGAGTTAGATGAAAGTGGAAATATTATTTTTTCTAATAAATCTTTCTTACAACTTATTGGCAAAACTGAAGAAGAGATTATTGGATATTCTTTAGATAAAGTAATCGATTTTGATAAAATTCCTGAGTTTAGGGATGCTTATAAAAAAGTTTATTCCATGAAAAACAATATAAGAGAAAATGTAATAGTAAATTTAAATGAAAAGACAATTCACTTTTCTCTTTACAATATCGTTAATGATAACAATTGTACAGGTGTATTTATAATTGGTCAGGATGTTACCAGCGTGAGGAATAAGATACATGAGATTGGAACATTGTTTAATATAACTCAGGCATTTTTAAGTAATCTGCCATATAATAAAGTCCTTGAATATGTTATATACGAAATTAGGAGGCTTATAAAAGCAATTAATGTAACATTAATTCTTTCCTGTGAAGGGTTTTTTAAAGGAGCGATAATCAATGCAGTTGACAGAAAACTTGAAAAATCAGAGAAAGCAAAGATTGAATTCTGGGTAAATAAGATAAAAGAGTGGAAAGAAGAAGGTCTGATTTCAACAGAGTTAGCAACAAAAATGAATAAGGTAAGGTTTGAGAATCTACCTATTCTCTGGTTCCCTCTTTTCTTTCAAGGCAAATATTTAGGTACTTTACTTGGATTCAAAAACTACAACGATGAATTTAATGATGAAAGCATAAGATTTTTTGAGGCGGTTGGTAATCAAATTGCGGTATATCTTGCTAATATTGAATTTTTTAGCAGATTATCAAATTTTAAAAATAAAGAGGAAGAAATTAGAAAAGAGATAGAGACTGTAATTAAAAAGGAATATGATAATTGGATTAATCAGTACCATTTCTATAAATGGAATTTGAGAAATAAAAAGGTAATAATGGCTAATTTATTAGATGAACTAAACAATAATTTATCTATCCTAAGAGGATATGGTGCAATTTTAACAGCTGTTAAAGATGAAGATAAGCAAAATATTGGAAAGGAACTTCAAAGTGTTTTTTACACACCATTGCACAAAATTTTGACTATAAAAGATGATTTATCAATGCTTAATAAAATTGGTGTAGAGGATGAAGAATCAAATTTTTACTTTTTCAGTGTTTCCGATTTAGCAAAAAAGGTCATGGAAAATTTTGCTGATGATGATAGAGTTTTATTAGCAAACTGTCAATCATCCCTAAGAAAAATAGGTGATTTTGAAAAACTATCATTCTTAATAAAGATGCTTATAAAGGCTTTTTTGAAAAATGGAGTAAGTAAAATTGAAGTAGCTGTTGATGAGGTTGATTCTCAAAGTAATTTTTATATTATATTTAAGGAATATTTGCAAGATAAGGAGAGTAAAATTAACGAGATGATTAGCCAGTTTTTGCAACTTGAAAAAGATAATTGGCTTGAAATCGATGACAATGCTTATTTCTTTTATACACATCTAAAAATGTTTATGAAAATGCAAAATTGTGATGTAAAGATTGATTCTCAGTTTCCCTATCGAGTAATAATTCAATTTATATAATGCATGGAGGTTGTTCAAAATGAAAAAATCAGACATTGTGACAATTCTTTCTGAAGAGATGAACATTTCTCAAAAAAAATCTGCAGAAATTGTAGATTTTATTTTTGAGAAGATGAAAAAAGCTATTTTAAATGGTGATAGGATTGAGGTAAGAGGTTTTGGAAGTTTCTGTGTAAAAAGCTACAAATCAAGAAAAGGTAGAAATCCAAAAACAGGTGAAATAATCGATGTCCCACCAAAGAAGTTGCCTTTTTTTAAAGTAGGAAAGGAATTAAAGAAAAAGTTGATAGAAGGAATTAGTAATGAGTAAAAAGAAGATTATTATAGATGAGCAACGTTGTAAAGGTTGTCAGATTTGCGTAACACAATGTAGACGTAATGTCTTATCTATAAATAATAAAATTAATAAGTTAGGTTATAAATATGTTGTGATAGAAAATATTGACAACTGCACATCCTGTGGAATATGTGCTGAGATGTGTCCTGACGTTGTTATAGAAGTTTGGAAGGAGTGAACAATGGAAGTAATGTTTATAAGAGGTAGTGAAGCACTTGCTTTAGGTTCTATAGATGCTTCTTTGAAATTTTATGCAGGATATCCAATCACACCTCAAAATGACATACCTGAGTTTTTATCGAGAGAATTACCAAAAGTAGGTGGAAAGTTTCTTCAAGCGGAAAGTGAAGTAGCTGCAATTAATATGCTACTTGGTGCAAGTGCGTGTGGTATAAGGGTTATGACATCTTCATCAAGTCCTGGAATATCCTTAATGCAAGAAGGTATTTCATATATGGCAGGTTCAGAGTTACCTGCAGTGATTGTAAATGTTATGAGATGGGGACCAGGTCTTGGGGGTATAGGTGCTTCACAAGGTGATTATCATCAGGCGACAAAGGGTGGTGGACATGGAGATTATTTTGTTCCTGTTTTAGCACCCTATTCTGCACAGGAAATGTATGATTTGATAATCAAAGCCTTTGATATAGCAGATAAATATAGAACACCTACAATGATTCTTGTTGATGTAATGATAAGCTTGATGAAGGAAAAGGTGAGAAGAAAATATAAAAAAGGGATAAAACCACTTGAAAAACCCTGGGCATTTGGTAAGGAAAAGGGAGTCGAGCAGAAAATCATAAAATCACTTTATTTAAAAGGCAATGATTTAGAAAGACATAACTGGAAACTCTACCAAAAATATCAGGAAATGTGTAAACATGAAGTGATATATGAGGCTTATTTATGTGATGATGCTGAAGTGGTTTTAATTGGTTTTGGAATGGTAGCACGAGTTGGAAAAAGCGCCGTTGATCTTGCAAGGGAAAAAGGGTTAAAAGCTGGACTATTTAGGCCTGTGTCATTAGTGCCTTTTCCAGAGAAAGCTTTAGAGCAATTAAGCAGAAGATGCAATAATTTTGTTGTGGTTGAAATGAATACGGGCCAGATGCTACATGATATTGAAAGGGTTTTAGGAAAGGAAGTTAAAATAAGTTTTTATGGAAAACCAAGTAGTTATGCCCCAACCCCAGAAGAATTATTTTTGAAGTTAAAGGAGCACATGGAAAAATGAAGCCAGTATATAAAAAACCAGATGTACTTAAAAATGTTAATTTTCATTTCTGTCCAGGATGTCAACATGGATTAGCGCATAAAATTATAGCTGAGGCTATTGATAGTTTTAACATTAAAAATCGTTGTATTGCTGTTATAGGAGTTGGTTGTGGTGTTTTTTTATATGATTATTTTGATGTAGATTCTATAGAAGCACCTCACGGCAGAGGACTTGCTGTTGCAACCGGTGTAAAAAGAGCAAGGCCAGAAAGGATTGTTTTTACATATCAGGGTGATGGTGACCTTGCCTCTATTGGATTAGCAGAGACGGTACATGCAGCAAATCGTGGAGAAAATGTATCAGTTTTTTTTATAAATAACACAGTTTACGGTATGACAGGTGGACAGATGGCCCCAACAACATTATTGGGACAGATTACTACAACTTCTCCTTATGGTAGAGAGTTTCAAAGAGAGGGATATCCAATAAGAATGTCAGAAATGCTTGCAACTCTTGAAGGTGTTGCATTTTCTGCAAGGGTTGCTTTATGTACACCTAAACAAGTAATTGAAGCAAAAAAGGCTGTAAAAAAAGCTTTTCAGATGCAGTTAGATGGGCTTGGATTTTCTTTTGTGGAGATTTTATCTGCTTGCCCGACCAACTGGAATATGCAGCCTTTAGAAGCTATTAAAAGGGTTGAAGAAGAAATGATTCCATTTTTTCCTCTTGGTATATTTAAAGAAAGGAGTGTTTCTGATGTCCTCTAAATACTATTATGAATTTGTTTTTTCTGGTTTTGGTGGTCAGGGTATATTAATATCTGGCAATCTTTTATGTTACGCAGCTATTCTTGAAAATAGAGAAGTAACATTCTTTCCTTCTTATGGCGTTGAAATGAGGGGTGGAGCTGCAAACTGTTATGTTGTTTTATCTGATTCACATATAGGTTCACCCATACCTTCCTATCCAATGGCTGGTATAATAATGAGTACACCAGCATTACAAAAATTTTTACCAGTTATAAGAAAGGATGGGATTGTATTAATAAACAGTGATATTGTTTCGAAGAAAGATGTCAATAGAAATGATTTGAACATAAAATATATAGATGCCAATAGGATTTCAGCAGAAGTCATAGGCAATGAAAGGCTTGCAAATATGGTTATGCTTGGTTATCTCGTTGGTTATACAAAATGTGTAAAATTAGAAAGTCTTATAAAATCAATACATGAAGTCGTTAGTGAAAAGCACAAAAAATTTATACCCCTTAACGAAAAAGCTATATTGGCAGGTAATGATTTATATGAAAAGGAAATGAGGAGTCATAAATGAAAAAGAAAGAATTTGTAAGTATTGGTAAGAAAATCAAGGAAATTAGAGAAGAAAAAAAGATGAGTTTAAAAGATCTTTCTAACAAGACAGGATATTCAGAGTCAATACTTTCTCAAATAGAAAACCATTTTATATCTCCACCTCTTGGTGCACTTTTAAAGATTGCAAATGCCCTTGATATTAGTGTAGGTCAGCTTCTTGGTGAATCTAAGGAAGAACCCTTTGTTATAATACGCCAAGGCTCAGAAGTGCCTGTATCAAGAGTTGCTTCTAAGGAAGGAATAAATTATGGATATTCCTATAAATCACTTGGTATTGGTAAAAAAGATAGACATTTTGAACCCTTTTTAATAACCCTTGAACCTACACCGATCAAACATGAAGGTTTGTCAAAGCACGAAGGTGAGGAGTTTATTTATGTACTTAAAGGTACTATGGAAGTTCAGTTAAGGGATTTTACTGAGGTGCTTGAGGTAGGGGATAGTATATTCTATGACTCTAACATACCACATAGAGTTTCCTGTATTGGAGATAAACCCGTAGTTATACTTGCTGTAATATGGAGCCCCCACGTTAATGACAAATGAAATAAAAAAAAGGATAGAAAAACTCAAGACTGCACTCGAAAAAAACGGTGTTGATTTAGCTGTAATAACTCAAAAAGTAAGTTTATATTATTTTACAGGGACTTTACAAAATGGAAGTTTGATAGTTCCAGTTGATGATGAGCCCTGTTTGTTTATAAAAAGAGATTTTGATAGAGCTATAACAGAATCTCCTTTGAAAAAGATCTACAAAATTTCAAGTACGAAAGATGTAAAAAAATATCTATCCTTAGAGAAATATAAAAATATTGGTTTTGAATTGGATGTGCTTCCATACAACCAATTTTTGAAATTTAAAGAACTATTTCATGAAGCTAATATTTTCGATATTTCATTGGAAATAAGAAGATTGAGAATGTATAAAAGTAAAACAGAATTGGAAAAAATGACTCAAGCAGGGATTTTATTAGATAAAACATTTAATGAGTTGAAAAGTTTCATTAAAGAAGGTATGACAGAGATAGAAATTGCCGCTTATTTAGAATATTTAGCAAGAAAAAATGGCCATATGGGACCGGTAAGAATGAGGGCTTTTAATCAGGAGATGTATTTTGGTCATGTATTGTCTGGTGAATCTGCTTTATATTTATCCTATGTTGATTCACCAACTGCTGGATTAGGTTTGGGAAGTTTTTTTTCTCAAGGTGCAAGTAAAAAAATCATTAAAAAAGGTGAAGTGTTGAGTATTGATTTTGTTTTTGTCTATGAAGGGTATATGGTTGATCAAACGAGGATTTTTAGTATTGGTGAGCCTAAAGAAGAGGTTAAAAGGGTTTTTAATGTAGCATTATCATTAATGAGAATGCTTGAAAATATTAAACCTGGTATTATCTGCGATGAGTTTGTAAATAAAGTTTATGATATTGTAAAACAACATAATCTAATAGATATTTTCATGGGTACCAAAGAAAAAAAAGCTGGTTATATCGGACATGGGTTAGGGCTTGAACTTGATGAATTACCCGTTATAGCAAAAGGTGTTAATGAGAGGCTTGAAGAAAATATCACTTTTGCATTTGAACCAAAATTCTTTTTGAAACCCTATGGATTAGTTGGTCTTGAAAATACTTATGTGATGAGTTCATACGGTCCTTTACTCTTGACAAAAAATTCAGAAGATATTGAAATAATAATATGAGATATTTTACACTTGTCTTTGTCTTTTTACTTTTAACGACAGCTTATGCTGATATCTATAAGTATGAAGATGAGTCAGGTGTTATACATTTCACTGACACACCTACTCATAGCGGTTTTAAACTTTATTTGCGAACAGGTTTTTTTAATGTGAAGAATTACAAGGATTATTTCAAAAAGTATGATTCCATTATTTTTAAATATTCGAAAGAGTTTGGTGTTGAATATCCTTTAGTGAAAGCTGTTATTAGAGCAGAATCAGGATATAACCCAAGAGCAGTTTCGCCGAAAGGGGCGATGGGTTTAATGCAGCTTATGCCAGAGACAGCGAGTTTACTTGAATGTGAAAACCCCTTCGATCCAGAAAGTAATATTAGAACAGGGATAAAATATTTAAGGTATCTGTTAAATTATTTCAAAGGTAATGTGGATTTAGCATTGGCAGCATATAATGCCGGTCCTAAGAACGTGATTAAATACAACTATACTATTCCGCCATATAATGAGACAAGAACTTATGTTAGAAAAGTAAAAGAATTTTATAAATACTATCTAAATCAAGAAGAAACGAAAGATAATTAACTTTTGCTAAAATGATAAATTTACCAAATTTAGTTACTATTATACGTATCCTTTCTATCCCTTTTGTTGTGTTTTTTTTATATGAGCCTACAAAGGAAAAATGCTTTTATGGAGCAATGATATTTCTTTTTGCTGCTTTAACTGATTGGGTTGATGGTTATATGGCCCGTCATATGAAAGAAGTAACCAATTTAGGGAAATTTTTAGACCCGCTTGCAGATAAATTACTTGTAACTACTGCTTTAATTTTATTGCTATACCACAAATGGGTACCTGTTTGGGCTGTTTTAATCATACTTATTAGAGAAACTATAGTTATGGGATTAAGAGATATCGCAGCAGTTCAGGGGGATGTTATACCTGCATCATTTACTGGAAAGATTAAGACTTTTCTACAAATGCTTGCTATATTCTTTTTATTGCTTCATTACCGTTATCATATCAGTGAACCCTATTATATGACTCTTGATTTTCATAATATTGGGTATGATTTACTTATTATTGCAGTAATTGCAACAGTATGGTCTGGGATAGTTTACATTATAAAACTAAGAAAGTATATTCTATCTTAATTGGTAGTAACAATTAAGGATAAACTTTTCAACCACTTCTGATAATTTATACCTGCATTTATTTAAATTGTTTAAAAATTCTTGTTCAAAATTTGTAGAAGATAAGTCAGTGATAACCTTTAATATAGCTGTTTCCTTTTTGTTGATTTTAGATGTCTTTAGTATAGCTGTTCCTTCCCAATCAACAATTTGTATTCCCCTTTGATGAAGTTGATTTTTCTTTTCTTCATTATCGGCATTACTATCTGCAGAACCCAATACTGCTAATGGTATTTCCAGCGATAATGCAATATTGATGAAAAAGCTGTGAATTGGTATTATGGGAATACCTTCACTAATACTTTTAAAATCGTATTCTACACAAAGATTAGCTAATAAAACGTCCCCAATATTTAATTTTGGGCAAATGCCACCACAAGTACCTGCATTAATAATAAAATCTAAAGGAAAAACATTTAATAAGTATTGTGTACAAGCTGAAGCTTTTACTTTACCTAATCCTGAAATAGCTAAAATAATATCAAGATTTTCAATTTTACCTTTGTAAATGTTAAATGGTTCAGTAGATATAATAGAATAATCTTTTTCAAAAAATGGTTTTGCTTCTTTTTTTAGAGCAAAAACGAGTCCTACACATTTATTTTTTAAGTTGAGCATCCATCAATTCCTTTAGTTTCCTGTTGTTCATTGATATATTAAATACTTCTTCCCACACATCATTATTTTCCATACATAAGTAGACAAAAGGTTTAGAACTATAGGAGCGTATCATATCATAGACTTTCTTGTATATCTTAACTCTTTTTTTTCTGAAATACCTCTTTTTACCATCCTGAGCTAATATAAACTCATTATTAAAAATGTTCGTTTTGGGATATAGAGATTTTGCAATATCTTTTAAAGCTGGTATAAATCTTAGTGTTCCCATGCTAATCCATTTTATAGCATCTGGCTCTATATTTTTGAATATTAAATCTATGGTTTCAGCATAATCATCTTCCCAGCCAGGATATTCTATTATAGGGTCGAAATGAAAGCTTACAGGGTAGCCCCTATATATTACCAGTTTAGCTAATTTAATTCTTTCTTCAATGGAAGATGTGCCAATTTCTTCAGATTGATTAATTTTTTTGCTGTTTAAGGACCAGGAAAAGATTATGTTTTTATGTTTTGTCTGCAAAAAGCTTTCAAATATTTTATTGCTTTTTGTTTTTAATTCCAGGAAAATTTCAGGAACTTGATTGAAAAACTCGATAAGGGAATCTGCATAAAAGATTGTTGCCAATTCAAACATACTGTCTGAAAACTCACCTGTGCCTATTCTCTTTATACGACCTTTTTGAGAAACCTCTTTTAGTTCTTCAATCATTTTTTCAGTATTTACATAGATTTTTATATGTCTATCCTTAAAATATGCATTGAGTATACAGTAAGTACAATTAAAGGGGCAGTTTTCAACAGGAGATAACACATAATAACCGCAACAAACATATTTGGGAGTACCAGGGCAAGGCATTATAAATCTACCCTTATTTATTGTAAAAACAATGGATTTTTCAATGTCCTTTGAAATATCTTGGATATTTTCAATTATCGTGAAGTTATAGTTATTGTTTAAAACATTTTTTACCTTTTCTAATGCATCACAGGTAACAAAATATCTCATATTAATCTGAAAATATCCCCCCAAACCTCTTCTTTTTTTTCTATATTCTTTAATAATAAATCAAGCCTTTCTTTTAATTCTTTGTAATTTCTAAAAAAAATTTCAATCTTCATATTTTTTGATTCAAAAAACGGTGTCTCTACTAAATTTATTTTTTTGGGTAGTTCTAAAGATTTTTTTAGTTTTTGAAAAAGTTCCATAGTTTTTGTAAATTCTGGCATTGTAATTTCCCGAATTTTTTTCATAAGCATATCTCTATCTTTTATTTCATTAGTAGAAGGGAAATGGGATAGAGATAGATCTTTTATAACACGGTAAACTTCCCTTTGTTGACTTTGAGTTAATTTAAATTTGTTTACTAATTTCAAAAAGAAGTCCCGTTCATTGTTAGATAATGATAGTAGGTTGATGGCTAAATCTGGTGGTATAGTTTCTTCAGCAATAAGATTTAATGCATCTTCTGGTAGGGAAAGTATTTTTTCAAATTTTAGATAATGTTCAATATTTAAAAAAGGGAAGTATTTTGGAAGTTTGTTATTGTTTATTAATCGAGAAATTAAAATTTTTTCAACGAAATTAAGTGATTTTTCACTAATAAATATTGTTAAGACCTCAAAAAGTTTTTTAAGGTCTTTGAAAACAATGCCTTTAATGTATGTTAAATTTTGAAGTTTTTTTTGTAAAAGATTTAAATGATTTATAGGATAGTACTTTTTGTTTTTTTCAATAAAGATGAATTTTGGGTTAGAATAATCAATATTTTCATAAAAGATTAGAAAGGTCTTTTCTAGACAAATATTTTCTTTATTAATATATTTCTTCTGAATAAGACTGGACAATTCGTTCATACTTTTCTGCTTCATCAAATTTCCCTCTTTTTTTTAAACCAGAAATATAAATAGAACATTTATGCATTAGCTCATTAATAGCAATATTCCTTTGTTCAGTTGTTAGTACATTGTGTTTTAAAATTTTATTTATGCTGTAGATGCGATATCTATCGAGACAGCGTATTGTTTTTGAAAGTTGGTCATTATGTCCACCTCTTTTTATAACAAGCTTTTTATCAATCAAGTAAATAGGGTATTTAAGTGAAATTCTTAACCATAAGTCATAATCTTCACAAGCAGGCATACTTTCGTCAAAACCACCGCTTTCTTGAAAAATTTTTCTCTTCATCATAACACAGGAAGGTGAAACGATGCATAATTTTAACGCTTTGTCAAAAATAAAACCAGAATATTTTTTGTGTTTTAGATGGGGATTTACTCTTTTATTATTTCTTATCCAGATTTCTTCAGTCTGGCAAATATCCCAGTTATTTTCGAGCATATATTTAACTTGTATCTTAAGTTTGTTTTTAAGCCAAAGGTCGTCAGAATCAAGAAATGCAATGAATTCGCCTTTTGATGCTTCAAAAGCTTTATTTCTCGCATAAGATGGACCATGATTTTTATGTGAGTAAATATGTTTTAAGTTAGCATTTTTGTATAATTCAGCAATCCTTTGGATTACTTTTCCCGTATTGTCTGTAGACCCATCGTCGTATATAATTATCTCGAAATTTTTGTAGGTCTGGTTCAATACAGACAATATAGATTCCTTGATAAAATGTTCCCTGTTAAAAACAGGAATAATAACAGATATTAGTGGATATTTTTCAAACATATTTTTATAATATCATAGATTAAGATTTTTTTTGACCGTTTACTTGCATGGGGGGAGAAATTAGTTGACAGCCAATATATTATTAACTGGTTCCACTGGCTTTATAGGTAGCCATCTTTTAGAAAAGCTAATATCTGAAAATTATTGTATTCATTGTCTTGTTAGGAAAAACAGTAATTTTCGTTGGATAAGAGAAATAAAGGATAAGATAATTCTAAAAGAAGGCAATTTCTTGTATCCAGAAACTTTAAAAAATGTTATGGATGATATTGATATTGTAATTCATGTAGCAGGTGTTGTCCATTCAATAGATTGGCATAATTATTATCTTTTCAATTTTGTAGGGACAAAGAACATATTACAAGCAGCATTAAAAAGCAAAAAAGTAAAAAAATTTTTTTATTTTTCAAGCCAGAGTGCATATGGTCCACTGCCAAGGGGTGAAATAAGGAAAGAAGATTTAAAACCTAATCCTGTATCTCATGCTGGTAAAAGCAAGTTATTATCAGAAGAAGAGGTTTTAAAACATAAAGATGATATTCAAGTTACTATTTTAAGACCAACAATTGTTTATGGCCCTAGAGACTTGTATCTCCTTCCTTTTTTCAAGTATGCAAAAAAAGGCTTTTTTATATCCTTTGGAAGTTTAAACAGAAACATAAATTTGTGTTATATTTATGACCTTGTTGAAATGGTGTCTCTGCTTTTAAAAAAGGATATACAATCAGGAGAGGCATTTTATCTTGGTGGTCAGAATTATCCGATTTATGAGATAAGAGATGTTCTTGCAAAAGTGGTAAATAAAAAACTCAAGAATATAACTATACCTGATAAGATATTGCCTTTAATTGGTTTTTTTTCAGAAGGCATTGGGAAAGTTTTTAAAAGAAATAATTTATTGAATTTAGATTCTGTTAAGGAATTAACTCAAGAAAACTGGGCTGTGAGTACAGAAAAAATAAGCAATTTTTTAGGATTTCTACCTTATACACCCTTAAAAGAGGGTTTGAAACAAACTTATGAATGGTATTGTAAATACTATTATTTGTAAAATTTTAAGTACTCTTGATTTAATTGTTCGTATTTTTTATAATTAAAAACATCAAAAGCGAGAGTGGCGGAACTGGCAGACGCGCTGGACTTAGGATCCAGTGGGCAACCGTGGGGGTTCAACTCCCCTCTCTCGCATTTTTTAATTTTTACAAAGTTTATGTAATTGCTTCATTAGATTATTCCAAAAGCAATATTTTGATAATAAGTAATATAATATAAAGTTAGAAGTGCTTATTTTTATTTGACAAACAAATCCCAGTGATGTATATAATCAACTAATGAAAATTGTAATCTGTGGTGTTAGTGCTGCAGGTTTATCATGCCTTGATAATCTCTATAAAATTGATAGAAATATAGATTGTACATTAATATCCGAAGAGCCTTTCTATCCCTATTCAAGATGTCTTCTTACTTATTATCTTGCTAAAGAGTTGTTACAAAAAGAAATGGAAATAGCAAATCCAGACGTTTATGAGGATAATATTAAGTGGGTTTTTGGGGAAAGGGTTATAAAGATTGATGTTAAAAATCAGATTATAGTAACGAATAATGGAAATATATTCAATTATGATAAACTGCTCTTAGCTACGGGCGCAGAGGCTATAAAAACTTCCTATATGCACAATAATGATAGAATTTTTAATCTTAGATACCTCAAAGATGCGCAATACATTGATAAAAAATTAAAAAGTTCTGCCCTTGTTGTTGGTGGTGGTTTTGTTGGGATTAAGACTGCTTATGGCTTAATGAATCGTGGTATAAAGACAACTCTCATTATTGCATCTTCTTATCCACTTTCGACTACTGTAGATGAAGAGACAGGTAATCTTGTAAAACATGAGCTTGATAAGATGGACGTTGAGGTTTTTACAGGAACAGATATTGTTGAAACAAAAGTTAAAAATGGTAGTTTAATTAGTGTTCTTAGTAATGGTCGGATATTAACAACAGATATAGCTATTGTTGGTAAGGGAGTAAAGCCAAGAGTTGATTTAGCAAAATTTTCAGGTATAAAGGTCGAAAATGGCATTATAGTTGATGATTATTTAAGAACATCTGTTGAAAATGTTTATGCAGCAGGCGATTGTTGTGAAACATATGATATAGTGAGAAAAAAAAGAGCGGTAAATGCAATCTGGCCTAATGCAGTTGAACAGGGAAGGTATGTTGCATTTAACATGATGGGTTATGAAATGGTATATCCTGGTAGTATAGCTATGAATAGTATAAAAACAAATACCTTTCATTTAATATCAGCAGGTGATTTAAAAGCAAAAGATGCAACAGTATTCACTAATTATTCAAAATCAAAAAATCAATTTATAAAAATTGCTGTTAAAGATAATAAGATAGTTGGGTGTGCCTTCTTAAACTGCCATGAATATGCTGGTGTTGTTGTTGAATTAATCAAATCAGGAAAAGAAGTTTTGTTGCAGAATGTTAAGGAAATTGTTAAAGGAACAATTAGTCCTTTAGATATTTATAGATACTTTGGGAGGTCTTAAATTATGAAAACAGTAGTTATAAGACCAGAAAGATGCGTTGGTTGTATGCAATGTAGGTTTGAATGTGCAGTTGCGCATTCGAAAACAAAAAATAGATATGCCGCAATTTCAGAAAAAATCCTTTCAAAACCGCGCATTCACATTGTAGAGGTAAGTGGTGGAGAGTCCTTTCCTAATAAATGCAGGCACTGTAATCCAGCACCGTGTGAAATAGCTTGTATAACGAAGGCAATTTATAGAGAAGAGAAGACAGGTATAGTTCTTATAAACCCTGAGAAGTGTATTAATTGTGGTATGTGTGCTATGGCATGTCCCTTTGGAGTGGTTAGATATCATCTATATCCAATAAATAAAGTTGCAGCTCATAAATGTGACCAGTGCCTTTTGCGGTTAAGTGAAAATAAGTTGCCTGCCTGTGTAGCCGCATGTAAAACTGGTGCTTTAACATATGACGATGTTAATGTAGAGATGGATAAAGACACAATTAGATTAGGGAAAATTATTTATT
>Ga0197142_1000567_pt1 | contig 34262 bp, 38 predicted proteins | sample GBS60_MetaG_FD_148614 | JGI IMG/M metagenome (GOLD analysis project Ga0197142, IMG submission 148614) | Sediment microbial communities from Great Boiling Springs, Gerlach, Nevada, United States - GBS 60_MetaG | ecosystem: Environmental > Aquatic > Thermal springs > Hot (42-90C) > Sediment...
CCCGGATTGCCCGCGCCCGCGCCCGCCTCCAGATGGCGCTAAAACCCTACCTGGACCCCTAGTTTTGTGCCATATTAGTAGCGGAACGACCGCTTCCTCCCATGCTGATTACCCGTCGTGAGTCTCCAGACCGCTTTGAATTGCTGAGTGCCTACCTCGACGGCGAGGCCAGCCCTGAAGAACGCGCCTTGGTGGAACACTGGCTGGCAACCGACCCAGAAACCCAGCGGCTTTACCGGCAACTGGTCAACCTGCACGAACTTTGCCAAAGATTGCCTGTTCCCAACACGGGGATGGCGGCAGACCAGGTGGTCAACGGCGTGATTACCAAAATAACCCAACGTGCCCGCAAACGGTTGGTCTGGAGTGGTCTTGTCGTGGCAGCTTCTGCCCTGGTCGGTGGGGTTGTGTCCGGCTGGCTGTGGCGCACCCCAAGCCCCGAATTTGCTCAGCAATCAACGCCAACCCCGACAAGCGCCACCCTGCATGATCCCAGCCGGGTGTTACGCATTACCCTGGAAAAACCGCCGGTGGCGATTCCTGCACAAGTGCGCCGGAAACAGGTACGGGATTTACGGGATTAAGGTTCTCAGTCAGGGTGGGCGTAGTACTCAAATTAAAAATTAATTAAAAATTGAAAAGTCCATCACCAGGGTGGCGGATAGGCCATCCAACTCCCCAATGAGGCGAGAAACATTGGCGGCCACTCTGGAGACGGTGGTTTTGTGGTTGAACAGGAGTGGCCCCCGTCTGGGCAATCTGGAACAGAAGGTGGATAACTTGGCCGGTGGGGGAGTGGGATTACGCAGGGCCACCACCATCATCAGCAGCACCGGCACAGTAATTGTGATTGGAAATCCGGTGCCTTCGATTCTCAATTTCGTCGCCCCGACCGCCCAACGGTCTGCCCGGTCATTGCTCAGGGCAGGCGCCAGGCATTACACCCATTCATCGCCTGGTCTAAACCCTGTTTGCTTCCCAGTTCAACTACCTGCACCACCTGCGCCAAAATCACAGGCAATTTCTCTTTTTGTTCGCTATTAAATTCCTCCAGAACGTAATGGGCGCTATCTCCCACCAATGGACGACCAATCCCAATACGTAAACGGGGAAATTCCTGCGTGCCCAAATGCGCGATGATCGATTTCATGCCGTTGTGCCCCCCGGCAGAACCCTGTTTTCGCAAACGCAACCGACCAAACGGTAAATCTAAATCGTCGTAAATTACCAACACATGGCGGGGCAGAATTTTGCACCAATGGCACATTGCCTGTACCGCCTGTCCCGAATGATTCATGTAGGTATTGGGTTTGAGTAGGATGATGTCTTGGGCTTGGGCCACCCACCCGTGAAATTTGCTTTTTTCCTGCCAAGTGATCCCCCACTTTTCGGCCAGCATATCTACGGCCATAAAACCCACATTATGACGGGTAAACGCATATTTACTCCCCGGATTACCCAGACCGACAATCAACTGCCAAGGGGACATGAACGGATGATTTAACCCTGGGATGGCGTAGCTAATTCGCAGGTGATTCCTTCGCAGGCGGTAACTTGGGGAACCAAGGGCACATCCGGTTGGTCATAGCGACGCAACAATGCCCCAAAATCATCTAATTTCCGCCGTCGCAAAACATCCTGCATTAACTCCTCATACCGTTCTTTACTAATGGGTTCAAAGGGCAAACGGGGAAAGGTTTGCAAGGCATCAAAGCGGGATAACAATGCGGCGCTAATGTACCCCTCATCCTGTTGAATGGCTTGGTAAATACGGTCGGCCAATGCTTCAATTTCATGCTCCCGAAACTCAATCGTGGCGGAAGTGTTGTGCGTTGTGTAGTTCTGCTGGACATTCATGTAAAAATCAAATTGCGCCAGGGCGCTGAACTGACTAATATCAACTCCTGCTGCATCAGCAATATCGGCCCAGGAAACCGCCACCGGAATTTCCACCAACCATTCTTGGCAGCGGGGATCAAAAGGATCATTGAGTAAATTGCCCTGTTCATCCTTGTCCGATTGTCCCGGCACCACCGCGTACCCATAGTCCATACAGGCCAGCGCCACCGGGTCATTCTTGGCAAAGGTAATCCGGCGAATATAGCGCTGCGCTTTCGGGGGATGCCAACCGGGAGAGGCATTGGTGAGCAAACTTTTCGTGCCCGCAGGTTGTACCGTTGTACAGCGATTGGGTCGCCGCAGGCCATGCCGGTCACAGTAATCCCACACCACCCGATGCACCACATCCCGCCAAAATTGCAGATAATCTGCTTCTTTTTGCCGCAAAATCAAACCCAATTCATTCCGCGGGCGACCTGCTGCCCACCACTGCAACCATTCCTTACCAAACGTATGCACAAAAAAGTCAAACAACCCCGTAAAAGACACCCCCACAATCGGGTCAAGTTCGCGGGAATACTGGAATCGGGGTTCAACAAAACGGTGATGCAGGAGTGCCGCCACCGATAACGCCCCGGCGGTAAATGCTTTTTCCTGCTCCTCAAAGTTGTGGGGATCAATTTGATTCAGGTGAATTTCAGACAAGTTGCAGTGAAAGTCTGCCCCGATAATTTCACCGCAGGGGTTTAGCCCATAACGGCTCATGCGGTGGTCCAGTTCCGCTTCCAGTTCCGCATCGGCAGTTAGCAGCAGGTGTTCAGGGGTTTGGGTCATCAGGAACTCCCACAATGAGCAGTTTTCATGATATACCCCTGGGGGTACGACGCGATATAATCGCAGTTAAAGAGACCTAGGCAGCCGGGCAGCGGCTGGTTGCGTCTATGGCCACTTTGAGAATTGTACTTAACGACCAGGTGTTGGAGCCGGAATGGGTTTGCCAGAATTGCCCCCTTGCCAGTCACACAGGCGCGCCGCGTTGGTGGAGTGGGCGCCTAGGGTGTGGTCAGCCGGCGCAGCGGGGGGAGGCCCAGGAACCCCTAACGTTTGAATGTGCGATGGGGTTTCGGGTGGTGGCGCTCCGATGAGGCTCTGATTTGCCTATAGTGGAAATAACGACGATTTCACAGGGTTTGCGGATGCCTACCTACAGTGCGACTGCTGACGCCTACCAAGGGGAATTTCGCCGCCTGCAAGGATTGTTGCCGGGGGAGATGCGGGGCTGGGTGACGATTGTGCCCGCGACGGGGATGAATCCGCCGGTGATTACGTCTGAGGAGGTGGATAAAGACCAGGTGGAGGTGCAGATTGACCCGGTGCGCTGGGAGCAGTTGGCGCTGGATCAGAGAAATTTGCTGTTTTGGCATGAGGTCGCCCGCATTCAAAATGACAGTCTGCCCAAAGAGGGCTGGGAAATGGCGGCCCTGGCGATTGGTCTGGGGGGGACGGTCGGGGAACTGTGGGTGCAAGATACGCTGCTGTTGTTGCTGTCTTTGGGCTTGACGGGGTTTGCCGGGTATCGGCTGTGGCGACGGCACCAAAAACAAAACGCCCTGAAGTTGGCTTTCCAGGCGGATGAACGGGCAATTCAACTGGCAACGCAGTACGGCTATAGCCTTCCCAATGCCTACAAAAGCCTGGGCAGCGCCCTGAAATTGCTGGCGGAACAGACTCCTGACAAAGGCCGCCGCCGCCGTTACGAAGCCCGCCTGGAGGCGCTCAAACGCAGTGCGCAACGGGCGAAACAGGCCAGTCGCCACCGCGCGCAAGCGGAGTTTTAGGTATTTGTGCGAGAGTGAACTTGACACCTGCTTACAATGGGTAGTAAATAATAGTAGTGTGGTGATCTTTTGTGTGATGTTTTAATAAAAGGTTGTTTTTTTAATTGATGTTATATGCCTCGCATTTTGGTTATTGATGATGATGCTGCGATTACGGAGTTGGTCAGGGTCAACCTGGAGTTGGCGGGTTATGACGTGAGTGAGGCAAGCGATGGGGTCAAAGGGCAGGCGTTGGCGGTGCAGCTGCAGCCGGATTTGATCATGTTGGATTTGATGTTGCCCTGGGTGGATGGGCTGACGTTGTGCCAGCGGTTGCGGCGGGATGAGCGCACGCGGGATATTCCAATCCTCATGCTCACGGCCCTCAGCCAGACCCAGAACAAGGTGGAGGGGTTCAATGCGGGGGCGGATGATTACCTCACGAAGCCGTTTGAGGTGCAGGAGATGTTGGCGCGGGTGCGGGCGTTGTTGCGTCGCGCGGACCGGGTGCCTCAGGCGAACCACGGGGAGATTCTCAGCTACGGCCCCTTGACCTTGATCCCGGAGCGGTTTGAGGCGGTGTGGTTCAATCGCACGGTCAAATTGACGCATTTGGAATTTGACTTGCTGCATTGTCTGCTTCAGCGGCACGGGCAAACGGTCTCTCCCAGCGACATTTTGCGGGAGGTGTGGGGCTACGACCCCAACGATGATATTGAGACGATTCGGGTGCATGTGCGGCATTTACGCACCAAGTTGGAACCGGACCCCCGCCATCCCAAGTACATCAAAACGGTGTATGGGGCCGGGTACTGTTTGGAATTGCCGCCGGAGGGCAACGGTTTGCCCAACCAGAACCAGATGGCCGCTTCCTAGCAGGGGGCTGGTACGATAAAAGAGGTGGCGCGGGTAGGTGGTTCCATGACCGCGGAGACGGTTGCGGAAGGCTATTGGGTGGAACGGGTCAAGGGTACCCGGCGTTTGAGTAATTATTGGTGGGCGACGGTGGTGGGGCTGGGGGGACTGGGCTTTTTGCTGGCGGGGATTTCCAGCTATACCCAGGTGAATTTGTTGCCCTTTGCCGACCCTACCCAGTTGATTTTTATGCCCCAGGGGCTTGTGATGGCGGCTTATGGGGTGGCTGGCATTGGGTTGAGTGTGTTTCTGTGGTTGCTGATTTGGTGGGATGTGGGGGGTGGTTTCAACGAGTACAACAAGCAGACCAACCAGGTGAAAATTTTTCGCTGGGGGTGGCCAGGACCAAACCGGCGGGTGGAGTTGGTGTATCCTTTGGCGGAGGTGCAAGCCGTGCGGGTGGAGGTCAAGGATGGGTTTAATCCCAAGCGGGCCTTGTACTTACGCCTGCGGGGAAAGCGGGATATTCCTCTGACGGAGGTGGGGCGCCCCCTGGCGCTGTCGGAATTGGAGGAGCGGGCGGCGCGTTTGGCGCGGTTTTTGGCGGTGCCGGTGGAGGGGTTGTGATGGCGCGGTGGTGGTGGCTTGGTTTTGTGGTATTGTGGCTGCTGGGTTGTCAGGCCAACGCCGATAGCCTTACCCGTCCCCCCCAGCCGCAGGAGATGGCCATGAGTGCGAATTGCAATATCCCGCCGGAGTTGGTAAAGCCGTTGCAGGGCTATCCCTGTTTGCGGGGCAAAGCGACGGTGGAGTTGGTGGTCAACGGCAAGACCATTACCCTGGAGGTGAATGGGGAGGATGCGCCGGTGACGGCGGGGAATTTTGTGGATTTGGTGCAGCGGGGTTTTTATAACAATTTGACGTTCCACCGGGTGGTCAAGGAACCCCAGCCGTTTGTGGTGCAAGGCGGCGACCCCCAGGGGAACGGCACGGGTGGTTTTGTGGACCCCCAGACCCAGCGGGCGCGGCTGATTCCTCTGGAAATTAAGCCGGTAGGGGCGGCACAGGCCCTTTATGGCCGCACGTTCCCGGAACAGAACATTCGCCAAGCGCCAAAGCTCCGTCACCGTCGGGGGGCGGTGGCCATGGCCCGTGCGCAAAACCCTAATTCGGCCTCTTCCCAGTTCTACATCACCCTGGCGGACACCAGTTTTTTGGATGGGAACTATGCGGTCTTTGGCTATGTCACGCAGGGGATGGAGGTGGTGGATCAGATTAAACAGGGGGACCGGATCACCAGCGCCACGGTGCGCCAAGGATTGGAGAATCTGACGACGATTAAGTAATTCCAGAAGGGGCGTCTGGGGGATGGGGTGGACAACGGGCACGGCGCAGTTTCGGATTTGCGCCGGCGATATGACACAATAGAACGGTAATGGGAGCAGCTTGGTGCTTATGACGGTCGCCCTCGATGCCCGTGACCTGTTTCGGCGGGCTTATGAAAACCGCTACACCTGGGATGAGCAATTCCCCGGCTATACGGCTCGGGTGTGCTGGCGAAGGGGGGAACAGCAGGTAACCGCCCAGGTGCGGATCGAACGGGATTTATCCGTGGTGATTGAGGGGTTGTCGCCTGACCAGCCGCCGTACAAAGAATTGCTGGGGTTGCTGCGGGATGTGGTCACCCACCGGCAGCGGCGGGATTTTGCAACCGCGCATGGGCAGAATGAATTTACGGCTGAAGCGCCCCTGCCGGATGGCAGCGTACCGATTCGGGTGACGGGGGATGCGATGGGTTCCCACTACCGGGTGCGGGGGCCGGTGATTACCCAGGTGTGCCGGGTCATCGGCGGCAGCGCCTTGACCATTGATACCCTGTCGGTGGAACAGACGGCGCAGGGCTATTTCCCGCTGCACTATCGGGTGCAATTGGCGGATGCGGCCACCGGGGCACCCCAACAGGTGATGGACATTCGCGAGCGGTATGCTTTGGTAGATGGCTATTACCTGCTCCAGGAACGGCGGCAAACGGCGACCCAACAGGGGGTGACCACGGAAACGGTGATTGAATTTACGGATTTGCAGTTGTTGGCGGCCTAACCGATGCCCTTTGCGGCGCATCCCCCCTGTCCTGGGGATTGGGAATTAGCCAATTACCATTACTCCCTGCCCCCGGAACTTATTGCCCAGTCTGGGATGGTGCCCCGAGACCATGCCCGTTTGTTGGTCGTTTACCCTGACCACCACGAACATCGGCGGTTTTATGAGTTGCCGGAATTGCTCCACCCAGGGGATTTGTTGGTCTTAAACAATACCAAAGTCCTGCCGGCCCGCTTGCTGGGGACGCGTCCAGGGGGGGGGTTGACGGAATTTTTGCTGTTGGAACCGGGGGAAGCAGCTTGCTGGCGGGTGTTGGTACGTCCGGGGCGGCGGGTGGGGGTGGGCACGGTGGTACGGTTTCCCACGGCAGGACCAACCCGCCTGCTGGGGGTGGTGCAGGGACGGGATGCCAGCACGGGTGGGCGGTGGGTGCAATTCCAGACCCCGGCTGGGCAGGTCATTGACCAAACAGCACTACTACCATTACTCCACAAGCTAGGGGAATTGCCCCTGCCCCCCTACATCCACCACTTTCAGGGCGACCCCAACCAGTACCAAACCGTCTATGCCCAGGTGGAGGGTTCGGTGGCGGCGCCCACGGCGGGATTGCATTTTACCGAGGAATTACTGCAAACGTTAGCGGCGCAGGGGATTGACCAGGCGATGGTGACGCTCCATGTGGGCATCGGTACATTTCGCCCGGTAAGTACTGCAGATGTCCGACAGCATCAATTGCACAGCGAATGGGTGGAAGTCTCGCCAAAGACGGTGGCGCAAATTCGCCACACCCAAGCCCAGGGCGGGCGGGTGATTGCGGTGGGGACGACGGTGGTACGGGCGTTGGAAGGGGCAGCGCAGGGGGGCCAATTGCAGGCAATGACCGGCAAGATTGACTTATACATTTACCCGGGCTACACCTGGCGGGTGATTGATGGGTTGATTACCAATTTCCATTTGCCCCAGTCGAGTTTGCTGTTGTTGGTGAGTGCCTTGATTGGCCGGGAGCGGTTGTTGCAGCTTTATCAAGAGGCAATCCGGGAACGCTATCGGTTTTATTCCCTAGGGGATGCCATGATCATTTTGCCCTAGGATGCCCACCGTCATTTCTGGGAACATTTTTCGCCATGTCCCTATCCTGATGTCCCAACCATGAATGGATATGACACACTAAAATAGGCGCTCCTGACACTGGCCATGGCAACAGTGGTTTTTTCCCCCAAGCGCGTGTGGAAATCTCTGCACTTTGTGGTGCAGCAAATTCCTGTGCTGGATCGTTATTTGTGGCGGTTATTTCTCACCCCCTTTTTATTTGGCATGGGCGCTTTTAGTTCCATCGGTTTATCGGTGGGGGCGTTGTTTGAAACGGTGCGGCGGGTGGTGGAATCCGGGTTGCCCCTGACGGTTGCCTTGCAAGTCTTGGCCCTCAAAACGCCCTACTTTATTGGTTTGGCGTTTCCGATGGCGACCCTGTTGACCACGTTGCTGACCTTTAGCCGTTTGGGCGCCAATAGCGAGTTGGTGGCGTTGCGGGCCTGTGGGGTCCAAGCCCGCCGTTGGGTGATTCCGGCCCTCCTATTTAGCCTCGTTACCACTGGCTTGACTTTTGTGGTGAATGAAGTGGTGGTGCCCGTGACCAATTATCAGGCAACGGTGATTGTGCGGCAGGTGTTGGATCAGGAACGTCCGCGGGTGGAACGGCGAAATATCATCTATCAGGAATTTGACCTAGAAACGGGCAAAAAATTGCAACGCCTGTTCTATGCCAGCCGTTTTGATGGGCGCTATATGCGGGGGTTAACGGTACTGGATTTTTCCCAGGAAGGACTACAACAAATTTTGAGTGCCGAAATGGGCTTTTGGAACCCAGAACGCCAAACCTGGGAGTTTCACAATGGCACGATTTATCTGGTGGCTGCCGATGGGAGTTACCGCAATATCATTCAATTCAACAAACAGGAAATCACCTTGCCCCGTGCCCCTTTGGATTTGGCAACCCAGCAACGCACCCCCGACGAAATGAGTATTCTGGAGGCGCAGGATTATTTACGCATCTTAGAGCGCAGTGGCAACCTCACCAAAATTCGCGAGTGGCAGGTGCGGATTCAGCAGAAAATTGCCATTCCCTTTATCTGTTTGGTGTTGGGATTGGTGGGCACGGCTTTGGGGAGTTTACCGCGTCGCACGTCGGGGGGATGGGCATTTGGCCTAAGCGTAATCATTATTTTTATCTACTACCTGTTGATGTTTATCGGCGATGCGCTCAGTCAAGTCGGCCTGTTGGCGCCGGTGGTAGGAGCTTGGTTTCCCAATATCTTAGGGTTGCTCACCGGCATTTATCTGCTGCACCGAGCCGACCGTTAAACACTCGCCAGGGGGTCAGGAATGCTTGCGGAAGGGGCGGTAAAACTGCCCGTTAAAACAAATTCCAAACGCAGTTTCAAAAAAGTGGCAAATTCTCGGTTGGTGGTCACGACGGCTGCTGCGGGTTGGGGACATTTGGCCTTCACTTCCGCCAATTCTGGAGCCTCCAAAAACGCCGGTCGTTTCACCAGAAAAAAATCAATTTCTTTGCCCTTTTCCTGATAGTGACGGGTGCGCTCCCGCAAGACTTCCTCAAGGGGTTCTATCTCCGTGAGAAATTTTTCGCTGGCGAGGACGTAGTAATAGGTGGTAGGGGTTGGGGATGGTGCCATAGGTCAGCCTACATATCCTCCAGATGCTGGCCTCACCCATTATCTCAAAAATGATGGCCACCTGCTTGGGAAATGATTTTTTTGCCCATCAACCCCCTCCTTGTAATGCCGTCAGATTGGGTGCGAACGCCGGTGTGAATCCGAGGGAGTGCTCAGGATGCGGAACGCCCTAGCACCGCCCGCCCTACCTTTTATGCAAAACTACCGATGACCACCTGTTCAATGCCACTCCCCTGGCCAAAGCCCTTTTTCTTGTAACCAAGCTTTATTGAATAAGCGAGATTGGTAGCGGGCACCCCCATCACACAACACCGTAACAATGGTATGCCCTGGCCCCATCTGTTGCGCCAATTGTACGGCAGCAGCCACATTAATTCCCGTCGAACTACCTAGAAATAGGCCCTCTTTCCTAAGCAGGTAGTACACCATTTTCACGCATTCTAGGTCGGTAATTTGTATGGCATCATCCATCGGCACATTTTCTAGATTGGCCGTAATTCTGGAGTTACCGATTCCTTCCGTGATAGAACTCCCTGATGTTTTCAATTCTCCCGTTTTGACGTAGCTAAAATAGGCACTTCCCAGGGGGTCGGCGACCACGCAGCGAATGTTAGGATTCCGTTCTTTCAAATACAAAGTAACCCCAGCAAATGTGCCGCCCGTACCAATGGCCGCCACCCAAGCGTGAATGTTCCCATCGGTTTGTCGCCAAATTTCTGGCCCGGTTGTCGTGTAATGGGCTTGGCGGTTCGCCAGGTTATCAAACTGATTGGCCCAAATGGCATTGTCCATTTCTTGCGCCAGCCGCGCCGAAACTTTTACATAGTTATTCGGGTCCCGATAGGGAACGGCAGGAACCAGTTTGACTTCTGCGCCCAGTAACCGCAACAAATCAATCTTCTCCCGGGATTGGGTTTCGGGGATCACAATCAAACAGCGATACCCGCGGGCGTTGCAAATATGCGCCAGACCAATGCCCGTATTGCCCGCCGTACCTTCCACCACCGTCCCCCCAGGGCGCAATAACCCCCGTTCCTCCGCATCCCGAATGATGGACCAGGCCGCCCGATCCTTCACCGAGCCACCGGGGTTGAGAAATTCAGCCTTGCCCAAAATGTCACAGCCTGTCGCCTCGCTCAAGGAATTGAGACGAATTAAAGGGGTGTTGCCAATCGTTTCAATAAATCCGTTGCGGATGTCCATGCGCCATATCTCTTAGCTTCGGATGATTACAATTTTACACATAGAAAGTTACACTTAAAAATTGCGGATTTGGGGACGCCGTAGCCAGGTTTCTCGATAGAAATACCCAGCTTATTGCCTACTTGGGCCAAGGGTGTAAGGGCCTGTTCTCAGTTCCTAGGGGTATATTCAGAACCGTTGTTCGTCTGACGGCAGCGGGCATGCTACGGCATGGCAGTCGGCGTAGGGAATGTACCCGTCATCGGCGCACCCACGGTTGCTCAGGGCACCGAGTACCAGTAAAAAATAATGATATAAGATATAATAAAAGGTACTACTTCACATGCCCAAGCCCGTGCCTTCCCCAGAACAAGTCCCTAGTGAACCCGATAAAGAGGCGTTCATCTACGCCCGTTCAACTTATCGCGGGGAATTTACCCCCCAGAAGCTTGTTTTTAATGCCAATTTACAGGAATTTGCTCAGAGAATTGGGATTATTTGTGGGTTAGAGACGGGGGGAAAAATCACCACTGAAGAAGCCTACCAGGAGATTAAAAAGTTGTGGAAGGCGCTCAAAGCCAGTTGGAAGAATTTAGGTTTTCCGGAAGACCAGGACAATTACTAGGTGCGAGCGATGGAGTTTATCCCGCTGGGCCAGGATATTTTTTGGGTTCCAGGGGTATTAAGTCCACAAATCTGCCAGCATGTTATTCAGATTGTTAACAGCCAAGAACTCAGGGCAGCCGGTATTTTGTTGGATACAGTGGATACGCAAATTCGCGCCAGTGATATTCTCAATCTCGGTGGCATACAACCGTTACTGCGCTCGACCAACCAACTGTTAATGTCCTGTTTATTGCCGGCCCAAAAATGGCTCCACCGCACCTATGGAATCGGCTTTTATGATATGGAAGCAATCTCGATTCTGCGTTATCGGCCAGGGCAATTTTATCAACGCCATGTGGACAATGTTTTATTGCACAGCCGCCGCATGGAACTGGCCCAAGGCATTCCAACCCGGGATGTGGGGATTGTGGGCTATTTGAATGACGATTTTACCGGCGGAGAAACCTATTTTGACCGCCAGCAGGTGATGGTGAAACCGCAAACGGGGGCCGTGGTGGTTTTTCCCGCCTATTACACTCACCCGCATCAGGCGCTACCGGTGCAGTCAGGGGTCAAATACGCAATGACAACATGGCTCTTTCATAGCCATCCATAGCCAACATTGCCATCCTAAATGAATGATTTCCCAAGGGCTACCAAGAAAAAACCAAGAAAAATCAGAGTTCAGCGCCCTGTTCATCTCCCAGAGGATTATTCTCTTTTTCCGGTGATGGTACGCCCTTTACTGCTGTAGGAATTTGGTCAAAATGGTCACCTGCGCCAAGAGCACAATTAGACAATCTACCAGGCGCAATTGTCCATCAGGAAATTCGATCACAAGGGGTTCAAACACCAGGGAACGGGGGCGTTGCAAAGCTGCTAAGGCCGCATCCACAATCCGCGTCGCCGCCGGTAGCTGTAATTTTTCTGCCTTGAGAACTTCTACCAAAATTTGAATGGGGCGTTTCGGATAAATTTCTGAACTATAAACCTGTTGCATGTGGGATTCAAACCGTTGGCGGCCAATCGCACCAATCACCGTATCCCCCTCCATAATCATCATGCCGGGCACATCGGGGTGGTTTTTCATGTACTCCATCACCTCGCGGGTCAAAGTGGTGGCGGGTACTTTGTAATCAAACGATGGTAAGGCATCGAGGGTGGCGGCGGGGGTTAAATGGCTAAAATCGGGGTAAGACATAAGAGACCTCAACAAAGAATGGGCCAAACTGCCGGTTTGCAGGGAGCCAATTCTTACCATAGCCAGTTCCCTGTCCCCTGGTGGTTAAGCTAGCGTTAAGGTTGCCGTCGCATGGCCCAGCGGATTTGCCGAATCATGCCGCGCAACAACGCCAGTTCCGCCGGCGTGGGAGCCGCCCGGTGCAAGAGGTGGCGGATTTTGGCCATGCGCCGTGCGCGGGTGTGGGGGTACAGGTAACCGACGCGCAGTAACAAATCTTCTAAATCGTGCAGATAGTCCTCAATCTGTTCCAGGGGCGCGGTGGGAGTGGCTGTGGCGGCGGGGGGTGCCGCCTGCTGGTATTGATAAATTTCGTAGAGGCAAATGCCCACCGCCTGCGCCAAATTGAGGGAAGGGTAATCCGGGCTGGTATGCAGGGTCACCCGCCGCTGGGTCAACTGCAATTCTGCCCAGGTGAGTCCCCGCTCCTCCGGGCCAAACACCAACGCCACTGGCTCGGTGTCCGCCAACAACCAGGGCAAAACCTGTCTCAGGGGTTCACCAGGGGGTGTGCGTCCCAGTGTGCCTACTGCCCGATGACACCCTGCGAGTGCGGTGGTGAGGTCGGGGGCCACCCGCGCTTGGGCAAGAATTTCGGCCGCATGAACCGCCATCTGCCGTGCTTTTTCGCCCAGCCAATCACAACGGGGTTGCACCAAGATCAGTTCCCGACTGCCAAAATTTTTCATCACCCGCGCCACTGCACCCACATTTAATTCCCCCGCCGGTTCTACGAGAATAATCCGCACTGATGCACTACCCATGATTTGTCCATGTGGCAATAATCACCAAGCAAATTTATTTCCGTTGAATTCTATGCAGTTTCATAATGGCAGATTTGGTGATTGTGACGCCCAAAAATCCCCATGGCATAAATGGTCAAAGTCCATAGCATCCATCCCATGACATGAGTAACCATTGCATAAATTATGGGGGTTTCTCAGCAGTTTGTGAGCATCAGCTTCATAGATTTTTACCGGGTTTATAGTCATTTCACCAGAAAATTCAACACTTTGAGGCACCGATAATTACTGTATCCCCTTCTGGGACAGGATTTGTAGGTAAAGCCAAATGTCGCAAACTTGTTTGAAATTACTACAGTTGCAATGGGTTCATAATTATCGCTCCCAAAAAGACTCATTTAATAACCGGTCAGGGTCGGCAGGAAAGGGATTTTGTTTGGGCAAATCATATTTTTGATAGTCGGGATTTTCGCGGAGTAAGATTAGAGCCTCTTGATAACATTGGTCTTGTACTTGCTGGAAGTAGTTTTTCAGGCTGGGCATATCCGCCAGTAATTTTTTGAGAGCTTTTTGATTACGCCGGATGGTATCTGTCCAACCACGATAGTCCTGGGTTAAATCCGTAAAGCATCGTTTCAAAGCATGTTCAAACAGGGTAGTTAAACGGTTTTCTAATTCCCGTTTATCCCTTTTACCCAACCCTTCAAGCTCCTCAATTAAATGGGCTAAATCTAGATGTTGAAATTGCTGGTTTTTTAACAGTTGTATTGTCTTTTCTAACCACAAATTAAAGTCGGTTTCGTAGAGTTTTGCCAGGCTTAATTGTGATGTATTCATAGTAACTACTCCCAAAAAGGCTCTCGTAATAACCGGTCAAGGTCGGCAGGAAAGGGGCAGACTTGGGGAAAATCTGCATCATATTCTATCGTCACAATTGCTAAGGCATCTCGATAGCATTCATCCCATATCACAAGGCAATAATGACGCAAACTAGGAGAATTGTTTAGCAATCTCTTCATTTCAATCTGGGTGCGTTTGAGGGTGCTAACCCAGCCGCGGTAATCGTAGGGGCTTGCTACGTATTTTCTTTTGAGGGCATGTTCAAATAGGGTTGTTAAACGGCTTTGCAATTCCCGTTTATCCCTTTTACCCAACCCCTCAAGCTCCTCAATTAAATGGGCTAAATCTAGGTATTGAAATTGCTGGGTTTTTAACAGTTGTATTGTTTGTTCGAGCCACAAATTGAAGTCGGTTTCGTAAAGGGCGCTCAATTCTTGGGCATATGCCGATGGGGTCATGCTCATTTTTTTTGTGGCGATTTGGTTGTGATTACTCTAGCAATTTTCCCCCCATTGGCGAAGCAAACCCACCCATCCTTTAGGCCGAGGTCATCGCCAGCACCGACACCCGCGCCGCAATCCGTCCGGCTACCTCCCGAAAGGCAACCGCAGCCGCCAATTCCGGGTGTGCCACCACCACAGGTGCACCGGTATCGCCCCCCTCCCGCACAGGGAGTTCCAGGGGAATTTGCCCCAACAAGGGAACCCCCAAAGCCTGAGCCAACTGGGTGCCGCCGTCGCTGCCGAAAATGGGGTAACGTTTTTCCGGCGCATCCGGGGGAATGAAATAACTCATGTTCTCGACGACACCCAAAATGGGCACCCCCAACTGGCGAAACATTTCTAAACCCCGCCGGGCATCGGCCAGAGACACGGTTTGTGGGGTGGTGACAATGACGGCTCCTGCCATCGGCACCGCTTGCGCTAGGGTGAGCTGGGCATCCCCCGTCCCCGGTGGCAAATCCACCAGCAGATAGTCCAGTTCGCCCCACTGCACTTGGTAGAGGAATTGGCGAATCACCCCGTTGAGCATCGGGCCGCGCCAAATGATGGGTTGGGCGGGTGTGACCAGAAACGCCATCGAGACCAGTTTGACGCCATAGTTTTCTGCTGGCGTGAGGACCTCGCCCTGGGGACTGTCGGCCACCACCAACCGTTGCCGGTCCACCCCCAACATCAGCGGGTCGTTGGGGCCATAAATATCCGCATCGAGTAACCCCACCCGCGCCCCGGTTTGCGCCAAGGCCACCGCCACGTTCACCGCCACCGTGCTTTTGCCCACGCCTCCCTTGCCGCTGGCAATCGCCACAATGTTGCGCACGCCTGGGACGCTTTGCCGCTGGGGCAGGGCCTTTTGCTGCGGGGTTTCTGCCGTAGTCACAATTTCCACCTGCTCGATGCCCGGTAGGCTCAAAACCGCCCGCCGACAGTCCTCTTCGATGAACTGCCGCAGGGGACAAGCCGGGGTGGTCAGGACCAGGTTAAAGGAAACCCGCCCAGGGGCAACCTGGATGTGGCGAATCATGTTCAATTCCACCAGGCTCTTTTGCAGTTCCGGGTCCTGCACCGGGCGCAATACCTCTAAAACCTGCTGGGGCGTGACCAACTGACTCATAAATGGCTGGGGTTTTCGCTCAGACTCCATTGGGCATGGTAACCTACTTTGCCTGTTGGTGCAGGCTCCACTGGGCGCGGGCTTGCACCACCGGGTCCTCATCCTGGCTCAAACGGTGCAATAGATGCATCAACCGGGGGCGCAAGGGATCGGGAACCCCCCGCTGCTGCCACAGTTCCACCGCCACCACGACGGCATAGCGCATCCCCCAATCCCCATCCCGACTGACCTCCTCCAGGGTCGTCAGCACGGCCACCTGGGCTGGGTAGGGTTCTGGCACGTCCTGCCAACACAGGTTCCCCAACCCCCGCAAGGCCGCCCGGCGCACGCTAGGGGCAAAATCGAACCGCGCCGCCTCCTGCAACACCGCCAACGCCCGCGGGTCGCCGATTTGCGCCAACGCCCGCACCGCATAGGCCCGCGCCCCGTAGTTGTACCCGTCCAACCGTTGCAGCAGTTCCGGTACCGCCTGCCGTCCCGCCCGCACCAACCCCTGGAGGGCTACCTGCGCCGCCGCCGGATTGTTGTAGCCCAAAACCTCGATAAGTAGCGGAATCACCTCCGGTTGGTCGCTGTGTTGGGCACACTCGTGCACCACCGCCACCAACGCCGCCGGTGAGGCCGCCTGCTGTAACCGTTGTCGCCACGCCCCCATCGCTACGCTTTACCAATAGCCACTTGCGTTTCCACCCAGGCGATGACCTTGTGGCCCAGTTGGGTGCCCTGCAAACGGTCAATCTCCCGGATGCCTGTGGGACTGGTGACATTAATTTCGGTTAGGTAACCGCCAATGATGTCAATACCCACCAGATACAACCCCGCCGCTTGCAAAACCGGCTGTAACCGCCGGGCAATTTCCCGGTCCCGGTCGGTGATGTCGGCAGGTACCGCCTGGGCGCCCACCGCCATATTCCCCCGAAATTCATACCCTTGAGGCACGCGGTTGACCGCCCCAATTGGTTCCCCAGCCAGCAACATCACCCGTTTATCTCCCGCCACCACCTGCGGTAGGTACATCTGCACCATGACCGGTAGATGCCCTTGGGTACTGAGTTCGATCAGGGAATTCAAATTGCGATCCGCCGGGTCCAGATACAAAATCCCTTCCCCCGCCTTGCCGCCTAAGGGTTTGAGCACCCCAGGGCCGTAGCGGCTCAGGAACGCCCGAATTTCCTGGGCATCCCGTGTCACCAGGGTCGGGGGCAGGAGGTCTAGAAAGCGCAAAGCAAACATTTTCTCGTTGGCCTGCCGCAGCGCCGCCGGTTGATTCACCACCAACGTCGCGGTGGGCACATAGTCCAATAGGTACGTTGCCCATAAATAGGCCGTGTTTACCGGCGGGTCCTGGCGCATAAACACCGCCTGCATCGTTCCCAAAGGCCGCCGCACCGGCTCCCCCAACCGATACCAGGGCTGGGGAATCTCATACTGCCCCCGCTGCAAACGCACCGGTTGCAATTGCACAGGCGTTAACCAGGCCCAGGTTTGCCCCTCCTGCACACTGAGCTGGTCAATCCGGGTCACCCACACCGCATGCCCCCGCTCCTGCGCCGCCTCCATCAGGGCCACCGTCGAATCATGCCCTGGGTCAAGCCGCTCAATCGGGTCAATAATAAAAGCCAAATTCATGCCTGCAGCAGGCGGTCCAGCGCACCGGCCTGCTCCAGACGGTACAGGTCATCACAACCGCCGATGTGCTGGCCGTTGATAAAAATCTGCGGCACCGAACGCCTGCCCCCCGCCCGCGCCGCCATCTGCTCCCGCGCCGCCTCATCCCCGTCAATCGCGTATTCCGTAAAGGCAATGCCCTTGCGCTTGAGCAGCGCCTTGGCCCGAATGCAAAAGGGACAGGTGCGCCAGGTGTAAATCTCGACCGTCATGACCGCTGTACTGCCTTAGGCGAGGGAGGTGTCGGGCTTAAAAACAGAGGAATAAACCGCTCAATAAATTTCTGCGGGTCCCGCTGCCACGCCCGCTGCATGATGTCGATGCGCGAACGCTGCAAATCCGGCGCCAACAACGCCCCCGGCAACCGCTCAATCAGATAACCCGGACGCTCCCACACCGGCAAGGTCCCGGCAATCGTCACCAACCGTTCCACCCGCCGCAGTTCCGCCCCCAGGGTAATGTCCATCCCCGACTCAAACGCCGCCTGTTCAATCGCACTGTAGCGCCGTTTGGCCTGCTGCACCAGTTGGGCATGGCGGGGACTTTGCCGCGCCAATTTCGCCAACCAGCGGTTGCCCCAGCGCACATGGGCCGCCTCCTCCGGGAAAATCCGCTCCAACGTGGTGCGAATGGCGACATTCTCGTCCGTCTGCGGCGCTTGCTTGAGGGCGTGAATGTGGGCGGCAAAATACTCGCACCCCCGCTTTTCCGTGACGTTGATCGCCGCCAGCGAGTCAATGAGAAATTCATCCGTCCCCGGCCTATGCCGCTCCGTATCCAACAGCGCCTCAAATTGCTCGATGTAACTGGTGCCAGGGGGTTTGCCTACCGGCGCGCCCAGATCGCACAGCAAATCCGTCAACCACATGGCATGACGGGCTTCATCGCTGATGTGCCGCGATAGGTCGCGCACCAACTCCGACGGCTGACCGTCAAGTTGTTCAACCAACTCGGTTAAATCCTTACAACTGCGCTGCTCGCTGAAACGGTAGCGGTTGAGGGTAATCAGATGAACTTCCCGATTTTGCACCACCTGCGCCAAGATGGCCCGGGCATCCCATTCTCCGAACTTACGGGGGTAGGCGACGGTCATAGGTCACGCCTCGGATAACCAATGGTTGCGTTTTGTAAACTAGGTTTATCTTACTTTTTTTCGACCCAGACGGCAATGGGTAGGGTTTTCCCCCCCAACTGACGGCGGGCAAGCGTTCTATAGTAGTAAAGTACATGCGTTATGATCCCAAAGTTTTTCTAAAGGTATGGCGATTAAAAAATCTCCCCAACTGCCTGGCCCCCGTACCATCGGCAATATCCTGTTTTTCCTCGGACTGGGCTTTTTGCTGTTGAATTTGTTTTTGCCGGGGTTGTTGGGGCCGCAGATTCCCCAGGTGCCCTACAGTTTGTTTATCCACCAGGTGGATGAGGGGCAGGTGGCGCGGGCGTCTGTGGGACAAAATCAGATTCGCTACCAGTTGCGCCCGGAATTTGGGGGGCAGGTGTTGGCGACGACCCCCATTTTCGATTTGGGGTTGCCCCAGCGGTTGGAAGACCACGGGGTGGAGTTTGCGGCGGTGCCGCCCCCGCGCAACGGCTGGTTTAGCAGTTTGCTGAGCTGGGTGTTGCCACCGTTGATTTTTGTGGCGATTTGGCAGTTTTTCCTAGGAAGGGGGGCAGGTGGCCCGCAAGGCGCTTTATCCATTAGCAAAAGCCGCGCCAAGGTGTATGTAGAAGGCGAAACCGGCAAGGTGACCTTTGCAGACGTGGCGGGCTGCGACGAGGCCAAGGCGGAGTTGGTGGAGATTGTGGATTTTCTCAAGTCCCCGGAGCGCTACATCAAAATTGGTGCCAAGATTCCCAAGGGGGTGTTGTTGGTAGGGCCGCCGGGGACCGGGAAAACCCTGCTGGCCAAAGCGGTGGCGGGGGAAGCTAAGGTGCCCTTTTTCAGCATCTCCGGCTCCGAGTTTGTGGAGTTGTTTGTGGGGGTCGGTTCGGCGCGGGTGCGCGACCTATTTGAACAGGCGAAAAAGCAGGCCCCCTGCATCATCTTCATCGACGAGTTGGATGCGATTGGCAAATCCCGCACCAGCGTGGGGTTCTACGGCGGCAACGATGAGCGGGAGCAAACCCTCAACCAGTTGTTGACCGAAATGGATGGGTTTGAGGCTTCGGGGGCGACGGTGATTGTGTTGGCGGCGACCAACCGCCCGGAAACCTTAGACCCAGCGCTGTTGCGGCCTGGGCGGTTTGACCGGCAGGTGTTGGTGGACCGTCCCGATTTGGCCGGGCGGGAGGCCATTTTGAAAATCCATGCGGCCAAGGTGAAGTTGGCGCCGGAGGTGGATTTGCACAAAATTGCGGCGCGGACGCCGGGGTTTGCGGGTGCGGATTTGGCGAACTTGGTCAACGAGGCGGCCCTGTTGGCGGCGCGCAATCAGCGTAGCGAAGTGACGATGGCGGATTTTGCCGAAGCCATCGAGCGGGTGGTGGCTGGTCTGGAGAAGAAAAGCCGGGTGCTCAACGAGCAGGAAAAACGGATTGTCGCCTACCACGAGGTCGGCCATGCGCTGGTGGGTGCCCTGATGCCGGGGTCGGGGAAGGTGGAAAAAATCTCCATCGTTCCCCGTGGGCTGGCGGCGCTGGGCTATACCCTGCAACTGCCGACGGAGGACCGGTTTTTGCAGACGGAGGAGGAATTGCGCGGGCAAATTACCACCCTGTTGGGGGGACGTTCGGCGGAGGAAATCGTGTTTGGGTCGGTGACCACCGGGGCCAGCAACGACCTCCAGCGGGCAACGGATTTGGCCGAACGGATGGTGACCACCTTTGGCATGAGCAAGGTACTGGGGCCATTGGCCTACCAAAAAGGGCAACCCAATATGTTCCTGGGGACGCCGATGGAGATGCGGCGGGCGGTCAGCGAAGAAACGGCGCAGGCAATTGACCGGGAGGTAAAAGAGATCGTCGAGCAGGCCCATCAGCGGGCATTGGCGATTCTGCGGCACAACCGGGAGTTGCTCGAAACGATGGCGCAGGCAATTTTGGAGACCGAGGTCATCGAGGGGGAAAAACTCCAGCACTGGCTCAGCCAGGTGCAAATGCCGCCGAGTTTCGCGCCGACGCCTACACCCGTACCCGCTTAAGAAGCCTGCCTGTCAGGGGTGGATGCTCCCGTCGGGCATGACTGTCCCTGTGAGGTTGGCGCCAGCGATATTTGCCCCCCGCATACTGGCTCCGGCCAGGTTCGCCCCGGCCAGATTGGCCCCCGCCAGGTTGGCGCCCCGCAAAATCGCCACCACCAAAAACGCCCCTGTCAGGTCTGCCCCTGCCAGATTGGCACCGTACAAATTGGCTTCGGTGAGATTGCTATGCGCCAGGGTACAGCCCTGCATCTGGGCGTTTAGGCCATCTATGCCGCGCAGATAAGCCCCGCGCAAATCTGCTTCTTTAAGCTGCGCTGCACCCAGATTGGCAAAGATTAAATCGGCTTCCCGCAACACCGCTTGATTGAGCCGCGCCCGGGTCAAATTGCAGCGACAGAGAATAGCACCTGCCAAATTCGCCCCCGTCAAATCCGCGTCAAACAAATCCGCCCGGTAGAGATTGGCCCGCTCCAGCACCACCCCCGCCAAATTCAGCCCATGCAAATCCACCCGGTTCAAATCCACGCGCGGGAAATGCCGTTCGCCCGCCTGGTAACGTTGCTGCAACTGTTCCGCTGTCAATTGGCGTGATGCCATTTCTATCGGCTTGTCCATCCTCAAACCCCAGAGCCATCCTCATCGAATGTAGCTTAGTATTGCAACCATCTCCTGCCGCCGGCCACTCTGTGATTATAGTGTCATTACATGAATCGGCAGCCGACCAGGCGCAATTAAGCCATACCCGCTGCCCAGAAGTGTCGCATCTTCAGATAACCATACAAGCATGGTCATTGAGGAGCCAAATTCCCATTTGTAACAAAAAATTTCCCATTAAGCATGCTGCCCGAGGCGCATTGGTGCACTTTTGTTGCAGAGTTCAGCTTTGCTTAATCTTGACCGATGGTGTGAATTTTCAAAAAATTCGTCGTTTTGGCCTGCCCAAAGGGAATGCCGCTAATTACCAAAACCTTATCCCCCGGCGTCACATATTGCCGTTGCAGTAAATCGCGCTCCATCTCCTTGAGCACATCCATCACATTGTCGGTAAACCAGCGGGTGATCACCGGGCGCACCCCCCAATACAGATTGATGCGCTGGTAAATGTGCGGATGAGGGGTATAGGCCACAATCGGCGTATGGGGACGTTCTGCCGCCACCAACCGCGCCGTGTACCCCGAATTGGTAAACACGACGATACATTGTAATTTAATCGTATCGTCAATGGCGTGCAGGGCCTCCGCCACTGCATCCACATCCTCGCTGTGGTTGGCCGGGTAGTTGGTAAACTTCACTGCCGGTTCCACTTCGGTCGCGATGCGCGCCAGCATTTCTACCGCTGCCACCGGGTATTGCCCCACTGCCGATTCCCCGGAGAGCATCACCGCATCCGTGCCGTCAATAATCGCATTGGCGACATCACTGGCTTCCGCCCGGGTGGGACGGGGGTTGTGGATCATGCTTTCGAGCATCTGGGTAGCGGTAATGACCGGAATTCCCCGTTGGTTGCACAGGTGAATGATCTGTTTTTGGATGAGGGGCACCTTTTCAGGACTCATTTCCACCCCCAAATCCCCCCGGGCCACCATCACCCCATCACATTCGGCCAGGATGGCTGCCAAATTTTGCACCGCCTGGGGTTTTTCAATCTTGGCGATCACCGGCAGGTCTGCCCCCTGTTCCCGGAGCAACTGTTTGAGGGCCTGCACATCTTCCGGGCGGCGCACAAAACTGAGGGAAACCCAATCTACCCCTTGCGCCACCCCAAAGGCCAAATCCCGTTTATCCTTTTCCGTCATGGCCGGGAGCCGCAGGTCCAAGGTGGGAAAATTCACCCCTTTGCGGCTTTTGAGCAGTCCCCCTTTGACCACCGTGCAGACTACCCGGTTGTCCTGCACCCGCGCTACCTGCAACTCCAGCAACCCATCGTCCAACAGCACCGGCGTACCGGGGGTTGCTTCTTCTGCGATGTAAGGGTAATCAATGCCCACCGTGTCCGGCTGACCGTCCGCTTGCTCCAGGGGAACCAGTGTCACCTCCCGCCCTTCGACCAAGGGCAAACCCGCCGCCGGAAGTTCACCCACCCGGATTTTGGGGCCTTGCAAATCCTGCAACAGCATCAGGGGCAAATCCAACTCCGCTGCCGCCGCCCGCAAATTGGCAATACATTGGGCGTGGTCCTCGTACTTGCCGTGAGAAAAATTCAACCGCGCCACATTCATCCCCGCCCGCAACATTTGCCGCATCACTGCTGGGGAACTGCTGGCCGGGCCAATGGTCGCCACAATTTTGGTGTGATGGATAAGCGGCTTCATCGTGGGTAGGGGTTCATCCACCGCTAAATTAGCACAGGGTTGGGGTTGGGTTGGGGACAGTATAGGGTTAAATTTTCGTTAATCAATGGTTAATTGTGCATGCCCTGGTCACAAGGGCGAGGGTCACGGCAATTGAATGTCAAAATTCGGGGGATTTGGTAGAATAGCGAAAATAGAAGTGTTGCATCTTAAGATAGATTTTGAGGATTTGTGTCAAAATCGGCAGCTAATGAGACAAGCACGGTCATTTCGGAGCTGAATTCTCATTTATAACCAAAAATTTTCTCATTAAGCAGGCTGCCTGACGCGAATTTATGAACTTTTGTTGCAGAGTTCCACACTACTGTGGTTAAAAGTCTAGACAGAGCGATTCTCAAGGATTACCGAAAAGCTATTCCTGAAAACAGCAGCGCCCTCCAAGTGTTTGTTAGCCAAAAAACAGCCCCAGGTATGTCTCACCGCGGGAATGCCGTCCCTGCGTATTTCCAGAGAGAACGCGTGGGTGCAATTCCCGGAACACTTTATCTTGTGAACATTTGGGCAATGGGTTCTACCAAGCTTCGTGTTGACACTCCCACCGCCTGCCCCACACCCCCTGTACGGGAGGCAGAAGATTCTTACGCAGGCCTTAAACGGATTCGGCAAGGCGCTGTCGAGTTACTTTGCCGAGCAACCCCCCCACCCTCTGCACTGGTCGGGTTTTCCACCGTAGTAGGTCCTCGCCTGGGAACGTTAAGCATGATCGGCACCAGGGGAGAGCAACTCGCTTTCGGGCTTTTCCGCCCTGCCCTTTCCTGCGGAGCTACCAAGCTATCCCCTGATGAAATGACCATGCCCCTACCCAGGGGAACCCCACGTCTAAAAAACCTGTTCCACCTCGGCGATTTCGGGGATAAATTCGCGCAACCGCCGTTCGATCCCCATCCGCAGGGTCATGGTCGAGCTGGGACAAGCGCCGCAGGCTCCCTGCAACCGCAGCCGCACCACAGGGCCGTCAATTTCCACTAACTCCACATTACCCCCATCGGCCATGAGGTAGGGCCGCATTTCGTCAAGCACTTTCTCGACGTTTTCCTTCGTCAAGGGCAGGGTTTCCACTATGGTGTCCTCCGCAAACCGACTAGGGAATCAGGTTATCATGGGACAGGAAAGGGGTGCCTGTCCCCAGTTCTCAGTGTAACGTGAAATTTCCGGTTGGGGGGTAAGGTGACAGAGCAGTTGGCAATGGCGCAGTTGGCCGCAACGGATGCGGTGGTGGCGGATTTACTGGCTCGGGAGTTGCAGCGGCAGCGGGAGCATTTGGAACTGATTGCCAGTGAGAATTTTGCGTCACCGGCGGTGATGGCGGCTCAGGGTTCGGTGTTGACCAATAAGTACGCTGAAGGGTTGCCGGGGAAACGCTACTACGGGGGCTGTGAGGTGGTTGATGCCCTGGAGCAGTTGGCGATTGACCGGGCCAAGCAATTGTTTCAGGCGCAACATGCCAACGTGCAACCCCATTCCGGGGCGCAGGCCAATCAGGCGGTGTTTCTGGCCCTGCTCCAGCCGGGGGATACGATTCTCAGCATGGATTTGAGTCACGGGGGGCATCTGACGCATGGGTCGCCGGTGAATCTGTCGGGGATGTGGTTCCGGGTGGTGCATTACGGGGTGCATCCGGAGACGCACCGGTTGGATTACGACCAGATTGGCGAGTTGGCGTTGCGGCACCGGCCCAAGTTAATCATCTGTGGCTATTCGGCCTACCCGCGGCAGATCGATTTTGCCCGCTTCCGAGCGATTGCGGATGAGGTGGGGGCCTATCTACTGGCGGACATAGCCCATATTGCCGGGTTGGTGTGTGCGGGCGTCCATCCCAGTCCGTTGCCCCATTGCCATGTGGTGACCACGACGACGCATAAAACCCTGCGGGGTCCCCGGGGCGGGTTGATTTTGACCAATGACCCGGAGTTGGGCAAGAGGTTAGATAAGGCGGTGTTTCCGGGGGTGCAGGGGGGGCCGCTGGAACATGTGATTGCTGCCAAGGCGGTGGCGTTTGGGGAGGCGCTGCGCCCGGATTTCCGCACCTATATCCAGCAGGTGGTGCGCAATGCCCAGGTGCTCGCGGCAGGGTTGCAGGCGCGGGGCTTGCCGATTATCAGCGGGGGCACGGACAACCATTTGGTGTTGGTGGATGTGCGTCCGACGGGGTTGACGGGGAAGGCGGCGGATGCCCTGTTGGGAGAAATCAATGTCACGGTGAACAAAAATACGATTCCTTTTGACCCCCAACCCCCGTTTGTCACCAGCGGGATTCGCCTGGGAACACCGGCCATGACCACCCGCGGCTTCCGGGAGGCGGAATTTGCGGAAGTAGCAGAAATCATTGCCGACCGGCTGTATCACCCGGAGGACGCGGCGGGGCGGGAACGGGTGGCGCGGTTGTGTCGGGCCTTTCCTCTGTATAGCCATCTACCGCAACGGGAACCCCTGCCGGTTTGAAAGGATGCCGTTTCACCTCCTGGCTTTTTTGCTGGCTGCTGGTGTGGTGCTGTGGACGACCCCCCTGGTGCGCCATTGGGGCTTGCAAGGCGGGCAGGTGGATATGCCCAACGAACGGAAAATTCACCAGCAGCCGATGGTGCGCATTGGCGGGGTATCCATTTTTACGGGCTATTTGGTGGCCCTGTTAGTGGTGTGGTGGGCGGGGGGCTTTGTGGATGCGGCAGGTAACCCCCTCAAAGCGACGGCAGATGCCCAGATTTGGGCGACGACGGTGGGGGGGCTGGTCTTTTTTCTAATTGGGCTGGCAGATGACCTGTTTTCCCTCTCGCCGGGGGTGCGTCTGGTGATGCAAATGGTGGTGGCGGGGTTGGTCTGGGCGGCGGGGGTGCGCATTGATTTTATCACCATACCGGGGCTAGGGCTGGTGTCGTTGGGGGTGTTTAGCTTGCCGTTGACCCTGATTTGGCTGGTGGGCATGACCAATGCCATCAATATGGTGGATGGGGTGGACGGTCTGGCAGCGGGGGTCTCGGGAATTGCCGCGGTGGTGTTGTTGATTGTCAGCCAGTTTATGGGGCAACCGGCGGCGGCGTTGGTGGCGGCGGCCTTGGCAGGGGCTTGTTTGGGGTTTTTGCGCTACAACTTCAACCCGGCCCAGATTTTTATGGGGGATGGGGGCGCCTATTTTATGGGGTTTACCCTGGCGGCGATTGGCACAATTGGCATGGTGAAACGGGTGACGACGGCGGCGGTGATTTTGCCCTACATCATTTTGGCGGTACCGCTGCTGGATATGACCCTGGTGGTGTTTGACCGGCTGCGGCGCGGGAAATCCCCTTTTGCCCCGGATAAACGCCATCTCCACCATCGGTTGCTGCAAGCGGGCTTGTCCCAGCGGGGGACGGTGGCGCTGATGTACACCCTGACGTTGTGGGCCGGGAGTGTGGCGCTGGTGCTGGCGGGGTTTCCCGGCGCGCCGGTGTATGCGGCGATTGCCACGTTGCTGTTGGGGTTTGTCGGCTGGGGGGTGTGGCAACGGATTGCCCGGCGGAGTTCGTGACGATGGTGGGCTTTGGGTTGATTGGCACAGGGTATGCGGCCACGCGGCGGGCAGAATTTTTGGCGCAGGACCACCGGGGGCGATTGGTAGCCGTAGCGGGACACACCTGGGAAAAGGTACAGCAGTTGAGCAGTACGTATGCAGCAGTGGCCTGTGGGCATTGGCGGGACGTGCTTGGCCATCCCGAAGTGGAGATTGTGATCATTGCCACGGTCAATGCCCTGCATGGGGAGATTGCCCGTCAGGCGCTGGTTCAGGGCAAAGGGGTGCTGGTGGAATATCCCCTTGCTTTGGATTACGCTGAGGCGCAGGAAATATGTCATCTGGCCCGCCAACGGGGGTTATTTCTGCACGTCGAACACATCGAATTGCTCAGTCCCATGCATCAGGTGTTACGGGATGTCGTACCCAAATTAGGTCCCCTACAAACAGGGCGGTCGGTGCATTTGGCGGCCCAGCAGCCCGCACCCCGCAAATGGACGTATCACTACGGGTTATTTGGTTTTCCCTTTATTGCCAGCTTGGCGCGGATCAACCGTTTGCTGGATTTGCTTGGCCCGGTAGAACGGGTGTTTTGTACCCATCGCATGGATGGCCTGGAGGAGGGTTATTACCGCAGTTGTTACGCCAGCGCCCAGTTACATTTCGCGCAGGGGGCATACGTGGAACTGGTCTACGGCAAAGGCGAATACATCTGGGAACATCAACAGCATTTCAGTTTGTATGGCACGCAAGGGGGGGTCCTTTTCAACGGTGACCAGGGCGTCTGGGTTACCCCCCAACAACAACACCCCCTGAATTTACCCAGCCGTCAGGGTTTGTTCTATCAAGATATGAACAATGTCCTCAATCACCTAACCCAAGGCACACCGCTTTACACCCGGCCAGAACAGAGTCTCGCGGCTTTGCGGGTAGCTACGGCGTTACAGGCGTCGGCTCAGTCGGGGCAGCCGGTAGTTCTGGGGGAATAGGCGCCGTCTGGGGCGAAGGAGCAGGGGCGGGTGCGGGGGTGTTCACCGTACTGCCGGGGAGCCAACCCGCCGAGAGGATGACCGTCGTACTCATAAACACCACCGCCAGACTCCAGGTCACCCGGTTGAGGGTGGTTTCCGCGCTGCGGGTACTGCTAAATAGCTGCGCCTGACCGCCAATGGCCGCAATGCCCTCTCCCTTGGGACTATGGAGCAAAATCAAAATCACCAGCGCCACCGCACTAAACAACCAAATCGCTTCTACCAGGGTGACAATACTCATAAAGGCAGGCACAATCCAAAGGAATCCCTTTTTATCTTAACCGAACCGTACCCCCTGAGCCGTGCGGATCACGTCTGGGTTGCTATGAACCATGCGGCCTCTTGCCGGCGCGATACACACCTACGAACGGTTGTCAGGCGTTTCATTTACTGCTTGATCGGATACACAGAACAATACAACGACACCCAACGTTTGGAGGCGCATTAAATATCTTGGGTCAATGAGTTACGCGTAACGTGACAACAACAGTGAGAATATTGCGCCTACTTTCCTATTGCCCAAGATGGGAAGATTCATCAATCTAGCGTCTGTGGAATTTTGCATAAAGTGAAACAGATACTCATGCGTTCAGGTTACTTCACTGCCATCAAGGATAACCTTACGTCTTATTTTCTGCTGCCATGACCGTCGTTTGCACCCAGCGGCGCAACAGGGGATTGACCAAATCCGGGCGTTCATCGTGGGGACAATGCCCCGCATCCAGCCATGCCACCTGCGCCGCAGGCACTAGGGCATTACACTTTTGGGCCCGCGCCACCGTCATCCAAGGGTCCGCCGTCCCCCACACCAGCAAGAGCGGTGCCTGCAAGGCCCGCATCAACTGATCCAAACGGCGACCAGGAGGTGACTTGAACACCGCCCGAAACACCCCCAACGCCCCCGTATCCCAAGCCGGACGGTAAATACTTTGGATCAACTCTTCATCAATGTGCGTATGGTCCTTGTACACCTGTTGGAGGATGTGCCGAATCACCTGGGGATTGCGCATGTAAAAAAACAAGGCCGTACTGGCCAGTTCCACCAACCCTGGAATTTGGAACAACCACTTTTGAATGGGGTTGGGACGAACGCTATCTTCCCCCACCGGCCCGGCACAGTTTAACAGCGCCACCCCCCGCGTCCACTGGGGACAATCCACCCCAAAACACAAGGCCGCATAGCCCCCCAAGGAATTCCCCACCAACACCACCGGCTCGCCAATCACCTGGGTCACAAAATCCCGCAGTTGTTCCCGCCACAATTCCCCTGTGTACGACACCGGCGGTTTCTCCGACCGGCCAAACCCCAGCAAATCCACCGCCCACACCCGATGATCCTGAGCCAAATCCGGCAGGTTGTGCCGCCAATGCACAGTTGACGCCCCGAACCCATGAAGCAAGAGCATCGCTGGCCCCTGCCGTCCCGCCTGTACCCAATGGGTACGCCACCCCTGCCACGTGCGGTACTGGCTTTGGCAATCCACCTGCATCCCCGTCATGGGTTCTGCCTTTACGTTTCGTTACATCCCTCATTGTAAAGGCCGGGAACGGGTCATGCCAGCCATGATTGAGCATGCCGCCGCCGGCGATAAACAAAGCAGTAAGGGGTGGCTCCAACAACATGCCCAACCCCGCACTCCCATCACCAGACGCCTGTGATCTAGCTTACACAACAAAACACCCTTATCCCTTCTAATAGAAAGTAGGGAAACCTACAGCGAGACGGGAATTTGTGGTTTCCGTAATCCCACGCAAATGTACAGATAATGTACTGTAAATTATCCGTATTATTATGGAGGCGGAGGGTTGGTTCCCGATGCAGGAGGGCAGGTTATGGCGGCGATGGTGGACATCCTGAACCATCCTGATGAGGAGGTCATTTACAGGTGCATCTACCAGTGGGTGCAGCGGGAAGCGCCTACCGCGGTGCTGGAGCGGTTTCGGGAATTGTTCACGGAGTTGAAGTGCAGCCAGCCGGCGGTGGTGGCAGCCTGCGAGCGGTTGCTGAGGCGCCCAGAGGCCAGCCAGCGGTTCCGGTATATCCTCAACCGGAGTTGTTATATTCTCATCAACCACTGGCAAAACCAGCCGCAACATCGCTGGGCGATCCGCCAGTTGGTGGAGATTTTGGCGACGCCTACCCCGTTGCGGGGGGGAGACCGGGGGAAGGCGGTGGGTACCTTGCGCCGGTTGTTTCAGGCGTTCCAGGGGACGGATTTATACCTGCGGTTGTACCAAACCGTGGCCCTGTTGGAGGCGACCGATGAACCCGCCGAGGACCAACCGTTGGCCGGTTTGTTGCGCCGGTATCCCTATCTCTACGAAGCCCAGTTGGCGGGCGCGGAAGACCGGCAGCAGTTCCGGGAGCAATTGGAAATTGTGCAGCGGCTCCAGACCCAGGCGCAAGCCCAATTTGAACAGCAGTTGGGGCGCTATGTCACCTACGAATACCGGCGGGCGTTGGGGTCGGCCAAGCATTCCGAACCGGTGCCCAATCCCACCCTGCTGACCAACCAGGAGCTATTTATGGCCTTCAAACTGTATAGCGCCAGGGTGGAACATGGACTTACCTATCAGGAGCGGGCGGAGCAATTTTTGCGGGAAAATCCTGAAGGGCAAAATTATCGTCTGTATAAACACAATCTGGCCGCCTATCTGATCGCGGCCATGCCTGCCAGCAAAGACCGGGATATTTTTGCGCGGAAATTGTACCAATTTATGGACCAACTCTTCCCCCAATTTGACAACCAAGGGGTGAATGATTTTCTCGTCACCCGCACCTGTAGTCGTTTGCTCAATTTTTTAGTGATTGAAAACCAAAACCAAAAAGGCGCCAATCATAAAACCTTTATTGACCTGATTTGCCAGTTGGGGCCGACCAGGGTGGTGGGGCTTTTATTGAAAATCGTCCTGATTTGCAAGAAAGTCAAGGGCTATCTGGAGCGGTTGATCTGTCTGTTGTTTAACCACTATGCTGACCAAGCCCAAGGGCAAGTGCGCTGGCTGATTAAAGTTTTAGAAAACCTCAAACTCGCCTTCAGTCTGCACTTTGGCATCGTTGATTTGCGATTTGTCCGGCAATTGTTCGCATAGGCGCACGCTCAATTCATTGCACAGACGGACCCAATCTCCGGCGCTAATCGCTTCGGCGCGCACGGTGGCAGGATAGCCTAACTGCGTCAAAATGGGGGTCAAAAGTTCCGGTGCGACGGGCAACGCATTGCGCAGCATTTTACGCCGCTGACGAAACCCCTGCTGCACCCACTGCTCAAACCGACGGGGTTCCCGCGCCACCGGGTCGGGTGTGCGCGGCGTAAGACAAACTACCGCCGAATCCACTTGAGGACGGGGATGAAACGCACTGGCGGGGACATCACACACCCAGGTACAGTGGGCCAGATACTGTATTCGTACGGACAATGCCCCAAAAATTTTACTCCCAGGGCCAGCGGTCAACCGTTGGGCGACTTCTTTTTGCACCAGCAGCACCACCCGCGCAAACGGCCAAGGCCAGGGATGACTGGGAGAACCCAGCAAATAACGCAACAGCGGGCCGGTGATGTGATAGGGAATGTTGGCAACGACTTTGTTAGGCGGCGGAAACGTAGGATTTTGGCGCAATTCCGCCGGCAAATCTAGGGTTAAAATATCCTTTTGCATTAACCAAAAATGGGGATAATGCCCGTATTTCTTATGTAAGAAGGACACTAATTTCTGGTCTAATTCTACCGCCAATAATCCCTGTACTTGGGGCAATAAATAGCGCGTTAAATTGCCGGTTCCTGGCCCAATCTCTAGCACACTATCCGTTGCTTTAAGTTCCGCCGCCTGTACGATTTTTTGCAAAATATCTTCCCGTTTGAGCCAGTATTGGGCGAGGGATTTACGGGGACGCGGATTCATGGGTGCTGTGGTTGCCATAAAGCCAGCAATTCTTGGTATAGTGTTTGCCATTGTTGTTGTAATGCTGGGGACGTTACTGCCCCTTTTTTAAGTAAGACGACCTCATCGCGGAGGGCAATAATCCCGTATTCCCCCTGGGTGATCCGTTGGTTTAATTCCCGAATATCCCAGGCGTTTTTCCAAGGCAGACTAAAGCGCCGCCAATACCACAAATCCGTAATAATATAGTCCACCGATTGTACTTGGTTATTGTCCAGACGTAGTTGGTACTGGGGAAACCGCAGAATGCCGCGCCGCCCCGACAAAGGAGGCACCAGTTGGTTGGTGGCAGCCACGGTTGCACTAGCCGGAATTTGCGCTAAGAGTGGCTGAATTTCCCCCCGATGCTGCCAGCGCTGGTGCAGAGGAATCCACACCCAAGGTTGTACCGAATCTGGCAGGACCCAGGAAAAACTGTGGTTGGGATTGGCAAGGATGATCAGCACTACCGAAACGGCCATACACCAGCCCCAAAATTTTTGCCATCGCCGCTGGAACCACTCCCGATGCGACGCCCACCACAAAATGGCCCCATAGAACAAAGCAGGCACAAGGTTAATCGCATAACGTACGTTTAATAGCAGGGCGATGTGAGAATTTTGTAAGATTCTTTGCCCCAGGGGAAAACTCCCCATGACCCAAGCAGGCCAAGACCAAGCGGGCACAAACGCTAAGGGCAGCCATTGTCCTAACAAATACAGCACGATACGCAGGGGACGGCGACCCAAAATAAGTAGAACTTGTAGGGGATTGGTCAGAATGGCTTTGAGAATTTCCAAAGTATTCGTGGCTGCCGTTTCATCACCTGTTACCTGCCCAAAATAATTCGGCAAAAAGCGGCGGCTTAAATCGTCCGAAAAAGCGGGCATCCACACATTCGTCACCAAGACCACATACAAAAAACTGACGGCGCATACGGCAAAACCCACCCAGGGGAACCGACGGCTGACCAACCCGTAAACACCCAACCCAAACACCACAATTCCCGTATCTTCACGAATCATTAATGTCAGCAAAATCAGCGGCCAAAACAACCACCAACACCGCCGTTCCCAGCATAAAATGGCGGTGAAAAGAAATAGGGGTAACTGCACTGCGTCGTGGAAATTGCCCAAGGCTGGCCCAATCACTGCCCCTGCCGTGTAATAACTCGTGCTAATCCACCAGGCCAAGGGAGCTTCCAGCCAATGCCGTGCCAAAAAATACAGCACAATCCCCCCGGCGGTGAGTAATAGTGATTGCAGGACAATCAATGTCACCGGCGAGGGGGCCAGTGCATAAATAGGGAGCCAGAGCATCAAGGCAGGCGTAAAATGCTGACCCAGGCGGTGATAAAACACACTGGGGACATCGCCATCTAAGCGCACGGCCACCGATAGCCCCGACGAAAGAGAACTTTCAAAAAAACGCCCGTGCAGACTATTCCAGTAGAGTTGGTTAAAAATGCCCTGGTCGTAGGTGGCAAAAAATGTGCTGTAACGCAGGAGTAAAAGGCTGCAAATAACGACGAAAAAAACAGCGGCCACTCCGTAGGGATGGTCCGGTTGGCGCAGGTGAGTTACCCACTTCTTGAGCATGGGGGAAGTCACGGGCAAAAAACTCGCCCAATTATTGTACCGTTGTCGGTGCAATGCTTATGAAATTGGGAATGGGTTGTCAATCATAACCCTAGTTTGCCATTTCTGTCAGTTATCATTTGCCAGGGCAACCGTTCCCATTCGCTACCCTAGAAACGGAGCCATCGACCCACCTAGAGTCATGCACAGCCGTCCTTTGCTAGGGCAAACGCTGCCCGAACTTACCGCTTGGGTGACCGCGCAAGGGCAACCCGCCTACCGCGCCAAACAACTGCACCAATGGCTCTACCAGCGGGGCGTGCAGCGCTTTCAGGACATTACCGTTTTTCCCAAATCTTGGCGGGACCAGGTGCAACCGGAACTGGGCCGCTCCCAAATTCTACAGCGCTGGGTGGCCGAGGATGGCACGGTCAAGTATTTATTGCAATTGCACGACGGCGCCTGGATTGAAACGGTGGGCATTCCGACTGCGGACCGGCTGACTGTATGTGTGTCTTCCCAGGTGGGCTGTCCGATGGCCTGTGATTTTTGCGCCACGGGCAAGCAGGGCTTCACCCGCAATCTGGCCGTGCACGAAATGTTGGACCAGGTACTCACGGTGCAAACGGACCTGGCGCGCCGGGTGTCCCATTTGGTGTTTATGGGGATGGGCGAGCCGTTGCTCAACGTGGATGCCCTGGTGACGGCCATTCACCGCCTGCACGAGGATTGCGGCATTTCCCAACGGGCCATGACCATTTCTACGGTCGGCGTGCCCCACCAAATTTCCCGCCTGGCCCAAGCCCAACTCCAGGTCACCCTAGCCGTCAGTTTACATGCGCCCACCCAGGAGTTGCGCCAACGGTTGATCCCCAGTGCCCGCCATTATCCGCTTGAGCAATTGCTCCAGGACTGCCGGGATTATGTGGCACGCACCAAGCGACGGGTCAGCTTTGAATACACCCTGTTGGCGGGGGTCAATGATACCCCAGAACTCGCCCATCAGTTGGCGAAATTGTTGCGGGGGTGGCAAAGTCATGTGAATTTGATTCCCTATAACCCCATTGCCGATGCCCCCTACCAACGCCCAACCATGGCCCGCATTCAGAAATTTCAACAGATTTTGGCGGACCATCATATTGCCGTCACGGTGCGCCGCACGCGGGGGTTATCTGCCCAAGCAGCCTGTGGCCAATTGCGCGTTATGGCAACTCAAAAAATGGCCGGATAAAACGCCTTTTCTCACCCAGGCTCGGCGCAGGAATGGGCGATTGCATCCCCCCATGGGGCAAACAAATTTCCGGCTCATTTTGGTTTTATGCCATCCCCGGCGCCTAAGGAAAATCCTACTGTTTATAGCCATTTTTATAGCCATTTCGGTTGAGAATGCGACCCTAACTTGTGCAGTAATTACGAATGACTTCATCAATCGTGGTGCCAGGGGGATGCTACATCGGCAATTTTTTTAATGCCCTAAAGTCATGCTCAATGTCATTGAGGTCTGGGGAATAAGCCGGCAAAAACAATACCATATGCCCTGCCGCTTTTACTCATTCTC
>Ga0197142_1000568_pt1 | contig 34227 bp, 32 predicted proteins | sample GBS60_MetaG_FD_148614 | JGI IMG/M metagenome (GOLD analysis project Ga0197142, IMG submission 148614) | Sediment microbial communities from Great Boiling Springs, Gerlach, Nevada, United States - GBS 60_MetaG | ecosystem: Environmental > Aquatic > Thermal springs > Hot (42-90C) > Sediment...
CCATACCCTGGACCCCGCGGGGTTCCAACGTCAGCTTGAAGCGGCGTTGCTCTGGCGTTGGCTGATCCAATGGGCGCCCTTGCTGGGATTGTACCGTCAGCGCTTGCGGCCGGACGTGCGGCAGCGGTTGTATCATGTGTTTGAACGCCTGCACTGGCCGATCCTGGCGCGCTGGGCCGCGACGCCTGCGGGTGTATAATCTGCCCCTGTTGTGGAGTACGCCTGCCTATGCCTGCACCCCTGCGCTTGCTTGCCGTTTTTGCCCATCCCGATGATGAGGTCAGCATCGGTGGCACCCTGGCCCGCTATGCCCACCAGGGCGCTGAGGTCACCCTGGTGTGTGCCACGCGCGGGGAAGCGGCCACCATTTACTGCGAAGACTGCGCCACCCCTGAGACCCTGGCGGCCGTGCGCACGGCCGAACTCGCATGCGCCTGCCGGCATCTGGGCATTCAGCACCTGTTCTGGCTGGATTGGCCCGACGGCGGCATCCAGGATATAGCCATGGCAACGGCGCTGGCGCGGCTGGTGCCGCTGATCCGACGTCTGCGGCCGCACATCCTGTTCACCCATCCCCCTCATGGTGGCTATCCCCATCCCGACCACATCGGTCTGCACGATCGCGTCCTGGCCGCCTTCCACGCAGCTGCCGATCCCGCCTTTATCGATGCCGAGGGGCTGCCCCCTTGGGCCACGCCCAAGCTCTATGCCTGGGCTTTGCCGGAAGCCGCCTTTGACCTCCTGCCCGGCCTGCGCGAGTACCGTGTTTACCTGAACGGACAGGCCCTGCCTTTTGTGGGTGAACCGGCGGCCAACATCCACTGTGCGATTGACACCCAGGCATGGGTCGAAGCCCGCATTGCCGCCTGGGAATGCCATCGTTCCCAGCATAACCCGCGTGGCTTTTTGAGTCGCCTGCCCCACGAGCAGCGGCAGGCGCTATACAGCCGCGAGTATCTACGGCTCCTGGCCCACCATCTCCCGGCGGCTTTACCCTTCCATGAAAGCCTGGAGGCCGGATTAGAGGCTATAGCGGATTAAGCCCGTTTTTTCATTCGTGTTATTCCGATCCGGACAGACCCATCGCTTTGCAGCGAGAAGGGTCTGTCTCAATCTCAGTCTTAAGGAAAAGGAGTATGAACATCCAAACCATCGGTGTGGTCGGCTGTGGGTTGATGGGCTCCGGCATTGTCGAAGTCTGCGCCCGCGCCGGGTTTGAAGTGATCGTCGTCGAAGCCGATGAGGAGCGGCTGGCCGCCGGCCTTGCGCGCGTGCAGCAGTCGCTGCAACGCGCGGTGAGTCGCGGCAAACTATCTGCCGCCGAGGCGGAAGCCGCCCTGAGCCGGGTGCGCGGCACCACGCACCTGGAGGACTTGCGTCCGGTTGACCTGGTCATCGAAGCCGTGACCGAGGACATGGCCATCAAACAGCGCATCTTCCGAGAGCTAGACGGTATTCTGCGCCCCGAGGTCATCATCGCCAGCAACACCTCATCGCTGAGCATTGCCGCGCTGGCTGCGGTGACAAAACGGCCCGATAAGGTGCTGGGGATGCACTTTTTCAATCCGGTGCCCGTCATGGCCTTGTTGGAGCTGGTGCGCAGCATCCTGACGAGCGAAGAGACCCTGGCCACGGCTCAGGCCATAGGGGCGCGTTTGGGCAAAACGACCGTTGTTGCGCCCGATCGCCCCGGATTCATCGTCAATCGCCTGCTGATCCCCTACATCATCGATGCCATCAAGCTGTACGAGGCCGGTCTGGCCAGCAAAGAGGATATCGACACGGCCGTCAAACTGGGTCTGGCCCACCCCATGGGGCCGCTGACCCTGGCCGATCTGGTGGGGTTGGATACCACCCTGGCCGTAGCCGATGTGCTCTACGAGGAGTACGGTGAGGCGCGCTTCAAAGCGCCGCCGCTGCTACGGCGGATGGTGGCGGCAGGGCTGTTGGGGCGTAAATCGGGCCGCGGGTTCTACGATTACCGTGCGCAAGGATGACCCTTAGTGCGACGCCGCCGGCCTTTGCCGTTGTCCAGGCCCATCGCTGGCTGGCTCAAAACCCTTCGCAGGCTTTAGCCCATTTCACCTGGGTGAACAATGTGACCCTGGCTGCCGGACAATGTCGTTTTGCCCATGACGGGCAGGCTACGTGTCTGACCCGGCGCCGGGGTCTGCCGTTCACGGCGGTGGCGATGTACGCCGAGACGGCGGCAGCCATCCCGTCCCTGGCTGCGGAACTGGTGACAGGGACCGAGCCGGTCTATAGCCTGGTGCCGATGACCGTGGCCGCTTTGCTGACCGAGGCCGTCCTGGTCGAGACGATGCGACCCGAATGGCAAATGGTCTTCAGGGGAAATGCCGGCGATCTCGATCCCGGCCCGGCCCGACCGTTGGGCCGGGCCGATCTGCCGGCCATGATGGCCTTGGCCCGCTTGGGCGGGGCCATGGTGTTCACCCCAAGGGCCCTACGGGAGGGCGCCTTCTTCGGCGTTTTCGTCGGAGACGAACTGGTGGCCATGGGTGGGGTGCAAAACGAACTGCCCGGCTGGGCCGAGATCGGCGCCATCGTCACCCATCCGGCCCATCGCCGGCGAGGCTATGCGGGCCATGTGGTGGCGGCGCTGGTGCGCTCTCTGCAGACGCGTGGCCAGGGGGTTTTCCTCTGCCTGTTTCAGGATAACACCGCGGCCCGCAACCTGTACGAAAAGCTGGGCTTCACCGTGGTCAACGCCTTGTCATTGCTCCGTTGGCGGTTGCCGGCATAACAACCGGGCGGGGCGATCGCTTTTGCCGACCGCCCCGCTCAGGCTTAGCCGATGGCGAGAGGCCTCTGTCTCCAGACGATGCGCTTTTCAGGAGGCCGGAAAAGGCGGTAACAGGCCCACGGATTCACAATAGGCCAGGATTTTGCCCGCCGATTCGGCCACGGTTTCCCGGTGGGTGTAGACCACCACTTCCGGATGGAGGGGCGGTTCGTAGGGATCGCTGATGCCGGTGAATTGGGGGATTTCGCCGGCCAACGCTTTGGCGTAGAGGCCTTTGACATCCCGGGCGATAAGGACCTCCAGGGGCACATCCAGATAGACCTCGACAAAACGGTCGGGACCGATCATCTGCCGGCATTCCTCGCGCACATCCCGATAAGGACTGATGGCGGCGGCGATGTTGATAACGCCGTATTTGCTCAATTTCGCGCAGATAAAGCCGATGCGACGGATGTTGGTATCGCGATCTTCTTTACTGAAACCCAAGCCTTTGCTCAGATGGGTACGGACAACATCGCCGTCCCACACTTCTACGGCCAGACCGCGACGATCGTGCAATTCTTTGTAAAGGTACTCGGTCAACGTACTTTTACCGGCACCGGAAAGGCCGGTGAACCAGATGGTAAAGCCTTTGGGAAGGGTTTTTTCCATGGGAAAAACGAAAAAGGAGGGAACAAAGCGAAGGGACCATGCGGGTCAAATCGACGATTCAGCGACCGTTGGCGTCGCCGAGTTGGGGCAACGGCTGCACCAGGCCCCGTTCCAGCAGGTAGTTGAGGACAATCCGGGCGTTTTCTTCAGGGGAGCGCAGGCCGTCGAGATGGATTTCGGGATGTTGGGGCGGCTCGTAGGGGTCATCAATGCCGGTAAAGCCCTTGAGCTCACCACGACGGGCGCGGGCATACAGTCCCTGGGTATCGCGCTGCTCGCAGACCTCCAGAGGCGTATCCACGAAGACCTCGATGTAGCGACCGCTGCCGACCATGGCGCGCACGTCGTTGCGGGTGGCCCGATACGGACTCACCGCGGCACAGATCACGGCGCCCCCATGCCGCACGATTTCGGAGGCGACAAAGCCCATACGCCGGACGTTGCTATCCCGGTCATGCTTATCATAGCCCAGGCCTTCCGACAGATGGGTACGGACGACGGCGCCGTCGAGCAGGGTGACCTGGCGACCGTGTTCGAGCAACAAGATGGTCAAAATTTCGGCTGTAGCCGATTTACCCGCACCGCTGAGACCGGTAAACCAGACACAAAAGCCCTGGCGATAGATAGGGGGATAGGCCTCGGTGAGAATGCGGGCCACTTCAGGTCGGGTAAACCATTCCGGGAGTTGGCGACCGGCGGCCAGGTAATGGTCACGGACCTCGGTACCGGAAATGGAGGCGGTGCGCTTACGGCCGTCTATCTTGTCTTCTTCTTCGTAGCGGTCTTCGTCGGGCAGATAGACCAGGCTGCGGAAGGGGATCATCTTGACGCCGATCTCGTCGCTGTACCGGCTGACGAGTTCCTGCGCCTCGTAGGGGCCGTAGAAGGGTTTGCCGGTGGAGTCGTTGCCGGGACCGGCATGGTCACGACCGACGATGAGGTGATTGGCGCCGTAGTTGCGACGGATGATGGCATGCCAGAGGGCCTCGCGCGGGCCGGCCATGCGCATGGCCAACGGCAGCAGCGAGAGGAGAATACGATCGGGAGGATAATGGTTGTTGGCCAGGGCCATGTAGGTGCGGACGCGGGTGTAGTGGTCCACATCGCCCGGTTTGGTCAGGCCCACCACCGGATGCAGCAGCAACACGCCGTCCACCTCGGCGATGGCGCGCTTGGTCAATTCCTCATGGACCCGATGGAGCGGATTGCGGGTTTGGAAGGCGACCACGTTGGGATGACCATAACCGGCCAGCCGACTGCGCACCTCGGCCGGGGTGAGGCGCAGGTCTTTGAAATCGTAATGGACGGGCAGTTGGAGGACACGGAGAGGTCCGGAAAGGTTGACCGGCCCCCAGCGGTGCATCTCCGCCACGAGCGGGTGACGCAGATCCAGCGTCCCCAACACCTTTTGCGCCATCTCTTCCCGGTCCCAGGCGTAGATTTCGGTGATGGTCATGATGGCGAGGATGTCGTTGTTCGTTGCGCGCAGGGCGACATCGCGGCCTATTGCCAGTTCAGGGCCGGGTTCCACCGGCAGGGTGACCGGGATGGGGAAGAGATGGCCGTCGGCCAGGCGCATCTCGTCCAGGACCCGCCGATAGTCGGCCTCGCCCATAAAGCGGTCAAGAGGTGAAAACGCACCCGTGGCCAGAAGTTCCAGGTCGCATTCGGCGCGTGGGCTCAGGCGAACGGAAGGCAGGCCGGCTGCATAAGCCCGCAACTCGGGGAGGGCTTCGGCCGGAACGCGCAGATCGACCAGCCGCCCCCCATAGGGCGCGATGAGTTCGTTAGCAGGGGTGGCAATCGCCATAAAAGAAACTCCATCGAAGGGAATGAACGCACCGTGCCGTCTTCAGGACGGGATCTTTGCATTTGCACGACACGGAAGAAGGGCCGCCGGGCATAGCCATGGGGCTACTCAGGCATCAGGGACAAACAAGCGCGGCGCCCTGAGTGGCGCCGCGGCTGCGCATTCTACCCTAAGGACACGATAGAGGCAAAATGCAGGGTTTGTGAAGCGCGGCCGTTATCGTTTGTCTTGTCCCCATCCCTCCGGCAGGCCGTGGCTGCGGCGGTGGAGGCCCTGGTAGCGACTCACTTCGGCCTGCCAGCGCAAGGCATCCCAGGGCAGCAACGCCTGCCAGTGGGGTAAGAACCGCAGACCGCCATCGGCAAGAAGGATGCCCAGCCGCAGACGCCGGAGGAGCAGGTCATCGAGATGGACCACGGCCTCGTGTTGCGCGGCCCAGACCAGTTCGGCCTCGTGATAGGGGGTATCGGGGATGGGATCAAGGCTGCCGGCGGCCACGACGGCAGGCGCAGCCACTCCGTAGCGGCCCCACAGGCGGGCGCTCAGGTGATGGTCGCAGCCGGGGAGAAGCGTCGGCGGTGTCGGTTCCAAAACGGGCAGGTCGGCATGGGGCTGCGGGATGTCCGGGTTCAATTCGTGGGCGGCGGTCAGGGCATCCAGGGCAAGGAGGCGAAAGGTCGTCAGTTTACCGCCGGTTACGGTCACCAGCCCATCTTCCACCCAGACGACGTGCTCGCGACGCTCGGCCGAGGGATTGGCCTTGCCCGTATCCACCACCGGCCGTACCCCAGCCTGGGTGCTGATCACATCGGCGGGGCCCAGTTCCAGATCGGGGAAATAGGTCTGAACGGCCCGGAGCAGATAGTCCGCTTCGGCGGCGGTGATGCGCGGTTCCTCCAGGGGCAATCGATGGTCACAATCGGTCGTGCCCAGGAGGATAACGCCTTCCCACGGGTACACGAACAACGGCCGATGGTCGTCAGGATGGAGGAGGGCGATGGCCTGATAGACCGGAAACCGTTCCGGGCGGAAGAAGAGGTGACTGCCGCGCAACGGCCGCAGGCGCCGTTTGTTGACCTCCGGCCGCAGACGGTCGGCCCAGGCACCGGTGGCATTGATAACCACCCCGGCCGGGATTTCATAGGCATGTCCCGTTTCCTCGTCGCGTAGCTGCACACCCCGCACCCGGCCGCCCACGCGTAGCAATCCCACTACGGCCGCGTAATTGAGGGCCAGACAGCGCCCCTCACCGGCGCGCAAGGCATCGGCCAGGACGCGCAGGACCAGCCGGACGTCGTCGGTCTGCGCCTCGGTGTAGCAATAGCCTTTCTCGAGCCGACGTTGGCGCAGATCCGGCGCCAGCATCAGCAGATCCACCGGATCCAGGGGGCGATAGCCACCGGTCCTCGGCGCCATGTGGGTGTAGAGGCTCAGGCCCAATGCGACCATCCGTGCGCCCGGCCGTTCGCCCTTGTAAATGGGGTAAAGGAACGGTAACGGCCGGATCAAACCCGGCGCCGTCGCCAGGAGATACTCCCGCTCGCGGACGCTCTCGCGGGTCAGCCGGAACTCCATCTGTTTGAGATAGCGCAGACCACCATGCACGAGCTTGGAAGAACGACTCGAGGTGCCGGAACCGAAATCGGCCTGCTCGAGGAGGAGCGCACGCAGGCCCATGCGCGCGGCCAGGGCCAGGATGCCGGCGCCCGTAATGCCGCCGCCGATGACGATCAGGTCCCAGGGTCCCGGCAACGAGGACCGGGCCGCTTCGCGCCAGCCAGGAGGCCAGGGAGAGGGGGCGATGGCGTTTTTCATAGGCTCTCAGCCGGTATCAGTTTGCCCGGATTCATCATGCCGTCCGGGTCGCAGGCACGCGCCAGATCCGCCAATACCCGCAGCCCCGTCTCCCCCTTTTCGGCAACCAGATAGGGCAAATGGTCGGTACCCACCCCATGCTGATGGCTGATGGTGCCGCCATGAGCCAGAATGGCATGACTGGCCGCCGTCTTCAGGCGCTGCCAATACGCCAGGGTCTGCTCGGGATCGGAGGCCAGGCGGAACAGGCAGGTGAAGTAGAGGGCAGCGCCGGTCGGATACAGGTGAGAGACATGGGCAAAGGCGTGGACCCGTTCTCCCCACGGCGTCAGCGCCTCTTTCAGCGCCGTCAGCACGGCCTGATGGGCTGCCGGCAGGGCCGACCAGGGCAGCGCCGTCTCCAGTGTGTCCACGGCATAGCCGTAATCCCAGAGGGTATTGCGCAGGTAGGGCGTGCGAAAGCGGTTTTTGCGCCATTCGTTGCCCATCAGACGGCCGACATGAACGCCGCCCTGGGTGTGGGCAACGGCAATGGCCAGGCGCCGCCGGGTTTTGACCTGTTCGGCGTTGCCGGTCACGGCAAAGATGAGCAGACATTTGCCTTCGCCCAGGCCGCGGCGGCGCAATAGCCCTTCGAGCGCGCCGAGCAGACGAGGATGGCCGGCCAGAATCAGGGTAGTGGTCGTCTCGACCGCATCGCTCAGGCGCAGCAGCGAAAGCGGCACTTCGGCCTGGACCAGGGTGCGGATCGCCGTCAGGCCCGTTTCCCACGAGGGGAAGAAGACGGCGTGGAATTCCTCGGCCTCGGGTAAGGGCCGCACGCGCATGGTCGCGCGGGTGAGGATACCCAACCGGCCTTCGGAACCGAGGATGAGCTGACGCAGATCGGGACCGGCAGCGCTGGCCGGGAAAGGCGGGAGGTCGAGGCGACCGACCGGGGTGAGCAAGGAACCACCGGCAAAGGTGTCCTCGATGCGGCCGTAGTAGAGGGATTGTTGACCGCTGGAGCGGGTGGCAATCCAGCCCCCCAGGGTGGAGTAGGCAAAGGACTGCGGGAAATGACCGAGGGTGTAGCCGTGGGCGCGCAGTTGCGCTTCGAGATGGGGGCCACTCACGCCGGCCGCGAAGGTCGCCAGCCGGGCGGTTTCATCGAGATGGAGCAGGCGCCTCATGCGCCCCAGGGCCACCGTGAGCACCGGGCGTTCGTCGGCCGGCGGGTTGATATGGCCCACCACACTGGTGCCGCCGCCATAAGGGATCAGGCAGGCGCCCGTGCGTCGGGCAAAGGCAAAGAGTTCGGCGATGTCGGCCTCTTCGCGCGGAAAGGCCACGCCATCGGGATAGCGGGGGATGAGGTTCCAACGCAGGGCCACCCAATCGGGTAGCGACTGTCCGCGGGCGTGGCGGAGTCGCGGGGCCGGATCGGTGGCAACCAGGGGATGGTCGGCCCGCAGCCGCGAGGGGGGTACACAGGCCAGGGCGACGGCCCAGGGCGTGGTCGGTCCCATCCGCGGCGCGCCGACGACTTTCCCTAAAAAGGCAAGGGCAGTCGGAGGCAGGGGATACTCGATGTCGTCGTCACCCCAGCCGTTCCAGCGTTTCATGGTGGTGACAAAGCGGGGAGAAGCATGACACAGAAGCGACCGGCTATGCCCGCAGCATAGCACAGCCGGAGAGGTCGGGCAAGAGGCCGTGCGAACGGCCACACCTGCCGGCAGCGCCACGCGCCATGAAACCCACAACGCGAGACGTCTCACTCGCAAGGCGGCGTCACGCGCGTAAGGACCCCTCACGCGGGGTGTCTCAAACCAGGTTCGGCGCCACGCGGGCCAGGACCTCTGGCGCAAGGCGTCAATGGCGAAAACGGCGCCGAAAGCAGGAGTCCACGCAAGAGGTGGGAAAAAGCAAGAAACCTATCCCCTCCAATCCAGCGTCTGCAAACCGCGCGACTTCTCGTTGGTCTGCGGGTTCTGATCGGGTAGAATAATCCGCTGCCCTCAGGGGCATAAACGGCTTTTTTACCATCCCTTTCCAGCAAGAGGACCTATCCACGCATGAGCGACAACAGCCTTCAGGGTAAATGGGCGCTGATCCTGGGTGCTTCCAGCGGGTTCGGCGCCGCTACGGCGCGGGCGCTGGCCCGCAAGGGTATGAACATCTTCGGCGTCCATCTCGACATGAAACAGACCATGCCGCGGGTCGAAGCGGTCATTGCCGACATCCGAGCGGCCGGCGGCAAGGCCGTTTTCTTCAACATGAATGCCTCGAACGAGCAGAAGCGGGAACAGGCCCTGGCCAAGATGAAGGAGGAACTCGCCGCTTCGGGTCAACCTTACATCTGGTTGATGCTCCATTCCCTGGCCTTCGGCACCCTCAAACCCTTCATCGCCGACGATCCGGCCGATGCCATTGACCCCGCCGCCATGAACATGACCCTGGATGTCATGGCCCATTCGCTGGTCTATTGGACGCAATCCATGGTCCGCCATGGTCTGCTGGGCCAGGGTAGCCGCATCTGGTCCATGACTTCGGAGGGTTCCCAACGGGTCATCCCCGGCTACGGCGCCGTTTCGGCGGCCAAGGCGGCCCTGGAATCGCACACCCGCCAATTGGCCATGGAACTGGCCCCGCGCGGCATCCTGGTCAACTGCATTCAGGCCGGCGTTACCGATACCCCGGCCCTCCGGATGATCCCCGGCCACGAACAGATCATCGAAGGCGCTTTGCGGCGGCATCCCAACCGTCGTCTCACTACACCCGAAGATGTGGCCAACACCATCGCCGCCCTGGCCGATCCTGCCGTCACCTGGATTTCGGGGAGTGTGGTGTTTGTGGACGGCGGCGAAGCCATCGTCGCCTGAGGGTATGGGGTTGCCGAAACCCTTCTCGCCCGGCAACCCCATCCCTTCTCTAAACCCGACTTGCTACTTGAGCCGTTCCTCCAACATCCGACGCACGATGTCCGGATTGGCTTTGCCGCGTGTCTCGCGCATGACCTGACCGATGAACCAGCTCAGAAGTTGCGTCTTGCCCTGGCGATAGCGTTCCACCTCTTGAGGATGTGCGGCCAGGACGCGCTGGACGGCCTGGGCCAGGACCTCGACATCGCTCACCTGGGCCAAACCCTCGCGGGCCACGATGGCCTCGGCCGTCTCGCCCGTGCGGAACATGGTCTCGAACACCCGTTTGCCCGTGTTGGCATTGATCACCCCGCGGGCTACCAGATCGAGCAGGCCGGCAAAGGCAGCCGGCGTCACCGGCACCTCGGCCAGGGTCTTGCCGGTTTGGTTCATGAGCCGAAACAATTCGCCCATCACCCAGTTCGCCGTGGTTTTGACCTCTGCCATCGTCGTGGCCGCCACCTGTTCGAAGAAATCGGCTACATTCCGGTCGGCCACCAGCACCTCGGCGTCATAGCGGCTGAGGCCGTAATCCCGCTGGAAGCGGTCGCGACGGGCCAGGGGTAATTCAGGAAGGGTACGGCGCAACTCGTCAACCCAGGCCGGTTCGATCACCAGAGGTGGCAGATCGGGCTCCGGAAAATAGCGGTAATCGTGGGCCGATTCTTTGCTGCGTTGGACGTACGTGCGGCCTGCGGTCTCCAGCCAGCCCAGTGTGACCTGCTCGACCTGGCCGCCGGTGGCCAGGATGCGGCGCTGGCGCTCGATCTCGTATTCGAGGGCATTGCGCACGGCGCGAAAGCTGTTCAGATTCTTGATCTCGACCTTGGTGCCCAGGCTTTCACTCCCATGCGGGCGCAGGGAGACGTTGGCCTCCATGCGCATGTGGCCTTTTTCCAGGTCGCCGCTGTTGACGCCGATGTACATGAGCACCTGGCGCAACCGGCTCAGGTACTCGTTGACCTCCTCGACCGAACGCAGGTCGGGCTCGCTGACGATTTCGAGCAAAGGCACCCCGGCGCGATTCAGGTCCACCAGGCTGACCTGGCCGTCATGCACCAGCTTGCCGGTGTCTTCTTCGAGATGGGCGCGGGTGATACGAATCCGCCGGGGGCCGGTGGGCGTGTCGATCTCGAGCCAGCCGTTCCGACACAGGGGCAGCTCGTATTGGCTGATCTGATAACCCTTGGGCAGATCGGGATAGGTGTAGTTTTTGCGGGCGAAAACGGCCTCGGTGGCGATGGTGCAGTTGAGGGCCAGGCCGGCGCGGATGGTCTGGGCGACGGCCTCGCGATTGATGACGGGCAGGGTGCCGGGCATGGCCAGGCACACAGGACAGGTATGGCTGTTGGGCGGCGCATCCCAGGAATCGGTGCTACAGCCGCAAAACAGCTTCGACTTCGTGCGCAATTGGGCATGGACCTCCATGCCGATGACGATTTCGTACGCATCGTCGTGTCGATCGTCGGTATGGAACAACTCGGTGGCCGCCATGGCGGCGTTTTCCCTCCGCAAAGCAGGATTGAATGCGTGCAAAGTGGGAGAATGGGTAACCGGCGCAGAGCTTGCCTTTCGGTCTCCCGCAGGTTGAGCAACCCGCAGGAGGCCTGCCTCCCCGCATTGTATCACAGGGGCAGCAGCTTCTTTCCCCGCAGGGCGTGGAATGAGTCTGTCCTCAGCCATGATGGCGGAGGAACCGGGCCATGCGTTCCAGAGGGGTCTCGATTTTCTCCTCGGCTGCCGCCTGACAGCAACGCCCATGTCCGGCGCCGAAAGTCGGCAAGGAGAGCGGCTAAACCCAACGGCAACGGTCGCCATCTCCTCAAGCGGGGGTGGCCAGATCGGCCAAGCGCGCGTTGGTCAGGCGGATAAAATCTCCGGGCGCCAACGCCACCTGCACCCCGCGTTCGCCGGCGCTCATGACGATGCGTTCGTGGGCAAGCGCCCTGCGGTCGAGGTAGACCACAAAGCCTTTGTTCAGCAAGGCCAGGGCGCTGATCCCGCCTTTTTGCAAACCGGTCATCCGCTCGGCCTCGGCCTGAGGGGCCATGCGCACCTTTTTGACTCCGGCTGCCGCCGCCAGCGCCTTCAGGTCGAGTTCGCTATCGGCCGGCACCACCGCCAGGATCGGTTTACCCTGCTCGGGCAAGGTCACGAGCGTTTTGAACACCTGGCTCGCCGGCCAACCGATGGCGGCCGCCACCTCGACGGCGCCGAGAAAGCGGTCGGGGTCGTAGGTATAAACCGCATGGGCGATTTGGCGGCTCTCCAACAGCCGGATGGCCAGGGTTTTGGTCGCAACAGAAGCAGGCATACAGCACAACGGAACGGACAAGGACAACGATGGGGATTATAGAGGACGCTGCCGAATTCACCTACCCGGCAGACCCGGCCAGGACTCGCCGGTGTTCGTGGCGATACTCGATATAATAAAGCGCTTACCATTTTTGATCCGGAGTCGAAGCCAAATCCAGTATGGCCACACCCTATGCTGAATTGCGCCGACAAGTGAATTTTTTGGGCGCCTTGTTGGGCGAGACCATCCGCGAACAGGAAGGCGAGCAGCGATTTGCCCTGGTCGAAGCGGTACGCCATCTGGCCAAGGCCGGCCGCGAGGGCGACACGACCGCGCAGGAAGCCCTCCTCCAACGCATCGAGGCCTTGCCGTTGGAGGATGCGCGCGTGGTGGTCAAGGCCTTCGCCTCCTTTTTCCAACTGGTCAACCTGGCCGAAGACCAGGAGCGAGTGCGCGTGCTCCATCATCGCCTGCAGCAGGCGGCGGCCGAAGGCAAACCCATGTCGGAAACCATTGCCGATGCCGTGCGCCAATTGCACGACCAGGGGCTATCGGCGGCAGAAATGCAGGCCTTGCTCGACCGGTTGTTGGTCGTACCGGTGCTCACAGCCCATCCCACCGAAGCCAAGCGCCGTACCGTGCTGATCAAGCTGGCGCGCATCGCCGCCCAACTCCACCACTGCGAATTCCACTCGCCTACCCCCGCCGAAGAAGCCGAAGCCGAGGCCTTCATCCGCGAAGAGATTGCCTCCCTCTGGCAGACCGAGGAAACGCGTATCCGCAAACTCACCGTCATGGACGAGGTGCGGAATGGGCTTTACTACTTCGAACACACCCTCTTCGACCTGATCCCCCGACTTTATGCCGACCTGGAAGAAGCCCTGGCCCGGTACTATCCGGACGTGTCCTTTCGCATCCCCCAGTTCCTGCGCTTTGGTAGCTGGATCGGCGGGGATTGCGACGGCAATCCCTTTGTCACCCCGGCGGTGATCGAAGAAACCCTGCGCAGCCATAAGGCGCTGGTGCTGCGACTCTATCAACAGGCCATCGAACGGATGTACGGCCTGCTCAGCTCCGATGAAAGCTACGGTGTCTCACCGGAGCTGCGGGAAAGCCTGGAGGCCGATGCCGAAGTGCTGCCCGACGAAGCGGCCCATTATCGTCAGCTCTACCCGCGACAGCTCTACCGTCAGAAGATGGCGCTCGTTTACCGGAAGCTCCAGCTCACGGCCGAGGCCAATCAACAACCCTGGCGTTCTGACCCTGGGCCGCGGCGTGGCGAGTACGCCCATGAAGACGAATTCATCGCCGATCTGGTGGTCATGCAGGAGAGCCTGCGTCGGCATCGGGGGGAACGTCTGGCCACCGGTCGCCTGGGGCGATTGATCAACCAGGCGCGCATCTTTGGCTTCTATCTGGCCACCCTCGACATCCGCCAACACGCAAGGCGCCATGCCCAGGCTCTGGCCGAGCTATTCCAGCGTTACGGCATGGTTGCCGACTATTTTCGCTGCTCAGAAGCCGAGCGTCAGGCTTTGCTGACGGCCGAAATCCTCAACCCGCGCCCCCTGGTGCCGGGACGTCTCGACTTCAGCCCGACCACCAATGAAACCCTCGAGGTTTTTCGTGTCATCCGCCGCGGCCACGAGCGCATCGGCAAACGCGCCATCAAGAGTTATATCGTCAGCATGACCGCTGCGCCCAGCGACATCCTGGCCGTGTTGCTTCTGGCCAAAGAGGCCGGCGTTGCCGATGATCTGGGCATCGTGCCGCTCTTCGAGACGTTGGCCGATCTGAAAGCGGCGCCGGACATTATGACCAGCCTGTTCACCAACGCGGTCTATCGGCGCCATCTTCAGGCTTTGGACAATCAACAGCAGATCATGATCGGCTACAGCGACTCGAACAAGGACGGGGGCTATGTGGCCGCGAACTGGGCGCTCTATCGTGCCCATGAGGCCCTGACGACCGTTTGCGCCCAGCATGGTGTCGTCCTCACCCTGTTCCATGGTCGTGGCGGCACCGTCGGGCGGGGCGGTGGGCCGGCCAACCGTGCCATCCTGGCCCAGCCCCCCGGCGCCATCAACGGCCGGCTCAAGCTGACCGAACAGGGCGAGGTCGTATCAGAACGGTTTGCCAACCCTCGGGTGGCCCATCGCCATCTGGAACAGATCATCCATGCCGTTCTGCTTACCGGCGGTCGCTCGACTCCCCTCGACCGGGAGCGCGGACAACGGTGGCAGGCCATCATGACGACCCTCAGCCACCTGGCCCAACAAGCCTACCGCCATCTGGTGTACGAGACGCCGGAACTACGCCTCTATTTCCAGACTGCCACCCCCATCGCCGAAATCGGCCGTCTCAATATCGCCAGCCGGCCGGCCCGGCGACAGGCCACCGACCGCATCGAGGACTTGCGTGCCATCCCCTGGAGCTTTGCCTGGACCCAGACTCGGGTCAATCTGCCGGGCTGGTACGGGCTGGGTACGGCCCTCCAGGATTGGGCCGACAACGATGCCGAACGCTGGCAAGAACTCCAGGACATGTATCAGGGGTGGCCCTTCTTTCGCGCCATGATCGACAATGCCCAGATGGCCCTGCGCAAGGCCGATATGTCCATTGCCTCTCTTTATACCCGGTTGGCGCCGCCCGAGGTAGCCGCCGTCATCTTCCCCCGGCTGCAGGCCGAGTATGACCGGACGGTGGCAGCCGTGTTGCGTCTCACCGGACAGGCCGATCTGCTCGACAACGAACCCTGGTTGCAGCGCTCCATTCGTCTGCGTAATCCCTATGTCGATCCGCTCAACTACGCCCAGATCGCGTTGCTCCGACGCCTGCGCGCCAACGGGGAAACCGACCCCGATGAAGCCTTGCAACGCACGGTCTGGATGACCATCAACGGTATCGCCGCCGGACTGCGTAATACGGGCTGAGGCGCTTTGTCACATGCCTATGGCTTTGATGCGCGGCCAGATATGCCAGATAAAGGCGGCTATCCCGGCCACTTCGGCCAGACGGCCTCCCGTCATCACCCAGGCCGGCGCTCCCAGGGCCGGTCCCAAACCGGCCATGAGCACGCCCAGGTTGAAGCATCCGAAAGCCAGCCAGGCCGGACCTTCGCGACCACGGCGACCCCCAAAACGGGGAAAAATCCAAAAAGCCACCCCCAGGATCAGTTGCCCGGTCCAGCCCAGGACCAGGAACTCGATATGAGCGGGTAACCATCGCCACAGCAGCGGCCACCGGCCCAGGCCCTTGGCGGCCAGCAGCAATGCGCCCAGGGTGAAACCCACCAGGAGGTATACCAGGGCCATGCGCACAAACCAACAACTCAAGCGCGGCATTTCAGCGCTCCTTGACCCGAGGCCAGGTGTTGACGACAAAGCCCAATCCGGCCAGCCACTGGAGCACGGCCGCGATGACCAGCACGCCGCCCCATCCCCCGCCGTACACGGCCAGAGCCGGCTCGGCCACGGCCCGCAGCACCAACCCGGCGTTCAACAGCCCATAGACCGCCCAGCCCAGCCATTCCCTGCCCCGCGGCGCTTTGGGCGAGTACTTGGGGAACATCCAGTAGACAACGCCGAAGATGAGCTGGGCGATCCAGCCGAGCATGAGCAGATGGAAGTAGACCGGCGAGAGGACGGTGAGAAGTGGAGGTAACCGTACCCAGCCGCGCAGGGCCAATACGACCCCGGTCGATAGCCCGACCAACAAGTAGAACAACGACGTCTTGGCAAAGACACGGGTGAGTGCAGGCATAGCTGTCGTCCAACCAACCTACTTACCGGCGTTACGGACCAGCCCCATGACGACGGTGAACATCATCAGCGCGAAGAAGAACACGATGGCCAGCGCGTTGGCCAGACCGCCCCAACGTCGCCATTCCGCCATCAGGCCCAGATCGCCCGCGAGCCGCACCACCAATCCCATCTGCAACAGCACCAGAGGCAGGTAGAAAGACGACCGATAGTCGAGCCGACGGTCCAAAATGGCCGGAAAGATGAGCAACGCATGGGCAAAAATCATGCTGAAGACAAAACCCACCAGAACGGCATGCACGAAGGCATCATAATAAGGCCCGGCCGTCATCCCGCCATAGCCCAGCGCCAGCCCACCGCCCACGCCCAACCAGCCGAAACCGATCAGCAAAGCCACGGCGATGTAACGCGCCTGCCCTCCGACCGCCAGACGCTGGCGGGCAATATCGTAACGAAGTAGCCACAAGGCCAGGCCCAGCAGACCCAGGCCGAACAACCGCACCCCCGGCGCATAGGCAACCATGGCCACGCCACAACCGAGTACCAGCAAAACGACCAGGGCCAGAAAACTCCATCGTACCCCCGGCCCCGGCTGCAACAACCGGCTCAATTCGAGACGCTCACCAGCGATGGTGAGCACCAGGAAAGCCATCCACCACAGGGTCACCTCGGCCAGAGGACTGCCACCCAACCAGCGGAGATTGCCCACCAGCCATAGCACCGCCGCCAGTACCAGCACGGCGGCGTGGAGCAACGGTTGCAGGCGATAAATCCGCATCAACACCACCACCAGTCCCAGACTGCCCAGGGTGAGCAAGGCGGCGGCCGGGACGGCCTGGGGTTGGAGCATGAGGAGAAAGGCTCCAATGGCCGTGCTCAGGGGTACCAGAAAGGCCAACCACCCCCGTGGGACCAGGCTGCGCAGGGCTACAGCCCGCTCCAGACCGATCAGGGTCCCCAAAAAGCCACCGATCATGAGAGGGCCATGGGCCATAGGAAGCTGCGGACGCAGCGAGGGCCAGTTCCAACCCAGGCGTATCAGGCCGGCCCACATACCTGCCACCAGGGCCAGCAAAGCGACGAAGAGCAAAGGGATGGCAACGTTACGACGAGGCGGCGTCATGGGCGTGTCTCCGCCATGGCTCGATACGGCTAAAGCAGCAGCAACAGCATCAGCAACGGTGTGCGGGCCGCCATGCGATGGGGCACATGGGGTTGCATGTAGAGCCATGTGTGCGGTCCGGCCCGCCAGGACTCACCCCCCACGGTCAGGTCGGCCTCGCCTTGCAGGATGTGGAGAATGGCCGGCCGTGTCGCCGTGTGTTCTGAGAGTTCCTGACCGGCGGCGAAGCCGAAGAGGACGGCTTTCAGGCGTTCGTCGGCGCACAGGGTGCGACTGATGATGGTGTCGGGTGGGATGGTCCCGAGCACGGCGGTCAGATCGGCGATGTGGTGAAAGGGCATGGACATCGGCAACCTCGGTCATAAGGGATGCCTAAAAGGGTAGAGTGGATCGGCCGTTGTGGCAGTGACTTTGGTCACGTCTTCGTGGTCCTGCCATTGGCCCGATCCAATCGGGCTGCTTTGGCCGTAGACAAAACCCCGGCGAACGGAGTAGAATACGCCGCACGATAGTTCATCTCAATCAGGAGGTTCTTCTTGCTATGGATACTACAACCCGTATCACCGGCACGTTCACGGTCAAATCGGGCCTGGCCGACATGCTCAAAGGCGGCGTCATCATGGATGTGACCAACGCCGAACAGGCCCGCATCGCCGAAGAGGCGGGGGCCTGCGCCGTGATGGCGCTGGAGCGTGTGCCGGCCGATATCCGCGCCCAGGGCGGGGTAGCGCGCATGAGCGACCCCGAAAAAATCTACGAAATCATGGAAGCCGTGACCATTCCCGTCATGGCCAAAGTCCGCATCGGCCACTTCGTCGAAGCCCAAATCCTGGAGGCCATCGGTGTGGACTTCATTGACGAAAGCGAAGTCCTGACCCCGGCCGACGAGGAGCATCACATCAACAAATGGGAGTTCAAGGTGCCTTTTGTCTGCGGGTGCCGCAATCTGGGTGAGGCTTTGCGCCGCATTAGCGAGGGCGCGGCCATGATCCGCACCAAAGGCGAGGCCGGCACGGGCGATGTGGTCGAGGCCGTGCGCCACGCGCGGGCGGTGCTGGGCGAAATCCGCCGCCTGAAGACCATGGCGCCGGAGGAGATGTTCGCCTATGCCAAGGAGATCGCCGCGCCTTACGAGCTGGTCAAACTGACGGCGGAACTGGGCCGGCTGCCGGTTGTCAATTTCGCCGCCGGCGGCATTGCCACGCCGGCCGACGCCGCGCTGATGATGCAATTGGGCATGGACGGCGTGTTCGTCGGTTCGGGCATTTTCAAGAGCGGCAACCCGGCCCGTCGTGCGGCCGCCATCGTCAAGGCCGTCACCCATTATCGCGATCCGCACATCCTGGCCGAAGTCAGCCGCAATCTGGGCGAGCCGATGGTAGGCCGTACCGTAGCCACCATGCCCGAAGGCGAACGCATTGCCGGTCGGGGCTGGTAAACCCCTGCGCGCGGAGGCATCGGCTATGAAGATCGGCGTGTTGGCCCTTCAGGGCGATTTTCGCGAACACATCTCCAAGCTCCGTCGGCTCGGCATCGAGACCGCCGAGGTGCGTCTGCCCGACGACCTGACCGGGCTTGACGGTCTTATCCTTCCCGGCGGCGAATCCACCACCATGGGCAAACTGGCCGAGGCCTTCGGCCTGATCGAACCGCTGCGGGCGTTTCGCCGGGAGCATCCGGTCTGGGGCACCTGCGCCGGGATGATCCTCCTGGCCGATCGGGTTCTCCATCAGAAACAGGGGGGTCAGCCCATCATCGGCGGTCTCGATATCGTCGTCGACCGGAACTTCTTCGGCCGCCAGGTGGACAGCTTTGAGATCGACCTGCCGGTGCCGGCGCTGGCCGCCCTGGCGAGTCCCGGCGATCCGGAAGGGAGCTTCCATGCCGTTTTCATCCGGGCCCCGGCCGTGGTTGCCGTCGGGCCTGAGGTGGATGTGCTGGCCACCTTGCCCGACGGTACCATCGTGGCCGTGCGCCGGGGCCATCTTCTTGCCACGGCTTTCCACCCCGAGCTAGGCGATGACCTGCGCTTCCATCGCTACTTCGTCGCCATGGTGGCCGGCGCTGCCCTGGGCGGCGCCGACCGGGTGACGACGGCCGCCGGGGGCAACGGTCAGCGGCTGAGCGTTCCGGCCTGAGGGCACGGGCGAGGTTGCCGTCATGGTCATGAGCTCGATGGCCCCGGCTTCCCTGCCCTTTGTGACCGCAGACCTGCCGGGTACCGGCGGTACGATCAAGGCAGAGCCGGACCATTTCGTCGTGGAAGAGGTGCCGCTTTATCCGCCGGCAGGGCACGGCGAGCACCTCTTTGTCGCGTTGACCCGTTCCGGCCGCACCACACGCGAAGTGGTGGCGGAATTGGCTGCCTATCTGCAGGTGCGGCCGGACGATATCGGCTATGCCGGTCTCAAGGACCGCCAGGCCCGCGTGACCCAGGTCTTCTCGTTGCCGCGCGTCCGCATGGAGCAAATCGAAGCGGCTGCCCGCGCGCTCGCTCTCGAACTCCACTGGGCCACGCCCCATCCCACCAAGTTGCGGCCCGGCCATTTGCTGGGCAATCGCTTCACCATCACCGTAATGGCGCCGGAAGCACCGGAGCGGGCGGCACCCATTCTGGAGGCCCTGCAGCAACGGGGCCTGCCCAACTTTTTCGGTGCGCAACGCTTCGGCCGCGACGGCGATAACGCCGAACGGGGTTTGGCCATCCTCACCGGTCGTTGCCGGGCGCCGGGCGAAAAATGGCTGACCCGATTGTTCATCTCGGCCTATCAGGCGCAGCTTTTCAACGCGTATCTGACCCTGCGCCTGCAACGCGGGCTTTTCGACCGGCTTCTGCCCGGGGATCTGGCCAAAAAGACCGACACCGGCGGCATGTTCATCGTCGCCGATGCCGAGGCCGAGCAACCCCGCTTTGCCCGGGGTGAGATCACCTTCACCGGACCCATTTTCGGTTATGATATGTGGGCACCCACCGAGGCTGCCGCTGCCCTTGAAGCCGAAATCCTCGCCACCACCCCGGTCCGCTCTGCAGATTGGCGCCGCTGGCGGGCGGCGGGCAATCGTCGTCCCGGCAGGCTCTTCCTGCGGCCTGTCGAGCTCACCTGCCATCCCGACCGTTTTATCCTGCGCTTTTTCTTACCCAAAGGCGCTTACGCCACCGTGCTCCTGCGCGAAGTCCTTAAGGTCGAGCCGGGCACCCTCGATGAAGAGTCGGAAGCATGACCTTTTCGCTTATCCCCCTGTTTCCCTTGCCCATGGTCCTCTTTCCCGGCCAGGTGCGCCGGTTGCGCATCTTCGAACCGCGCTACCGCGCCCTGTTGCAGGACTGTCTGACGTATCAGATGCCCTTTGGCCTGGTCCTGGCCCGGCCTGCCCACCCCGATGGTGAGGAAGCCCTTCCCTACGAGATCGGCACCACGGCTTATATCACCGATGTCGAACGCCTGCAAGACGGCACCTTCGGCATTAACATCCAGGGTGGCGAACGGTTTCGGATCACCGACTTCAAGTACGACAAACCGTATCTCCAGGGCATTGTGGAACCGATGCCGATGGTAGACACCGACGATGAGCGGATCCGCCCCCTCCATCAGCAGTTGAGCGAGCTACTGCCCACCTATCTCGAAGCCCTGACTCAGGCATCGGGTTTCCGCTATCAGGTGCATACCCTCCCGGAGGAGCCCGAGCATTTGGGGTACCTCACCGCTATCGTCCTGCAGACCAACAACGAGACCAAACAGGACCTCCTGAGCATCCGACGGCTTCCGCGTTTCCTGGCCCAGAACATCCGTCTTCTCCGGAACGAATTGGACCTGATGGAATGGATCATCCGTACCATCGAGCAGACCAATGCCACAGGCTTCGGCACCGGTGGATGGATGAACCCGAACTGAGTTGCCGATAGCCGTGTGGATAGCCGTGGCTTTGCTCGATACCCATCGGCGTCATCATTATCGCGTGCTCGCCCTCAGCGATCAGGTCGAACCGCGCATCTACGGACCGAATTTGCGCCATATTGCTCCTAATGTTGATTTTATTATCAGTTGTGGGGATTTGCCTTATTATTATCTCGAATATATCGTTTCTATCCTTGACCGGCCTTTGTTGTACGTACACGGCAATCACGATCGGCCGGAAGAGCGCAGCGGTGGGGTCATTGTTGCCGAACCGCCGGGCGGGATCAACCTGCACCGTCGGGTGCATCGGCACGAAGGCTTGCTGATCGCCGGCCTGGAAGGCTCCCATCGCTACAACCGCAACCCGCATTACCAATACACCCAGCGCGAGATGTGGCTTCTGGTGCTCGGTTTGGTCCCCCTGTTGCTGCGCAACCGTCTGCTTTACGGCCGCGGCCTGGATATCCTGGTGACCCATGCGCCGCCTTTCGGCATTCATGACGGCGCCGATATCCCTCACATCGGCTTTCGCGCTTTTCATTTCCTCCTGCGCCACTTTCCGCCCCGCTATCTCCTCCACGGCCATCAACACGTCTACACCCGGACCGAAACCACGCGCACCCGCCTGGGCCTGACCGAAATCATCAACGTGTATCCCTTTCGGGTGCTCGATCTCGACTTTGCGCCGCCTGTCAGCCCTTCCTGACCCGTCATCTTGGCGTAGGGGAAGCGTAGAGCAGGCGTCGAGCATATCTGCTGCGTCTCTGGTATCTTGAAGGTCAAGAGATGGTAATCTCTTCTTCTCCTCCTTTTGATAGAGCGCTCACGGTAGGGCAGCCGTGAGCGCTCGCGCGTCAGGGGACGGAAGTAAGGCCGGGAGGAATGAAGCCAGGCTACGGGCATCGGCGGAGAATCCGGGCGAGAGCGGGTGCCGGCGCCGAGCGCAAAAGGGGTAGGGGTAACGACCTCCCCATGTCATTGCGAAGCGGCCTGAGCCGCCGAAGGAATCCCCAAGTCGCAAGCTGGAGATGGCTTCGCTCTGCTCGCCATGACACAAAGGGGGCGGATTTTATCCTCGCTTTCGGCGATGGCAGGTCGTTACGATAGGGGACATTGAACCAGGCTTTGGGCCAAGCATAGCCAATTGCCGGCGCATCCGGGTTGTTGCCGCAGGCAAGGGCTGTTACAATCCCGCCTGTCGGAACTTGCGGATGACCGCGTTCTCTTGCGGTCTCCCCTTATGTGCCCGTTCGTTCGCTTCCTCGGCATCCTTTGGTCTCGACTCCGACCCCTGAACCAACGCCACCCTCGTCGCGACGACGCGTTTCGCGGCGCCTCGTGCTGTTCGGCGCCGGACTGGCGCTGCTGTTCATCGCAGCCGGCATCACCGTAGCTGCGGTCGTTCAGGTGCTGCGCCATCGTGACGATGTCGGCGCCTTGGCTTTTGCCCCGGCCCAGGCTGACGAATTCCTTGTGGTCGTGGCGCCTTTTCGGCGATTAGGGGGCGAGCCGACATCCGTCGGTACCGCCCTGGCCGAGGCTTTGCGCCGGGCTGCCACCGAACCGGCCTCCTATCGGGTCGAAACCCTGGAACGAGCACCGGATGCGGCCCTTATCCCCCATCTCCTCGACAATTACAAGCCGGCCATCCTCGTCACCGGCACCTATGACGGCACCGATATCCTGGCCACCGTCCATCTGCGCCCGCCCGGCTGGCCGCCCCTGCCCGACGGCAGCGAAGGCGCACCGGTGGGTATGGCCGCGCTCTATCCGGAGCCTGAACCGGATAGCTTTCGTCTCTACGCGCCCCAGGCCCTGCCCCAACCGCTGGCTTACCTCCAGCTCTGGATTGACGGCCAGAGCCGTTTCTGGCGTGGGGATTATGCCGCTGCCCTGCCCCGGCTGCAAGAAAGCCTGCGCCGACTGCCCCGCCAGGCCCCACCGGCCTATCGCGAGGCCATGGACCGTTTTGCCGCCCTGACCAACCGCCAACTGGGCTTCATCGTCGGTCCCATCCAGGGCAACTGGCAGGCCGCTCGTGACTATTACGAACGCGCCTGGCGTCAAAACCCTCGCGACGGCAACGCCGCGCTCGGGCTGGCCGCCGCCCACGCCCGGCTGAGTCAGCCGGACGCGGCCGAAGCCATTATCCTGCGCCTGCTGCGCTCGGAGCCGACGTCCTGGCAGCCTTATCTGGCTTTCGGTCAAATCAGCCTGCAACGGGGCGATGTGGCCGCCGGTCTGGCCGCGTATGACCAGGCCATTGCCCTGCTGGGTTCTCCCGACAACCCCGGCCGTCGCCTGGCCCTGGCCGATATCTACCTGGATCGCGGCTACTACCGTCTCCTTCACGACGACCCCAAAGGCGCCCAGGCCGATCTGCAACAGGCCATTGCCCTGGGGCGTACCGATGTCTTCGCCCAAAGCAACCTGGCCTGGGCAGCCTATCGCAACGGCGATTATGAGCAAGCCGTGCAGGCCGGCGCCGTCGCTGCCCAGATCGCACCCCAACGACCCGATCTGGCCTTCAACAAAGCCCTCTATCTGCTGGCCAGCGGCCGGGGGACCGAAGCCGAGACGGCGTATGCCGAAGCCATGGCCCTGGCTCAGGCCGTTCCCGAACCCGAAAAACGCCGAACCTACTTCGATAGCGCCTATCAGGATCTGGAGGAATTGCTCGCCAACCAGCCGGACAAGGAGACCCTCATCCGTGCTCTGCAAGAACGCATCCAAAACGCCAGGGAATAATGTTCGGATAAAAGATGTAAAATTTGGTAGATTTCTTCTTAAGCAAATCCTTGGGAGTTATCTTATGACTGCGCGTTTGTTTCGTTTCTTCGCTCTTGTGCTTTTGAGCGTGGGAATGGTCGCCTGTACGGCGCAGCCGTTCCTGACCCCTGTCCCTACCTTCGGCCTGCCGTCGCCCACGGCCGTCGATGAGGGGACGCCGGCCCCGACGAAGACACCGGCGTCAGCGCTTCCGACGACGCTACGCGTGGTGGGAGACGTGGAACCGGTTCTACCGGACCGATGTCGGCCGAACGGGGCCGCCTTCGACCTCATCGGGGTGGATCTGCCCCTGACCGGCCTGCAGCCCGGCCATGACTATCGTTTCTGCGCCCGCCATGTGCCGGCCGAGACGCCGGTCCGCTTTGTGTTACGCGACCCGCAGGGGAACGAACAGGCCTTCACGGTAACGGCGGTGGCGACGGAACAGGGGGGCGTGGCCGTCCTGGTCTGGCGGCCGGGTCCCGATGACCGGCCCGGCCGCTGGCGCTTGCGGGCCGAGGTGGGGGATAGCAGCCAGGAGTTGGACTTCCGGTTGCGGGAGGCAGGAGCGCCCTTCCTGGCCTGGCGCGAAGTTCCTCCGGCCGATCCCGATATGCTCCGGGCGGCCGTAGGTGGGTTGCCGCCGCGCCAACCAGCCCGTTTTGCTTTCTATCGGTTGGGCGAAGACGGCCTGGCCGAGATGCTCATCTCCATCGGTCTGATGGCCGATGAGCAGGGCCGTGCCGATCTGGAATTGGATGTGGCCGATCTGGCGCCGGGTCGGTATCTGCTGCTGCTGGTACCGGCCGATATGAAGCTGGGCGAACCGGCTACCCTTGACCTGACCGCGCAGGGGCGCCTGGCCGTGGTGACCACCATTACGCGGGCGGCGGTGGCGGCCGGGCCGGTGCTGACGATAGAACCGGCCGCCGGCGGCGGCGAGTTGCCGGAACGTCTCCGCTTTGACCTGCCTGCCGTCGAGCTACCCGCCTGCGAGCCGGCCCCAGAACCTACCCTGCGTCTGTGGCCGACGGACGGCACCCTGGGCACCTGGTGGCTGGGTTGTGCCGCCGGTTTTGCCGCCAACGAGGCCATCGAGCTTGTCATTGCCGATGAAAACGACGCGCAAACGGTCCTTTCCTTGACCGCCGGTCCTGAGGGCACGGCCACCTTCCGCTGGTATAGCCTGCCCGGTGAAGCCACAGGCGCCTATCGTGTCGTTGCCAACACAAGCGCCGGCCTGCAGTCGGCGGTGCGCTGGCAGATCGCCGAGCCTACGCAGCCGCGCGTCCTTGTCTTTCCCCATGCCTACCGCAGCCAGGTGGGCGGCGAACTGGCCCTGGCCGGGTTCCCGCCGGCGACAACGGTCACGCTGGGTCTGTATCGGTTGGATGCCCGGGGCGAGGGCAGTCTGATCCGGAGCTGGCAATGGCGCACCGATCGCCAGGGCATGGTCAAAAAGCCCTTCGAGGAGGCTTTTGGCCTGGAACCCGGTCAGTACGCCGTGGTGGCCCAGGGCGGACCGGCTTTTACCTACCCCGGCATCCCTGTGGCCATCAGCGCCGTGGACTTTTTCGGTTATGACGAGCCCCCGGCGCCGATCTTCGATGCCTATAGCCTGTTCGTCGGACGCACACCGGGCATGTTGACGCCGCCGACCCTGGCGGGTTTGGAGGAACCCCCTGCCCCCACCGCGACGCCGTCACCGACCCCACCGGCGACGCCGACCGGGATGGCCGCCACACCGACGCCGGAACCCACCATCGTGTCCACTCCGGAACCCACGGCTACGCCCACACCCGCTCCCCCGCAACCGCCGGCGGTCGTGACACTGCCGGCCGCTCCCGAGGGGCTTCCCACCTGTCCCGGCGCTGCTTCCGGCCCTACCTTCTGTCTGTTGCCCGCGACCCTGGAGCAGGGCAGTTTTGCCTATATGATGGCCCACGGCTTCCCGGCCCGTATCCCCATCCAGGTAACCGTGCGCATGCCCAACGGCCAGGTGGTGCGCATCGCCGAGCGTACGGATGGCAACGGTTTTGCCGATTTTCACTGGTATGCCCTGCCCGGCGAGCCGTTGGGCGATTATCAGGTGACGGCGCGTGGCGGCAATCAAAGTTTTACGGCCACGTTCACGGTGGTCGCGGCCCGCGGACCACGCCTGGTCGTGCAGCCGCGGCAGACCACGGCCAATGCCGGGGTGATCGTGGGTCTGACCGGCTTTGCCGCCAACGAAAAACTGGTCCTGGTCCGGTATGCCGGCGCCGACGCCACATCGGGCACGATCGAACTTCGGCAACTGGATCGGACTCCGGTGACCACGGATGCCGCCGGCAACGCCATCCAGGTCCTGAGCACTCGCGGGGCTCGCGCCGGTCAACTCTATCTGGTGGCGGTGTTCCGGGCCGAGGGCGAGGAAGTCCTGGCCCAGGCCGTCTACACCCTTGGTCAGCCTCTCTACCTGCGCTATCCCTTCGGTTGGGGGCAGAATCTCCAGGAAGGTCAGTAGGTGCCGCGTAGCCGATGGCGTTTTCTCGAGGTGAGACCGACGTGTTGCCTCTGGCCAGCGGCCGTGCACCCGGCAAAATCATCCTGTGTGGTGAGCATGCCGTGGTGTACGGCCGACCGGCCATTGCCGTCCCGGTGTTTCAGCTTCAGGCCGAGGCGATGGTCTATCCCGACCCCGAGGGGGTATGTCGGGTGGAGGCTCCGGACATCGGCCGTGGCGTTGTCGTGGCCACGGCTGCGGACGACGATCCCCTGGCCTGCCCGGTGCGCCTGGTCTGCACGGCGTTAGGCCGACCGTTGCCCCCCTGGCGGGTGCTTGTGCGTTCGGCGATCCCCGTTGCCTCTGGATTGGGCAGCGGTGCCGCCGTAGCCACGGCTATGGCGCGGGCTTTGCTGGCCGCCTTCGGTGTGTCGTGGTCGGCGGCGGAGCTTGCGGCGCTGGTGTACGAGGTCGAAAAACTCCATCACGGTACCCCTAGCGGCATTGACAACACGGTTATCGCCTACGGTCAACCGGTTTGGTTTGTGCGCGGCGCGGCGCCCGAACCTTTTACCGTGGGGACGACTTTCGATTTGCTCATCGGCGATACAGGGATAGCCAGCCCGACCCGGTTGACCGTCGCCGATGTGCGCCGTGGCCGCGAGGCGGATCCGGCACGTTTCGAGGCCCTGTTTGACCGCATCGCTGCCATCGTCCACGAGGCCCGTCAGGCCCTGGCCGCGGGCGATCGCCCGCGGCTGGGTGCGCTGATGAATGCCAATCACGAGGTCCTGCTCGCCCTGGGCGTCTCGTCGCCCGAACTCGAGCGTCTGTGCGCGGCGGCGCGAGCGGCCGGCGCCTGGGGCGCCAAGCTCAGCGGTGGGGGCCGCGGGGGCAACATGATCGCTCTGGTGGATGACCAACATCGTCTTCAGGTGACCGAGGCGCTGTTGGCCGCAGGCGCCCGCCGGGTTATGGCTACAACCCTTGCCTGAAGCCGGTTTGTTCGGCCAACCCTTTGCCCTTCGCCTCATTTGACAGCAAGAGCCCTCAGGCGCGAAGATGGGCTTGATCAACCTGGCCGCCGCCTCTCTTCGTCGTCCAATTCGCAGACCGACGATGCGTTTGGGTCATGTGCGGTTCGTTTCATCGGTTGAACAGAGGGATTTATGACGATCGTAACGTATGCAACCATTACCTGCCCGAACTGTGCGACGCCCACTCAGGCCGACATGCCCGTCGATGCATGCGTGTTTTTTTGGGAATGCCCCTCATGCCATAGCTTGCTGCGGCCGAAGCCGGGGGATTGCTGCGTCTTTTGCTCGTATGGCACTGTGAAGTGTCCGCCCATGCAGCTTCAACAAAACGGCTAAGGCGGCCGGCAGACCGGATGACATGGCCCTCGCCCGGCTTGGGATTGGGGGCATGGCCGTTGCCAAAAGGAGCGGTGAGCCACGGATGTCGAGGGAGTTGCTTTCGCGCCGCGGGCCGTTCGAGAGAGGGACGGAGCGATGCCTGTTCTCTACCCACTCAGCGAAAGGCCGGCATATCCCCCAGTAGGGCCTGGAGCTCGGCCAACTGCCCGGCGCGGGCCGGTTCCAGCAGCGGCGGGCATTCGGTGGGCTTCTGCTGGCCGGTGATCAGCTTGAGGGCAAAGGTGAAGCAGGTCGGCTGACCGCAAGCGCGACAATTGGTGCCGGGCAGGAGTTTGAAAACGGTCATGGGTGTGGGGCGCTGGCGCGTCTCGAAGTCGGGTTCGATCGTATGGCGTCGTTCCCAGGTCTGATTGACCAGGTTGACCAGACCTTCGACCTCCTTGATGGCTCCTTCGCGATCCGCCACGTTGCTGACGGCGATGCGATCGGGGTGGAAAACGACGTAGTGTCCGGCCTTTTTCCAGCTCAGGGATGGCACCGTCGGGTTGTAGATGGCCCCGCGCAGCGTGGCGTTGAGATAGGGCAATACCTCGCGGATATCGGCCGCTAAGAAGGCCACGGCGCTAAAGCGTTCGGCGCCCGGCTCACAAGGCGGCGTGAAGACATCCAACTCATAACGGTTGATCAGCATAGGTCCTCCATGGTCAAATGGCAATGGCCTCGCAACCCGGTGTTGGGGCCGGTCTTGCCCGGTGGGCGGAACGTCCATCAGGTCTTGTCCGGATGCGCTTGTCCCCAATGCGCCGGCGCATGACAGAGGCGTTCTTCCTCAGGTGACCGATAGGGTCGCCGTGGCGGAGGTTGTTTCCGCCCGTTTGACGGCAAAACGGTCGAAGTCGTTGGCCACGACCGTGTTGGGGAAAATGGCCCGGGCTTCCTCCAGCACGCGATGGGTGGGATAACGTCGTGAGAGATGGGTGAGGATAAGCAAGCCCACGCCGGCGCGTTGGGCCAGACGCGCGGCCTCGGCCGCCGTGAGATGACCGAAACGCTGGGCGAATTCGCGGTCTTCTTCCAGATACGTGGCCTCGACGACCAGGGCATCAACCCCGCGCACGACGTCGGTCAGGGAGCGGGTACGGCCCAAGTCGCCGATAAAGGCCAGTTGCGCCCCCGGAAGCGGCGGACCGAGGACATCATCGGGATGGATCACACGGCCGTCGGCCAGGGTCACGCTCTCACCGTTCACCAACCGCCGTCGTTCCGGCCCGAAAGGCACGCCCAAAGCCTCGGCAGCTTCGACCAGGAACGGCCGTCGCGAGCGTTCCCGGAAGAGGAAGCCGTAACAATCGGGGCCGCGGTGCTCTACCGGAAAGGCTTCGACCTCCAGATACTCATCGGCAAAGAAGACGCCGGGTTTCAGGCGATGCCACTCGATCTGGATGGGCAGTTCGCCGGGACCGAAAACCACGTTGAAGAGGCGCCGGATGCGGTCGAGGGCAAAACCGCCGGCGTAGATGGCGATGTGCTCCATAAGCTCCCAGCGGGCCATGGTGGAGATCAAGCCGCCCAGCCCCAGGATGTGGTCGAGATGACCGTGGGTGATCAGGATTTTATCCAGACGCTTGAAACCCAGGCCGGCGATGAGGAGCTGCCGTTGGGTACCCTCGCCGCAATCGATCAAAAAGCGATGGTTGCGAAAGCTGACGATGGCACTGGAAAGACCACGCTCGACGGTGGGCGCCGAAGCGGAAGTGCCCAAAAAGATGAGTTCGAACATAGAACCGGCCGTACACGGAGATGAAACAAAAGCCAATACTACAGGCAGAAGCCATAAAATGCCAACCTTCGTTAACGGTTTCCCTTGCCTGCGCCGGGACGGTGCCTCGTTTGGCGGGCGCCCTCGGGCCCCGGTTTGACAAAGGAACCCACGGCATTTAGCATAGGGTCACCTTTTTCTCGGCAGGCGTGTTTTGTCTATGGCATTCCCACCCTGGTGGAAGGGTTCGCGCGGCGAGTGGTACGTCATCGCCCAATTCGGTCTGTTTTTGCTCATCGGCCTGGGCCCGTCCACCTGGCCCGGATTGCCGGACTGGCCGACCTGGCTGGGCCGCGTCGGGTCGCCGTTGGGTGGTGTGTTGATGGGGTTGGGCGCTCTCCTGGCTCTGGCCGGCCTTGTGTATCTGGGCGCCAATCTCACACCGTTGCCCTATCCGAAAGACGATATCCGTCTGGTCGAACGCGGGGCCTATCGCCTCGTGCGCCATCCCATTTACGGCGGTCTCATCCTCGCCGCTTGCGGATGGGCTTTGTGGCGACAGGGCTGGCTGACCCTCGGCTATGCCGCCTTGCTTTTCTTGCTCTTCGACCGCAAAGCCTCGCGCGAAGAGGCATGGCTTCGGAGCCGTTTTCCCCAGTACGAGGCCTATCGCCGTCGGGTACGTAAATTCATCCCCTTTCTTTACTAGTCGGTTCACGGTCCGGCTGCAGCCCCAGGAGGCGCCATGTCCGCCGTTCCCGAACCCCAGTCGTATGAAGAAGCCCTGACCCGTATGCTGGTCATCGCCCAGGCGCAATGGGGGCCCTGGATCCGGTCCTATTGGTTCTACAAGGAGGACCATTGCCCCGGCTGCGAGGGGCCTCTCGATACCATGCGCATCCGGGGCCAGGAGGCTCTTTCGCTCAACGTCTTCATCTACCGGCAGCGCGGGGTTCTCATCGGCTATTTCCTGTGCCGCCGCTGCGCCGGTGCCATCTTTATGGCCGCGCCCAAACGACCGGGGACGCAAACCGGTCTCCATGTTCGCATCGAGGAGCGGCTTATCCAGGCCTACGAACGCCACATCGCTGCCGCGACCGACGCCTGATCGGCTTCAGCGCCGTCGCGCTTCGCGCGGGGTGGCCCATGCGATCACGGCGCTGCCCACGAGTACCAGGATGCCCAGGGCCAGTAGCTTGATAAGGGTGCTGCCCGTCAGGCTGAGCAAACCGAACACGGCGCAGAACAGGCCGTATCCTACGACGATCTGGCGGGGGCGGAAGCCCTTATCGAGCAAACGAAAGTGGAGATGGTTGCGGTCGCCCTGGCCCACAGGCCGCCCATGGCGCCAGCGCCAGAGAATGAGCCAGGCCACATCCAGGGCCGGCAAGCCGATGACCAGGAGGACCGTGGCCACCCTGGCCCCGGCGATCAGCCCAAGAGCGGCCAAGGTATAGCCCAGAAAATAGGCGCCGACCGAGCCCATGAACACCCGCGCCGGGGGCCAGTTGAAGCGCAAAAAAGCCGCGGTGCATCCTAAGAGAGCCAGCGCCTGTGGGGCCACACTGTACTGCCCCGTCCGCAGCATGTGCACGGCCAACACGACGGCCACAATGCCCGCCACCGTCGTCGCCAGCCCATCCACGCCGTCCAGCCAGTTGACCGTGTTGATGGTGCCCATAAACCACAGGAGGGTGAGCACCCACACCACCGGCGTGGGAAAGACGATCTGACCGGGGCCAAAAGGATGATTGACCCGCTCGATGAAAATGATGAAGGCAATGGCGATGGCGCCGGCAACGGCCTGGGCCAGGTACTGAGGGCGGCTGCCGAACTCGAAGCGATCGTCGAGCAGGCCGAACGCCGCCACAAAGGTGGCGCCGAGGACCAGCCCCCACCAACGCCGCATCTCGTTCGGGTCGGAGCTCGGTGGTACCCATGAGGGCGGCAATACCTGGACCAACAATAGGGTACCGATAAAACCACCGTAAAGGGCCAGACCACCGATGCGTGGGATGACCCCGACATGTTGCCGACGCCCACCCGGGCGATCGACAAGGCCCCAACGCCGGCCCAGGGCCATGCTAAGGGGGGTAAGGGCCAGCGTCAGGAGAAAAGCGAGCAGAGGGACCAGGAGCAGGCTCATGGCCTGAGCGCCGTCAGCGCTCTCTACGACCGGCTTACGGCCACAGGCGCCCCAACACGCGCGGATAGGCGATGGCCTCGCGCAGGTGGTTGATGCCGGTGATCCAGGCCACGGTGCGTTCGATGCCCAGCCCAAAACCGCTGTGGGGGACCGAGCCATAACGGCGCAGGTCAATGTACCACTCATACACGGCTTCGGGCAGGTTGTGGCGGCGAATCGCCTCGCGCAGCTTAGCGGGGTCGCTGATGCGTTCGCTGCCGCCGATGATCTCGCCGTAGCCTTCAGGCGCCAGCAGGTCGGCGCTGCGACAGACCTCCGGTCGTCCCGGTTCCGGCTCCATGTAGAAGGCCTTGGCCGCGGTCGGATAGTGGGTCACGAAGACGGGGCGATCGAAACGGCTGGCCAGAAACGTTTCGTGGGGCGCGCCGAAATCGTCGCCCCAACTGAGAGGCGGCACCGGCTCGTCATGGGGGGGCACGGTCACGCCCTGGGCCGCGGCCGCGTTGATCATGGCCACCGCTTCATCGTAGGTGAGGCGCGGGAAGGGCGGCACCACCTGCTGCAACAGGGTGGTATCGCGTTCCAGCAGGGCCAGCTCGTGCCGGCACCGCTCGAGTACGGTCTGGACGATGGCGGAGACGAACTGCTCTTCGATTGCGAGCAGTTCCTCCAGGGTGCAGAAGGCGATCTCCGGTTCGACCATCCAGAACTCTTGCAAATGCCGGCGGGTTTTCGACTTTTCGGCGCGAAACGTCGGACCGAAGCAATAGACCTTGCCGAAGGCGAAGATGTTGGCTTCGTTATAGAGCTGGCCGGTCTGGGCCAGATAGGCCGGGATGCCGTGATAATCGACCTTGAAAAGGGTGGTCGTGCCTTCGCCGGCCGCGGGGGTGAGAATGGGCGTATCCACAAGCAGAAAGCCGTGGTCATCCAGCCAATCGCGAATGGCGCGGATAACGGCCGCCCGCACGCGCATGATGGCCCACTGGTGGTTCGATCGCAACCACAGGTGCCGCCGATCGAGGAGGAACTCGATGCCGTGCTCTTTGGGCGTGATGGGATAGTCCTCGGCAAGCTGCACGACCTCGATATCCTGGAGGTCCATTTCATAACCGCCCGGCACCCCTGGCGCCCGCGGGTCGGCGCGGATGGTTCCGGTCAGAATGAGGGACGACTCGGTGGTCAGGCTATCGACGAGGGCGAATTTCGCCTCCCCCAGGGTGGGACGAAAGGCCACGGCCTGGAACATGCCGCTGCCATCACGCACCCGGAGGAAGGCCAGCTTGCCTTTTCCGGTCAACCGTTGCAGCCAGCCGCGTACGGTGACGACCTGGCCAACATAGTCCTTAGCATCGCAAATACGAATGATGGGTATCACAGCCATGGTCCTTGCGTGAGATAAAGGATAAGCAAAGTCTAAGTATACCGCCGTCGGCCGTCGCTCGTAGAATCCGCGGCTTCGGGATCCCAACCCGGCTCTGCCCTCGGTTAGACGCATCGGCAGACCCTTCGCTATAATGAAAATGCATTTCCGGCCCTTTTCCACAGTTTCGAGCTTTCTTTCGTCATGCCTGCGAAAATCATCTTCAACCCTTATTCCAATCGCTGGGGCGCCCGTCGTCAGGAGCCGGTGGTGCGTCGTCTTCTGACCGAACTGGGCTATGCATTTGAGATGAGCGTCACCGAAGGGCCGGGGCACGCCATCCAACTGGCAGCCGAAGCCGTGGCCCAGGGCTTTGATCCCATCGTCGCGGCCGGCGGCGACGGCACCATCGGCGAAGTGGTCAACGGTTTGCTGGGCTCAGGTCAGCGTGCCCCGGTGCGCCTGGGCGTTATCCCCCTGGGTTCGGCCAACGATTACGCCGTGCAACTGGGCATTCCCACCGATCTGGCGGCTGCCTGCCGCACCCTGATCGCGGCCGCCCATGTGTATACCCTCGATGCCGGTCGCGTCAACGAACGGGCCTTCATGAACGATGTCACCCTCGGCTTCGGCGCTCGCGTCAACATCGAGGCCGCCACGATCAAACGGCTGCGGGGGTCGCTGATCTACCTGGGCGGCGTCTTCAAGGCCCTGGCCCGTTACCCGCTGCCGACGGTCAGCTATGCCTGGGATGATGGCAGGCTGGAGGATCATCCCACGCTGATGGCCTATATCGGTATCGGCTGGCGCACCGGCGGCGTCTTCCACCTCACGCCCGATGCCGTTCAAGACGACGGCTTGCTCGATTTCTTCGTCGGGGATGCCATGGGGCGTCTTTCCATCCTGCGTCTGCTGCCCAAAACCTTCGACGGCAGCCACATTCACGACCCGCGTGTCCACTTTGCCCGCTGTACGTGGGTGCGCATCAGCAGCGACGACCCGCTCCCGGTCCTGGCCGATGGCGAGATCATCTATCGCGATGCCCACAGGCTGGATGTGCGCGTCCTGCCCGCGGCCCTGCAGGTTATCGGCGGCCCCGAACCGGGACAACGCCCCGGTGGCCGTGGCCAAAAGCCCCTTACTCGCGTGCAGGTCGGGTAACTACCTACATCGTCAAACGTGAGGATAAAACTCTCCCCCAATGGTGTCATTGCGAGCGCAGCGAAGCCATCTCCCGACTTGCGAGCGAGGAGATTGCTTCGGCGGCTCAAGCCGCCTCGCAATGACATGGGGAGGTTGTTACCAGGTCGGTT
>Ga0197142_1000569_pt1 | contig 34204 bp, 36 predicted proteins | sample GBS60_MetaG_FD_148614 | JGI IMG/M metagenome (GOLD analysis project Ga0197142, IMG submission 148614) | Sediment microbial communities from Great Boiling Springs, Gerlach, Nevada, United States - GBS 60_MetaG | ecosystem: Environmental > Aquatic > Thermal springs > Hot (42-90C) > Sediment...
TGCTGACTGAGCTGGCCCTCTGGCTAGGCGTCAACGAAGACTTCATAGACCTCGTCGAGGTGGGGCCGGAGACGCCCTGCCCCCTGGTCCTTGATGCCCTTCGGGGACTCCCCCTGCACGTGGAGGACTGGGACCTCGTCTTCCGACTCTTCAACATATGTCAAGACTGGGAGATAGACGCCAGAAAACTCCAGCTCCACGAGATCCTCGTGGCGCGATGGCGCGCATAAAGGCGCCGGCCGAGCACGTGCTCAAGCTCGCCGAGTTTCTAGACCAGGAGGTGTCAAAAGACTTTTAGCACTTAGGTCTGCCGCGGCGGCCGTGGACGCAACTGCGCGGATTAGGCGGAGGCTACAGCTGTGGCGGCCGTAGTTCGTAGTTAACCACTACATGAATCTTGGCTTTGTGGTCCTTAGTCTTTAGTCTCTTTACGAATTCTGTGGCTGTGCCTAAGTCTGGGAAGGCTACTGCGTAGAAGCCTATAGCGTATGCAAAACATTTGAAAAGTTTATGCGTGGCGTACACGCCTGGAGGAGCATCTGTCTTTACAGCCAAAACCACAATACCAGCATTTCTCAAATTAACCCAGTAGGTGAAGTTCACATTTCTCCGGGCCCAAGACACGAGTCTACGCGCCTTGGTGCGGGGGAGGTCCAGCTCCTTAGCCAGCTCGGCCGAGGATATCAAAGGATTTTTCTGGAGGAGTTTGAGGGTCCTCCTCTGGAGTTCAGTCAGCGGCTTGGGCTTCAAGTTGGGGACGAACCACGGCCTCCCGTATCTTTCCCTAAGGCTTCTTAAGTCCGCCTCAGACTTAAACGGCACGGCGAAGATGCGCGCCCCCTCCAGAGTCTCGAAATTTAAGACGGCGTCGTCGCCGGGCTCCGCCGGACTTTGAAAAAAGGCGTAGTGAAGCCCGGCGTGGTCGGGCCTGATGTAGAGCATAGGCGGGCCGACCACGCCTGCCTCCCTCAGCTTCTTTATCGTGTGCCAGGCAAGCTGGCGCGAGATCCCGAGCTTCCTCGCTATGGCGCTGGGGCCTGCCCAGCTCTCAGTAACCAGCATGGTGAGGATACGCCGCTCGTCGTAGGTTAAATACTCCATGGAGGTGCTGGGGGCTCGGGTTTTTAAGTGTAAAAAGTTATTTGACCTAGTAATTTGTTCGGCAGTCAGGACCCCCCTCATGAAGGCGGTGGTGATAGGTGGTGGTTTCGGAGGCTTGGCCTCTGCTGCTTTTTTGGCGAAGAAGGGATACGAAGTTGTGCTGGTGGAGAAGGGATGCCGCTTGGGCGGGAGATCAGTGACTGTTGAGGTGGATGGATACAGGGCCGAAATAGGCCCCACCTGGTACTTGATGGACGACGTGATAGACAGGGTGTTCAACGAGCTCGGGGGCCGCCGATACGGCGTCACAGACGTGGTGCCCAGTCTCGCGTTTGTAGATAGGCAGTACGGAGGCGTCGTGGTTGACCGGGATCTGCCTCAGCGCCTCGAGGAGCTGGAGCGCGGTGCAGGTGATAAGTTCGAGAAGATGATGAAGGAGGCGGCTAGGCTCTACGCGGCCGTGGTCGATAACATGCTCTTCCGGAAATACGACAGTTGGGTGGACATGCTGTCAGCGACTAAGCTGGGGCCCGGGGCCCTCAAGTACATGCGGAGCTTCGGGAGCTATGTGGAGAGCAGGTTCAAGTCGCCCTTGATAAGGCGGTTGCTGGAGTACGACGGGATGTTCGTGGGAAGTCCTCCCTGGGAGCTTCCCGCCCTCTACGGCCTTTTGCTGAACTACTCCGTTTTCGTAAGGGGGGTGAAAGCCCCTAGAGGCGGCTTCGGCGCTATAGTGCACAACTTGGTGGAGTTGGGGTCTAAACACGGCGTACAGTTTATGACCTGCACCGAGGCTGAGAAGATAGAGGTGGAGTCTGGCCGTGTCGCGGGGGTGCATACACAAGCCGGCTTCCTTAAGGCAGACTTGGTAGTGGTCAACGCTGATTACAAGCTGGCGGAGGAAATGCTGGAGCCCCGGTACAGGTCCTACGACGAGGCTTACTGGCACAGGGCGAGGGTTGCCCCGTCTGCCTACATGGCGGTGCTGGCTGGCAGGAGATGGGAGGGACCGCCCCACCTGGTGTACATCTCCAGCTGGGAGGAACACCTCAACGCCTTGGTGGGCCGCGGTGAGATGCCGGATCTGCCCTCTTTCTACGTCCACGTCCCCACGGTGTTGGAGGAGGGCTGGGCGCCGCCGGGCAGATCCAGCCTGTTCCTCCTGGTGCCGTCGCCGCCCGGCGTCCGCTACTGGCCAAGAGGACTTGCGGAGAAGCTCGTCTCCATGGCGGTGGGCGGCGATGTGAAGACGCTGGTGGAGTACCCAAGCAACTTCTTCTGCGATCGCTACGGGGCCTATCAGTGCACCGCCCTAGGCCTGAGACACACCATGGGTCAGACGGCGATCGGGAGGCCGTTGATGCGTAGCAGAAAGGTCAAGGGGCTGTTCTACGTGGGGCAGTACACTCATCCGGGCATCGGGGTGCCGTCAGTCCTCGCCTCAGCCTACATACTGGCTAAATATTATGTCTAGTCTCCACTACTCCCTCTTCAGAAAGGGAAGGAACTTTTTCTACTCAAGCGCCCTGTTTCCTCGCGCTGTGAGAGATGAGGTCGCTGTGCTCTACTCCTTTGTGAGATACGTCGACGACCTCGTGGACAGGCCGGTGCCCCTTGTGGAGGACTTCTACCGCACGTGGAGGTTGCTGGAGAGGTCGCTAGACGGCGTCATACGCCCCCCGGTCCTCGGCGATTTTGCCGAGCTGGCGAGGCGGCGGGGCTTCAAGCGAAGGTGGATAGAGGCCTTTATGGAGTCTATGGAGATGGATCTTTACAAGAAAAGATACGCAACCTTTGGTGACCTACTTCGATACATGTACGGCTCGGCGGAGGTCATAGGGCTCTTCATGGCCAAGATATTGGGCCTGCCCTCTGCCTCCTACCCATACGCCAGGTTGCTGGGCAGGGCGTACCAGCTTATAAACATAATTAGAGACGTCGGCGAAGATCTCGCCCTAGGCCGCATCTACATACCAGCGGAGGACATGGCAAGGTTTGGGGCGAAGGGGGTCGAGCCCACCGATGAGTTCGCCCAGGTCATCAGATACGAGCTAGCGAGGTACCTACAAATCCAGAAAGCCGCCGAGGAGGGCTACAGATATATCCCCCGGAGGCTCATCCCGGCCGTAAAGACCGCCTCTGACCTCTACAAAAGAACCGCCATGTTGATATGGCGAAAGCCCCTCGCCGTATTCAGCCACAAGGTCAGGCCCCACTTAGGGGAGATCATGCTACTCTACGTAAAAAACGTGGTGTCGATATGAACCTCCACGACGTCATCTACAGACTCCTCGTACACAGCCGCCCCAGGTTCTGGCTTTACACAGCAGGCCCCTTCCTGGTGGGCTACGGCGCAGGTGCCACTGAGCCTAGCCACTTCGCGGGTTTGCAGTTCATATACGGCATGATCTACTTCCTATTCTTTGCTAACGTATACCTATACGGCATCAACGACCTCTTCGACCTAGACACCGACGTTTTGAATCCCAAGAAAGCCGGGCCGGAACGCTCGGCCGCCGGCGTCACGCGGCTTCTCGCAGCCTCAGTCGTCGCCTCTGCTCTAGCCGCCGCGCCGCTGGCGGTTGACCCCGCCGCCGCTACGCTGTTAGCTCTTTACCTCGTCCTCTCCACCATCTACAGCACGCCGCCTCTCCGCCTTAAGGCGAGGCCCCTCCTGGACTCCTACAGCAACTGGCTGTACATAGTCCCCGCGGCGCTGGGATACTACCTATCCTCGGGCGCCCTTCCGCCTCCGTGGGTTTGGGTAGCCGGAGTAGCGTGGACAGCGGGGATGCACGCCCTGTCAGCGGTGCCCGACATAGAGGCAGATAGGAAAGCCGGCGTCAAGACGATTGCCGTGGCTCTGGGGCCCCGCAGAGCCATGCTATTCGTCACTGTCAACTGGCTAGCCACAGCCGTCATACTAACCGCCCGCGACCCCCTCCTAGCTCTCTCCCTCCTTTATCCCGCCATTGCGTTATACCTAACGCTGAGGCCCCACCTAGTCCCCACCTGGTATTGGCGGTTCCCCCTAATCAACACAGCCATGGGCGCCCTGGCCTTTCTCTACGCCACAAAACACATATGGACTGGCTACTTGTAGCCGCTCCTCTCCTCGCAGAGATCCGCAACGTCAAGAAGCCCCCGGGCCAGATCCCCACGTGTGTATACATACCAGCGCGCGGCCGCGACGAGCCGCTTAGCCGCACCTCTAAATACGCCGTAGTGGTGAGAGACGCCGACGACGAGTGTATAGAGGCCGCCTGTGTCAAGATCTCGACCGTGGGGAAAGGCGCCGCGGTGGAGTACGCCGTTAACAGCGCCAAGTGCGAACACCTGGCCATATTTGACTCAGACGTGTACTTCACACCTGTAGACGCGGAGCGCCTCGCCGCGGCGGCGGGACGCGACGGCGTGGCCACCAGCTACCGCCTCATTGTGGGGAGAGGCTTCTGGGAATGGGTAGCTGCCGCGGCCAGCGACTTCGGCTTCGTTCTAATGGGGCTTCACAGATTCCTCTGGGGAGGAGCGGTCGCCGGCAGGAAGGAGATACTTGCCAAAGTTATGCGAGGCATCTCCAGTGCCATCAGCGACGACATGTACGCCACCGCCAGAGCTAGGGCCCTCGACGTCCCCATACGCTTCATATACCTAAAGCTGATAAGCCCCCCGCCGGCAGACCGCCCCCTCCCCATATTTAAGTGGCTTCTGAGGCAGTACGCCATAGCCGCTAGGCTAGGCCCGCCCACAGTCAAGATAGGCCTAGCCGCCGCGGCCATCTGGCTCGTCACCTGGGCCATCTACCCACAGACACTCCTCATATACGCCATCGCAGGTTACGCTCGCAGAAAAGCCCTAGGCGCCCCAGTCACGCCCATCTACGTACCCGCCGCCGCTGTGGCCTACGTGTACACCCTAGCCGCCATAACGCTCGGGTTCTTCACCAGAGAGGTGGAGTGGCGAGGACGCATTATAAGGCTCAACGCCGAGCTACCAATACGAAAACTAAGCAGATACATTCAGGCCCTAAGCCGTCGCTCTCCACGCGCCAAGGCGCGGCTTTTGGCTGAAATAGCCGTTAGATCGCAAGGCGATGTAGCCTTTCCAATACGATAATGATATATCAAATTAAAATACTTTGAAAGTCTGTAATAATTTAGTTTAAAGTCTAACGTAAAAAAAGGTTAAAAAATGGCGAGGTCATGGCTACAATCCGGGCGTGGTTGGGTGGAGTTATAACGAGCTTGGCGGCGATGGTGATCGTGGTTGTAGTTGCGTCGTCTCTACTAGTTGCGCAACCAAACAATAGCGGCTTAAACGAGCCTTATAAATACGCAGAAGTGCACACAAGTCTCCATGGTAAGATCGCGGCGTTGTCGCATCATGACATATTGAAGACCACAGAACCACTCCTTTGTTCAGATGGCTCGGTTAATTTTACGTGTCTTTTATCGAAAACAGACATAAGCCCCATCTTACGCGAGCTGAGGAAAATCGGCGTTGAGCCCGAAACAACTCCCGTCTTATACAACTGGATTTTGGTGTTTGAATATAACTTCACAGAGGGCGTGTGGCTTTGGCGAAATGTAACAGCCGTAAAGAGTTGGAAACTTAGATGGAACAACGAGACGGTATACGTCTTCCAAACTTCAATAAAGAAGTCGTTGGGAGAGTTTATTAGACTTAAACACGAGCTTTCGGAGGCCTTTTTTATAAAGCAGGAGTTAAAGAACGTGACCGCCATCGCCATACACGCCGATAAGATAGCTGTCGGCACCTCCAACGGTACGGTAATTAACGGTAAGGGTAAGCCGGATCTCAAGTCCGTGGAAAGAATTAAACGGTACATTAGGGGCAAATACGGCGATGTTAAAACAGAGGTGTATTACGCACAAGGCGCAACTCCCTTAGTGGAGATGGCTGGCGATTATCCAGTCGATATGTATTTCAGATCAGATGGACAGTATAAATACAATGGGGGAGGGTCGTGCACGCTCGGCTTCTTAGGTTACCTCTACGGTGATCCCAATCTGCCGGTGGTAATAACTGCGTGGCATTGCTTCAAATTTGTAGGCACGGACCGCACGTCGCCATATAGCGTAGAAATTTCCTTCTCGTCGCCGATGTGCGTATTATGTAGAATCACAGCCCCGGGTGGCGGCTTCTTCAACCCAGGTCCTTATTACTGGGGATGGTATTTTGCGCCTCACTTATTTTTACAGTCAGATTCTGCATTGGTGGGGGTTAGAGAACCTAACTACTTTGAGAATATAGGCCTAAGATTCGGCTATGTCAGAAAGGCTGATGGATCAAGTGATCTGTTAATTGGGGCAAAGCTGGGAAAGTATGATGTAAGAATCGGGGAAAGCTTATGGATGAGACTAGGACGCTCCAGCGCAACTGCGATCGGCACTGTGAACTCGTTATGTGCCAATTTTCCTCCTGCTTTTGCTAGATGTGGCGACTATCCGTTTTGCTTCGTGCTTCAGTGTCATACTACCATAGGTCACTTGTCGCATGAGCCTCAACCAGGCGATTCTGGCTCCCCAGTGTACCGCATCCGCGTAGGACCCGGCGGTTATAAAGACGTAGCCGCATATGGAGTACTAGCTGGTAAATTTTTTGACAATGTATATATTGCTGACATAAGTTGGATAAACGTCAAGGTGTCTGCATCTCGCTAATTATGCGCGTCGAGTTACTCCCCCTGGTTTTTTCCCTCTTCCTCTTCTCACATATCATCGTGGCCTCTCTACTCTACACAGAGTGCGAGAAGTCTTACGAGGAGGAGATAGAACAACGGTGGAGATCTATTGAACAGGTGACGATACATAAAAACTCTATTAAACACAGTTCGCCAACTTCAATCTTTCTCAGCTCGTTTGTCTGGTTTTTTATAACTAACTCTTTCCAGAGGCCTGTCTACTTGCCGCTTCTACTCTCGCTTCTACTCCTACGCCGGCCGAGCCCCCCGCGGCTCTACTTCCACCTAGCTCTGGTGTACGTAGCTACGCTAAGCACACTCCTTTCCCCGTTTGGATGTACCCTCATAGGGTGTGATTGTCTTTTCGCGGATCTCAGCTACGCCTCGGCGCTGGTCACGGCGGTCGTGGCGCTGGCGCTTGGTCTTGTCGTAGCCGTGAAAATAGGCAGAGTCGCAAAGCTAACATATCTAGCGGCAAGCGTGGCGTTAGCGGCAATAGTTCTGTCTCAGCTGACCCCGCCCTAAGGGGTTCTCCTTAGGCGGTTCACAGATTCCCCCCATCTGTTCAGCCCTACGCCTGCCGCGTGGGAGGCGGTGGGGTGGACGGAGATCTCCCCCACTTTTAGGCAACTGCCCCCTCTGCATGCGTATTTTTGGCGTAGGAGATTAAATACAGCTGTAACCTCTCTTATCCCAGCCCTAAAGGGCGAGCGGTTGTGAAAGCCGTCAAATCGCAAGGCGCTACATGTCGTTGTGCCACACCACGGGCTATATAATATACTCCACCGAAACGGGATTTATACCAGTTCTATCATGTCATGTTGTGCTTGACCCAGCTCCGCTTCAACCAGGTAACTCGGGCTCTCCAGTCTATGCGTTAAGGTTGGGACAAAGTGGCTACGTGGCATGGGCGTATGGAATACTCTCCGGGAAGGAGGGATTCTACAACATTGTCCTTAGAACCATCGTGGCTCCCATCGATTTTATTTATGTTAAAGTTTCAAAATAGATTTATAAAATATTTTTTTGTAATTTTCATTATTATTATAGTTTATTCTCTCTTATCTCCTCTATACCCTATTGATTTATATTTTGCTAAATGCTCTATTACGGCTATAACACCTCTCTTGGGGTTAAACACTACATGTACTATCCATTATCTAGATTGCTTCCTGCGGTTTCTTACTTTTTCTCTTTTCTTATCCATTCTCGGCTCCCCTCCCTTGTTATCGCTATTTCTCCTGCGTCGCCCAACTCCTATACGTATTTATATCCATGCGGGAGGTATAATTTACACACATATAATACTTCCTGCAATTTTGCACTTCTACTCGTCGCTATTTTTAATTATTTCAGGTTTGGCGTTAATCGCCGGAGCGCCGCAGGTACAAGCAGTAAGTAGCAACGCTAAGTACGTCTACTACGCAGTTATTATAATATGGCTCATCTTTACATCCCTATGTGCTATAACCGTTGCCACGTCGGTTGCCTGTTCAGCATCTACGTAGATCACGCGCCGAAAAGCCCAGCTGATACGTCTCTATACATCTGCGGAGATTTTGATAACGTCGCTCATGAGAGAAGCCGCGTCAATCCCCAGAAAGCTCAGGCACCGAGGCCCGGCGGCCCTCACGTTTACTCCACCTATGCAGGTGGCGGCTTTGATGCGCGACGGCAAGACTAAAGCGTCGGTGGGTGCTGTGGATATAGACGCTTGACGCATTTGCACAACAGAGATGTTGCATAGGGGTTTGTCTCATTAGAAGACGAGGCGTCATTGCACGCCTCGGAAGAGCGATCTGTTTATAGTCACGTTACCAGGCGGAGACTATCGGCCCGCCGGGATTCGAACCCGGGACCGCCCGTTATAGGCCTGGGGGGTGGCGGACCGAGCTGTCCCCCCAGGGGCTGTCTACAGCCGGGCGCTCTCGACCGCTGAGCTACGGGCCGTCTAGCTGTTAAGAACGTGAAGGTTTAAATTTTTTCTCTGTTCTCCCGTCTTCGTCGGGGGCGTTGAGGCTCTTATGGCTGTGTTCCTTATCGGCAGGCTCGGCTTTCTGGGCGTCGTAGGCCTATATATCTCTGCCGCGGTTTCTAAGTGATGGTTCTGGCTGAGCTGTGTTGTCTCGGTATGTGAGCTGGGGCCGCGTCTAGCCTGGCGTGGGGACCCGGTTTACTTCCATATCAGCAACAGAGGTGGGTTGTTTCTTTCTCTAGCTACTGAGAAGCCGGCGCCGCGTGCCACGATCTCTATGGTCTGGGCCCAGTCGAAGTCGTCTGTCTCGACCTTCACCGCTTGGCCAGGTTTAAGCCTTTCCAGGGCCTCCATGACGTGGTAGATGGGGTGTCTGAGGCCTAGCTTGTGGCAGCTGTCTTCCCTGCTGAATTTGAACTCTGTAATAATCTCCATGGAAAAAGAGGGGGATTCTATTTATTTGTTTTACGGCTCGTTGCCCTTCTTAACCGGCGCGCCCACCAGGTTCCCCCACTCCGCCCAGGACCCGTCGTATACCCTGACGGCTGGGTACTTAAGTATGTACTTCAGCACAAACCAGGTGTGGGCGGCCCTCTCGCCGATTCTGCAGTAGGTGATGACCTCCTTATCCGGCGTGACTCCCCGCCCCTCGTAGAGCTTCCTGAGCTCCTCCGGCGGCTTGAACCTCCCCGTCTCTTGATCCACCGCCTGGCCCCAGGGGATGTTGACGGCGCCTGGGATGTGGCCCCCCACCTGGGTTTGCTCGTTGGCGTACTCTGGAGGCGCCGTGATCTCGCCGGTGTACTCAGCAGGGCTCCGCACATCTACAAGCACGGCGCTCCTCCCCACCTCTCCATGTATCACCTTGTGGAGAACCTCCCAGAGGTAGGCCCTCCTGGAGCCCCAGTCCACCCTCTTCGTCTTATACTGCGTCTTGGGGAAGCTCGGCCTCTCTCTGCTGGTGGGACGCGCCTCCTTAGCCCAAGCCGTCCGCCCCCCGTCCATGACCCGGACATCCTCGTGGCCGTAGGCTTGAAACAGCCAGAAGGCGTATACGGCAAACCAGTTGTTGAAGTCGCCGTATAACACCACGGTGTGCTCGGGGGCAATCCCCTTCTCAGACATCAATCTCTCGAAGCCCTCGGGGTCGATAAAATCCCTCTTGACGGGGTGTCTGAGCTCCTTCCAGGCTATCAACACGGCGTTTGGCACGTGCCACACGTCATATGCCGAGGCCGGGTCGTAGTCAACCTCCACGATCCTTACCTTCGGGTCGTCTAGATTCTGCTGAACCCACTCCGTACTGACAACTACTTCGGCCATAATACCAATACTGAAATGAATATAAAAACAATTTCTAAAATGAAATTTATTCATAACAACTTCGGCCTTAGTGGCGGAGCTCAGAGGTCCTATCTCGTGAACCTAAAAAAACAGGCGCGAGGGATTTGTCGTGGGTTATATGGCGTATCTCTCCGCCAGCTCCACCCTCCTTATCCTCGCCTCCATGGCGGCCTTGAGGGCGCCTCCGGCGCAGTCAAGTACCTCAGCCCTTACCTCGGGGTTAGTGGCGTACTTCATCCAGACCCTCTCCGCTATGGACCAGTGGAAGAGCTCGTCGTCTTCGATCTCTCTAAACGTCTCCATAAACAGCTGGGAGGCCCCGCGGTAAGGCTCCTCCCACAGCTTGGGGTTCTTGGGGAAGTTCTCGTGGACCCCTCTGTGGTGGTAGACGCTGGTGAGCTCCACCACCTGGAGAGAGGAGGTTAGCTTCACCTGGAAGTAGGGCCACTCAGCCCGCCTAGAGGCGCATTGAAGCGGGAAGTCGAAGAGCTCCACCTACTCCTTAATGGGCTGGAACCCCTCCATGGAGCCGCCGTAGGCCTTGAGTACCTGGGAGCGGATGTAGTAGTGGCGGCACTCGTCTGATATCTGCTGGGCGAAGACGTTCATAAACTCGGTATCTATGAGGTCTCTGTAGTCGTTTATAGATCTTGTGATGACGGTGTTTGCGGCCCACTCGTTCCACACTCCTTGTCTAAGCCAAGCGATCAAGTTCTTTATATCCGCCGTGAGGATCCACTGAGCTCCGATTTCGTACTGTAGCGACAGCAGAGGGTCGATATATGCCTTAAACCAGTCAACAAATTCCAGCGGCGACTTGAACTTTGCCAGAAATTCCCTATCTTCCTTTAATTTTTGCAGATCACTAATTATACCCTTCACGTTTTCGTATTTTTCTCTCAGTTTCTGACCAGCAGACATGGCCCAGAAATTCTTCCACACCTTATATCTGCTTTGAGAATATATTCAAATTAATTTAATTAATGATTTACCATCTTTTAAAACCAGAAAGAGAGAGGGCCCATGTCGCAAATCCCAAGAGAAAAAATAGATGAATTCGAATTCGCGCTATATGAAAGCTGGGTGGATTGGTTTAGGCGGGAACCCGGCATAAACGGCTACAGACGCTTCATAAACCAGAAACTGGTTGAGGAGATGACTGTAATACAGCTGGTGCGGGCGGTCATAGGCAGGCCGGAGCTCATGGGGGACCCCGACATCTACCATAAAATGGGGTGGATCGTGGATTGGCACGAGAGCTCGCTGTACCGCCGCTGGTTCGTGGCGTCGAGAGCGCTGGGAGTCAACGGCTACAGACTGGATAAAAAGAGGGCGGAGCTTCTGGACTACATAGTCGGCGTAGCTAAAGGAGACATAAAGAGGGGGTTAACGCTGTTGCGAGCCGCCCTTAAATACGTCCACACCGGCTACAGAGCCGCGGCCTACTGGGCAAATAGCAGACATATAGCTCAGCTGGCGTATATGGCCTACATGCGGGAGGAGGACGAAGTGAAGGTGGTAGACGACGCCCTGCAGTTTATGGGCGTCGCCAAGCCCGACCGGGCGGGCATGGACATGCTTGACTTCAACTCTCTTGTGCCTATATTCTTCGACTTCTTCCAACCGCCGGAGTCTGCAGATGACGGGGGGCCCAAGCTGGAGGCGCCGGAATGGGAAAGGGTCGCGACGCTAGATGAGCTCCGTCAGCTTGGTAAAAAGATGGCTGTGGTTGGGCTGTGGAGAGAGGTGCTTCTGGTGCCCGTCGACGGAGATGTGGTGGCTTTTGAAAACTGGTGTACGCACGAGAGAGACCCCCTCCACTATGGCTATATTCAAGGGAAGCAACTAGTCTGCCTAGGACATCACGCAACGTTTGATGTAAAGAGCGGAAAGGTGATTCTGCATCCCAACCATGGAGAAGCCAGGGTGTTGCCTAGATACCCGGTGAAGGTGGAGGGAGATGTGGTCTACGTGAGGGTGCCATGGTGAGGGTTCTAGTAGCTAAACTCTCGGAGCTGCCCGATAGACAACCCGTGCCAGAGACGGTGGGTACGAAAGCCCTTGTGGCGGTGAGAGACGGCAAGACGGTCTATGTATGCGACGGCGTCTGTCCCCACGGCAGATGGCTTCTCAGCCTGGGCGCATATAGCCAGGGGAAGCTCACATGTAGAGGCCATGGTGCGGTGTATGACCTCTCCACAGGCGAGGGGGTGCTAAACGGATATCCGCTCCGTATAAAAACCTATAAAGTTGAAATTGCTGGAGATGAGGTTTATATAGAAGTATAGATATAGAAGAAATTTTTTCCTTTTCAAAAATAGTTTTAGGTACGAAACGATCTACAGACATGGCTAGATTAACCCCCGACCCTACGCTGTATCCCACTGTTAGAGACGCCATTAAGAGCCCGCCGGAGGATGTGGCTTACGTGGCGGCTCTTCACGTGGGCACCGGCGTGGAGGAGCCCGACTTTCTCGCCGTGGTCGATACAGATCCTAAATCTGACGCCTACGGCGAGATTATATACAAGCTCCAGTTGCCCTATATAGGAGATGAGCTTCACCACTTCGGCTGGAATGCTTGTAGCTCAGCCTACTGCCCCAACGCAAGGCCTTTCCTGGAGAGACGCTACTTGGTGGTCCCTGGGCTCAGATCTTCTAGGATTTACATAGTGGATACTAAGCCCGACAAGAGGAGGCCCACCATATACAAAATCATAGAGCCCCAGGCCGCGGTGGAGAAGTCAGGCTACACTAAATACCACACGGTACACTGCGGGCCCGACGCCATATACATATCTGCCCTCGGCGGGCCCGACGAACGGGGGGGCCCCGGCGGAATCCTCGTGCTGGACCACAACACCTTTGAGCCTCTAGGCCGGTGGGAGGTGTTCAGAGGGCCGCAGTACTATGCCTACGACTTCTGGTGGAATCTGCCCGCCGGCGTCATGATTTCCAGCGAGTGGACCACGCCGGAGTGCTTCGAAGAGGGCTTCAGCCCCGAGTGTCTCAGAGCTGGGAAATACGGCCACAGACTCCATGTCTGGGATCTAGACAAGCGCAAGCACCTCTACGCCGTGGATCTGGGCGAGGAACACCGCATGGTGCTGGAGGTAAGGCCGCTTCACGACCCCACCAAGCTGATGGGCTTCGTCAACGTGGTCCTCAACACAAGGGATCTGTCCAGTTCAATATGGCTGTGGTTCTCGGAAGACGGGAGGTGGCACGCCGAGAAGGTGATTGAGATCGAGGCACAGCCCTCAGAAGGCCCCCTCCCGCCTCCGCTGAAAGACCTGAAGATGGTGCCGCCGCTGGCTACAGACGTAGACATCTCGCTGGACGACCGGTTCCTCTACGTCTCCTTGTGGGGCCTCGGGGAGCTTAGGCAGTACGACATAACGAACCCGCATCAGCCCAGGTTGGCAGGACGGGTTAAAATAGGCGGGATCTACCACAGAGCTCCGCACCCATCTGGAGCCGAGGCCTCGGGCGCGCCGCAGATGATCACGGTTAGTAGAGACGGGAGGCGGGTGTACATAACTAACAGCCTCTACAGCAGCTGGGACAACCAGTTCTACCCGGAGCTAAGAGGCTGGCTGGCTAAGATAGACGTGGATCCAGACGGCGGCATGACGCTTGACAAGTCTTTCTTCGTGGATTTCGGCAGAGCCAGAGCCCACCAGGTGCGTCTCTGGGGCGGCGATTCGTCTACAGACAGCTTTTGCTTCCCGTAGCTCCTCTTTTTTCATGGATCCCCTTTTTTTCGCGATTTTCCTCGGCGTCCTCCACGGCGCAGACCCGGGGAGGGGCTGGCTCTTCGCCGTCTACAGCTACGTGTTGACTAAAGATAGAGGAAAGGCGTTGCTCACTCTCTCGGCGCTGTGGGGAGGACACAGCATCGGCATCATGGCCACGTATCTCGCCGCGGCGCCTCTCCTGGGGCTCCGCCACTTGGCGGCCGCCGCCGTGGCGTCTCTATCAGCTGTGCCGCTTATTCACGGCAAGCTGAACCCACACGGCTTAGCGAGGCCTTGGTCTAGGACCTCCTTTCTGGCTATTAGCTCTGCATTGGCAGGTTTTGCCCACGGCGGGGGACTTGTCTTGGCGGCGATCTGCGGGCTTTCTCCCTGGGCCTACTTGGCACATGTATTTTCTGTGTATCTCACCTCGGGGATCATGGCGGCTGTGTTCGCCAAGTCGCTCACAGCGTTGAAGAAGATCTACATAAATTTTGATTACTTATACGCGGCCACCGGCGTAGCCACCGCAATCTATCTCGTGGCTGGTTTGGGCTAGAGGATTCTCTGGCTGTCCAGTTCTATGTATATAACGCCGTCGGAGATCCAGGTCTTGTAGAGCTTAAGAGGCGGCGCCTCCTTGCCCTGCACCTTCCCCTCTCCGGTCTCTAGACACCACAAGCCGCCGTGGCCTTTGCAGAATATGTAGAGTCTGCCGTTGGTTCTCGCCAGCCTCCCCGAGGCGCCGAGGTTCCACTTGGAATGTGGACAGAAGGGGTCAAAGGCGTAGATCTTATCTCCGGCTTTCAGCACCCCCACCGCGGTTTTGCCCACGACCTTTATAACAGGTCTCCCCTCTTCAACGTCGTTAAGTGGGATTTGTAAGATCATGGTAATGCCCTGCGTTTTACCACTTAAATTACTTTAAGAATTAATTTAATTATATGAGATAGGGATCGACATATATACGCGGCAACTTTATAAGAGAGGATTTCGACCATACACATGGCTAGGCTTGTGCTCGGACTTGCCGCCTCCCATGCGCCGGGTATTACGGCGAGGGTTGAGGAGGAGCCGCCGGAGGTGAGGACTAGGGTTTATCAGAACTACGATAAGCTGAGGGGTATTCTTGAGGAGGCTAGGCCAGATGTGTTGCTTGTGGTGGCTAACGACCACGTAACCTACATGTTTGATATTATTCCTCAGTTCCTCGTGGTTATAGCAGATGAGTACGAGGGGCCGCCCGACTATGAATGGCTGCGGATCCCAAAGTATAAAGTCAAACTTCACGTAGGCCTGGCTAATCACATCCTCAACGGGCTTGTGGAGAGGGGGTTCGACGTGGCTTTCTCGGCGAATCCGCTTCTCGACCACGCCACGATGAACCCATTACACTTCCTCGCCAGCGATAGAGAAAAAGGCGTGATTAAATATCCCATCGTCTCGCTGTTGACAAACGCCTTCGTGAAACCTCTGCCTCCGCTGAGGAGAGGCTACCAGCTTGGGCTGGCTCTGAAGAGACTTGTGGAGGAGTACCCCGAGGATCTCCGCGTGGCTGTCCTTGCCACCGGCGGGCTCTCCCACGACCCCGGAGGACCGCGGTGGGGGTATGTAGACGAGAAATTCGACAGAGCTTTTCTCGACATGTTGAGTAGAGGCGACGTGGAGGCGGCGCTTAATATAAGGCCTGAAGACGCGCTTGCCACCGGCGGAGGTAGTTATGAAATTCTTAACTGGGTGGTGGTGTGGGGCGCCGTGGAGGGGAGGCCGGCTACGGTGATGGATTACGTCCCCGCCTATAACATAGGCTCGGCGTGGGCCTACTGGAGGTTATGAAAGCCACAGATAAATTTAGAATAGAGGCGCTTCTTCGCGATTTTCACCTTAAGCCAGATGTTAGAGAGAGGTTTCAAAAAGACCCGGACTCTGTGATGCGTGAATATGGGATAGATCCTCAATACTGGCATCTTCTTAAGGAGGGCAAGCTCCGCACACTTTATTCCATGGGCATACATCAGCTTTTACTCTACCATTTAGCCCACGTGTTAGGCATTAAGCGGGATGAATACGTCAAGCGTATTAATTCCCCAGATTTCTAAATTATAGAAAAAACGCCAAATATATTTTCGGCTAAGGTTAATAACGTAAGAGCTTTTGCGGGCCATGCGGCTACTTACATTCACAAAAAATGGGGTTAGAAAACTAGGTCTTTTTAAAAACGACGCCGTAATAGATTTACCAAAGGCGTATCTCACGGCGTATGACGCCACCGAGGTGCCGGAGTTCCTCTACGACATGAGGAAATTCATCTCAGTGGGCAACTTAGCGCTCGATGTGGCGAAATACCTTGAGAAACATGCCGCTGGAGACGCCTACTTGAAACCCGCTGAGATTCGGTGGGAGCCTCCTGTGCCTAACCCGGAGAAGATCTTCGCCGTGGCGGTGAATTACAGGGCGCATGGGCAGGAGGCGGGGGTGAGGCCGCCGGAGAAGCCCTACTTCTTCCCCAAGTTCCCCAACGCCCTGGTAGGGCACGAAGGGTACGTGGTTAAACACAGAGTGGCGCAGAAGGTGGATTGGGAGGTGGAGCTGGTGGTGGTGATGGGACGCCCCGGCAAATACATACCGCCTGAGAAGGCGTTGGATTACGTCTTTGGCTACGCGGTGGGTAACGACATATCTATTAGAGATTGGCAGTTTCCGCCTGGGTGGCCTCAGCAGCTGAACCCCTACGGCCAAAACTGGATCTGGGGCAAGTCTATGGACACGGCGGCGCCGGTTGGGCCTTTTATCGTGACTAAAGACGAGGTGCCTGACCCCAACAAGCTGGGGCTTAGGCTGTGGGTAAACGGCCAGCTGGAGCAAGAGGGCAACACCTCCGAGCTCATCTTCAACGTCCAACAGTTAATCCACTGGGCCTCCCAAGGCATAACGCTGAAGCCAGGCGACCACATATTCACCGGCACTCCGCCAGGCGTCGGCTTCCCAAAAGGCAAATTCCTAAAAGGCGGCGACGTGGTGGAGGCGGAGGTGGAGGGCATCGGCAAATTGAGAAACTACGTAATTGAAGAATGAAGGCTGTAGTATTTCACAACCCCGGACTCGAGAACCTTAGAATCGAGGAGATACCGAACCCCAAGCCCGGCCCCGGCGAGGTCCTTATCAGGGTTAAATACGTGGGAGTAAACCCTCTGGATTACGCCGTTGTGTCTGGTAGCACTAAGGCGAGCCCGATGCCCCACGTGCCGGGTAGCGAATTCGCCGGCGTTGTTGAGGAGGTGGGAGCTGGGGTGGCTGGGATCACGCCGGGCGCCCCGGTGACTGTGTATAATAGGCTTTTCTGCGGCTCATGTCGTCACTGTCTCACTGGGTGGACTCAGCTCTGTGAGACTGGCGGTATAATTGGCGTGTCGACTCAGGGAGGTATGGCCGAATACGCGGTGGTGCCGGCTAAAAACGTGGAGCGGGTAAACGCAGATCTCAAAGACGCCGCCACCCTCCCAATCGGCGCGTTGACAGCTTACAACATGACGTTGCGCGCCTCTATATCGCCGGGGGAGAAGGTGGCTGTGGTCGGCGCCTCGGGCAACGTGGGGACCTACGCGGTTCAGTTTGCAAAAATGGTGGGCGGAGAGGTGTATGCAGTAACCAGGAGGAGAGAGGTTGTGGCTACGGCGCTCAGCCAGCTCGGCGTAGATGTCGTGACGCCCGAGGATGCCAGGAGGCTCGCCCCGTTTGACGTGGTGCTGGACCCAACAGGAGCCGCCAACTGGGGGCTCAGCACGTCTCTGCTGGGCCGCGGCGGAAGATACGTCACAGCCGGGGCGTTGACAGGTAGCGAGGTATCTCTAGACCTGCGGCGGCTCTACGGCCAGCAGATTTCCGTAATAGGCTCCACCGGCGGGAGGAGGGCTGATTTCAAGACGGTGATTAGGCTTCTCGAGGCTGGAAGGATAAGGGCGGTGATACACGCCATCTATCCCCTCTCCGACGTCGCCAAGGCGCTTGCCGACCTCAGCTCCCCCGGCAGAGTGGGGAAGATCTTGCTAGAGATATGAAGATCCTCGATGCCATAAAGCTAGGGGTGGAGAAGGCGGAGAGCATGGGCATTAAGGTCGCCATAGCTGTAGTGGACTCCCGCGGCGAGGTGGTGGCTATATACAAGATGGAGGGCGCCTATCCCTTCACCCCCCAGGTGGCGTATATGAAGGCCCGGGCAGCCGCTATCTTTAGGCGTCCAACGGCGGAGCTTGCGGAAAGAGCCAGTCAAAACCTGCCCCTCTACCTCGGCCTCACAGTTCATGCCGGTTTGATATTTGGAAAAGGCGGGTTACCAACGAAAGAAGGAGGCGTGGGCGTCAGCGGAGGCACTGGGGATCAAGACGAGGAGGTAGCCCGGGAGGTAGCAAAGGCGCTGTCCTAATTAAATCGGCTCCAAATAAATTAATTAATTTTGGGAAATCTATATATTATACAGCGTATATTCCCACATGTTCCGGGTTGCAATACTCTGGCACAGATGCGAGGGATGTCCATACTGCGTCGAGGCGTCGCCCAGTTTCTTTAAAATAACGGAAACCCCAGAGGGCAGAAAAGCAATCCTGGCGCCCACGGGGGGCCCCTCGGCGGTTATACCCCCCAGTGCTCTACATGACGTGTTAAAAGCCCGCGGATATTGCCCACGCGGCGGCATAGTTATACAGCCTTTAAGACCTTGGATCCCCAATTATACATAATCACGGAAAAATATTTTTAGGAGTATTTTTTTATCTATAATGGCCACGAAATTCGTTAGACGCGTTCAGAAGATTAAAACTGGGAGCTTCATAGTTTCACTTCCCCGGGAGTGGGTGGAAAGAAACGGCATAAACCCCCACGACCCCCTTCTGGTGTTTGAAGACGCCAATAACAATGTAATTATCAAAATCCCCGTCACCAGCTGCGAGACCGAAATAGACGGCTCTAATCTCAAGGCCAACGCCCTGGCGGAGTTGGTGAAGCAACTCTACGTGTTGGGCGTCAATAGAATTGTGGTGAGGAAAACCAACGGAAGCGGGCTGTCCATCCTCCGCGACCTCCGCAAGGAATTAATCGGGTACGAGATAGAGGACTTTGGAAAAGACTGGATCGTGATTTCGATCCGAGACGACTTCGAGTCGGTGAATGAGATAAATGTTAAACGGTTGATGAAGAAGTATTTAACCTTCCTAGGGGAGATCGTTGATTCCATATGTCAGTTTAGAGACGACGCTGAAATTCGGGAGCTCATACAGGAATCTAAGCGGCTTGCCCGGTATTTACAAAGAACCCTCTCAATAGCAATTAAGGAGCCAGAGCGGAACAAGATGCCGTATCCGGTGTTTGCAGCGTTTTACGAAATTGCGTTGAGGCTGAGGGAGATGGGGTACTACGTCTACAGAATGGCGGATTTCCTCCCTGGAATTCGGCGGCATGACTCTATAGAGAAGATGTGCTCGCTATGTAAACGCGCCCTTGACAGCCAAGACCTAGAGGAGTTGATACAACTTAGAGAGGAGCTTAACAAGACAGAGGAGGAGGCGTTGCCAAGTCTAAACTCCTACGAGGCGCATCTGGCCTTCGCCATGCGGAGGATAGTGTTCAACATGGTGAGGATATCAGAGACCCTCCAAGTCGCCCAGATAGCGCTTTCTACCACTTGCAAACCTGCAAAGAAAATATAGAAATATTAATAAACAAAAATATACCCTGCGGTCTTTTTATATTTTCCGGAAAGATTTTTATGGCCGGAGGACGTCCACATCATGTCAATCGCCAAACGTCTGGCGGAGGAGTTTCAAGAGGTTAGGCCGCTCCTCGACCGGCTGAGGTCGCTGGCCAATGACCACGAGTTTTTGGGCACATTTAAAAACGGATTGGAGTTCGTGGAGTGGTTTAAGTCGTTTGTATCTCCCGTGCTGAGGATTAACTACAACACTGGCGCCTATTGGATAAGATCCACCGACATAAGGGGAATTGTGCTGTGGACTAAACAGGGGGCGTGGAACGAGTGGGCGGCTAACTCCGTCCTCGCTAGGGCTGTGACCGAGTACCGCGACTACATAGAGCCGGAGTTCATACCCCTCCTGTCTCACCAAATGGCAGATGAGGCGCGGCATTTTTACATACGCACTAAGATCCTGACCCTCGCCGGCGAGTCGCTGGCCGGCTTCAAGCCGATCGAGAAGTGGGTCCAGCTCTTCGAGTTTCCTCTTAAGTGCGCCGCGGAGAGGCTTGAGAGGCCGTATTTCCAGGCCAAGTTTTCAGGCGCCTTCCAGACTGTGGAATTAACGGCCACGGTGCAACACAGAGGAGTTGTGGAAAACGCACACCTCAACAAATCGCTGTGGCAAGGCCCCCACGCCAAGGTGGCTGAGGTTTTGGTGAACTTTTCGCGGGAGATAGAAGACGACGAGTCCTTTCACTGGTCTATAGCGGAAAGGGCATGGGCTAAATACGCAACCACGCCGGAGATGAGGTCTGAGGTGTTGAAATGCGCAACGCCTGCGCTTGAGCTCTCCACGGTGGCTAAAATAGCCAGGATAGCTGCGGCGGAGGGCGTTGATGTCACTCTCTAGGAGACCCGTCGGCGAGATCCGCTGTCTAAACGCCGGATGTAGCCTCTACGTCGAAGGAAGCAACGGCGTCTACACGGCTGAGCCGCTTTGTCCCCACGGCAGATGGCCGCTGGACGTATTCGGCGTCTTTTTCGAAAAAGACGGGGTGCCGCACGTGGTTTGTAGAGTACATTGGGGGGTGTGGAACTTAGCCACCGGCGAGGGCTGGTTCCCCGGCGGCAGACCAGCTCCGCCTATGAGGATCCGCCGTGAGTAGCTGTCCCGACAGCTACCGCGCCGCGTATCCGCCGCATCAAGCCCACTGCGGCGAGGTGGAGGGCTTCTGGTATCAAGATTTTGTGCATTTCAGGGGGAGGGTTCTCTATCCGCTGGACGCCTACTTCACGACCGCGGCGATGGACTTAGCCCAATCTTACTTCTACAGCAGGTTTTTCGCCCTGCCCACCTCGGGTGGCCGCGCGACGTTGATAATCGCAGGCAGGGTATACAGAACCACCTATCCCCCACGTGAGGTTAATTTAGAGGAGTTTGAAAAGAGGCTCCGTCTGTATCTAGAACGGTGGGATGAGAAATATGAGGAGTGGAAGATAGAGGTGTTAAAAACCGTGGAGGAGATGAGAGGCATCCGGACCTCTCTGCCCAGAGGTCTGGAGGACATCTCGGCGGTCGAAGGCGGGGGAGGGTTCTCGCCCTATATGGTGCTGGAGGGCTGGCTGAGGCTCTACGCCCTTTGGTTGAAACTATGGTTTAAACACTACGAGTTTTTAATGATCGGCTACATGGTGTATCACCTCTTTTATAAGTTCTTAAAAACCCACTTCCCTAACATACCTGAGCACCACATCATCGACATGTTGCGCACAGGCGATTTAGCCATCTGGAAGCCGCATGAGGCGCTCAGGAAGCTGGCGGCGAGGGCCAGGGAGCTGGGCGTTGCGCATCTGGTGGCCTCTGCCGGTTCCGCCAAGGAGCTTGAAAACCTGTTGACACGGGGCGGGAAGGCTGGAAGGATGTGGCTTGAGGAGTGGGAGGCGGCGAAAAACCTGTGGTTCTACATATCGACGGGGTCAGGCTTCCACCACTGGGAGGAGAGGTGGATCAACAATCTCGACATACCGCTGACGCTTTTGAAAAAATACCTACAGGACGAGCCACAGACCGCCCCTCGCCCTCCGGACCGCCTCGCCGAGGAATACGCAAAGCTCCTGCCTGAGGAGCTTAGAAAAGCTTTTTGGGATTACCTCCACTACGCGAGAAAGGCCTTTAGATACATAGAAGAACACAGCTTCTACGTGGAGCACCTGGGCTTCACGGTGGGGTATAACAAGGTGAGGGATTACGGCGCTTTGCTGAAAACGTTGGGGGTTCTCGACGACGAGGAGGACATCTTTCTGCTTAGGTGGGACGAGGTGTTCCACGCGCTTCTAGACGCGTTAACCGCCTGGTCAAACGGCACAAAGCCTAGGCTGAGCTGGGGCGACGTCGTAAAGACTAGACGCGCCCTCCTGGAGGAGCTGGAGAAAGTCGAGGCGTCTCCCCACCTCGGCGCGCCTCCTGCCGCTGTACAAGACTCAAACATAGCCATGTTGCATCTACAGAGAGTCAAGGCCGAGGCGGCGGATGCCCTGGAGGGCGTCCCCGCGTCGCCTGGCAGAGCCCGCGGAGTTGCTGTGTTGATTAAGGAGCTCCGTGACTTAGAGAAAATCAAGGAAGGCACAGTGGCCGTGCTCCAGGCGCTTTACCCGAGCTGGGTCTCTGCCTTAATCAGCGCGTCGGCCGTGGTGGCTGAGGTCGGCGGCGTCTTATCGCACACGGCCATAGTGGCGCGGGAGCTGGGGAAGCCGGCGGTCGTGGGCGTAGCCGCCGCCCTCGAAAAAATAAAGGAGGGGACTATCGTGGAGGTAGACGGATACGAGGGACGCGTGTACATACGGGCCACCGGCCGCGCCCATTCCGGAGAGCTGGAGTCGAAGCCGGCGGCTTAAACCATTTATAAGGGATATATCTAGGGCCTATGTCTGTTGAGGTTCTTGCAAAGGCCGCGAGAGAGGCCGGGCGGGTTGTGTGGGAGATGTTTATAAACGGGGAGGGGGTAGATGTGGAGCGGCCGAGAGAGGGAGATGTGACTAGACGTGTCGACGCGGCGGCGGAGGGCGTGGTGTTGGAGGTTTTAAAAACCGAGCTGGGGGATTTCACAGCTGTGTCTGAGGAGATAGGCGTCGTCAAGCGGGGAAGCGGCGATTTAGTAGTTGTTGTTGATCCGTTGGACGGCTCCGGCAACTTCTCGCTAGGCATTCCCTACTTCGCGGTTATGCTGGCAGCCGGGGCCCGGGCGAAGAAGCTGGAGGATTTAACCGATGCAGCTGTATACATTCCTGCCGTTGACCGTCTCTACACCGCAGACCCCAGAAGAGGCGTTTTAATAAACGGCGCCCCGGCTAGATTTAGAGAGACGCCGGAGCCAACCGTCTTCGTGGAGCTCGGGCGGCGGTTCTCTTTAAAAACTCTTGAGGCTCCTCTAAGCGCTGGATATAAGGTGAGAAGTGGAGGTTGCGCGGGGTGTCAGTTGCTGGCGGCTGCCATGGGCGTGGTGGCTGGCTATATCGACATACGGCAAAGACTGGGGCCTTGGGACGTGGCGGCTCCGCTGGTGGTGGGCAGATACAATGCCCGGTTTAGATACTGCATCAAGGGGGATCTGATAGACCCCGGCACAAGAGTCGACGTGGTGGGCGGCGACGTGGAGTTTGTAGAAAAAATGTGTAGTCTTATATAAATTTCAAAAACTCATCTATATGACTTATTACTAGATCAACCAGCCCCCTTGGATAGTGCTGGGAATCCCACCTCTTCTTAAAATCTATCAACACGGTCTTCATACCTAAAGACTTGGCGGGGGTCATGTCAGCTTCTACGTCGTCTCCCACCATAACCGCCTCGCTAGGTCGCACCCCGAAGTGGTTCAACACCTCTATGTAATGGATGGGGCTGGGTTTCCCCACAACCACAGCCTCTCGCCTAGTTTGATACTCTATAGCCGCCACTATGGCCCCAGGCGACAGGATCGGGCCTTGGTCTGGCATGTAGTACCACCTGACCTTGTTTACGGCGAGGAAGTAAGCCCCGGCGTTAACAGCTCTGATCGCAACGGTGAGCTTGTCAAAAGTAATCTTCCTGTCATGCCCCACCACCACGGCGTCTGCCTCTCTCCAGTCCTCCACAATTACGTGACCGCCTTCTTCAAGCTCCTCTTGTAGCCCCTCTTCGCCTAACAGAACTACGTGCGCCTTGCCGAAAACCCTCGACAGATGTATTGACGCAACGCGAGACGCCGGCCACACCTCGTCAATTACGAAGTCGAAACCTAGAGCCCTCAGCCTTTCAGCATACTCTCTGGTGCTCCAATTAGAGCCGCTACCTATGGCGGCGACCTTCTTACCAGAGCGCTTAAGCCTAGCTACCACCTCGTGTCCCCCCAGAACCTCCGGGTCGTCAAGTATCCTCGTGATGAAAACGCCGTGGACGTCGAAGGCGTAGAGCTGCGCCTTGATCATACGGCGAGCTCGTCTGCGTTATTCAAGACGTAGTCGGGCCGGAAGCCCGAGGCCTGTAGTCTTTCAAGTGTGGTGGATCCAGTGAGGACGAGCGCCGTGGTGAAGCCCATCTTCTTGGCCAACACCAGATCCTCCATGTCGTCGCTTATGATAATACTCTCTTCAGGCACAGCCCGGGCTCTCACTAGGGCATATGTATACATAATCCTAGAGGGCTTACCGGTGTTTATCGGCTTAACCCCCGTGGCGTAGTAAAGAGCCATAGCCACAGGCCCGATGGAGATGGTGGGCTTCTCCTCAGGTATAAACCTGGACATGCCAGCCGCCACAAGCTTGGCCCCCGCCATAATCATCTGCATAGCCTTGTTAAGCTTCTCGAAAGTTAGTTGCCTATCTAAACCCACCACCACCACGTCTGCCCCCTCCTCCACGGCGTTGTGGCCGTATTTGGCAAGCTCAGCCTTAAAACTCTCTGAGCCCAACACATAGACTTTAGAAGGGCCGAACCTCTTGGCGATGTACTCCCCAGTGACCTGCGCAGATGTTATGATTTCCTCTATAGAAATCGGGATTCCCACCCCCGTTAAATCTTTATAAACCTCTTCGGTGGAGCGGGGGGCATTGGAAAGTATAAAAACTCTGCCGCCGCTTTCTCTGACGTGTTGAATCGCCTTAAGACCCGCTATTAACTTATTTTTAAGCGTCTGCGGATCTCTTCTCACCAAGGTCCCTTGCACGTCGAAGAAATAAGTGGTTAACCTCGTCATAGACCCCCCGGCAACCCCTTAGAAATATCTTCTCCTCAAATATTTGCGCTCTCTTCTAAAATATTTAAATAATTAAAAAAATAGTTCTATATAAGTACAAATATTTATGAGAACTGCTGAATGCGCATCTCGCACATCTCATTATTTTTTGAAAACGTATTAATAGGTAGTTTTGTCAAAGTGCCATGGCAGAAAGAAGATTCCCGTATCCAGATGAGGTAAAGTTGCCGGAGGGTATAGATGTTGAAACTTACAAGAGGATGTACCCCTATTACAGGCTACCTGCCGTAGTGCTTTTTGGAAAAGATGCCCCCAAGGAGCTGGTGGAGTGGGAAAGGAACCAGTTCTGGTACCAAGACTCTCTGCACCATTACGATGTCATGCCGCCGTTAGATGACTTACATCCACAAAACTGGGAGCTGATTCTCTCCACCTACAACTCCAGGATATTCGTGGTGCCGCCTGCCAACGGCATACCCCATAAAATTGTCAATGGGTACCTCTTCATCTCGTTCGTCCCGGTGTTAGACGAAAAAGAGGTGCAGAGGAGACTTGAGTACTTCCAGAAAAGGGCTGGCCACTATTATCAAAATTGGAATTCGATATATGAGAAAAGCTGGAAGCCGGAGGCGGAGAAGATAATTAAGGAGATGGAAGCCCTGGAGTTCAGAGATCTGCCGGAGTTTGAAGACGAGAAGGTGGTTTTTGAACACATGGGTTATTCGCCATCTGCATACAGCTTGGTAGAGAACTGGCTTAAACTTATGCTATTAGAGCAGAGGCTTTGGTGGAAGCACTTTGAGATGTTGAATCTCGGCTACGCAGCTTATCTGCTCTTTTACCAATTCTTGAAGCAGAAATTCCCCGATATACCCGATCAACACGTGGCCTTAATGGTGGCCGGTATAGATGTCATACTGTTCAAACCTGATCTAGAGCTGAGGCGGCTGGCCAAGCTGGCCGTGGAGCTAGGCATTGCTGAGAGGCTACTCTCCTTTGCCTCGGCCGAGGAGATGGAAGCCGAGTTCTCTCGTTCTAAAAACGAGAAGGAGGTTAAGTGGTTTAACGAGTGGAATAACGCCAAATACCCGTGGTTCTACTACACCACAGGTATAGGCTTTTACCACCACGAGCCGCGTTGGATAGATGACCTCAACATACCCTTCAACTTCCTGAAGGACTACATAAGGAAGATCCAGAGGGGGGAGAGCCTTGAGACAGCCACCGAGAGACTTAGAAAGCAGAGAGACGAAATTGCTAATAGATACAGAGAGCTCCTCAGCGAAGAAGATAGAAAACTCTTCGATCAATACCTGCAGGTGGCAAGAACGGTATTTCCGTATGTTGAGGAGCATAACTTCTTCGTGGAGCACTGGGGCCACACGGTGTTTTATAGAAAGCTCAGAGAAGTCGGGAGGTTGTTACATAAACACGGCTTCTTAGAGAGCCCCGACGACATATTCTACATGGCCTGGTGGGAGGTGGCGCTGGCGCTTCAAGACTTGGTGACCAGCTGGGGCGTTGTGATGCCCGCTGTGGGCAGGTACTACTGGCCGCGGGAGATCGCCAAGAGGAAGGAGGTGCTTAAGAAGCTGAGGGAGGTCAAGCCGCCTCCTGCTATGGGCAAGCCGCCGGAGGTGGTCACGGAGCCCTTCACTGTGATGCTATGGGGCGTGACGCGGGAGAGGATAGAGGATTGGCTCGGCACAGCCGCCGCGGCGGGTAAGGTGATAAAGGGCTTCCCCGCCTCGCCGGGCGTAGTGGAGGGCAAAGCCGTGGTGGTCACCTCGGTTGAGGAGCTTTCCAAGGTCAAGGAGGGCGACATCTTGGTGTGCCCCAACACCTCGCCTGCGTGGGGTCCGGTGTTTGCTAAGGTGAAGGCGGTGGTGTCAGATATAGGCGGCCTCATGGCCCACGCCGCGATTGTGGCTAGGGAATACGGCGTGCCTGCGGTGGTGGGCACAGGCAACGCATCGAGGTTGATAAAAGACGGCATGAAGATCAAAGTGGATGGATTCAACGGCGTAGTGGAGATACTGGAATGACGTTTGTAGTACCGATTGCAAGCCTTAGAAAAACCGACGTGCTTCTGGCGGGCGGCAAAGGCGCCTCCCTGGGCGAGCTTGTGCAGGCTGGGGCCAAGGTGCCGCCAGGGTACGTGGTGACCAGCGCCGCGTATAAAGCTTATGTGGAGTACAACGGCATAGACAAGCTCATCTGGCGGCTTGAGTCCGGCCAAGGCAACCCGTTGAATCTCGCGCACGAGATCAGAGAGGCCTTCTTAAGAGGTGAGATGCCTCCAGACGTTAATAGTGAGATCATAAAGTTATCCGATGAATTCGCCGGCGACTTCTTGGCGGTGCGATCCAGCGCCACCTACGAGGACTCTCCTGAGTTCAGCTTCGCAGGCATCCACGAGACGTACCTAGGCGTGGTGGGGCGCCAGGTGGCTGAGTACGTGAGGAGAGTCTGGGCTAGCAACTTCGAGGAGAGGGCCGTGACGTATAAGCTGGATAACCGAATCCCGCCGTCTAGGGTGTTTATGGCGGTGGTTGTGCAGAAACTCCTCAACCCCAAAGCCGCGGGGGTTGCCTTCAGCTTAGACCCGCTCAACGGCGACAGATCCGTAGTGGTGGTGGAGTCCAGCTGGGGGCTTGGAGAGGCTGTGGTGGCGGGCGAGGTGAACCCCGACAGGTTTGTGGTGAGCAAGGTCACTGGCGAGATAATCAAGCGCCATGTCTCCAGCGGAAAATCGGTGAAATACGTGCTGGAGGAGGGACGGGTCGTTAAGCGCGAAACCACCGCCGAGGAGGTCGCGGCCCCGTCGCTCACAGAGGAGGAGGTCAAAGAGCTGGCTGAGCAGGTGATAGCTCTGGAGAGGTACTTCCACTACCCCGTGGACGTGGAGTGGGCCGTGGAAAACGGCGTGTACACCCTCCAGGCCAGGCCCGAGACCGTGTGGAGCAGGAGGGGGCAAGAGAGGAAGTGGGCCACCACAGGTGACTTGATAAAAGATATCGTGTATAATTTGCTGACCTTTAGACTATAAGGGGTTAGTCCACATTATTTTTCAAAAGTCTTTAAATCCACTTGTATATTTCTGGTTAATGTATAGGTTCTCCACACACTACGGAAAACTAAGGGCGTTTGTGGAGGGCAAATATGTGGAGCCGGAGCACGACCGATCTCTGCCGACCTACGACCCTGGGCTCGGCCGGCAGATCGCCGAGGTTCCCGTGGCCAAGAGCGTGGACGACGCTGTGAATTCAGCCGCCGCGGCGTTTGAGAAGTGGGCCAGTCTCCCCGTGTATGATCGGTTGCAGTACCTCGTGAGGCTTAAGATCCTTTTCGAGCAGAGACTCGACGAGCTGGCTAGGCTCATTGCCCAGAACGTGGGGAAGACCGTGTCTGAGGCCCATGGCGAGCTACGACGGGCTCTTGAGGCGATAGACATGGCGCTGGCGACGCCTCATCTTATGGCTGATGTGAAGAAGGTGATGAACGTGGCCCGCACCGAGCCTGAGATCGACATGGAGACGGTTAAGGAGCCGCTGGGCGTCTTCGCCGTGATAACGCCGTTTAACTTCCCGGTCATGATCCCCATGTGGTTTATCCCGCTGGCGGTTACTTTAGGCGATACGGTTGTCCTTAAGCCAAGCGAACTTGACCCAATACCGGCGTTATACTTAGCGGGGCTGTTCGCCGAGGCCGGCTATCCGCCAGGTGTTGTAAACGTGGTGCTTGGCGACGGCTCGACGGCGGAGCAGTTGATAAAACACAAAGACGTAGTCGGAGTGGCCTTCGTGGGGTCGACCAGGGTGGGTTCGCAGGTTTATGCCCTGGCCGCCTCGCACGGCAAGAGGGCGCTTGTTGGCGCCGGCGCAAAAAATCCCGTGGTGGTGATGCCAGATGCGCCGATGGAGCAAACTGTTGAAAACGTGGCCACTGGCTTCTTCGTAATGGCTGGCCAGCGTTGTCTCGCGCCGGGGAATCTAATACTGGTGGGAGATGCCTACCGCAAGTTCAAGGAGCCGCTGGTGGAGAGGGTTAAGAGGATAAGGGTCGGCTATCAGCTCCTCGACGGCACCGACATGGGGCCCCTCGTGTCTGCCGCCGCCCGAAGGAGAGTAATGGAAATGGTAGAGAGGGCGGTGGCTCAAGGCGCTAAGCCGCTTCTCGACGGCAGGTCGTTCCAGCCGCCTAGGGGCTACGAGGAGGGCTTTTACCTCGGCGCCACGGTGCTTGACTCGGTGGCGATAGACATGGAGATCGCGCAGGAGGAGGTCTTCGGCCCCGTGCTTCCTATTATATACGCCGAAGACTTCGAAGAGGCGTTGGAGCTCGCCAACGCCACCAGGTATGGCAACGCTGCCTCTATCTTCACCACCAGCGGGAAATACGCCAGGGAGTTCGCCCGGAGGGTAAACGCGGGTAACATCGGCATAAACATGTCGATTGCCCAGCCCACGCCGCATTTCCCCTTTGGCGGCCGTAAGCAGTCTTTCTTCGGCGTCCTCCACGCCCAGGTAGATGCCGTCGACTTCTTTACAGATAGAAAGGTAATAATGCAGAGATGGTGGTAAAAGCGTTGCTTCTCGACCTCGACAAGACGCTGGTCAACGTGGAAGACCACACAGACTACTGCGCGGCCCTCCGCGAGCTCGAGACCGGGGGCTTTGCCCCACGCGTCGCAGGGCCGGAGACGTACTGGGGCAAATGCACCAAGAGGGTCATGGACATACTACTTTCTCTGGAGGGGGAGGCCTGGGAGAGGGCAAATGACGTCGTGGAAAAGTACGAGATGCAGGGCGCCGCCTCCTCGACCCCTATGCCGTATCTACGGGAGTTTCTAGAAGCTGTGAGAGAGGTGCCAAAGGCCATAGTTACTCTCCTTTCTCCCCGCCCAACCGCCTACGTGCTGGAGCGACACGGCGTGGCGGTAGACGTGTTGGTGGCCAGGGAGCGGGGGATAAGGCCGAAGCCCCACCCAGACCCGGTGTTAAAGGCGTTGGAAAAACTCGGGGTTGGGCCTTCGGAGGCGGTGATGGTGGGCGACAGCGAGTGGGACGAGGCGGCGGCCTCGGCTGCCGGGGTGGCGTTTGTGGCGGTGACAAACGGCCGGCCCCGCCACAGCTTCAAAACCATATACGTAGCCGAGAACCTGCGAGGCGCCGCCACCATACTTCTCCACGCCTTAAAAATCCGGCCCGTGTCTGCCGTTTAGCGGCCACGTTTTCCTCCGTATCTCGTCTCCACCCTGTTATATACTTTACCTATTGCCACATGGACGAAGTACATAGTATATACGGCTGATGTCTGATATAGACATGAGGACTATGGATGTGTTAAGCGTAACTGCAACCAACAATTTTATATAGAAGTTGTATAATTTTTTCATGGCTGAAATACCGGGTTACGACTTTGGGAGGGTGCCGCCGGCGCCTATAAGCCCGGACGACTTCGAGTTGTTGAAAAAGACCGTGATGTGGAGCGAGGAGGATGCCAAGTATCTAAAAATGGCGTGCGAAGTGTTGCGGGATCAGGTGGATCAGATTCTAGACCTCTGGTACGGCTGGGTGGGCTCCAATCCGCATCTTCTTTACTACTTCTCAGACGTCTCCACCGGCAAGCCTATACAGGAATACCTAGAGCGGGTTAGGAAGCGGTTTGGCCAGTGGATACTGGACACCACCTGTAGAGACTACGATAGGCAGTGGCTTGACTACATGTATGAAATAGGGCTGAGGCACCACCGGACTAAGAAAAATGTGACAGATAGGGTGTCTTCCGTGCCGCACATTCCGTTGAGATACATGATAGCCTTTATCTACCCGATAACTGCCACCATACGGCCCTTCCTTACGAAGAAGGGTCACAGTCCCGAAGAGGTGGAGAAAATGCACGCGGCTTGGTTCAAGTCTGTAGTGCTACAGGTTGCCATCTGGAGCCACCCATACGCAAAAGAGGGCGACTGGTAGTTTTTAAACAAGCTCTTTTTCCTATGCGTCTTCACAGGCAAAACGGCATATTTATGCAGATATGTCGCCACGCGACCAGGAGGTGCTCTGCACGGCGCGTCCTCACGGCGCTTCAGCCCGAGTTGCTGACGTCGACAGCCTAGGGTCGCGGAGAGGTCGCGGCGCTGTCAAGGAGGTTGCCTCTGACACAGCCCACGGTCGGCGACGCGTTGCGGCCTTGGTAAAAGGCTTGCGGAGATGGCTCCCGACGCCGACAAAAGAGCGTCAACGCCGCGGTCATAGACCGCCGTGGCCGGGAGGATGGACTCATACGTGGTAAAATTCTGTGGCTCGTACGCTCCGCCGTATAGCAACCGGGGACTTGTGGAGTCTTTTCCAGGCATCTGGAGTTTACCGCGGGGCTCCACAGAGCCGGGACGACTTCTGAGGTCCGCATCTGTGCATTATATAAATATCTCGTGAGGAGGGAGTATTCGTGACCGTTTACCAAAGCTACGATTAACATGGCGGTAAGGCGGATTGTCCGACCACGAATTGGCGATGCGTCTAGCCAGTGGAGGTGGACACTGCTTCGGAGGTGTGTTAAACCAAGAGGCAACCGCCAGCGTCTGCAGACATAGCGTGGTGGAACGGGAGTGGGCACCAAAACCGATTGGGAATAAATAATTTCCGCTACATGACTATATTTTTCTTCTGATGCATTTATATAAAATCTCAATATTATATCTAGGTTCGATCTGAATTATCCTAATTGCTAACTATGCTATTTTTTACATAAACTTTTAAATATGAGTCATTTACCGCTTATGAAGCCAAATCCGCAGGAGCCTAGGCTTCCCACTAGGGATGAGTTCTACGACCTGGCGAACAGGCTTGAGTGGACGCCTAAGTATGTCGCCGAGGAGGAGCTGTTTCCAGTGGATATGCACGGCCTTCCTTATCTGCCCATGGAGGTCTGGGCTGAGACATACGACGCGCCTTATAAGGTGTTGTATAGAGAATATGTGAGGAACCAGAAGGAGAAGGATAAGATGGTGTTTGCAGTAAGAGACGCCGCGGCCCGTGCCGAGTTAGACAGAAAGCTGGACCCCACGTATCACGGCGGCGCCTTCTGCTTCCACATAACAGCCATACCTATACCTGAATACACGGCGGTAGTCGGCGAGTTAAGAATGGCGAGGTTCGGGAAGGCCGGCGAGTGGAGGAATTTAGCCACCTTTGGCTCTATGGACGAGACGAGACACGCGCAGCTGCAGATACTGCTGGCCCACGACAAGATTGGCGTAAATCCAAAATTCGCCTGGGGCCACAAGCTGTTTTGGGTCGACGGCTGGGTTTCGGTGTTTGCCAGGAAGTTCTTCGACGACATAATCACAGCGGCAGACGCGGTGGAGAACGCCATAATGCTCACCTTCGGCTTCGAGACGGGCTTCACGAATCTGCAGTTTGTAGCTTATGCCGCCATGGCCAATAAAGCCGGCGACTTCCTCTTCGGCACCGCCACGGCGTCTATCCAGACAGACGAGGCGAGACACGCCCAGATAGGACACCCAACTCTGAAGACCTTCGTAGATGTGGCTAAACTCGGCTCGTCGTGAGAGCCGCGCTTTTGAAAGAATTTAACAAGCCTCTTTCTATAGAAGAGGTTCCGGACCCCAAGATCGGGAGGGGCGAAGTTTTGCTCCAAGTCCTGGCATGTGGCATATGTAGATCCGATTGGCATCTGTGGCGCGGCGACCCCTCGCTTGTGGCGTATATGGAGTGGTCTGGGGGGAAGTTGCCGATAATACCTGGACACGAGGTGGCTGGACGTGTGGTGGAAGTGGGAGAAGGCGTGACTAACGTGGCGCCGGGAGATGTGGTGGTGGCACCGGCATCGTCTACAGGCGACAACAGGTCGTGCCGCTACTGCAGAGAGGGTAATTCTAACATCTGCGAGCATCTCTGGATCCCGGGCTTCGGGACGCATGGTTGCTACGCCCAATACATGAAGGTGCCAGCGGGCTCCGTTGCCGACTTGGTGAAGGTGCCTCCCGGCGTGGCGCCAGAATACGCCGCCATCACTGGATGCGGCTTCGGCACAGCGTGGAACGCCTTGGTGGTGAAAGGCGGCATAAAGCCCGGCGAGACTCTGTTGGTGACCGGCCTCGGCGGGATGGGCCTCAGCGCCGCCATGATTGCCATGTCCTCAGGCGCCAAAGTCGTTGCGGTGGACGTAAATCCCGCCGCCGTGGAGAAGGGGAAGAAAATTGGAATAACAGCCTACAGCTATTCTGGCGATCCAAAGGAGCTGACCAAGCTTGTGAATGAGGAGGTTGTAAAAACATACGGCATGGTTGACGCCGTCTTCGACAGCACGGGCAACCCCGACGTGCTGTCCGCAGTGCTTCCCGCGGTGCGGCCGCTGGGAAGGGTGTTGCTGGCCGGTCTGATGGTTAAGGGGAAGGAAGTGTGGCCGCTTGCCTCAGACCTTGTAGTGGCTAGAGAGCTCACGATACAAGGCGTCTTAATGCTTCCTTCTCAGAGATACGATGGCATATTTAGGCTTCTCTCTGAAGGCCGCATAAACCTCGAGCAGGTGATACACCGCCGCATATCTCTCGACGAGGTGAACGACGCTTATAAGGCGCTGTCAGAGTATAAATCCCCTGGAAGGTTCGTAATCACTAAATTCTAAACTTTTTTAACTATACTCAATATTCTTGTTTTCAAAATAAATTATAGTATATTATAAATAATTTTTATAAATAAGGTCTATTTTTTATATTTTTTAGAAAGATTTAAAAATGGCGGGAGTTTAAATATTAATGCCAGAAAAAGAGGGCCAAACTCGGGAGGAGCTCGCGAGGAGGGCGGAGCTTATATCTGCGCGTCTCCGGCGTACTGTTGAATACGCCAAGAAGCTGGGGAGGGGCGGTTCTGCGCTTAAGGAGGCGGCGGAGTTCTATATAGCCAAGTCGTATTGGCTTAACTGGCGCGCTATAGCGGCGTTGACTGGGCCTTCTATGGATTATCTAACGCCGCTGGATGGGCGGGTCATGTCCTTTAGGGAGTTCATTACGGAGTGGGTGGGCGCCCAGTTTAAGAGGCAGTTGGAGGATTACGGGATTGAGCTTCCCTGGTATTGGAGGTATTGGGAAGAGGAGACTAAATGGTGGCACCACAGTTTTCAGCTTGGGATATACCTCTGGAGGCGGACTTTAAATCTGCACAACAGGGGGCCTACGCCGGAGGAGAGGAAGTGGCTTGAGGAGAAGTATCCCGGCTGGGAGGAGACGTTTGGCAGATACTGGGATCTATATGCCAAGAACTACATCGAGGGGAAGATCCCTCTTCCGAAGACAGCGCCTCTTCTCTGCAACATGTGCCAAGTGCCGCTGATCAGCGTGAAGCCTGGGCGTCACGTGGTGATATATCAGAAGGAGTACAATGGGCGTGTGTATAATTTC
>Ga0197142_1000570_pt1 | contig 34147 bp, 25 predicted proteins | sample GBS60_MetaG_FD_148614 | JGI IMG/M metagenome (GOLD analysis project Ga0197142, IMG submission 148614) | Sediment microbial communities from Great Boiling Springs, Gerlach, Nevada, United States - GBS 60_MetaG | ecosystem: Environmental > Aquatic > Thermal springs > Hot (42-90C) > Sediment...
CGACCGAGGTGAACTCGTTGAGGAACAGGCTCTCGCCGGAGATGGCGCGCTTGAACATCCCGCCAAGCCCGCCGCCGCGGGTGTTGGTCGCCATCTGGATGTTGCCCGACATCCAGGACATCGCGCCCGACTCGGAGTAGACCGTCTCGCCAGGGTCAAGTTCAAGAATGACCGCCTGCAAGGTCGTCCCAACAATCTGATATTCCATCCCGGTCACACCACGCCCACGCGCGGTCACCGTCGGGTCAGGCAGGTCCAACCGCTGACCCATCTGATTGCCGTATGCGTACAGATCACCCGTCGATGATGGCGTCGGCTCGGAAGGCGGCGGTGGCGGTGCGGCTGGCGGCGGTGGCGCTGCAATGCGAGTGCCACACTGGGAGCAGAATCTGGCGGTTGGTGAAAGAACAGCGCCACATGTCGGGCATTGCATGGATACCACTCCTTGCATGCACTATGATGCTGGTACGAACAGAATATCCGAAGCACGGATCCTTCCGTAGACATGAACGGCGTTTTCCGACAATCTCGACGGCCGGTGCGAAGTTCCCCGGTTTCCAATCCCCGGCGCACAGTCCCCGGTTCCCAGTCTCCGGCGCACAGTCTCCGGTTCCCAGTCCCCGGTTCTCAGTTCTTAGTTCTTAGTTCTCAGTTCTCAGTTCTCTAATTCGCCTTGCTCAACGTCGCCAGGAACTCGGCATTATTCCGCGTCTTCATCATGCGGGTCAGGACCAGTTCAGTACCCTCGCCTTCGCCGAGCATGCTGACCATACGACGCAGCGTCCACACCTGACGCAGCACATCGGGCGGCAGCAACAGTTCCTCACGGCGCGTACCACTGCGGGTAATGTCGATTGCCGGGAACACACGCTTCTCCGCCAGTTTGCGGTCGAGGTGCAGTTCCATATTCCCGGTGCCTTTGAACTCCTCATAGATCACATCGTCCATTCGACTGCCGGTATCGACCAGACAGGTAGCGATGATCGTCAGTGACCCGCCATTCTCGATATTGCGCGCAGCGCCGAAGAAGCGCTTGGGCGGGTAGAGCGCCACCGGATCGATACCGCCAGAGAGCGTTCGCCCGCTCGGCGGCATATCCAGGTTGTACGCACGCGCCAGACGGGTGATCGAGTCCATGAGGATCACAACGTCCTGCCCGCCTTCAACCAGTCGCTTGGCGCGTTCCAGCGTCATCTCGGCGACCTTCGTATGGTCTTCGACCGGCTCATCGAACGTTGACGAGATGACATCGCCCTTGACCGAGCGCCGCATATCGGTGACTTCTTCGGGGCGTTCACCGATGAGCAGCACCATCAGGTGAATGTCCTGATAGTTGGTGGTGATGCCATTGGCAATCGCCTTGAGCAGCAACGTCTTCCCTGCTTTGGGCGGCGACACGATCAGACCGCGCTGACCACGACCGATCGGCGCCACCAGGTCAACCAGACGTGTTGCCAGCAGGTGCGGCTCCGTTTCGAGTTTGATCTGTTCGTTGGGAAAGATCGGCGTCAACTGATCAAACGACGGGCGTTTGCGCGCTGTTTCCGGATCCATCCCATTGATCAACTCGACGCGCAGGAGCGAGTAGTACCGCTCACTCTCCTTCGGCGGACGGATCTGCCCCCAAACCCGGTCACCAGTGCGCAGCCCAAACCGCCGAATCTGCGATTGCGACACATAGACATCGTTTGGTCCGGGCAACATCCGTTCACCGCGCAAGAAACCATACCCATCGGCGACAATGTCGAGAACACCGTCGGACAGGGTATGGCCCGCCTCTTCCGTCTGCGCTTGCAGCAGTTTGAAGATCAGATCCTGCTTTTTCAGATTGCTGACGCCGGTAATACCGCTCGCTTTCGCCAGTTCTCGCAGATCATTGAGCGTTTTGCTCTCGAGTTCGGCAACATTGATGATCGGTTTGTCGCGAACGGGTTCGGTGTACTCGGCGACCGGCTCGCCGCCATTGTTGGTGGTATTTTTCGTTCTCATTCTTGGCACAGAAGACTCCTTGCCGACGCGTCTCTACGCCGGCCGTAACATAGCGGATGCTTACTCAATCGTTCCAGATAGACCAAAACGTGCGTCGTTGTGGCATGGTATGTTCTGTTGACACACGGCGCAGCAGCGCCATGTGTTTCAGACTTCAGAGGTGATCGTACTGCGCCGATTCTATTGATATGGGAATAATGTATGTGCCAATCAGCAACTGGCGCGTTGTTTTCATAGATAAGCTACATGAACGGCGCTCGACCATACTGGAGGCTTGCAGCCGCATTGCTTACGGAGAGCTACGCTATGACTGCATTATGAAACACAGAGTTACACCACAGTATGGTGGACGCCTGGCGCTTTCCAGGGGAATGTCTGACTTCTGGAGTCGCGTCAGATGCGAGATCTAGAGGATTGCCAACGCAATGCTTCACTCGCATGGCTATTATAGCACACCTGTCAAGATTTCGTGCACCATCCGCCGGCGGCATTGTTGACGCAGCGCGCTCATATGCCGTACAATGCATACGACATTACCACATAGTACTTCTTCCAGACGCCTCTGTGGGGCGACATGTCTGGCAAAGGCTATTATCGCTATGAAAAAACTTTCCAGCGCCGCGATTCGTGAGCAGTTTTTGCGTTTCTTTGAAGAACGCGGTCACGTCCGGGTACCCAGTTCATCGCTCATCCCTGGAAATGATCCAACCCTGCTGTTTACCAACTCCGGTATGGTGCAGTTCAAGGATACGTTCCTGGGACTGGAGCAACGCCCATACACCCGCGCCACAACGGTTCAGAAGTGTCTGCGCGTCTCGGGGAAGCACAACGATCTCGAAGAGGTCGGTCCGTCGCCGCGTCACCATACGTTCTTCGAGATGCTCGGCAACTTCTCCTTCGGCGATTACTTCAAATCCGAGGCGATTCCCATGGCGTGGGAGTTGTTGACGAAGGTGTTCGAACTCCCGGTTGAACGTTTGTGGTTTACCGTCTTCGAGGGCGACGACGAGGTGCCGCCTGATGACGAAGCAGCGCAGTTGTGGGTTGCAGCCGGCGCCGATCCGGATCGTGTTCTTCGCTTCGGGCGCAAGGACAACTTCTGGGTGATGGCGGATACCGGTCCGTGCGGTCCGTGTTCCGAGATTACGATCTATATCGGCGATGATCTGCGGGCGATGAGTGCGCAGGGGGTCAATTCCGACGATCCGAACTATGTCGAGATCTGGAACAATGTGTTCATGCAGTTTGAGCGCAGCACCATGCAACCGCTCCATCGCCCGTCGGTCGATACTGGTATGGGGCTCGAACGCATGGCGATGGTCATGCAGGGGGTTCATTCCACCTATGAGACCGATCTGTTCATTCCGCTGATTGAGCGCCAGCTGGCGCTGCTCGGCGCGGACGAGTCGACCTATCGCGCGCGGGTTGCGCCCTACCGCGCCGTCGCCGACCATAGCCGCGCGGTGGCGTTCCTGATCGCCGACGGGGTGCTTCCAGGCAATACAGGGCGGTCGTATGTGCTGCGCCGCATTCTGCGCCGCGCAGTCTACCAGGGTCGCACGGTCGGCTTCGAGAAGCCATTCCTGGCGGAGATCGTCGCAGCGGTGATCGAGCAGATGGGTGCGGTCTATCCCGAATTGCGCGAACGCGCCGATTTTATCCTGGAAACGGTCGATCTGGAAGAACGCCAGTTCCTGCGCACCCTTTCGGGCGGAATGAGCATTCTGAACAGTGTTATTGAACGGGTGCGCGCCAGCGGCAGTACGGTCATTCCTGGCGATGATGCATTTACGCTCAAGGATACCTATGGCTTTCCGCTCGATCTGACGCAGAAAATCGCTGCCGAACACGGTTTGACCGTCGATGAGGCAGGATACGAGCGGCGCATGGAAGAACAGCGTGACCGGGGCCGTCGTGCGGCACAGTTCAAACGGGCAGCCGAGGCGGAAGTATGGGCGGGGATCGATCTGCCGCCAACCCGCTTCACCGGCTATGCGGCGGTTTCCGGCAGCGGCGTGGTGCAGGCGATTGTCGTCGCTGGCGATCAGGTCGCCGAAGCCAGCGCCGGTCAACAGGTGCAGATCGCGCTCGACAGCACGCCGTTCTATGCTGAAAGCGGCGGTCAGGTCGGTGATACCGGCGTCCTGATCGGTCCGCGCGGTCGTGTCCGGGTCGAAGATGTGCAACGACCCGTGCCCGGCGTGATTGTTCATTATGGCGTGGTCGAGAGTGGCAGCGTGATGCTGCACGATCCGGTCGACGCGCACGTCGATAGTGGGCGTCGTGCCGCTATTATGCGCAACCATACCGCAACCCACCTGCTCCATCGCGCCCTGCGTGATGTGCTCGGCGAACATGCCGCGCAGGCTGGCTCACTCGTTGCGCCGGATCGCCTGCGTTTCGACTTTACGCATACGCGCCCGCTGACCCCGGAACAACTGCACGAGATCGAGCGACGCGTCAATGCCTGGATCCGTGCCGATACGCCGGTTGTCTGGCAGGAGTTGAGTTATCAGGCGGCTATCGAAGCCGGCGCTATCGCGCTGTTCGGCGAAAAATATGGCGATGTGGTGCGCATGGTCACGATTGGATGCGTCAACGGTCATGATGCGCCTTCACCTGCTGCGCTGGCTGAACGCGAACTGGCAGGCTTTCCGATGTGCTCGCGTGAACTGTGCGGCGGAACCCATGTCGGGCGGAGCGGCGAGATTGGACTGTTCCGCATCATTTCGGAAAGTAGCGTCGCTGCTGGCGTGCGACGCATCGAGGCGTTGACCGGTCCTGAAGCCGAAGCGTGGGTCGATGCCCAGATTGCGACGCTTCAGGCGGTTGCCGCTCGCGTCGGAGCGCCTCAAACTCAACTGGTCGAGCGTGTCGAGGCGTTGATCGCCGAATTGAAGCAACGTCAGCGCGCCCTCGATGAGTTGACCGCCCGCATGGCGCGGTCCAACCTGGAAGGGTTGCTCGCCAGCGTGCAATCGGTGGGCGACATTCGCTTCCTGGCGGCGCAGGTCGAAGCGCCCAACGCCGCGCGATTGCGCGAAATGGGCGACTGGCTGCGCGACAAATTGGGGTCGGGCGTGGTGGTGCTGGCGACGGTATTCGACGGCAAAGCCCAGATTCTGGCAATGGCAACGCCCGATCTGGCGGGGAAACGGATCCATGCTGGCAATCTCGTGAAGGCGCTTGCGCCGATCGTCGGCGGCAGCGGCGGCGGTCGCCCCGATATGGCGCAGGCTGGCGGACGTGATAGTGCGAAGATACCTCAAGCGTTGGAGCATGTTGCCGCAGTGATAGCGGCGCAGGCAGGGGTTTGACCCCAGGGAGATCCACACATGTCGGATGAGACGTCACCAACTCCTCTCCCGCCCAAAACACCACCGACAGGGATCACAGCAGTGCTCAGCGCCATTCTGGCATCCAACCCGGCATCAGCAGTCGTGCCGGTTGTGCCTGCTGATACACTCGATGGTATTATCGAACGTGTGCGCGCAGCACGCGCCAGCAGCGTCCAACTGCTGGTTCCTGAAGGGGCGCCGGCGCTGCAAGGGCGGCGCAGTTTCACAGCGCTGCGGTTGATCCTCCAGCGCGACGGCATCAGTGTGCTGGTGATCAGCCCTGATGCGAACGTGCTCGAAGCAGCGCGCTCCAGTGGTCTGGAAACGATGGCGGTGGGCGATCCGCCATCGCCGCGACCCGCAACACCTGCTCCGACGACTCCCCCCGCCAGACCTGTGATCGATGAGCGCGATGCCGCCTTCCTGCGCGCCCTGGACGATGTGCCGTCACGCGATCCGTATGCCGACCTGTCGGAGAAAGATGCGGCGTTTGCCGCTTCCCTCGACGACTTCTCCGATGCGGTTGCTACGGTTGCAGCGCCGTCGACGCAACCCGAAACGCCGCCGCCTTCCGCCGCTCCCCCGCCCCGCAGGGTCAGCGCCGCCGATGTGCGCCTCAGCGCGGACGAGGAACAGCGCGCGTCCGCCCATGAAACGGCGCGACGCAGCGCACCCGCGCCACGACGACAGTCGCAGTCACGCGCGACGGTGCGAACCGCGCCACGCACTGCGGGCGCCCCCGCCCGCACGAGCGATCGCACCATGATCATTGGTATCGCCATCGCAGTCCTGATTGTCGCGCTGCTGATTGCGTTCGGCTGGTATCAGGCGAACCGTGTGTCGATCATTGTCGGACCGCCGGTGATCCAGAGCCGCACGCAACCTTTCCGTGGAGAAGTTATCCCGATCACAACCGCTGATCCCGGTACGAATCCGTCGTCGATCCAGGCGGCAGTCGTACAGGCGGAGGCATCCTTCACCGTTCAGGGGCAGGTGACGAGCGAAACAGTGGCGCCCGCCGGACGGGCAACCGGTCAGGTACGCATTATCAACGTCATTGAACAACCCTTCCCGCTCCCTGAAGGCACGGAACTCCTGGGGTTGAACCCTGCCGGCGCTGAGGTGCGTTTCGTTATTGAAGGACAGGTTACCGTGCCGGCGGCGGTCACTACCGTGAGCGATCGCGGACGAAGCACCACCTACGGCGAAGTTGTGGTCAATGTCGTCGCCCGCTCGCCCGGCAGCGCCTCGAACGTCGGAAGCAATGCGTTGACGCAGATCCTTATCCCTGGGATGCAACCGATCATTAGCGACCGGGGAAATCTGCTGATCCGACACGACGCGATCGGCGGCGGCAGTGAGCAAGCGCAACGCATCGTCACCGAAGCCGATGTGCAACGTGTCCTCGGTGACGCGCTGACGGGCCTGTATAACGCCGGGATGGAACAACTCGCCCGCCAGATCGATCAAAATGTGCTGGCTATCGATCCGACAACCATCACCCCCGACACAATCGAACTGGCGCGTCCCGAATCGTATAACCCGCCATTGATTGAGCCACCCCTCGGTCAACCGGTCGATCCCGCCAATCCAGTCTTCCGGGTGACGGTGAGCACCCGATTCAGCGCCCTGGCGACCCCTCGTGATCGTCTGGTCAGCAAGCAACTTGAACAGGTTGTCCCGCAGCATTTTCTGCAACGCGGCACACCGTGCAATCCAAACGAGCGGGTTGGGTTCGATGTCGCCGGATGGCGCTGGGACGGCTCGAAACTGACGATCAATGGCGCAATCGCCTGCACCGAGTATGGAACGCTGACGAACGATATGCTCAATCAGATCAGAAGGGACCTGGTCGGCGCATCCCGCAGCGATGCCGAAACGCGGCTCCAGCAGTTTGTACAACAGGGGGCGATCAGCACCTATAGCCTGCCAGCAATCGAGACGCTGCCAGGGTTCGACTTCCTCATCGATGTGCAACCTGCCAGACTATCGTGATCAAGGAGTGAGGGGGCGATGAGCAGCGAACCCGGACGGGTGATGGCGCTCGATGTCGGCGAGCGGCGCATTGGCGTAGCATTGAGCGACCCGACCCGCATGCTGGCTTCGCCGCTGACAACGATCCGCGCCGTACCACGCTCCACCGCCCTGAAACGGATTCTCACCCTCATCCGCGATTACCAGGTAACGGCGCTGGTCGTCGGGCTGCCGCTGACCATGAACGGCGACATTGGTCCGCAGGCGACGCTGGTGCAACAGTTCGTCGATGAACTGCGTCCGCTCATCGACATTCCGATCTTCTTCGTCGATGAACGACTCACAACAGTTGCCGCTGAACGCATGATGATCGATCTCAAAATCAAGCCTGAACAGCGCAGGGCGCGCATTGATGAGGTGGCAGCGTCGATCATCTTGCAGGATTTTCTCGACTCTCAGCGCTAAACCTACCGGCATACCGATTCGATCCATTCCAGGATCGTATGGAGCACGTCTTCGAGCGGCGCATACGTATCGACCACCAAATACGGCTCTTGAATCGGGTAATTTGAGGTCTCAGCCCGTCGGCGCAGATGATCCTGAAGGTGTTCCCACGTCGTCACATGATGCGCCGGCAGGCGTAATGCCGCCCGCTGTTCGATCCGCCGCCGCCATTCCTCCTCAGACGAACAGATACATTCGATGACCAGCAGACGCGCGCCGGTATCGTGCGCAACCACACAGGCGGTTGTGTACCCGCCAATTTCGCTGAGCGGACTGTCGCAGATGACGCTCAGATGTTGCAACAACTGGCGGCGCGCTACATTGAACATGGCGATGTATGCCAGCCCGCCAGCATCTTCGACGTGACCATCCAGCACATCCTTGATGTCGTCCTTGTCGATCAGGGGAATACGAAGACGGCGGCTGAGCGCGCGCGCCACCGCGCTCTTGCCGGATCCGGGGTGACCTTTCATTGCGATCAGCAGAGGACGTTGGATCTGTGTTATGGACATGTGTCGAACCGAGAACCGAGAACCGGGAACTGGGAACTGAGAACTGGGAACCGGGAACTGAGAACCGGGAACCGGGAACGGACTGAAAATGCAACGTGCAACGTGCAACCTTCAACCTGCAACCTGCAACGCGCAACCTGCAACCTGCAACCTGCAACGCACAACGCACAACCGTCAACCGTCAACGTGCAACGTGCAACGCACAACCTGCAACCGTCAACCGTCAACGTGCAACGTGCAACGCACAACCTGCAACCTGCAACCTGCAACCGTCAACGGGCAACCTGCAACAGGCAACCTGCAACCTTCAACCGTCAACGGGCAACCTGCAACCTTCAACCGTCAACGGGCAACGCACAACCTTCAACCGTCAACGGGCAACCTTCAACTTTCAACCGTCATCGAGCAGCGCTGCCAGCGCCTGCGCCTGCTGTGCGGGAATATCACGAGCCAGCGAGAGTGTGACACGACCCAATTCGCGGTAGAGGGGCAGCAACGACGGCATATGCGTCGCAAGGGCGGCGATATGACGCGCAATCGTGCCATCATCACCACGCACGATTGGTCCGGTCAGCGCCACATCCGGCGGCGCGTTTTCCAGACTTTCGACAGCGCCGCGCAGCAATGGCAGCAGTGCGTGCGCACGCACTTCTTCCGGCAAGCCGATGTTTTCGAGCAAGGCTGTTCCACAGGCGTAGAGCGCAACGGTATAGTTGGCGACCATGACGGCAGCAGCGTGGTAGAGCGCGCGATGACGCGCATCGAGATCGAACGGGATTGCGCCAATTGCGTGCGCCAGCGCATGCAGGATCGTGGCAAGCGGCGGATCGGCATCGATAGCGATATATGCGCCGCGCAGACGCGTTGCCGTTTTCGCCCCGGCAAGCGTTTGCAACGGGTGAAACCCGCCGATCCATGCGCCGCTTGCAGCCGCATCAACCAGTGCTTCGCGCCCGAATGCGCCGCTACAGTGAACGACGCCCTGCCCGGCGCGCCATCCACCGGTTGCGGCAATCATGCGACACACAGGTGTCACCGCAGCATCGGACACGGTGAGAAACACCAGATCGGCTGCGTGAGCGACAGCAACTGGAGTCTCAACCACTGCTGCGCCGATCTGGTGCGCCAGTTCAGTTGCGCGCTCAATGCTGCGACTGTGGAGCGCAACGACACGATATCCAGCGCCATGGAACGCTGCCGCCAGCGCCCCGCCAGCCCGCCCAACGCCAATGAAGCCGATTGTTATCAAAGCGTTCAACGTTCCAACCTTCAACCTTCAACGTTCAACCTCCACCCTTCAACCCCACCACGCCACCCAGCGACCACGCCTGCGTCACACTCCGCTCGATCGCGCGCGCCAGAACATCGACAGCAACCGCGCCGAGCGGCAGCAAACCCGGCGATGCACGTCGTCCCGTCGCCAGTACAAAGACCGTGTCGCCATCGAACGGGGTATGCACCGGGCGGATCGTTCGCGCCAGTGCGTCCTGCGCCATCTGCGCCACCTTCGTCGCTTCCGCCTTCGTCAGACGCGCATCGGTCGCCACCACTGCCAGGGTCGTGTTCTGCCCCTCTGACGGCGGTGCACCCATCATTGCGCGAAGCAACGCCATAGTATTGGCGAGCGATCCATCATCGGCGCGCACACCTGCCAGCAGACGACCACCGCGCTCGTCGTACACATCACCGAACGCATTGCAGACAGCCAGTGCACCGACGGTGACGCCATCCGCCAGGCGTTCGCTCCATGAACCGATGCCGGACTTCATAGCGTACTGCATCCCCCGGATTTTCCCCACCGTCGCGCCGATCCCCACGCCGACACACCCTTCCTCGACGGTTGCGCCAGCGGCGTTGCATGCCGCATACCCCATCGCAGCATCGGCAAACCGATCAGCCCTGCCAATTGCAAGATCGAAAATCACCGCCGCTGGCACGATTGGCACATTGCGCACCCCGGTTGGAAAGCCAATGCCCCGTTCTGCGAGCCACTGAACCACCCCTGTCGCGGCTGCGAGACCGAACGCACTGCCGCCGCAGAGCGCCACGGCATGCACCGTCGCAACGGTGGCGACCGGCGCCAGGAGATCAGTCTCGCGCGTCCCCGGAGCGCCGCCCCGCACATCGACTGCACCAACCGCGCCTTCGGGGGTCAGAATGACCGTACAACCGGTCAACGCTTCATTGTCCTGCGCGTGACCCGCCAGGACGCCTGGAACATCGGTAATTGAAGGATTCATGGTTTTTGCGTGCTCAGGATACGCTCGAAGATCTGTTCCCAGACCTCGAAGGGCTGTGCGCCCACAAGCAACTGACCATTGATAAGGAACGATGGCGTACTGCGAACGCCTGCCTGCTGCCCTGCAAGGATGTCTTCCTGGATCTGCGCGCCGTAGCGATTACTCTCGACGCACTGCTGCACCGCGCCCGCATCGAGTTCCAGTTCCTCAGCATACCGCAGGAAGGTGCGAAAATCATTCGCGTCTCCCGACGACCACTCGCGCTGCGTCATCCCCTCGAAAATTCGGGTATGCATCTGCCAGAACGCGCCCTGTTCACCGGCGCAGTTGGCGACATGCGCCGCGAGCAGCGCCCCCGGATGGATGCTCATCAGCGGGAAATCGCGGTAGACAAGCCGAACCTTGCCGGTGCGAACATACCGCTCTTCGATCAGCGGTCGAACCTCACGTGCAAACGACGCGCAGAACGGACACTGAAAATCGCTGAATTCCACCACCGTGATCGGCGCATCGGGCGCACCCTGCGCGCGCGGGTCGTCGAACGGCGCCGGTTCCGACACCGGCGGATCGTCAGGTATGGAGGTCGGAGCAGGGATTGGAGTGACGCCTGATGGACGCGGTCGCTCTGCGTCGGATGGAGATGGACGCACCACAATCGCCTGACGGGTGGCAATCGGACGCGGATCGGTCGCCTGGGGCGCTTCAGGACCGCACGCGGCGACGAGCAGCAGCAGGATCGTCAGCAATGCACGACGCAGCGGGGAGCCACGCTGACGCCGGTTATCGCGTGGCGTGTCATCGATCATACAGGTTCATTCGTTCCGTTTCGACCCGCTGGCGATAGGCGGGACGCGGCAGCGAGCCAGCGCCGTCATCGCCGCAGTAGGGGCACACGCTCCAGGTCAGATCGATGACCCGGTCGCACGCAGCGCAACGCCGGCGCAGCGCCGTCTGGCAATGCGGGCACAGGATGAACTCCGGATCGACTGCTCGCTGACAGGTCGGGCAGACGTGGGGATCTTCCAGATTGCGGCGCAGATACTCTTCCTCGAGCATACGCTCATACTTTTGCGCCAGCGTCTGACGGGGACGAAGAATCAGGTGGAGCAGCACACCACCAAATGGAAGCACGAGCGCCAGCGTCACCGCGAGCACCTGCACCGCCACATCCTCGCTCCGACTATGGATATCGCGGTACGTCCACAGCACCGACGCCGCCCAGAGCAGGATCAGATAGGCGAGCAACATCCATGCCAGCACCGATGCCACCGGCGCCAGGTTGGCAATGATCGCGCGAAAATCCAAGATCCACTCCTTGCAGATTATGAACCCTGCCGCAGGTTTATCGACCTGCGGGAATGGTCATCAACACCTATGACGGCGTGAGGCGACGCACATCGGCGGCACGCACAACAAACACCGTCGCGCCGCCCACCTGCACCTCAACCGGCGTTGGCGGGTAGAATTCGCCCGACTCGGCAACTGGCGGCAGCGGCGACACGTAGCGCGTCCGCGTATAACAGTGCTCGCGCACAATTTTCAGAATAGGATCGACCTGATAATCCTCAGCGGCGATCAGCAGCGTCACATTTCCCTCGCGCAAGAAGCCGCCCTCGCTGCTGATGCGCGTCACCCGATGACCGGCAGCAGTGAGCGCCTCGATCAGATCCCCCGCGTCCTGCCGCTGAACGACGGCAATGATCAGTTTCATGGGTGCACCTTACCCATCTACAGCACGGTTTCTAACCGCGTGATCGATGCCAGATACGGCTCGACAATTGCGCCGATCTGTTCCGCCAGCGCCTCGATCGACTGCCGTGCATCGAGCACGCGCCAGCGTTCTGGATCTGCGGCGATCAGCTCGCGATAGCCGGCTTCGACCCGTTGATGATACTCCAGCTCCCGCGCATCGAGACGATTCCACTCATCATTGGCGCCACGCTGACCGGTTGAACGCGCACCTTTGCGACGCTTGCGTTCCAGTCCTTCTGCGGCGTTGATGTCGAGATAGAACGTTATATCGGGGCGCAAGCCGCCCGTAGCAGCCGCTGTAATCACACGCAATTCCGCCAGATCGCGCCCCAGACCGTACCCCTGATAGGCAAAGGTCGAATCGGCGTACCGGTCGCACAGCACAATGCCGCCCTGCTCCAGATACGGACGAATAACCTCACTGACCAGTTGCGCCCGCGCCGCCGAGAAGAGCAACATCTCGGTCGTCGGCGCCATTTCGGTATGCTGAAGATCGAGCACAATCCGCCGGATCAGGTCGCCGATCCGCGTGCCGCCCGGTTCCCGTGTGAGAATGACCGGGAAGCGCCGCGCGTGCAACGATTCGTACAACAGACGCGCCTGCGTGCTTTTCCCGCTTCCCTCAGGACCCTCGAATGTCACAAACAGGCTCATCGATCATCGCCGATCATGGTGCAGCCCTAACGAAAGATTTTGACCCGTCGGTTCGGTTCGCGTCCGCGACTCTCCGATTGCAAGTTGTAGCGCTCCGCCATCTGATGCTGCAACCGGCGCACATAACTGCTCTGCGGTTGCAGTTCAACTGACGAACGTTCGCCGTTCAGAACCTGCGTAATCGCTGTTTCGACCTCCAGCAACGCCTCGGTCATTGTAGCATCATCATCGCGATCCGCCCGGCGTTGCAATCCATTGTCGCTCAGGCTGATATTGAACACATCGGCGAGTTGACGCTCCATCTGCGCCAGGGTATTGTTCCGCAGCACATAAACCGGCACGCCACGCTCTTCAGCCTGACGCACACGCTGCGATCCCTGACGATAATAATTCTTCAGGGTCATCACCATCGTCGCCTCACCCATGTCGCGCACGATGGTCGCCGGAACGTGCAGGCTGGCAATCGCCCGCTCCAGACGATCACGGCTGACACCGAACGGGTAGATACGTTGCGGTGTCATTCCGACGCTGGAAGCGGCAGGCGCCGACGATACACGCGGGCTTCGCTCCCCACGTTCACGCCCGCCGCCACGACGAATGCCCGGAATCGACGGAACAGCATGCTCACCGGTAAAAGCTGGAAAGACTTCGATCTCACCGTCAGCAGTGCGTCGGCGCACCTCCGCCTGCGGCGGCTCGGAGCGCAGCAGACTATCCACGGCGCTGGCAACGTCGGGATAGACTGTCACCTGATCCCAGTTCTGAATTTCGACCAGAATGTCGAAGGTTGGCGGCGCCTTTCGTTCAAGCACCGTCTTCTGTGTTCCCCGCCGGCGCGCCTCTTCATCGCCAAGCGTCACCGCCTGAATGCCGCCGATCAGATCGGACAATGTCGGGTTCGACAACAGGTTCTCGAGCGTCTGCCCGTGCGCCGTGCCGATCAACTGAACGCCGCGTTCGGCGATGGTACGCGCAGCCAGCGCTTCGAGTTCCGTTCCGATCTCATCGATCACGATCACTTCCGGCATATGATTTTCGACGGCTTCGATCATCACCGCGTGCTGTTCCGACGGTCGCGGCACCTGCATGCGGCGCGCCCGCCCGATGCCGGGGTGGGGAATATCGCCGTCACCGGCAATTTCGTTCGACGTATCTACAATCACAACGCGCTTCCGCAGATCTTCCGCCAGCACCCGCGCCGTTTCGCGCAGCATCGTCGTCTTGCCGACGCCGGGACGTCCCAGCAGCAGCACGCTCTTCCCCGACTCGATCAGATCGCGCAGGATCGTGATCGTACCGAAGACGGCGCGCCCGACACGACAGGTCAACCCGATCACGCGACCGGTACGATTGCGGATCGCCGAGATCCGGTGCAGCGTGCGCGGGATGCCCGCACGGTTATCTTCGCCGAAGGCGCCGATTCGACCAATGACATAGTCGATATCTTCCTGCGTGACTTCGCGATCACTGAGAAAACGTTCGTGATTCCGGTAGCGCGCTTCGGGGAGTCGACCAAGATCCATGATCACTTCCAGCAGGTCCTCCCGGTCATCGGGACCCGTTTCAATCGCCTGACGAATAGGCGCCGGAAGCGTTGCCAGAAGTAATTCGATATTGCTGGTAATATCCTGTTGCACTGCCATAGAATCGTCGATCCTCACATTGAGAGGAGATAGTTGGTATCGGCGGGTGGGTCTCCGGGCTTTCAAGCGCGGGGGTCAGCAGGGAACGTCGCGCTGCAACGGTCGTCTGTTTGCAGAGCAACGTGTGATCGGCAACGGGATGAAAGCCGAGATCGCCCGCCGGAAGAAACAGTTCCTGCTGATAATCGCGCAGCACCAGGTACACCGGCAACGCATCGTGGATCTGCGCCAGACCGAACCGCAGCACATCAGTCATCTGCTCACGCGCTTCGGGTCTGATCAGCAGTGAGAAGACATGACCCACCGGACCGGTGGTGCGATGGAGATACGCCGCCATACGGTCGCCGGCGCCCAGCACCCAGGCATTGCGATAGGGGCGACGCCAGACGCGATCAAGCGGCAGCATCCACGATCGCGCATCACGCGCCTCGAAGAGTTGCACCTGTCGGGGGGTCACAGCGCCGTAGAGTTTATGGATCGCCCACACGTCATGGTTCGACTGCGGGCGCATGGGCGCCAGCGTCGTCCCCTGATCCCAATCCGGTCCGTCGAGGCGCAACACCGACTGCTGCGCATACCCGATGAACCCTGCCTGGCGAAAGATCTCGCGCAGCTCATTGTGACGTTGTGGCAGCGCTGCATAGATGCGCTGAATACGCGCCGCACCGACTTCTGTACACAATGACTCGAGCAGGCGAAACCACACATCTGGATCGGTCGGATGACCATTTCCACCGCCATACGCTGCCATCAGCGCAACGTCATGCTCAGGACGGCCACGCCGCCCTATCGACTGCACCACAGCACTGAGTGCGCCTTCACGATAGACGTAGGTTGCGCAATCCTGCGCACTCCCTTCCAGCCAGCAGCGCAGAGCGAACCAGAAAGGACGGTGAGGCGACGCCAGCATCGCCTCGTTGTACAGCGTGACCTGGCTGCGCGGTTTTCGTCTTAACGTCCAGATGTCGCTCAGCGTAACCGGTCGGATCATGCGTGTTCTCCGGCGTCGGACGACGCCGTTCACATAGCGAGAAAATACCGATGCATGCGCTCATCCGGCGTCAATTCCGGATGAAAACAGGTTGCCAGCATGGTCCCCTGCCGGGCAGCGACGACACGCCCATCATCGAGGTGCGCCAGCGGTGTCACATCGCGTCCCAGGTCTTCGAGCACCGGCGCCCGAATAAAGACCATGCGCAGCGGTTCATCTCCCAACCCCAGAACCGGCAGATCAACCTCGAAACTCTCAAGTTGACTGCCAAATGCATTTCGCCGGGCAGTGACGTCCATCAGACGCAGCGACGGTTGATCGGCGCGCCCATCGGCAATCCGCTGCGCCAGCAGTATCGCGCCGGCGCATGTGCCCCATACCGGCATTCCATCGCGGATACGGGCGCGCAGCGGATCGATCAGACCGTACATCGCCAGCAACTTTCCAATCGTCGTACTTTCGCCGCCGGGAATGATCAGGCGTTCGACATGCTGAAGATGTTTTGGCAAACGTACCTGGAGGGTTGGCGCGCCGATGCGCCGCAGCATCTCTTCGTGCTCACGAAAATCCCCTTGAAGCGCCAGAATTCCTACCGTCATAGACGATTTCTGCTGGAATGCGTTACCAGCCTCGCTCCGCCATCAACTGATCATGTGGAATTTTGCTGATCTCGATGCCGACCATCGCTTCACCCAGCCCACGGCTGACTTCTGCAATGATCTCCGGTTCGTTATAGTGGGTTGTCGCCGCGACAATCGCGCGCGCCCGCCGCGCCGGATCGCCCGATTTGAAGATCCCCGACCCGACGAACACGCCATCCACACCCAACTGCATCAGGAGCGCCGCGTCCGCAGGCGTGGCAATCCCGCCAGCCGCAAAGTTGACGACCGGCAGGCGCCCTGTTTCCGCCACCTGGCGCACCAGTTCGTAGGGCGCCTGAATGTTTTTGGCGTAGGTAAAGAGTTCATCTTCGTCCATCGATTGCAGGCGGCGAATTTCGCTGTAGACCGCGCGCGCGTGGCGCACTGCCTCGACAACGTTGCCGGTGCCGGCTTCGCCTTTGGTGCGCAGCATCGCCGCACCCTCCGCCACCCGGCGCAGCGCTTCGCCCAGGTTGCGGCACCCGCACACGAACGGAACGCGGAACTTATGCTTGTTGATGTGATGCTCTTCGTCCGCTGGCGTCAGAACTTCACTCTCGTCAATATAATCGATCCCCAGCGCCTCCAGGATCTGCGCCTCGACAAAATGACCGATGCGCGCCTTTGCCATCACCGGGATGGTGACCGCCTCCTTGATCGCCAGGATCAGTTCCGGGTCGCTCATGCGCGCCACGCCCCCCTGCGCGCGAATGTCGGCAGGAACGCGCTCGAGCGCCATCACCGCAACAGCGCCAGCCTCCTCTGCAATCCGCGCCTGCTCTGGCGTGACGACATCCATGATGACGCCGCCTTTCAGCATCTGCGCCAGGCCGACCTTTGTCGTCCAGGTCGACTTATCCATGGGTCCGACTCCTCATACAACGACCAACGTATGGTATCTGGTCTTTACTGCAACGATTATCGTCTATTATTGTACCATAGATTGTCCATGGTCGCGGATTGGGGAAGCAAAGAGGTCAGAGGCATCTGCGTCGCCTCTGACCTCTTCGTTCGCGGACGACTGTATGCCCGGATTTACTGTTCAAAGCGTGCGGCAACCGCTTCCCAATTGACCGTGTTCCACCAGGCGTCGATATAGTCGGGGCGGCGGTTCTGGTACTTCAGGTAATACGCATGCTCCCATACGTCAACACCCAGGATCGGGATGTGCCCCTGCATGAGCGGGCTATCCTGGTTCGGCGTGCTGTAAATGTGGAGTTTGCCATCCTTATCCTTCACCAGCCATGCCCAGCCACTGCCAAAACGCTTGATGCCTGCATCCTTGATCTTCGCCTTGAATTCGGCAAAACTGCCAAACGTGTCGTTGATGGCGCGCGCCAGTGCGCCGGTCGGCTCACCGCCGCCGTTCGGACCCATGATGTTCCAGAAGAGCGTGTGATTATGATGCCCGCCACCGTTGTTGATAACCGCCTGACGAATGCTTTCCGGCACATCATTGATATTGCTCAGGATTTCCTCGATCGTCGCGTTTTGCAGCGATGGATGCCCTTCAAGCGCCGCGTTGAGATTGGTGACATACGCCTGATGGTGCTTGCCGTGATGGATCTGCATCGTCATCGTGTCGATGTGCGGTTCCAGCGCCGAAAAATCATACGGCAGCGGCGGTAGTGTGAAAGCCATGGATAATCCCTCCTTCTCTCGACAATCAGGTATGGGCGTTGCGAATCAATCATTGATCGGCGATGCGGAAGCGACAGCAGCGGCCATCGGCGGCAATTGTCTGCTGCCGCTCGACCGGAACGCGGAGCAGGTCCTCATACAGCGCGCGCTCGTGGACGCATGCCTGTGGATAATCACGCGCTACACAATCGATGGGGCAATTATGTTCGACCAGTTCAATCGCGCCGTCCGGCAGGCGACGCCACTCGCACATGTACCCGTGTTCGTTCAGAATGGACGCCAGTTCAGCGACCCGTTCCGGCAAGGAGCGCCCCTCCAGGCGCGGCGCGTATTCGGCGTGCAAACGCTTTCGCCGCGCCTCAAACAGGCGGTTGATCGCCTCCTCGCCTCCCTGCGCCTTGACAAACTCCAGCGCGTCGATCAGCAGATGGTCGTATGCTTTGGGGAAGAGCGCCTCAGCAGCAGCAGTAAGCGCGTATAGATGACTGGGCCGCCCGACCGAACGCCGCACGCCACTGGTTTGCACCAGCCCGTCGCGCTCCAGCAACGCCAGATGCTGACGCACACCAACCGAACCGATACCAAGCTCGTCGCTCAACTCGCCAGCTGTCATCGGACCCTTCCGCCGCAGGAGCAGCAGTATCTGCTGGCGCGTTTCTCCCTGTTCGCGGTGTGCCGTCAGCATAGCGACGCTCCACAACACCAGTATGAGTACCCATCGTCAGTATAGCACCCGCGTTCTGGCTTTGTCAAGCAAATGCTTTCGTAAATCGGGCAGAATAATGCGCAAATGAGGAAACGCTTGACAGAAGAGGTATCAGGGCGTAGACTCTCCCCGCTATGCAGACTCAGATGCACGTCGAGGCATGCCGCCCATGGAATCGCTGACAGGTCGGGTTATTGTCATCACCGGGGCATCGAGCGGTTTTGGTGAGTTGATTGCGCAACGGTGCGTCGCCGCAGGCGCACGTGTCGCCCTGGCAGCGCGAACGGCGGCAAAACTCGATCAACTTGCCGCCCACCTCGGCGGTCCTGCCCGCGCCATCGCCATCACCACCGATGTCGGCAACCCTGATGACGTTGCGCGTCTGGCACAAACCACGCTCGACCATTTCGGTCATGTCGATGTGCTGGTCAACAACGCCGGATTCGGCGTGTTCGACCGTCTGGCGGAAGCTCGCCTGGACGACATTCGTGCTATGATGGAGGTGAATGTCTTTGGTGCGCTGGCATGCACCCAGGCATTCCTGCCGCATATGCTCGCCAGGCGCAGCGGGCAGATTGTGATGATGGCATCAATGGCCGGGCTGGTTGCCGCTCCCAATATGGGCGGCTACACCGCGAGCAAGCACGCGCTCGTCGGTCTCAGCCGCACCCTGATGCTCGAACTCGAAGGGAGCGGTGTGCGCTGCGCGATGATCTGTCCCGGTGTCGCCGAGACCGGTTTCCAGCACCGCGCTGGCGCCGACAAGTATCCGCGCATCGCTCGCCTGTCGGCATGCACCGCCGAACAGGTCGCCGATGCAACGGTGCGGGCAATCGCGCGCCGCACCCACGGCGAGATCGTTGTGCCCTGGTACGGTCGGTTGCTGGCTCTGATAAGTTACCCGCTGCCCGGCGCCACCCGCGCTGTGATGCGGCTGATTGGCTGATAAAGGTGGTGTATGGCTCGCCAACGTATCGCCCGGCGCATGGATCGCGTTCCGGCTTCCGGTATTCGTCGCTTTTTCGACATCGCTGCACAGATGCCCGACGTCATTTCGCTCGGCGTCGGTGAACCCGACTTCGTGACCCCAGAGCCGATCCGGGCTGCCGGTATTCGTTCGCTCGAAGAGGGACGCACAGCGTATACCTCGAACTCTGGCTTGCTGGAGTTGCGCGTCGCGCTCTCCGACCACCTGGAGGCGCTCTACGGGGTACGCTACGATCCGGAGAGCGAAGTGCTGATGACCGTCGGTGTCAGTGAGGCGCTCCAGATTGCTGCGATTGCGACCCTGAACCCCGGCGATGAGGTGATCATTCCTGAACCCTGTTTTGTCGCTTATCCGGCTGCCGTGATCTTCGCCGATGCTGAACCGGTCTTTGTGCCCACCACGGTCGAGGATTCGTTTCAGGTCGATCCTGAACGGATCGCTGCCGCGATCACGCCGCGCACGCGCGCCATCCTGATCGGGTACCCCAACAATCCGACCGGCGCTGTGATGCCACGTGAACGCCTGGCGGCAATCGCCGAGCTTGCCGAACAACACGATCTGCTGGTGATCTCCGACGAGATCTATGATCGCCTGGTTTACGGCGTGCGCCATACCTGCTTTGCCGCGCTGCCGGGCGCACGCGACCGCACCATCCTGCTGGGGGGGTTCTCCAAAGCGTATGCCATGACCGGCTGGCGCCTGGGCTGGATGGCGGCGCCCGCAGATATTGTCGCCGCTGCACGAAAGGTTCATCAGTACGCTATCATGTCTGCGCCGACGGTGGCGCAGTATGCCGCCCTCGAAGCGTTGCGCAACGGTGAGCCGTATGTCGCTGCGATGGTTGCCGAGTACGACCGTCGTCGGCGCGCAATCGTCGCTGGCTTGAACGCCATCGGTCTGCCAGCCTTTGAGCCGCAGGGAGCATTCTACGTGTTCCCGCACGTGGCGCATCTCGGTATGAGCAGTGAGATGTTCGCCGAACGCCTGCTGCGCGAGCAGCAGGTCGCCGTCATCCCCGGTGAAACGTTCGGACCGAACGGCGCAGGATTTGTGCGCATCTGTTACGCTGCATCGATGGACAAGATTGAGACAGCGCTCGACCGTATCGGGCGTTTTGTGCGTACACATGGATCATAACCGTCGGAGGACGCGCAATGTCTGCCGAACAGCCGCCAACCGAGCCATCAAACAATGCGCAGGTGGTCGTCGAAGAACAACTCTACTGTTCGCTCACCGGTCGCCCGATCAGCCGCGATGAGGCATACTGGGCGCCGCCGTTCATCACCGCGCGCGAACTGGTGACAACCATTCTGACAACCGCGTTTCGCGCGCCGCACCAGCTTGGCTACATCCTGTTCGCCGAACAACCGAACGTTCCCTACGCTAAAGATGTGCGTGAACAACTCGCGCAACGCCGCAGCGCCGAACAACTCAAACTGCTGATCGGCATGCTGGTGGTGCTGGGGCTGCTCCTCTTGCCGTTCATTCTGCTGATATTTCGCTGAGGAACGATGCTGCTCTCGGTCATTATTCCGTGCTACAACGAGTCGGCGACGCTGCGCGCCATTTTGGAGAAGGTGCGCGCCGTCGATATCGATAAGGAAATCATTGCCGTTGACGATCATTCCAGCGACGACACCTATCGCATCCTGTGCGAAGAAGCCGCCCGCGATCCATCGATGACGGTCATTCGCCACCCGCGCAACCGGGGCAAGGGCGCTGCCGTTCGCAGCGGGCTGGCGCGCGCCCGCGGCGAGATCGTCATCGTCCAGGACGCTGATCTGGAGTATGACCCGAACGACTACTACGAACTGGTGGCGCCTATCGCTCAGGGGCGCGTCAATGTGGTCTTCGGTTCACGCTTCCTCGGTCGGCACACCGGTATGTACTTCTGGAATGCGCTCGGCAACAAAGGGTTGACCTTCCTGACCAACTTTCTGTTCAACTGCTGGATCTCGGACATGGAGACCTGTTACAAAGCCATGCGCACCGAGATCATGCGCGATTTGAAACTGGAGAGCAACGATTTCCGCATCGAGCCGGAGATCACCGCCAAGGTGCTGAAGCGCGGGCACCGCATCTATGAAGTGCCGGTCTCCTATCTGGGACGCACCTACGAGGAAGGCAAAAAAATGAAGCCCAGTCAGGGCTTCTACGCGATTCTGGCGCTGCTGCGTTACCGGCTGTGGGATTAGGCGCGTTTTTCTTCCAGCAACCACTCCAGCGCCAGCAGGTATCCGCGCCACCCCAACCCCGCGATCTGCCCCGTCGCTACTGGTGCAACCACCGAGGTATGCCGGAACGGTTCGCGCCGGTAAACATTCGACAGATGCACCTCGATGATCGGCGCCTTGATCATCGCCAGGGCGTCACGCAGCGCCAACCCGTAGTGCGTCAGCGCGCCGGGGTTGATGATAATCCCGTCGGCGTCCCACCCTTCCGCCTGCAAGAAATCGATCAGCGCCCCTTCGTGATTCGACTGGACAGTCAGGAGTGTCGCGCCTGCCGCAGTTGCCCGCTCACGCAGCGCTGCATCGATCTCGTCGAGCGTGACGCTGCCATACACCTCCGGCTCACGTCGCCCCAGCATATTCAGGTTTGGTCCGTGGATCACCAGGATTTTCATCGCTGCACCAGCGGCAGATAGACATCATACGTCGCCTGCGGCAACGCCGCCGGAATGACGAACAGATTCTCGACCTCGAACACTTTCGTCGGATCGCTCTGCGATTGCGCCCGCACCCGGATGCGGTTGACCGAACCCGGCGGCGCGTTCGTCGGCACATTGACATCGAGCGTTATAAACGGCGCCTGCTGATTCGGTCCCAGTGTGCGCTGCGTCGGTTGCAGAACGATGTTCCAGTTCAATGTCTGGGTATATGTCAACACGAATGTGTCGGTCGCATTGCCGGTGTTGAGCAGTTGATGGGTCAACCGCACCTGGTCGCCCGCCTGAACAACGCGCGTGTACGCCGGGGAGATCACCGCGTTCACTACCTGGCGAATGGTGGTGTACTCGCGCGCACTGGCGGCGATGTTGGGATCCGACACCGACTGGACGCTCAGGCGCATGGCGTCGATCGTGTTGGAGAGCACGCCGGTCGGAATGCGGATGCTGACGCTCACCTCGCGCTCCTCGCCGGGTTGCAGGAACGTCGCCGGCGGCAGGCTCACCTCGTACCCCAGCGGCGCCAGCGCGCTGAACACAAAAGTATCGGCAACCGGGCGCACATTGCGCAGCGTGTGGGTGTAGACCACCGTTGCGCCGGGCAACCCGAAGCCCCACTGCTCGACCGGCGTCAACAGGTCGCCGATTGCGATCAACTGCGCCGTGGTGGTCAGCGTTGCCGATGCCAGCACCGGACCCGCACCGTCGCCACGCAACGCTTCGACCGTCACGCTCTGCGTCCCGACCACATCCGCCGGGACGCTCACCTGCACCGTCAATGGCGTCGGCGTTGTTGCGTCCGGCGTCAGGATCGCCGTGAGCGTCGGCGTGACGCTTGCCGTCCAACCGCCGGTCAGACTTGCCGGATTCAGGCGCAGGGTATAACTGATGGTCGTATTGCCGGTGTTGAACAGATTGAGGGTATAGATTGCAGTCGCCGGTGCGCCGCTGGTGAAGACGGTCTGCTGCGCCAGACCAACCACGTCGATGCGCGCATTGTCGGCTTCGTTCACGGTCACCGTATCGACGACGCTCTGCGGCGGCGCACCCTGCGCTGACGTCGCCGTGAGGGTAACGACCCCGGTCGTTCCGGCTGGCGCCGCCGGCGGGATGCGCACTTCAAGCGTCACAAGCCGCGTTGATCCCGGCGGCACGGTGGCAACCGTTCCCGGCGGCGAAGCGCTGAACCCGCCGCCGCTCACCTGCACGCTGAAGGTGTAGGTGTCGGTCACATTGCCGGTGTTCGTCACCCGGTGGGTGAAGCCGATCACTGTGTCGGGGGCGCCGCTACCGCTCTCATTTGCGGTGAAGAGGAACTGCGGCACTGCCGTCACATTCACCACATCGGTCACTGCGTCCGAGGCGCCGGTTGTGCTTGCCTGCACCTGGAACGGGTACAGTCCTGTCGGAACCTGGGGCAACTGCGACGGCGTGGTGACAACCAGATCGAACCGACACGTTGCGCCGGGCGCAAGCCCCGTCAGACAGTTCGCCGGAGCCAGGTTCGCCGGACCGGCAATGCTCCACCCACCCGGCAAACCGCCCGCGCTGACGCTGAAATCGCCAGCGACATTCCCGACATTCGTCAGCACGTGGGTGAAGGTCACGCTTCCCGGTGGCGTCACATTCTGCGTCTGTCCGGGTGAGAGACGCACCCCCGGCGCCGCCTGCACATTCACCGTGTCGGTTTGCGTCTGCGACGATACCCCGCCCCCGACGCGCTCACCGGTCACCTGGATCGTTTGCACTCCGACAGCCTGCCCATCGCGCACCCGCGCCTGCACCACCACCTGCTGCGATGCGTTGCGCGCCAGCAGGAACGGAGCAGACGGCGTAACGACCAGGTTTTCCAGCCCGCTGCTCAACGTTGCCGTCACCACAAACGTATCCGACCCGTTGCCGGTGTTGGTCAGCGTATGGGTGAAGACCGCCGTCGCGCCCGGCGGCAGGTTGAGGGTTGGAACGGTTGCCGGACTCAGCGTAAATCCAGGGACCAGCCCGACGCGCGTCACACTGGCGGCGCTCGCCGACGCGCCGCCGCTTGCCAGCACCGTCAACGTCGCCGTCACCAGCGTGCCAGCATCGGGAATCGGCGCATTCGGCACGGTCACCGTCATGGTTACCACCCGCGACTCGCCTGCATTCAGGTTGAACGGCGCCGGATCGGTCAACGCACCGCTCCAGGGGCTGCCCTGCGACAGAGTAAGCGATGGCGTAAAGGTTCCGGCGCTCTGACCGATGTTTGTCACCGTATGCGTAAATGTCACGGTTTCGCCGGGCAGCGCCTCCCTCAGTTGAGAAGCGGGCATGATCTGCGGCGCAGCGCCCGCCGAGGCGATATCGGTCGCTGTCGCCTGAACAGCAGGATTGCCGCTTGATTGCGCCGTCACCGTCACCGTGTAGAGCGACGAACCGGGACCGACGGGAATGTTCAACTGAATCTGTCGCGTGCATGACGAAAACGCCGCCAGGTTCACGCAGTTGCCGCCAACCACGCTCACGGTTGCGCCATCGTTCGGCGAAACACTGGCTGAGACCGCAATCGTGTCCGTGCCATTACCGGTATTGGTGATCGTGTGCGTAAACGTGATCACCTGCGGTCGCGCAAACGTGGCAGTCTGACTGGTCGGCGCTATCGTCACGCCGTACACCTGCGCGACAGTCGTGGTCGTATTGACGGTGCGCTGTGTCGCGCCGACCTGCGCCGTCACGCTGAAGGTGTAGTTCCCCGCCAGCGCATTGGCGGGAACCGCAAAAGAAATCGTGAACGTTCCCGACGCCCCGGCGTTCAGATTGAGCGTCGAGGGCGTCGGCGTCGATGCCCAGCCGGTCGTGTCGTTGCGCGAGATGTTGACCGTGATCGGCGACGCGCCGGTATTCGTCACCGTGTAGGTGTAGATAACATTCGTGCCCGGATTGACCGGACCGGTTCCCGGCGGATTGCGCCCCGTCTGCGCCAGCGTGAAGTCGGTCTGGCAACTGAACGGCGCTTCGAACATGGTGGGATTGAATTCAGAGGTATTCCCGGTCTGATCGGTGACCGTCGCCGAGAAGAAGCGGTCGCAGTCGGGCACGGGCACATTGACCGTTGAGCCAGCTGCTGCACCATCGAGAAACGCCAGGTAGCGCGGACCCTCAGCATCATCGCGGGTAGGGCTGGTAAACACTTCAATGCGACACCCGCTGGCGCCACAGTTCGCGCCAGCCGGGACCTGCACCTGAAGGGTGGGAGGACTACCGCCGGTAATGCCGCTGATCGTCGGCGGCTGCGGCGGACTGCCCGCGCGGTTGATCCCCTTGCCGCTGTTGTCGCGCGTTTCTGTGCCAGAAATGCGCACCTGACTGACGGTTGAGTCGACGAACACACCGTGACCGCCTGATGTGCCACCGTTGTTATGCGCCAGATTGCGCAACAACGTGTTGCCGTTCGCGCTCACGCCGACCAGAATGCCGTGCAGGGTATTGTACGACAGCACATTGCGCGTATTGTTCACCCCCACGCCGCCAGTCCCACCAACGGTATTGCCGCTCGTCTGGAATAGCCAGACGCCGCGCTGGTTGCCCGCGCCGGCAAGACCGATGGTATTGGCGCTCACCTCATTGCCCGTCGTGAGCGACGACTCGATCTGCACACCGGTGCCAAGCCCGCCAATCGTGTTGCCGATGATCCGGTTGTTATCCGCCCGTAGCGGACTGGCGCCGGTAATGTAGACCCCGATCGAACTCGACGATGGACTGGCGCGCAACGATTGACCGGTCGCAGCCACGCCGATAAAGTTGCCGATCACCTCGTTGTTCGAGGTGTTCGGTGTTCCATCGGAGCGGATCTGCACCGCGACCGGCGTCGATCCCAGACCATACGCGATGATATTGGCATCGCCGGGGTTCGTGCCGCCGATCCGATTGCCCGGCGATGTGCTTGATGTCGTTCCACGGCTGATCCAGATACTCGCCTGCCCGTTGGCGAAGGTATCGTCAGAAATCGGCGGCGTGGCGGTATTGACCCCGATCCGGTTCCCGACAACCACCGCCCCATCGCTTGATAGACGAATGCCATTCCCCCAGTTATTCGCGATCACATTATCGCGAATGGTTGTCTGGCGCGCATTCTGCTCGACGAAAATACCATGACCCAGATTGCCCTGTGAGTCGGTTCCGCTGCGTCCAAACGACGCGCCATTCGCATTCAGACCAATGTAGTTGCCCTGAATGGTTGTACTGAATACTCTACTTGAAGTCAGTTGAATACCATGACCACCCGGTGATGTCGTCCCATTCCCGGCTATGACATTGCGCGACGTTGGGGTTGCTCCACCAATGAGCGTATTGCTCGCGCCACCGATGTAGATACCAACACCGTTAGGCACGCGGTTGGTTGAGGTTCCCCCTTTCGTCGTGCCGATCACATTGCCGGTGATCACCGTATCGGTCGGGCTGCTCGAAAGACTCTCACCGTATACATAGATGCCGTAGGGACTGGAACCGGACGTTGCATCATGCCCTGAAATAACATTGGCATCGATGATCGTATCATCCAGGTATTGATACAGCAGAACGCCGTACCGCTGATTGCCTGTATCGCCGGCGATCTTCGCAGTTCCTGCCAGATTCGTACCGATCAGATTGCCCCGGATGACATTGCCGCGCCCGTTGTCATAGGTCGAGGCGGTCAGATAAACATTTGCGGCAGTGGTCAAAAAAGTCTGACCATTGCCAGCGATCAGGTTGCCGAGCGCATTATCGCCCGCCGTATCGATGTCAGGACCTGTCCCTGCTGTCGGGTTGCCGATGATCGTGTTGCTGGCATTCTGCACACGCACGCCGGCAAAATGATTTCTTGCCGCCGAACTGCCGTCCGGCGTCGTTCCCAGGTAGCACCCATGAACACGATTATTCGTCGAGTCGCGGATCAAAATACCACTGCCGGTTATTCCTGTCAGATCGAACGCGGAGGTCACAAAGTTCTGGATCGTCAGGCGACGGATGATATTCCCCGACGAGGTGATCGTCAGACCATTCGCGCCACCGGTGATCAGCGATCCATCAAGCACAATGCGCGGATGCGTCCAACCTGGACTGCCAGCCGGTTGCGTCCTGCCGTCGATGGTGACGTTCCCAGCGGTGATCGCAGGAAGCGCGCTTGCCGGGCGAATGACCCAGTAGCCGGACGAATTGTAGCCGGACGATGCAGTTGGGATGTTGAACGCAATGGTATGCGGTCCAGGCGTCAGCGCATTGACCTCCTGGATCGCCGCACGCAGCGTACACTGACCGCCAGCGGTCTGGCAGACGCCGTTACCGGGACTGGCATCGGGGTCATCGTCGGTGCTGTTGACAGTGAACGTCGCCGCCAGAACCGGCGGCGCCGGTGTGACCACAAAGAACGCCAGCAGCGCAAGAACGGAGAGAAGACGATATACACGCGCCAATGGGCACCTCACTCTACCGAATGACGAGCGGCAAATAGACCCTGCGGATGCTGCTCACCACCCGCACCCGATCCTGCGCAAACGCCCCGCCGATCACATTGCCGTTCAGGTCGCGCAGGTCGATGAAGACATTCTCGACATTGCCGTTGGCAAGTTGCGGATTGACCGTCACCTCGACCCGGATGATTGCGGTTGCACCCTGAGCCAGTGTGAAGCGCCCCTCGCTGTTGATCGTCACCCCGCTTGTCAGCGACGTGAAGCGCACCACGCTGCCCAGTGCAGGCGTGCCGTTGATCTGGAAGGTGTCGGCGCCGTTGCCAAGGTTCGTAATCTCGTGGAGGAACACCACCGTTTCGCCTGGCTTGCCTTCTTTCTCATCGCTTGCCGGGGTTATCTGCGCGCGCGACACCTGACCGACGATCGTCCGTGCTTTCGCCGTTCTGGCCTGCGATGGGTCGATCGGCAGCGTCGGCGTGATCGCCACCGTCACATCGGCATAGGTTCCCGAAACCGGATTGGCGCTTTCCGGCGGCACGGTGACCGTCAACTGGAACGAGCGCGTCTCGCCCGGCGGGATCGTCAGGCTCGTCGTCGAAAGCGACCGCTGCCAGTTGACGCTAAAGACCAGGTCATCGAAGGTCGCAGTGATGCTGGTTGTGGCTGAGATATTGCCGGTGTTGCGCACCTGGAACGCATACGGAACCGCCACGCCCGGATTGCCACGCCCTTCGACGAGCGCCGGAGTCAACTCAAGGTAGATGCGGGCATTGACAGTGGTTGTATTCACCAGCGACGCGGTCGCCGTGTAGGTATTGCCGCCGCTGACCGTCGTCCCATCCACGCGCACCGTCATCAGATCAACGCCCGGCGCCGCCTGCGGACCGCCGCCGGTCGGCACACGCACCGAAACGGTGATTGCGCGCGACGCGCCCGGCGCCAGCGAGAATGATCCGGACGGTTGGATCGCAATCGGCGGCGACAACCCTTCCCAGCCGCGCGAGGTCGTGACGGCGATGCGCACATCACTCAGTTCGATATTGCCATCATTCACTACCGTGTGGGTGTAGGTGATCACCTGCCCCGGATCCGCCGTTATCGCCTGGGGCGCGCTGATGCTCAACGACGGGCGCGGCGCGAAGATGGCGAAGCGCGACGTGTTGCTGACCGGGTCGGTCGCCGTGAGCGTCAGTTGACGCGGGATGCTGCCGACCGTGACGGTGAACGCGCCGGTGGCATCAACCACCGTCTCACCGGTAAACTCCTGACCCTGCCCATCGAGCATCGTCTGGTCAGGGCGGAAGACCTGAATCAGACAGCGCACGCCGCTGACCGACGGGCACCCGCCGGGAGCGCTCGTGGTATCCACCTGCCCCGTCAGCACACCGGCTGCGTTCATCCGCAACGACGACTGGAGCGGCGGATCGATGTCGTTGTTCGGATTACCGGCGACGCCGCCGGTGGGGGTTTCGGGATTGAGCACGATCCCGCGTCCGAGCAGCGTTTCGTCCACCGGGAACGGACCGCCGGGCGGAATGCCATTGCCGCTGATACTATTGTTCAGGATCTGCGTCTGCTGCGGATAGGGCGGCGTAAACGGACCGCCAACCGGCGCGCCGACCAGCACGCCAAGTGCGTTGTTGACGATGAAATTCCCCAGCACCCGCGTTTGCGTCGCCGCACCCTGCACATGCACCCCTGCGCCGAGATTTGCGGTGATCGAGTTCCCCTCGACCCGTGTGCGCTGCGCGTTGTTGACGGCAACCCCGACGCCGGAACCGAAGCCGCCCCAACCGGTTGCGCCGCTCTGGTAGATGCTGTTGCCGCGAACCACCACATCGATAGTCGCTGCATCGCGCACCTCGACGCCGAGGGTGTTCGAGACGATTTCATTCCCCTCGATGATCACGCTATCGCTGCCGCCGGACACCCGGAAGCCGGCGCCGTTGTTGTAGCGCACCAGATTGCCATTGATCGTCATGCGATTCGCGCCGGGAAGCAGGAACCCGCCGCCATTGCGCGTTCCATCGACAACATTGCCGGTGACGGTCACCACCTCTGTGCCGCCGCTGATCTGAACGCCGAAGGCTGGCGAACTGAAGGCGTTGCGGTCGAGGGTATTGCCGGATACGATCACATCGCGCACCGGCGCCATTCCCGGCGTCAGGGTCAGCGCCATGCCGGACGCGCCGTTGCCGACGATCTCATTGCCCGAAATGGTCATGACGTCGGTTGTGCCATTGATCAGGAACCCGTTGAGCGTATTGCTGATCGCCTGTGTCGCCGCAATCTGCGTATTCGTCAGGACGCCGGTGAACCACAGACCATTCTGTCCATTCTGCTGCACCGTCAGATTGGTCAGCGTCGTGGTAATGCCGCCCGCGTAGCGGATGCCATTTTCGCGGTTGGCGTTGAACTGACTGTTTTCGACCAGCACCGACAGCGCACCTGCAACGTCGAGACCGTCATCGTTCAACTGCGCGGTCACCGAACGGAGCGTCACGTCCGCGACATTCGTCAGGCGCACCCCATCGTCGCCGTTGTTGCTCACGACCACATTCTCCAGCGCGACCAGTTCACCGGTATCGATCCGCACGCCATTCCAGCCGTTATTGGCGATCAGCGTCGCTGTATTGACGCCGGTGACGCGCAGGTTGACAGCGGACGCGGCATAGACGCCATCGTAGCCGTTGGAGACGATCGGGTTATCGCTCAGCGTCGTCGTCAGCACATTGGTGCCGGTAATCGCCACGCCATAGTTGAAGTTGAACGCGATCCGATTCGGCGCCTCCGGCGTCCCGATCACGGTGTTTGACACGTGATCGCCGATCACGATGCCGGAGCGGTTGCCGTAACCGGGCAGAATGAGCGAACCGATAACGCGGGTGCCGATATAGTTGCCGATGATGGTGTTGTTGGAGGTGGTCAGCAGTGGATTGAGACCGCGAATAATAATGCCGTCGCCGGTATTCCCGGAGATCACATTGCGCTCATTGAGCGTTGTTCCGCCGACCGTCACATTTCGCGCGCCACGCTCGATCACCACACCGCCGCCGGTATTGTTCGGCGCGCTGACCGGATTTCCCAGGTCGTTCAAGCCGATGTAGTTGTTGACAATCGTCGTATTGGTCGTGTCGGCGCCGCGCAAGACAATACCCGGACCGGTGTTGCCGGCAATGAAGTTGCGTAACCTGTTAGTGCTCAAATCGGGTGACGGGAGACCGATCTGTGTGTTCGTGGCAGGAAATTCTTCAGAATGCACCTCGATGCCGCCGGCTGCATTCGGAATGCTGACGATCAACTGAGACGCAGCATTCGACCCAAGACCGATATAATTCCCGGCAATCTGAGTATTTGTGCCGCCGTTAATCACAATTCCGAAATTGTTGTTCCCGGCGATCACATTGCCATACGCCGGATCCGGTTGATCGGGGGTTGCGCCGATCACCGTGCCATCCGCGTAGCGAACAATAATACCGGCGCCGAGATTGCGCAATGCAAACGTTTCGGCGCTGAGCAGGCGCCCGACCCCGATAAAGTTGCCCTGGATTTTCGTGCGCGCACCCTGCACCACGATCCCGTCCAGATCGTTGCCGCTGATGAAGTTCGCTTTGGAAAGATCGGTGCGCAACCCACCGATCACCGTATCGGTCGCACTCTGCTCGACCCAGATGCCGGCAAAGCCGTTGCCGCTCAGGGTCAGCGTCGGCGACACCGGATCGATGCCGACATAGTTGCCTTCGATACGATGATTGCTGCCGCTGACCACATCGATACCAACCCCCTGACCGAAACTCGGTGTCGAACTGCTGGACTTGAAGTTCACAACCGCAATTTCGCGCACGACATTGTTGTTGCCGGTCAAGCGGATGCCGCTGCGATTGATCAGTTCTGATCCATCGATAATGATTTCAGGACCGATCAGATTTGCCTGGGCGGACCAGTTGATCTCCTGGGATTTTCCGTCAATGGTGATATTTCCTTCAAGCGCTGGCAGCGGCTCATTATCGTTTCTAATCCGAATACGGATCGCACGGTACAGACCATTCGTTTCAAAAGCAGGACCCTGTGGCGGAATGTTAAACTTGATGACACCCCCGCCGGCGGCATTCGCCGCATTGATCGCCTGACGCAACGAACAGGTGGGAGAGGGATTGGCAGGATCGCCACTTATTGAAACCGGACATGTCGAGCCGTCTGCATCCTCCGCCGTCGTCACTACAAACACCCCTGATGCCAGTGCGACCGGCGTTGACGCGGCAGGACCGACAGGCAACAGCGCTCCGACGATGATCACAAGCGTGAGCAGCGTGAGGGCGGAAGAGAAACGTGACATGGATCGCTCCTGATGAGGCAACAGACCGCCATAGACTGATGCTGGCGTGTCAATGATACTATATCACGTCGGGCAAGAGGAAGTTGATAGGATGTTAGTACCAACATCTGCGGCAAATCTAACACACTTCTAACACTGCACATATAGCGGATTAGCAAGAAACGGGTAAACTAACAGCAGTGACAGGCGCAGCGGGCGTTCCCGCAGTGCATGCTCCTTCAGTTCACAATTTTGCAGGGAAGAAGGTGAGACGACTATGCCAAAGATTGTCGGCATTGACCTGGGAACAACCAACTCGGTCGTCGCGGTGATGGAAGGCGGCGACCCGGTCGTTATTCCGAACGCGGAAGGCAACCGCACCACGCCGTCGGTTGTCGCGTTCACGAAGAACGGTGAGCGCCTGGTCGGGCAGACGGCGAAGCGCCAGGCGACGATCAACCCGGACAATACGTTTTATTCGATCAAGCGCTTCATCGGGCGCAATTTTGATGAGACGACCGTTGAGCGCGAGATGGTGCCCTTCAAGGTGGTGAAGGGTCCGCGCAACGACGTGCGCGTCTTCTCGCCGGTGACCGGCAAAGAATATGCCCCGCAGGAGATTTCGGCGATGGTGTTGCAGAAACTCAAAACCGACGCCGAAGCGTACCTGGGCGAGCCGGTGACCAAAGCGGTGATCACTGTTCCGGCATACTTCAACGACAGTCAGCGCCAGGCGACCAAGGACGCCGGCAAGATCGCCGGGCTTGAGGTGCTGCGCATCATCAATGAGCCGACTGCGGCTGCGCTGGCGTATGGTCTCGATAAGAAGAAGGACGAGACTATTCTGGTGTTCGACCTGGGCGGCGGGACGTTCGACGTGTCGGTGCTCGAAGTCGGCGATGGCGTGGTCGAGGTGAAAGCCACCAACGGCGATACGCACCTCGGCGGCGACGATTACGACCAGCGGATCGTCAACTGGCTGATCGACGAGTTCCGCAAGGATCAGGGCATCGACCTGAGCAAGGACCGCCAGGCGTTGCAGCGCCTGAAAGAGGCGGCGGAGAAGGCGAAGATCGAACTCTCCAGCATGTCGGAGACCGAGATCAACCTGCCGTTCATCACTGCCGACGCCAGCGGTCCGAAGCATTTGCAAATGCGCCTCAGCCGTGCGAAGTTCGAGCAGTTGACCGCCGACCTGACTGAACGCCTGAAGGGTCCGTTCTTCCAGGCGTTGAAGGACGCTGGTCTGAAGCCAGGCGATCTTGACGAGGTCGTGCTGGTTGGCGGCTCGACACGCATGCCGGTGGTCATCGACCTGGTGCGCAAACTGACGGGCAAAGAGCCGAACCGCAGCGTTAACCCAGACGAGGTCGTGGCGATTGGCGCGGCGATCCAGGCAGGCGTGCTCGGCGGCGATGTGAAGGATGTGGTGTTGCTCGACGTCACGCCGCTCTCACTCGGTGTCGAGACGCTTGGCGGTGTGATGACCAAACTGATCGAGCGCAACACGACCATTCCGACCCGCAAGAGCGAAATCTTCTCGACGGCTGCCGACGGGCAGACGGCGGTGGACATCCACGTGTTGCAGGGCGAGCGCGAACTGGCAGCCGACAATATGACGCTGGGTCGCTTCCGGCTCGAAGGTATTCCGCCGGCGCCACGCGGCGTGCCGCAGATCGAGGTGACGTTCGACATCGACGCCAACGGCATCCTGAACGTGTCCGCCCGCGATAAGGCGACCGGCAAGGAGCAGCGGATCACGATCACCGCCAGCACCAACCTGTCGAAGGAAGAGATCGAGCGGATGATCCGCGACGCCGAACTGCATGCAGCCGAGGACAAGCGGCGACGCGAACTGATCGAACTGAAGAACCAGTCGGACAGCCTGGCGTACCAGAGCGAGAAGTCGCTGAACGAACTCGGCGACAAGGTTGATCCGGCGCTCAAGAGCCGCGTCGAGGGTCTGATCAAAGACCTGCGCGAGGCGATCAGCCAGGAGAACGAGAGCCGTATGCGCTCGATTTCGTCGGAGTTGCAACAGGCGATGTACCAGGTGTCGCAGAGCGCCTACACCAGCGCAGGCGGCGACGGCGCCGGCGCGAAGAAGGGCAAAGACGAAGGCGTCGTCGAGGGAGAGTACACCGTCGAGTAGTAGGGACGCAGCG
>Ga0197142_1000571_pt1 | contig 34142 bp, 23 predicted proteins | sample GBS60_MetaG_FD_148614 | JGI IMG/M metagenome (GOLD analysis project Ga0197142, IMG submission 148614) | Sediment microbial communities from Great Boiling Springs, Gerlach, Nevada, United States - GBS 60_MetaG | ecosystem: Environmental > Aquatic > Thermal springs > Hot (42-90C) > Sediment...
CTGGCTCGCCTTTTAATGTGCGTGAACGCAGCCCGTCTTTCGCAGGGGCAAGGGGCGAGTTGGCGCCTCGCCCCTAGAAGTCGATACCAACGGTTGTCGCATAACTAACAATACCTACCGGTGACCGAGGTTGCGGCTTGTGGGATATGCCCCTTTCGCTCACCCACCAATCTGACAGGGTGCGACAAGCAACGAACTGCATCGCCCGCAATGAGATATTTCGGATCGCGCTTAGAGTCACTACCCCAGTGCATCTACGGCACCCTGGCATCAGGATCGATCCGATAGGTATTGATTATCTCGTCTGTCCGACTCACCAGTGCCTCAAATTGCTCCGCCGGTACTAGTGTGGTCAACACCGAAAGCTTGTTCCCACGCTGCTCGATAAAACTGTTCCCCAACATCGACGCCTGTACATTGTTTGATGCAGTTGCTGTGAATCCCCAGATGATCAGAATGCTGCCGTCTCTTTGCGGTTTTGGGTCCTCGTAGAAGAAATCGGGCTGGTTGCCAAAAGATGATTGCAGGAAACTAACCATTTTATCGACTAACTGATCATCGCTGTACACTGTACTATCTTCCAGAATGTCAACGATAATCGCCGCATTATTGCTCGGATCATTCCAGACCAGAATAAGCTCACCGGGACGGCTATTGTCAGTCAATGACCAGTTCTCCGGGATGTCGATTTGGAATACACCAGAGGGATGATTGAAGGTTCGGAGGCGACCGACCTGAACCGGTGCGAGGACGGTACCACCGGTAGCAGGCGTATTACTCCCACCACCAATCGCAGCGCTGGGATCGATGCGATAGGTATTGATAATCTTGTCAGTCTGACTCACTAGCGTCTCGAATTGCTCTTCAGGCACCAGGGTGGTCAGGATCGAGACTTTGTTCCCTCGTTGCTCGACGAAGCTATTCCCTAACAACGTAGTCTGAATATTGTTGTCGGCGGTGGCAGTATACGACCAGACAACCAGTTGACTACCGTCGCTTTGCGGTCGTGCGTCTTCGTAAGAGAAATCTGGTTGTTGACCAAAGCGCTCTTCGAGGAAATCGGTGAGCAGCTTTACAAGCTGACTATCAGAATAATTGCGATTATCCTCAAAGATATTAACCAGAATTGCACCATTGCCTGTTGGGTCTGTCCAGATCAACAACAGCTCTGCACTAGAACTGTTATCCTGCAACGTCCAATTGTTGGGAACGTCGATCTTAAACACACCGCTCGGATGATCATAGGTCTTGAGCGGGCCAATGTCTACCAGCGCCAACTGCCCGCTTGTCCCTGCTGTCGTCGGCGAAGGACGAGGAGTTGCAGTCGGTTGAGCCGGAGCTACGGTCGGGCGTGGAGTACGGGTGGGGAGTGCGACAGCCTGCGTTGGTTCAGTAGTTGGGGCAGCAGTTGGAGCTGCATTACCACCACCACAGGCTGTCAGAACGAGCAAGAAGAGACTAACGAGCGAGATCAACCGAAGCCAATAGTTGTGAAACATACGACCTCCCTGTGCAGAGCACGACACTACCTTACTGCCGATAATGCTGTTCCACCCGATCAGATTGGGCTTACATTACATGTACGTGCTATCTGAAGGGAGGTTACACGCTTTATCGACGTGCTTTTACTATAGCACCGACATAGCCTATCGGGAATAGCGAATCTGATAACCGCTTAGAGCTTTTCCGTATAGTACGCCTTGGTTCGACCTCACAAAATTGTTAGCTTTTGGGTGACAATTCTGAGAAATTTACCATTTCTTGAGCGTTCCTTCTTGCTTATAATAGGGAACATCACTATTGCTAGAGCATGTCTGAATAGACCCTTCAGAACATAGGGATTGCAGGTGGACTGCTGAAGCTACGCTTCAGCAGTCCGTATAACCTTAACAACAGCTCAGATAAGAGGATTATTTTTTCAGGCGCCCTCTAAGGACTAAGGAGGCCATTATGCACCGCTGGCTGGTTCTCTGTTTTATCCTCTGGCATCTTTGCACTGCGACAGTGGCAACTGCGCAATCACTGTTGACGTTCACCCTTGATTTCGAGAATTCTTCCGACAATGTAGCTATTGGCGAATATAGTGGGGTTCGCTTCGGCGCCGGCTGGCGGTTTGGTGATATACGCAGCGGTCGCTACAACGCACCGTTTCCAGATACCTGTCCCGATTTTGGGGGGACCTGTGCCTTTTTTATCAACGGCTATGGCTTCGGTCGGGTAAGCGGAAGCGGAACAGGAATGATTTTTTTACCGGCAGGTGTGCTCTCGTTCAGTATCTATGTCTCGACATCAGATATCCTTCGTGTGACCGCTACAGCTTCCGATGGTGCTGTCATCGCTACTGCTGAAGTGCTGCCCAACATTCTCACCGGTCGACTCGATCAGGTTACGTTCAGTGCTCCGGCGGGAAAGACCATTACGGTTATTGAAGTGAGTGGGCCAAAGGATACGTGGCTGATCGACGACGTGCAGTATGTCGTCGATCCGGCATTGGGAGCACGACCGGCCAGGCTGGTGCTGGCACAACGGGTTAACGATGTGGTTGCACCCGGTGAGGTATTTTCACTCGATGTAGTGCTCGAAAATTATGGCCGGGGACCAGCACTTGAAGTAACGATTGAATTACCATTCGCCGATAACGAACTTATGTTGCTCGATGCCCGGACGAGTCGTCCAGATGTCTGGGTCAGTGATGTGCAGCCCGGATTGATAACCATTCGCACCGGTGCGTTGGCATCTGTTCGCGATCTGGTAACGATAACGATCCGTTTCCGGGTACGAGAGGAGTGTTCTCCAGGAGTTTTACTGGGGCGCGTCGCTCGTTTCTGGTACCGCGATGCAACCAACACATTCGGACGTGGGCAAAGCAACTTACCGTATACAACGGTTGGAACCAGCCCCGAACGAACATCCTGGCGCACGCCAACCATCACCATAACCGGTCAGACGCTAACCTATGCTGCCGAAGGTTTTGCTCCCGGCGAACCGGTCGGCATCTGGTACAACCCACCTGCCGGGGCGCCACCGGTAACGGTAACGACCGTGCGTGCCGATGGTGATGGTAAGGTGAGTGGTCAATTTTCATTGCAAGGTATGCAACTTGGTGACTACTCTCTGGTACTTTTCAGTCACCACTCCCAACAGACATTTTTAGGGGCATTCTCACGCTAAACCCGTGGGCTGTGTCGTCAGCCCACGGGAACCGCTGCAATCTAGGCCTTCATGCCAGTACACGCTCAGGTCCAAGCACCTGCTTCAGCTCGGCAATCAGGGCATCGGAAATGGTAATGGTATGCTGCGATTGCAGCACCACCATCCCAACCCCGTTTGGCACATACAGCGTTACCTGGTCGTGGCCATGACTGTTACTCAGAATCTGATGAATATGCTGCATAAGGGCAATATCAGCATCGAAATCGTGGCTGCGGGGGAGATAGATACGCAGGTTACGAGCCGACACCCCTTCACCCCGTCCTGATTCCGAGCCTGGCGCACTCGACCGGATTGTTGAATGGCCGTTGCTATAACCATCACCATTGCCATTCCCGTGACCGGCTAACTTCACCGGCTGGCGTGGACGAACAGCAGGCGGTTTGGCAGGAGAAAGGGACGGTGGTGGCGAAGGAGCCACAGCGACAGCAGGTTGCGGTTCGACTGCCTGGGGTGGCGGCAGCTCGACCACTGGCTCGCCGCCCAAATCATCACTGACGCCTTCTAGATCCATCTCAACCGGTTGAACTGACATTGCCTGATCAATACTCTTCGGTGCTTCCACACTCTCGACCACCAGTTGGGGCGTATCACGACGATTGTCCACCTTCGCGGTAACCCGCACAACGGCATCGTTTTGCAACAGATCGGCGCTTTTCGCCAACACCTTGGGGAAGACAACAAGCTCAATACTGCCGGTCAGGTCTTCGAGTGTTGCGACCAGCATCGTCTCACCCTTTTTCGTCGCGATGCGCCGCACACCGCTTAGCACACCCACAAAGGTAAGAGTCTCACCAATGTGCTCAGCTTCAATCGAGCCGAGATCGGTAGCGCCGGTTGTATCGATCCCTTCCAGCGCCTTCGCAATTGGATCATCGGAAATGTTCAGACCAAGCAGTTCTTTTTCCCAGAGCAGCACCTCTTTCTGATCAGCAGCAGTCTCATTGATCAGCGGTAGCGGAATGCGGCTCACAATTGGGTTACTACCGGACAACCCACCGAAGATGTCGAACAAGCTACTCTGGCCGATCTCACGCGCTTTCTGCGCTTCAATACCGGCAGTTACTGCCTGGTCAAGGATGGCCAGCTTTTGGCGGCGAGTGCCGGGGAGCGAATCCAGCGCACCCGCTTTGATCAGGCTTTCCAGAGTTCGTTTATTGAGTGCATGACGGTCTACACGCGCACAGAGATCTTCGAGGGATTGGAATGGCCCACCTGATTCACGAGCGGCGATAATCGCCTCTACCGGACCTTCACCTACATTCTTAATAGCCATCAGACCGAAGCGGATGCCACGGTTATACGTAACCCCAGGTGGCAATGGCTCAGCCAGTGGTTCAATCGTAAATCCCTTCTGCGAACGGTTGACATCAGGCGGTAGTACGGCAACCCCCAACCGCCGGGCCTCGATAGCCGCTTTGGTGACATCTTCAATCACACCGCCGGCGCCGGTCAAAACCGCCGTCATATACTCAACCGGATAATTCACTTTCAGCCAGGCCGTCTGATAGCTGAGCAAGCCGTAGAGGGTAGCATGGGGGCGATTGAATGAATAGCCAGCAAAGGGCAAGATCAACTCCCAGAGCTGATCGGCGATCTCTTTGCTGATCCCTTTGCGCTGACAGCCCTGTTTAAAGATCGCCTCGTTTTCGGCCATCAGCTCGCGATTCTTCTTGCTGATTGCTTTAATCACGATATAGGCCTGACCGAGCGTATAATCGGCGACCGTCTGTAACAGTTGCATAATCTGTTCCTGGTAGACGATCACGCCGTAGGTGTCAGACAAGATCGGTTCAAGCACCGGGTGAAGGTAACGGATCTGCGATGGATTATTCTTGTTTTGAATATAGACCGGAATCTGCTCGAGCGGACCAGGGCGGTAGAGGGCCACCATCGCATACAGGTCTTCCACACGAGTTGGCTTCAGTTGCATCAGATAACGGGTCATACCCGCCGATTCAAGCTGGAAGACGTTCTTTGTTTCACCGCGTCCTAATGCTTCAAATACCTTTCGGTCGTCAAGCGGAATTTCATCGAGCCACATCCGTCGTCCGGTTGTCTGCTCGATATACTTAAGTGCCTCGGCCACTACTGAAAGGTTTGTCAGGCCGAGAATATCCATCTTGAGCAGGCCCATCTTCGCCAGCGTAGGGCCTTCAAACGCCGCCATCAACGCATTCTCGTCTTTGGTCGTGCGTTGGAGCGGCACAATCTCTTCCAGAGGGGTGCGACTCACCACCACACCACACGCATGGGTACCGACTGAACGCATCCGCCCTTCGACCTTTTGCGCTTCATCGATCAACTCGCGCAAGTGCGGTTGCGTTTCGTATATCTGTTTCAGTTCGGGAACCCGCTCAAGGGCCTGAGCGATAGTCGTTCCTACCGGCAGCGCTGGAATTAGCTTCGCAACTCGATCTACCTCATTGGGATCGAGACCAAGCACCCGACCCATATCACGAATTGCTGCCTTTGCACCGAGCGTACCATAGGTAATAATCTGGGCTACATTCTCACGTCCGTACTTATTGGCAATATAGTCCAGAATCTCCTGACGACGCGAGTCGGCGAAGTCGGTATCAATGTCAGGCATCTCCAGCCGTTCCGGCGAGAGGAACCGCTCGAAGAGCAACTTATTCTTCACCGGATCAACGTCAGTAATACCTAGTGCATAGAGCACCAGTGAGGCGCCCGCCGAGCCACGGGGCAGACATGGGATACCACGTGAACGAGCAAACTTCACGTAATCCCATACGATCAACATGTAGTCGGGAAAGCCGGTCTTGTTGATAACATCAAGCTCATAGTCGAGCCGACGCACATATTCATCGGGTGGTTGACCGTTGAAGCGGCGCATCAACCCCTCTTCGCAGACGAGACGGAGATAGGAAGCGGCATCGTGGCCGGGCGGCAGCTCGAATACCGGTAACTGTACGCGGCCAAACTCGAGCTTCAGCCGACACATATCGGCGATACGGCGGGTATTTTCGAGCGGTTCAGACCCGTACCGCTTGAATTTCGCCCACATCTGCTCGCCCGACATAATGTGGTAGCTCTCGTCCATGGCGTACTCACGGGCACAAAACTCGGCGTAGGTCATGTTCATACCCATTGCCATAATTTTGTGCTGCGTGGCTTTATCTTCTGGACGGACGAAATGCGCGTCGCTGGTAGCGACCAGTGGAATCCCAAGTTCACGTCCGATCCGCACCAGCTCTTCATTCAGTGATTCAAGTTCGGGAGTGTTGTCGTGCAATTGCAACTCAAGATAGTAACGGTCAGGGCCAAGCAGATCACGATAGTACGCTGCCGTTTCAACGGCTGCACGTCGGTCACCCTGCTTGAGGTGGTGCAGTACCTCACCGGCCAGACAGGCCGAGGTGACGATCAAGCCCTCGTGATAGGTCTCTAGCAACTGACGGTCAATGCGGGGGCGCGCAAAGACTCCCTTCCCCATGCCATCAAGATGGGCACGGGTGGTGAGCTTGACCAGATTGCGGTAGCCAACCTCGTTTTGCGCTAGGAGCAGAAGATGAAAGTAGTTTTTGCTCCCTCTGGTCATTGGGTCGCTAAGCGAACCCGGCGCTATGTAGGCTTCAACCCCAATAATTGGCCGAATACCAGCCTTTTTGGCCGCCTCGTAGAACTCCATTGCGCCGTACATGACGCCATGGTCGGTTAAGGCAATACTGTCCATTCCCAGTTCGGCGGCACGTTGGGCAATACCTTTGGTGGTAGCATAGCCATCGAGCAGGCTATATTCAGAGTGAACATGCAGATGAACGAAGTCGTGCATGGCGTACTCTTCTCTAAAAACAGTTTACACTTGACAAACGAGAACAAGGGCAAAAACGCGATCTAAATCTGAAACATTTGTCCGAAACAATAAGAATGGTGTCGATTTTTGTTTTTATATAGACATAAATCACACCGAAAGGTGCATGCCTCAGCTTCGATTATAGCACACCGGTAGCCGCTTGCGAACAGGCTTTCATGAAACTGTAAGCTATTTTGGCAAACCTGAGTCGCTATTGTCGGTTCTAACCGTCCTACACGCATCACCCGCATCGCCTCCGCACCAACCCTATGGGAACCGCCGCACCCTCTTGCACAATTCTGCGACACGTGATTACCAATGATCGACCATAACGCTCAATCGTCCCAAATTACCTCGCACCGGTTATCAGACCGGAATGTGATACAATCGCACTGCAACGCGACACAATTCTTGCAGGCAGAGCATTTGTACGGTCCTGCCGCATGAAAGGAGCTGAACTCATGGCTGAAGGCTATCGCATTGAACGCGACTCGTTAGGTGAGATGCAAGTACCGGCTGATGCGCTTTACGGTGCGCAGACTCAACGAGCTGTATTGAACTTTCCGGTCAGTGGGATGCGTCCATACCCGGCGTTCGTCTGGGCGCAAACGATGATCAAGCGAGCAGCGGCTGAGGTTAATCGTGACCTCGGTCTGCTCGATCCGCAAATTGCCAACGCGATCATCCAGGCCGCTGATGAAGTATTGGCCGGCAAGCATGCAGATCAATTCGTTGTTGATCCATTCCAGGCCGGTGCTGGTACGTCTCACAACATGAATGTTAACGAAGTCTTAGCCAATCGCGCCAATCAGATACTGGGTTACAGTCTTGATGACCCGAAGAAGCCGGTCAGCCCAAATGATCATGTGAATATGGCGCAATCAACCAACGATACCATTCCAACAGCCATTCGTTTGGGATGTCTGTGGCGCCTGCCCGAACTGCTCGCAGCCATCGATAATCTTGCCGATGCGCTTGAACAGAAGGCTGTCGAATTTGACGATGTTGTCAAGTCGGGACGCACGCATCTGCAAGATGCCGTTCCCGTGCGACTCGGTCAAGAGTTTGGCGCGTATGCGAAAGCAGTACGCAACGACCGCGAGCGCATCGCCACCGCAGCCAATCGGCTCCGTCGGTTAGGGATTGGCGGTACGGCAACCGGTACCGGCCTCAATGCCCATCCCGAATATCACAGCCGCATGATAGCCAAGTTGAGCGAACTGACCGGTCAGGAACTGTACTCATCAGGCAATCTCTTTGAGTCGATGCAGAGCATGGCCGATCCCGCCGACTTTTCGGCCAGTCTGCGCACTCTCTGCATCACGCTCGGGCGTATTGCTAACGATCTCCGGCTGCTCTCCTCTGGCCCGGCTACCGGTCTTGATGAAATTCGGCTCCCGGCTGTTCAACCCGGTTCCTCAATCATGCCGGGCAAGGTGAATCCGGTGTTGGCCGAAATGCTGAATATGGCCTGCTACCACGTGCAGGGCTGTGATCTTACAGTAGCCCTGGCTGCGCAAGCCGGTCAGCTCGAACTGAACGTTATGATGCCGATCATTGCTCATAACCTGTTTGAGATGATGCACGTCCTGATCGGCGCGATCAATGCCTTCACGACCAAATGCGTGGTTGGGATCACTGCCAATCGGGAAAAGGCGGCTGGCTGGCTGGCGAAGAATGCCATTCTGGTTACCGCTCTGAACCCGGTTATCGGTTATCTTAACGGGGCTGAAGTGGCGAAAGAGGCGATGGCAACCGGCAAGACGATCAAGGAAGTGGTCGTCGAGAAGGGTCTGCTAACCCCTGAACAGGTTGATGAGCTGCTTGATGTGCGGAAGATGACCGAGGGCGGTATTCAGGGCATTGCAGCCGCTGGTTAGCACAGCTTTCGTGAGCGGTTGTCGGCACTCTTTTCGTTCCTGGTCGTGCATGTAGACGCAGGAGTATGGTCATAGCAATCAGGTGGGGCGGGTTTTCAACCCGCCCTAGGCGACTGAGTGAAGTGAGGGAGTGCTAGCCGAACACCGCATGGCGCCGACCCACGCCTCACGCTTCCAGAGAAAGAGCGTGGGGCGGGGATCGTGTCGTTAGCCGATGTCACATTCTTTGGCGTCGCTCCGTTACGGCACAAGTCGGTTAACGCTGAAAACTTTGCCGAGATTGACGCCAAATGAGCATGGGCCGGCTCTTCCCTGCCTGACAATGGCTAGCGAATAGCTTCGGCAACCCCTGCTAACGCTCGTTTGGTCCGTTCACGATCATGGTAGGCCGCCTGTACCGTCGCTAACAGTTCGTCCGCCGAAAAAGGCTTGCGTAGTACCGCATAGGCACCACTGGCAGCCATGGTGGCTACCTGGTCGGGCTCGATCTGACCGGTAAATAGAATAACACTCGCGGTTGGGTCATAACTCCGCAAGACATTAAGCAAACTGATCCCATCGAGTTCAGGCATAACCACGTCGCTCAACACAATATCAAACGGCTGCGCTGTGTAGATCGAAACCGCCTCACCGCTGTGTGCACAGTAGGTCACTTGATGACCAGCCTGTTCAAGAATAGTAGTGAGCGTGCGCGCCGATGCTTCATCATCGTCGATAACGAGCATCCGTAGCGCTGGAATGGGTGCTGCCGTAGCTTCAGCCGGTTCTTCCGACACGATCGGCAGTCGAATTGTCATCTTTGTGCCTTTGCCAACCTCACTCTCGACTTCAAAATGACCATTGTGATTGTTGATAATGCCATACGAGACGGCCAGCCCTAGGCCGGTACCCGATTGGCTGCCAGTTGTGTTTTTTGTTGTCACAAACGGTTGGAAGATTTGCCGTCGAATCGCTTCGGGGATGCCACAACCGGTATCTTCGACCTGCAAGCAGATCCATTTGTCATCCGAAGTAAGGGTTACGGTTAGCGTACCACCCTGTGGTTTCATCGCGTCACGGGCATTAGTCAACAGATTTAAGAATACTTGCGAGATCTGACCAGCATCACAGACGGTAGGCGGAACCATATCAATGTGACGCACAACCCGAATGTTATGTTTACGCAGCTCAATCTCCATGAGCGTGAGCGTCCCTTCAACCACTTCGCGCAGGTCTGACAGTTCACGACGCGAATCACGCCGACGGGCAAAGGTCAACAGACTACCGGTAATACTACGACCACGCTTACAGGTGTCGAGGACGACTTTAAGGGCTTCGTTTTTTATGTCAACGTTATCATCAGCCAAGCCCAACTGAGCATACCCTAACATACCTGCCAGTAGGTTGTTGAATTCGTGAGCGATACTGGCGGCAAACGTGCCCACGGCTGCAAGTTTCGCCGAGCGCCCCAATTCGATTTGCGATTCTTGCCAGCGCCGAAAGAGCCGGGCATTTTGAATGGCTGTCGCCACGTGGCGGGCAAAGGCAGCAAGCAGACGCTGCTCATCTTCTTTCAGACCACGCACTGTCTCGAACGCCAGACAGACTGCACCGAGCGGACGTTGCTCATCGAGTAACGGCAACATAATAATTGCCTGCCAGGTGGATTGCTGCGTCAGAGCAGCGACCGGCGCCAGCATCTGGACGTGCTGATTTGTAAAGAGAGTGACCCGTCCGCGCTCCAGGGCGGTTTCATAGGCATGCGGGAGAGGGATCGGTTGTGGACCGACACCACCTGTAGCTACCGGCAAATGGTGTGTGGCGACCAACTGAAGAGTCCCCTGATCATCGTAAAGTGTTACCCACGCACTGTCAGCGTCCATCAACGCACTCAGCCGCTCGCCAAGTAAATTGAGCATTGTCGGTACATCACGACTGGTCAGCAGTGCAACCATAAGGCTTTGCAGATGCTCGGTCTGGCGCGAGAGAGCAAGGAGACGTTCATTCACTGCTCGCAGTTGCTTGTCGGTAACGTTCAGGGCTTCTTCTAGCCGATGCTGACGACGCAGACTGATCTGCGCCATCATCAGCGGCGCCATCCCCAGCACAAACGCCCACACATCCTGCTGCCAGAGAATTGCCAATACTCCACCAAACGGCGCGTAGATCAACGCATACCAGCCAGCATCATCCAATCGCCAGTGCAGTGCAGAGAGAAAACGTTCACCGGTATTCGGGGCCGTTAGACTGGCACTGGCCAGCCGCTCGATAAAGTAGATGATCAGACCACAACTGATCAGACCGAAGAAGGCGAGCGGTGAGGCAACGTTAGCTTCAAATGTGTGCTGCTGAACAGACATGATAAGAACAACGCTGCCAGCAGTGAGGGCAATCCAGCGAATAGATGCCAGGACAAGCGCCTGCCACCATTCAGCTTGACGCGCTAATGCCCCCGCGATAGCACCAATGGCCGTCGCCAGTAAAAAGAGTGGCCAGGGCAAAATGATCATTGCCCCAATTAACACAGCTAGAGTCACTGCTAGAGGACGGTCAGATTGATTCACAATCGTGAGTGCTTCAAAGACGGTTAGTCCCACTGCAAAGAGAATGGTAGCAAGCAAAGTTGCCAGATCGATAGTGATTGGCGGGGCCAGCAGGCTAGAGATCACGCCCACCAATAAGGCAGCAATCCACAATCCTATCACCGTACTGCGAAGAGCTGATGGAATGGTGTGCATCAATCACACTCCCCGTAGGTTGCATTATTGCCCAGGCTGCCGCGGTAATCGGCGAAGCAAACGGTCAAATCTCTCACCACACATATTGCCAAGCTGCACTCCAGGTAATGCGCTTAGTCGGGCAAACGAACCCCTTGTTCGGTTACAAGCAGCAGACCGTCGCGAGCCAGATCAACGACCAGTTTCTGCAACCAGGTTTCGAGCTCCGCAGTATAATCGGTGCGTATTCGTTGCCCTAATTCAGCCAAAGGTAGCACGGTTCCTGTTGGTAAATTCCGCAACGCAGCGATGATTCGACCGCGATACCAGCGTCTTGATCCAATAAACGGCTCGGTAGAGCGAGTTTCAGCCACTCGTTTCACCCGCGGAGTGGCCGGAGTCATTACTAACTCACTATCAGCCGCAACCGCAGCAGTATACGCACGACAGTGTTGGCGTAACGGGCAACGCCAGCAGGCCGGGCCGGTGGCAGTGCAAATCAATGCCCCCAATTCCATGATAGCCTGATTCCACTCCCAGCCTTTGCCCACAGGCAACAATGCTTCTGCATGGGCCAGAAGTGTGGTATCTGATGGTGGGGGCCAATGGTCAGGGCCAACACATAACCGCCGCACAACACGGCGAATATTGGTATCCAGAAAGACCACATCTTGCTCGAAAGCAAAGCAGGCGATAGCACCGGCAGTGTAAGGGCCAATCCCGGGAAGCTTACGCAATGCTGCTACCGATGCTGGAACCTGACCATCATACTGTTCTACAATGATCTGGGCAGCACGTTGCAGATGAATTGCCCGCCGATTATAACCAAGACCGGCCCACAATCTGATCACATCCGCAGTGGAAGCAGTAGCCAGGGCTGTTATAGTGGGAAATTCCGTCAAAAACGCCTGATATTTGGGGATAACCCGATCGACCTGCGTCTGCTGGAGCATAATTTCGGCGACCATAATCGCGTAGGGATCGCGGGTTCGGCGCCAGGGCAGGTCTCGTCCGTGTTTAGCAAACCAGTGGAGTAGCCTAGAACGAATTGCCTCGATCATCAAACCTCAACACGTAGTCTACGTCTTACGGTAGACATCAATCACATCAGGAATGCGGTTAATTTTCTCGAGCAACGGCGACAGTTGAGCCATCGATTGCAGCGAGACCGTCACATTCAGGACGGTGCGACCGTTGGCCCAGCGCTTGCCCTGACTCACGTCGGCAATATTAATACCGGCATCGGCGATCACATTTGAAATATCGCGCCACAATCCCACTCGATCCCAGGCTTCGATCCGCAACGGTACTGGGAAGAACTGATTTGATCCAATGGTATTCCCCCAACATACCGGCATCAGACGATTGCGTTCGGTAGCACTGAGATTCTGGATCGTGCGACAATCGGTGCGATGAACGGTAACACCCCGACCACGGGTTGTAAAACCAACTATCGGTTCACCAAAAACCGGGTTACAACAGCGTGCAAGCCGTGAGGCAATTTTACCGGTACCTTCGAGATAAATCTCACCACTGGCGCTGACTCGGGCTATTGGTTGGGGGGCACGCGGTAGTTGTAGTTGTTGTTCCAGTTCCGCTTGTTCGCTCTGTGCCTGTGAAAGCTGTTGTTCGCTTAACAGCTTCTGAACGAGTGTCCGCTCGTTTAGGTCATCAACCCCGATCTGGTAGAAGAGGTCATCAATCGAGCGCACGGTTGGGCCGGCCAGCTCAACCAGTTTCTCGAAACTGACCTGCGTTAAACCATAGCGCTTCAGCTCCTTTTCGAGCATTTCGCGCCCGGCAGCAATGTTTTCTTCACGTTCGAGCCTGCGGAAATATCGCTTAATATGGTTCCGGGCCGAGGGTGTCTTCACAAAACGCAACCAGTCACGACTGGGACCGCGCTGGTGTTTCGAGGTTAGAATCTCAACAATTTCACCGTTTCGTAACTCGTAATCGAGCGGTACCAAGCGGTCATTGACTTTCGCACCGATACAACTGTGCCCCACTTCAGAGTGAATACGATACGCAAAATCGACCGGTGTTGATCCTTCAGGGAGATCGATAATTTTACCTTTTGGCGTGAAAACAAAGACGCGCTCTTCAAATTCGGCGCGCAACATATCGACAAATTCGCGGTCGGTCGTTTCATTGCGCCAGGAGATCAGCTCACGTAACCAGCGAATTTTGTTCTCGTAATCGCGATCACTGCGGGTATTGAAGCCCTCTTTATAGCGCCAGTGTGCTGCAATGCCGTGCTCGGCCTCTTCGTGCATCTTCGTCGAACGAATCTGCACTTCACAGTGCAACCCTTCCGGCAAAATGACGGTCGTGTGGATCGAGCGATATGAACTCTCTTTCGGGGCAGCAATATAATCGTCAAACTCCGACATAACCGGCGTCCAATTCATCTTGCCGTGTACTACCCCCAGCGCCTGATAACACGCGCCTACCTCATTGTCTGGATCGTCAACAATAATCCGCACGGCAAGCTGATCATAGATGCGCTCAAGAGGCACCCCTTTTCGTTCCATTTTGCGCCAGATCGAGTAAATGTGCTTCGAGCGACCGGTCACCTCGGCCTTGATGCCTTCGCGAGCCAACATCTCTTTCAGTTGGGCAATAATTTTTTGCACGATCCGGTCACGCGCCTCTTTGCGCATCGCCAGACCGCGGGCAATCTCTTGATAGCGATCGGGGTGAAGCGTCTTAAATGCCAAATCCTCCAGTTCCGACTTCATCTGCCACATCCCGAGGCGATGGGCGAGCGGCGCATAAATGTCGAGAGTTTCACGGGCTACCCGCTGCTGCTTTTGCGGTGGGGTAGCGTGAATGGTTCGCATGTTATGCAATCGGTCGGCCAGCTTGATCAGCACAACCCGTGGATCGTCGGCAGAAGCAATAATGAGTTTGCGGTATGTCCCGGCTTGAGCTTCTTCTTTGCTCTTGCTCTCGTAACCGGAAAGCTTTGTAACTCCATCAACCAGACTGGCAACCTGCTGACCGAAGAAGTGTTCAATGACGTTAATCGGCACACCGCTATCCTCGACCACGTCGTGCAGGAGCGCGGCAGCAATTGATTCGGTGTCGAGACGCAGGTCGAGCAGAATGATGGCAACTGCAATCGGATGATCAAGATACGGCTCACCTGACTGTCGGCGTTGTCCTTCGTGGGCAATTGCAGCGAGAGCATACGAACGGCGGATGAGATCAAAATCGGCAGAGGGGAGGTAATCACGATGGCGGGCAATCAAGGCTTCTACTGAAGGCGAATGATAGGCTTTCACAAAAGCTGCTTGCACCGCTTCGAGAGATGTTTGACAGCCACGCTTTTGTTGCTGTTTAACGATAATGTGCATTACCGGGTGCTGAAGCAGTTCGGCTGCCAGTGGAGAAAGGTCATCTGGTTTGCACTCATCCGGTATCGTTGCCGTTAGCTCAAGTGCCTGAGCGGTAGTTGCTATCTCATCCATAAGAGCCGCTCCTATCTGGACAGACGGTGCACCACTGTTCTTCAGCTTTCAGATCAGGCGCGGATGAAACCAAATCCCGCACAGTAAGCTGTCTATCGTTATCACTCAGCCGTCTTTGTTGATGATGAAAGGTCGCTAGGTCTACGGAAAGAATGTCTGATCAAAAACGCCCGGCGTGCAACGCCAGGCCGCATTCCATCCCAAGCGACGATCTTCCGCGATCGTGACGCACAAGTTGTCTTTGATTATGTAGCATAACACTCGTGAGCAACGATGTCAAGCCAGGTTGAAGAGATAGGGGTTTTCAGCCTTATCGGGTTTTGGTCAGGTTCACCAATGGACATCTTTCACGCGCACCGCTATCCCCGACCCACTCGGTTTTCCTGGGTGCGCAGGCCGCTGGCCAGCGTTGGGCAGGAATGCTGGATGCAGCGGGCAGGTTGAGAAACCGCCCCTCCCGTGGAGTGACAGAACGACGTGAAAGCCGGCGCACGTCTCATCAGCATGCTTGCGGCACCCCTCAATCTCTCCCTTTACATAGGGATCGGAAGGGAGCGTGTGCAACAGGGTTACAACTCGTCCCTATTCTTCGACTTCCTCTGCCGCCATTACCAGGTAGAGAACGAACCCTGAAAAGCCATCCACCCTAATATTGACGGCCAATCAGGCTTTGCGTAAGCGCACGCAAACGGTCGCGGGCCGCAGCAGCAGCATCCGTAGATGGATGGAGACGATCAAGAGCATCGAAGGCGGCCCGATGATACTCGTTGGCCATTGCAGCACAGAAAGATCGTGACCCAGCAGCATCAAGAATGGCCAGGGCCTGTTTCACCGCATCATCACCAAGCACAGGTTGGCGGTAGAGTTCGGCCAGTCGCTCGCGATCAGGACTATGACTCAGCGCATGCACGACCGGTAAACTCACTTTACGGCGATACAAATCAGCGGCAAACGGCTTACCGGTTTGTTCTGGTGCTCCCCAAACACCCAAAATGTCATCTTCGATCTGAAATGCTAACCCTACTGCACGACCAAAATCAGCTAGAGCTGTTACCGTCTCCTCGGAAGCACCGGCAGCGCGAGCACCAAGTTCAGCAGCGCCAGCAATCAGTGCTGCGGTCTTACCGCCGATCATCGTCAGATAATCATCGGGTGAGATGCTCAAATCACCCTCGAAACTGAGATCGAGATACTGACCTTCACAGATACGTAAGATGATCTCATCAAACCGACGGAGGATCGTCAGCACACGCTCGGCCGGCAGACCACGATCGCTCAGCCGATGAATGGCTAAGTGCGCAATGACAAACATTGCATCACCGGCGTTGATCCCGTGCGCCAACCCCCAGATATGCCAGAGAGTGCGCCGCCCTCGCCGCATGGCACTGTCGTCTTCGATGTCGTCGTGGATAAGCGAGAAATCGTGCAACAACTGCACACCGGCTGCCAGCGGCAAGGCTCGTTGTGGATCACCACCAGCAGCAGCACATGCTAACAACACAAGCTGTGGACGGATCAGCTTCCCTGGATCGGCAGTTGTGGGTGTCAGATCTTCGTTTCGCCAACCCAGATGATATTCCTGCATCGCGTAAAACCGGCTTAGCCGTCCTTCAACCACCGGAAATGCTGCCCGCATTTCCGCCTGAATCTGGTGACGAACGTCGTTCTCTGTTATCATAGGCATTACAAATTATTTACAGTTTTCTACATCGTCTATACGACACACTATCGTATAGAAAGCGGATTATAGTACTACCAACATGTCATCACTGTGTAATGTTACCCCCTTCTCGAACTGCTTGCTGCGCCGTACACTCGCTTTCAGAAAGGTATGAGCTATCTACTACCGTTAACTCAAGAAAAGGGGTGTACTATGGCATTCAACCTACGCTTCCGCTTCAGTCCGACGAAAGATGGGCTTGTCAAGGTACTGGGGCCACTTGAGACCGAGATCATGCAAATTCTCTGGCAAGAAGGCGCGAGCACAGTGAAGAAGGTTCATCGTAAACTGGCCCAACAGCGTGATATTGCATACACAACCGTCATGACGACGATGAGCCGTCTCGCCGATAAGGGTGTGTTACAACGTGAGCGCGATGGGTTGGCGTATGTCTACACCCCCGTAATTTCCGAAGACGAATTTGTTAATATGATTGTTCAGCAAGTCATCGATGGCTTGCTCGACGATTACAGTGATGCAGCCATCTCTTACATGGTTGATCATCTGGCGAAGAACAATCCTACTGAATTACGCCGTCTGCAACAAGAGATTAGTCAGCGATTAAACGGTACGAAGTGATCGGCGCAACCAATTCGTTGGTGGTGCAATAATCTGCACCACCAATGTATTATCCAACTGCTTCACCCCACAAGTCGTACTCGGTAGCTTGCGTAATACGCACAGGTAGCATCTGCCCGATGGGAAAATTGCCCCAAACAAAGACCTGACCATCAATTTCGGGTGCATCGCGAAATGATCGACCAACGCTCAACTGGCTCCCATCATCGGCGCTGCCGTTCCCTTCGATCAACACCGTCAATGTGCGCCCAATCCAGCGCTGATTACGGGCGAACGAAATCTGTTGTTGTAGGCGCATCAATTCGTGCCATCGTCGCTCGATAACCTGTGGACGTACCTGGTCGGGTAGTTCGGCTGCCGGTGTACCCGGCTCACGTGAATAGCGGAATGCACCAACCCGGTCGAGTTGGGCCGTTTGCAAGAATTCGAGGAGTGCATTGAACTCAGCCGTGGTTTCGCCGGGGTAGCCAACAATAAACGTCGAGCGAAGAGCAATATCAGGCATCGCCGCTCGGAGTTCGGCAATGAGTTTGAGCGTTCGGTCGGTATCAGGTGGCCGTCGCATGCGGCGCAAGGTGGCTGGATGGGCATGCTGGAGCGGCATATCGAGGTAGTGGCAAATCTGTTTGTGAGTAGCCATCGTAGTGATGAGCCGCTCGCTGATACCGTGCGGGTACGCATACATCAGCCTGATCCAGATGTCTGGCGGTGTCACCTGACATAATTCTTCCAAGAGAAGAGCCAGACCATCCTTCAGACCGAGATCGCGACCATAATCGGTCAGGTGCTGGGCAACCAGAATAATTTCACGGGTTCCCTGCGCAACCAGCTCTTGTGCCTCGGCCAATACAGCACCGACCGGCTTCGAGCGCATGTCGCCCTTGAAACTGGGGATCGTGCAGAAAGCACAGCGCAGATTACAACCGTCTGAGATTTTGAGATACGCCGAGGGTGTATGGCGTGTACGTCGAATCTGGGTGGTACGCCAATCGGCATACGATAGCGGTTGACCGTTCGATGACGCCGGTATGAGGGGAATGGTCACAGCCGTCTGGCCCGGCGTCAATGGGATCACCGGATGATCGAGCTGGCTAACCAGCGTGTTAATCTGTGTCCATTGTTGAGTACCAATTGTCGCATCCACTCCTTGCACAGCCGTAATTTCCTGCGGATGGCTTTGGGCCATACACCCGGCTGCAATGAGTCGCTGGTGGGGCCGTTTACGGTTGGCCAGTTCTTTTAAGACACCGAGCGTCTCAGCTCGAGCAGCAGCAATAAAGCTACATGTATTGACAATAATGACATCAGCTTCATCAGCCGATGCAACAGCTTGGTGACCCTGCGTGCTGAGCAGGCTGTCCATGCCTTCGCTATCCACTGCATTTTTGGGGCAGCCTAGAGTCACAATATGATATTTCATTATAGCGTTCTTTTCGATATATAACCACGAATAATGCTAAAACCGTTGATCATCGACCTCGTTTCATTATAGATCGATTTGTCATTTGAATGTGCACACCATAGACGAGATAGTGTCCTATTCTGAGTACTCGATACTGACATTCACTAAAGAACCCAGAAAAGCGCTGGAGAAGACGAGCACTGCCGGCCACACGGTTCACCGACTCGCGATCCAGGCCAACAGCGCATATGTGCGAACACCTGCTAGCGGTAATTCGTCATCTGGAGTGGCACCGGGATTTCACCCTCGCGTTCGCGGAGAAACGCGATGACCGCCTGTAGTTCATCGCGACTCTTTCCGACTACGCGCAGTGAGTCGCCTTGAATACGGGGCTGAACTTTGGGAAACCGTTCCCGGATCATTTTGCTCAGCTTTTTAGCCAACTCACTATCGATGCCACGGCGTAAGGTGACGACCTGTCGTACTCGACCACCGCTGGCGTCGGTTGGTTTGCCGTAATCGAAGATTTTGAGCGATAATTTTCGCCGTAATGCCTTCGTCTCCAATATATCACGGACACTGCGCAGACTCATTTCGCTGTCAGCTTCAATCACCAGTTCGGTTTTACTGAGCGTTAGCGTTACACCGGCATCTTTCAGATCGTAGCGGGTCTGCACTTCGCGTAATGTTTGATCAACCGCATTTACCAACTCTTGCTGATCAAAGTCTGAGACAATATCAAAGCTATTTTCTGCTGGCATTGTTCGTACTCCAGATATTAGTTCGGTGGCCACGACCAGTTTACCGGCTGCCCGGGCACGGTACCGAGCGGTCCTTGCTGAAGGCCGTTAACCGTCACTTCAACATCGGTCGGATTACCGGCCCGAATAAAGACGCGGCGCTGAGCAGTGAACGTTCGTTGTTCGCCAGCGCGCATGATAGCTTCAAAGACTGTTGTCCCATCAACCTGCACCCGTACCCAGGAATTCTCATTCCCGCGGACGGCAGGCACCCGTACCTCAACCACAATGGGCGCCGCAAGCGTTGGCATTGGCGTCGGCTCAGGCGAAGGAGGAACGGTAGGTGTCACGACAGGGGTTGCCGGCAGAGTGGTTGGCGCACTTACGGCAGTTGGTGGTTCAGGCGTTGGTAAAGGTGATGGTGGAACAATGGTTGGTGACGGAATGACAGCGGCAGAGGGGGTTGCCCGTTCGCCAATTTGCCCAAGAGCGCTTAAACCAACGTATGCTAGCCCGATCAACACCAGGGTAATGAAGAAAATAGCAAAAAAACTGGGCAGAACATACATGCGAGTACGAGGCGGATGTGTTGCGGGCACAATCCGAATTTTATCGGTAGCACCGCGCTCGCGCCGGTAGAGTTCGATCATTTCATCAACGGGCAGCCCAAGGTACTGTGAATAATTGCGAATGAAACCACGGGCAACAACATCACTCGGCAAACGCTCAAATGCACCCTCTTCCAGCGCTTGCAACGATTGCAAGAGAATACGGGTATCAGCCGCTGCCTGAGCCAGTGATATACCGTTTGTCTCTCGCGCCCGTCGGAGACGCGCGCCCAACTCACTCATACCGATTCCTTCTATCGCACCACCAGTTTTTTACCATCCTCCCCTATGGTATGGTGATATTAGATACTTGTGTCCGGCAACAGTATACCACAATTGGATTGTTCGCCAACAAATAATTGATTGAGACGTGAAAGTGCCATGAAACATGTTATCCTGTTCCCTCGTACATCCTGTATCAATCAAACGAGCGACCCGGTATGTTTCTTTGCAACCCGAATCTTGTAGATGCAGCAAGGAGGGAATCATGCTCAGCACGCTATTCTTCATTGTGATAATTATTGCCGGTTTGATCGTCATCGCCCTAATTGGATCAGGGATCTTCTGGTTCTTAGTGCAGATTGGTGTTATTGTACAAAAAGCTGCTGAACCACCTACTCAGGATTACGGGAGCTATTCACTTGATCAGGGTCGTGATATTGATGAGCGTGAGCGATAGATATGTTTAGTTCACGAGAACGAGAAGCAATGATTCTGGGCGTAATCGTAGGGATCGCCGCGTTTACCATTCAAACGATGCTGGCTGAAAGTTCGCTCTGGCTTCATATATTGGCGATTATCCTGGCAGGCAGCATCATTAGTGGTATTGCGACATTCATCAAATAGGCCATCACTCAACGATGGGAAAAGTAACATTATTCGATCTTCTCGCTGCATACTGTCTCCGCTGCCAACATCGCTGAGTGTAGGTCTGAAAGGCCTCTCTCTGGCGGTTTTCAGATCCAAGCTCCCCTTTACACTCTCTGTCAAGAGGGTAAAGGGGCTGGAAGCATCATGTGTGCAGCCTAGCGCAGCGCAGACAAGAGGAGTACCTTTGCGACACTCGTTACGTGTCAGCGGTCAGTTCAGGATACACTGCGATCCGTCGTTCAGTCTGGCGTTGCGTCAGTCGCTCTACTCGCGCCGCCACTTCGCGTAATACCCGTGGCTTATCGATGGTGAGCAAAACCCGATCACGCATCACTATCCGTCCGTCGATAATCACCGTAGTGACATCAGTTGACTGAGCGCTGTAGAGTAACGTTGCTACAGGATTATGGAGCGGCTGGGTATGAGCTGTTGTGCATTGCACAAGCGCCAGATCGGCACGAGCGCCAACCTGCAAGACGCCAATTCCATCCCATTGGAGGGCACGCGCCCCGGCAACCGTCGCCAGTTCGAAGGCAGTGTCAATAGGCATACAGCGGGCATCATTATTACGCAGCTTTTCAAGCAAAGCCAACAGGCGAGCCGCTTCGAGGATGTCATAGGTATTATTACTGGCCGCACCATCACTACCGAGTGCAACAGTGACACCGGCTGATCGCAACGATAGCGTCGGCGCTACGCCGATACCGAGCTTCATTTCGGTCTTCGGAGTGACTGCTACAGCAACGCCGTGGGTGGCTAAGGTTTCGATGTCTTCAGCGGACACATGGGCTACGTGGGCAGCCAATGCCGGGACATCAAACAGACCGGCGTCACGCGCTACCAGAACTGGGGAACGGCCATAGGTGGCAATGCTCTGTGCCACCTGTGCTGCCGTTTCCGAAAGATGAATATGGATTCCGACACCTAACTCACGTGCCGTCTGAGCGACGCGCTGTAACAACGATGGGGTACAGGTATACGGTGAATGCGGCCCCATCCAGACTCGAATCCGATCGTTGGCCGCTCCGTGCCACTGCTCAACAAACTGACGAGCAGTGTTAATCTGTTGCTGATCATCGGCGCCAGAAAAGAGCGTCCACGCGAGCAATGCTCGCATTCCCGATTCTTGCACGGCGCTGGCAATCGCATCCATCATAAAGTAATGATCGGCAACGCACGTTACCCCGCCTTCGATCATTTCGGCCAGACCGAGCAACGTTCCCCAGTATACATCTTCAGGGGTCAGATTGGTCTCCAACGGCCAGATATAGCCATTAAACCACTCTTCAATCGGTACATCTTCGGCTACACCACGAAACAGGCTCATCGCAGTATGGGCATGGCTGTTGATGAGACCGGGAATAGCGAGCTGCCCGTCGGCAGTCAGGGTTTCACGAGCGAGGCCAGGACTGATCTCGGGAGCGATTGCAGCGATACGTCGGTCGACAATTGCAATATCGTGTTGAGGCAATACCGAAAGGATACCATTAGCGACTTGGAGAACAGTGGCGTGCTGAATCAAAAGATCATACATAGCGCTTCACATCAAATTGAGAGCACATCGGATATTGTTACTATTCTAACCCGAAATTTCAAGATTGACAACCACTTGCAAAACGGAACATTTGTGCTATAATGATGATAGCGCCGGCACTGTATGACGACAGGGATCAGGCGCTAGGGGACGAATCGGTACGGAAAGTCGGAGGAGAATAATTATGCCGGCCAAACCCCAGAGCGAACGCAGCGTTACTCGCACGTATCGGACTGCCATCAAGCTAGGCGACGATTTCATCACGATTGAAGAGACCATCACTCTTCCAATTGATGCCGACGATCAGATGGTGCAGCAGGCCGTTGATCTCGGTTGGCGTATTTTTCGCAGTCAGCGAGAGGCCGTTGAGCAACAGATTGCCCACATTCGCGAACAGCATACCGCTGCAACTGCCATAACTGTCCGTGATCCTGATGCACCGGCCAGTGAACGTCAGCGCAATTTCATCGCAGCGCTCCAGCAAGCTCTGGGGTGGTCTGGCGAGCAATTAGCCAGCTTCGCTCAGCAGCACGGGTATGATCTGGTCTCACTCAACAAAGGTCAGGCCTCTGCATTTATCGATGAATTAAAGCGGTTGAGCGACGAACAGCAGCGGGTTGCCGTCGCTGAAGAGCGGGCACGTTATGCTGGTCAACCAGCCTCAGAGAAGCAGCGTGCCGCCATTGCATCGCTTGCCCGCGATCTCGGCCTTGACCCTGATGCTGAAGCACAGCGCCGGTTTCAGGTGCCAATTGCCCAGCTTTCCAATGAGCAGGCAGCAACGCTGATCAGCGAATGGCAGACCCTCCAACGCACACTTGCCCGTGAGGGCCGACGGTCAGGATAGAATGCTGAGAGATCATTTCCGTCGGGAAGGTATCGCAAATACCTTACGGATACGCTTCGTGCGTGTTTGAAAGCACTATCTGTCCTTTTTCCTGAAACAGCAGCGGAACGCTTTCATAGTCGTTTAGATGACACATGAGTGCACTGCAAAAAACTCACCACGGAGTACACAGAGTACACCGAGCGTGTAAGGTTTATGAATAAATTTTTGGCCATTGGGCGCATGGAAGAAAAATGTTCACAACCCTATGTTCAATGAAAGATAACATTATCTATAGTCTCTGCGATCTCCGTGGTCGCTGTGGTGGAAAGTCCACCTTTTTGCAGTGGAGTCACACATGAAACACGATACTGGGCAGGTATCGTGTTTCATGCTGGTCACTACAGCGGTTGGGGCGGGCGCCGAACCTACCTGCTAAGGTGGAAGGAGGCGCCCCGAATGATATATGATAGATCCCACAGCTCACTTCAGGATGCGGTCTACCCGTGCCGCTCAAGAGAGCAAGGCGCGAAGTGGGGTCTTCTGGCTTCATACCGTGGCTCTACCTGGCATCGATTTGGGCCTATCCGAAACATCTCGTTGTGGTCGTACCTCTCCGTGCCGATGCGAACGCAATAGCGCCAGGGTATGCCGATAGCCGAATGACGAACATGCTACCCATTGCCCTCAGTGATGATCACCGATTGAGACGGTCAACGTGCGTCACAACGACACAACACACCAATATTCAACAAACGATGATTGCTGTGCGTCGCGTGCGACGTACCCATCTGCCAATGGCGTAGGGGCAGTTTGCAAACCGTCCCTAGGTACGAAGGCACGGATTAGGCGAAGCACGGCGCGCTGTGCCCCTACAGACGCTGCCGTGCTCCACCACGTCTTTCCATCTCACCCCATCGGCGCGCTGAACGCGGCGGTACGTAATACGGACGCCACCGTGCTCCAACGGGTGATCCCGTTGACATCAAGCCGGTCGGCCATCGAGTTCCATCAATACAATCCGTCGTAACTTGACAACAAGGAATTCGGATAGGTGCTCATCCTGGCGCTGTCAAGCGGCACCGACTCTTATCGTGCGCATCCTGGGTAGTGCTGTTCATATCCGTTCATCGCGTTCTGCTAACCGACGCATGCTTGTAGGAGAAATAATACTCGGTTGTCGCAGACAGGAATTGGTCTAGTACCAGTTCTGTTAAGCAAAACCGTGCTTCAGAGAGGGGTTTGCAGCATTGGCTGCTTCGAGGCGCCGATGCACCGGCGGTAAAACACCGCCGACGATCCCGTACCTGCTCTGCCAATATCTCCCGACCCACGCGATCACCGGGGTGCGCGAGCTGCCGGTCTGCGGGTGCGATGAACGGCTAGAATCCATCGGGTAGCGCATGAGCGTTCGATTGTCCTCATACCCCCGCAAGCGGGGGTGACGAGCGTGCTCGGCAAGCTAGCAAACATGCCATCGTTCGTCTGCGCAGTGGAGGATGCGGGTCAAAGGCTTGCGCACCGATATAAGGTGTTCGCGAACAGGATTGGTATGAGAATCTGTCGAAACGAATTTTTAATAATTTTAACTCTAGCCAAAAGCAGTCGAAAAGTGGTACAATAAATGCGCCATAGTTATGGAGACCACCTCATTATATCCAGCAAAGCATCAACATCAAACAGGGAGCGTCGCATGAATATTCTGGTTGTTGACGACGATATTCAGAATGCCAAGATGACATCGTTTCTGCTTGAAGAGGCAGGCTATCGTGTATTTCGCGTACACGATCCCTCGAACATTCTGCAGGTGATTGAACAGCACAATCCTGACCTGATCCTTCTTGACATCATGATGCCCAAGATGGATGGGTTCGAGGTCTGTCGGCAGATTCGACGCAATTCAGACATCCCCATCATCTTTCTCTCTGCACGCACCTACCTCCAAGATCGAGTGATGGGTCTCCAGATTGGCGGTGACGATTATCTGGTCAAACCGTTTGAGCCGTCAGAATTACTGGCGCGGGTCGAAGCAGTATTACGCCGTCGCAATGCCGATGTGCTGAATACCTCCACTCGCCTGAGCCAGGGTAACATTACCCTCGATCCGGTCGAACACAAAGTGCTGTTCACCGATGGCCGCGTTGTTGAATTAACGCCACTTGAATTCCGTCTGCTCTACTATCTGATGAAGAACTCTGGACGTATCCTGAATGTCAGTCAAATCTTGACGAAAGTATGGGGATACGATTACGAAGGAGAGAGCAACCTGGTAGCGGTCTACATTCGTCGCCTGCGTACCAAAGTTGAAGAAGACCCGGATCATCCGCGCCACGTTATTACCGTGCGTAATCTCGGTTACAAGTTTGAACCATAATTACCTGAATTACCTGCATGATGCGGCCTGAAACCGAGCAACTGCAAACGATCATCCGTCGCCTCTTGCCGTTGCCGGCTTTGGGGATAGCCTGGCTTATTACTCAATTCGACCTCGCGCCTATCATAGCTGGCGGACTCGCCGGCTACGGTATCATCAACGTGATTTTGCTCCTCTTCCTGCGGCGCTACCCCTCTGTAACCAATCGCCTCTTGATCGGTAGCATCGCGAGCGATCTCCTGTTTGTCATCTGGTGTATTATTTTCGATGGCCCTGCTATGCTCACAGTCGTTCAGGGGATCAGCGCCCTACGAGCCTGGCGCTACCGTTTCCATTCACTATGGCCAGCGTTCTTACCGGCGATCATTGGCTTCATCTTACCGTGGCTTGGGAACGCTATGACGCTCACCATACCTACGACACTCGCACCGGTTGGCAGCTTCCTTCTCAGTCTCGTTGTGATTATGGTCCTGATCTGGTTTGGAAACTGGCGCAATCTGAACGCTCGTGAATGGCGTGCTCGCTACGATAATCTGCGACGTGAACAGAAGCAACAGGTCATCAATCTTGAAGCCTCGAACAACGAGCTGCGAGATCGTCTGCGCCGAATGGAAGCCCTCGGTGAGAGTTTGCGCGCTATCAGTAGCTCGCTCAGTCTCGATGATGTTTTATACCAAATCCTCGATTCACTCACTCATATGCTGGGAGTGCAGCGTATCGATGATGTTGCACTCACTCTGGCGCGACCCACTGGACTTGAACATCGACTCCTCCACGCCAATGAACATCAGGCTGATTGGGCGACTGTATTAGCTCAGACTGTCATTAACAGTAAGCGCCCGGTTTCGCTCGATGCACAGCAGATCGAGCAACAACCGGAATGGCAGCCACTGGTCATGCACCAATTTCGGGCCGCACTCAGCGTACCGCTGTTTGATCCCGACCAACCGGATCATATTCGCGGTACACTCAGTGTCGTGAGCCGACAGGTCACTGCATTTTCACCTGCCGAAGAACGACATCTGACTTCGTTTAGCATTCAGGCAATGATCGCTATTCGTAACGCTGAATTCCATGTACAGTTGAGCCGTCAACAGGCGGTACTCAGTGCTGTCTTACACGACATGGCCGATGGCCTGATCGTGTATGATCGGCAGGGAACGGTCTACCTCGACAATGCGGTGGCCCGTCAGATTATTACGCAGAGTACGACACGCAATGGCAATCTCGCGAATCGTCTGATCGAACTGGCCCTCCGTGTCCATGAAGAGGGGAATGCGTTGAGCCAAGAGATTACGGATGGCGAAACCGAACAGGCGCGGTTCTATGACGTCCATGCCACGTTGGTAAACCCTTCGGCCGATACCCGGCTGGCCGTTCTGGTCTTGCACGATATTACGGATCAAAAAGTACAGGAACGGCAACGCCGTGAGTTTATTGCGAAACTAGCCCACGAGCTACGTAACCCGCTGAATACGCTCAAAGGATTTCTCTCTATTGTCTTAAAGGAGGGTGACAACGTTGGTAAGCTAACTGAACGACAACGTGAGTTTCTAGGTGAGGTGGAAGATAGCGCCAATCGCTTGAAAAAACGGGTTGAAGAACTCATTGAGATTAATCGTAATGGTACCAGCCAGCTTAAGTTGCGTCCGACACGGGCGAATATCATCGATCTCATTATTACTACCTGCATCAAGCAACAGCAGCATGCGCAAGAGCACGGAGTCGATCTGGGCTGGGATGTGCCCGATCGATTACCCGATGTGATCATTGATGAGGAGCGCATTGGTCAGGTGCTGACGAATCTGATCGAAAATGCTATCAAGGCCACACCCGGCGGTGGACGGATCGTGGTGAGCGCCGAGCAGCACCACCAAGACATCTATGTGCATGTGACAGATACCGGTGTGGGGATCCCGGCCGATCAGATTGAGAAGGTGTTCCTCCCCTTCTATCAAGTCGATAACGGGATAAAGGTGAAAAAGACGCATCTTGGTCTGGGACTAGCAATCTGTAAACAGTTTGTAGAAGCCCATGGCGGCAAGATATGGATCGCGTACAGTGAGGTAGGAAAAGGAACGCGCTTCTCGTTCTCTCTGCCACTGCCGGACAAAGCTGCATTTGATATGCCAATTAGCGATCATGCTTCTGTGTAAGAGATTAAAATTTCTTTATAGAAATTTTGTATGAAACATGATATATTTTGTGGCAATCAGTATCTAGCGTTTCGTGCAATTTTCTCAACTATTTCCTACGTAATCAAAAATGTACTTTCTGCTCCTGCACGGTTGTTGGGAGAAATGACGTGAAGGTTGCGCTCATCGCTCTACCCAGTAAACAACAAAACCGGTTACCACCGCTTACCCTGGCGTACATCGCGGCAATCCTTGAGCAGCGGCGTGCCATCGTGCGTCTCTACGATCGTGCGCTCGACTCGGCAGGAAGTTGGAATGATATTCGACGACGGTTACAGACATTTCAACCCCAACGGATGATTATTGCTGGCGACGATAACCGTATCATCGAACAGGCAGTTACCCATTTTCATCAAACCTACCCTGACATCTTACCGCTGCTCGTCCAACGCACTGGTAGTGAAGCTCCAACAATCGTCAACAATGTTATGGCTTGGCTCGATGGTACCGATACGACCACCGAACTGTCAGCCGATACCCTTCCTTATCCGGCCCGTCATCTGCTCTCACTCGAACGCTATGCCCTACGTGCACCAGGTGGTGAAGTACAAACACCGGTAGTCATCGGGTGGTCTGACCGCGGTAAATGGGTCATGCGTTCACCGCACGCCATCGGACAAGAGATTCAGGCCGTGATGGCCGAGTTCGGGATTCGGAATGTGCTCTTTTGTGAACCTGAGTTGACGATTGACCAAAGCTGGCTGAACGATTTGCTCGATTACTTCATTAAGGCCAACCTCAATGTCAGATGGCAAGCTACCGTTACCCTTGAGCACTTACGCGAAGAAACATTGCTGCGGCTGGCGCAGGCCGGCTGCGAAGCGCTGACGTTTTCGATTGCGGCAAGCAGTATGTTTGATTCAGCGCAGCGTCGCCATCAGGTGCAGAAACTGATAACCAGTGCTGGTGAGCTGGGCATCTATACCCACGCAACCGTTTTGCTCGAACCCCCCTACGAGGCGATTGCCCGCTTGATTGACGTCGCTGCCACGTTCGGTCTCAACGATGTCTCGTTTGAACTTATGCAGACGCTGCGAGTTGGCGATGATGAACAACAGATACAACGCTTTGCCCGTCAACGGTATCAGCAAGGCCGTAGCCGTCAGCGTCTGATTGATCGCTTTGGCCCGGCGCTAGGTGGTTTACTCTGGCAATTGCGGGTGCAGCATCTGGCTGAAGATGAGTAGAGGGTGTGGCATATAGCACCTCACGCGGAGCGATCACCAACAACCTCAACCACTACACAGCGCAGAGCGCCACTTCCCCTCAAACTGCTACTGTTTGCCGCACCGGTACGCCTCGCTCAGCCAGGTACTTCTTGACATCGGCAATGGAATAGTCACCGAAGTGGAAAATCGAAGCCGCCAGCACGGCATCAGCTCCCCCTTCAACGATCCCGCGATACATATCGTGTGGCGAACCAACTCCCCCCGATGCGATCACGGGTACCGACGCTATAGCGGTGATTGCCTGCAACAGCTCAAGATCGTAACCGGTACGCGCACCGTCGGCGTCCATACTGTTAATGCAGATTTCGCCGGCGCCCAATTCGATCCCCCGCTTGATCCACTCGATAGCATCAAGACCGGTTGGACGTGGATTAGCCCCGGTATGGGTGAAGACTTCCCAGCGCGGTGGCTCGCCAGGTGCATTGACCCGCCGAGCGTCCACCGATAGTACGATGCACTGACTACCAAAGCGCCGCGCACCCTCGGCGATCAATTGTGGGTTGTAGACCGCAGCCGTGTTCAGGCTCACCTTATCGGCGCCGGCCCGCAGCATTCGATACATATCTTCAACACTGCGTAACCCGCCACCAACAGTCAGCGGAATAAAGACCTCAGCGGCAGTTCGTTCAACCACCTCAACCATGATCGCCCGCTCGTCACTCGAGGCGGTAATATCGTACAAGACCAGCTCATCGGCACCTGCGGCATTATACGCCGCGGCCAGCTCTACCGGATCACCGGCATCGCGGTGATTGAGGAATTTCACCCCTTTAACCACTCGCCCTGCTTTCACATCGAGGCAGGGGATGATACGTCGTGTCAGCATATGTCACCTTTTCTTCCAGTTACTGGTATTACTTCGGCCGAACCTGCCCACGCCGACCACGCTCTTCAACCGGTGTTGTTGTCGCCGCTTCAGTCACCTGCTTGTTCTGCACTTCATCAATCAACAACTGGGTTGCCCGCACTCCCCAGAGAGCGAGGAATGATACGCTGAAGAGGAGAAATGGGACAATAAGCACCAGACTGCTCACCACTAAGATGATCCCCATTAAGAGCATCGTAACCAGGGTATACAACGGTCGCATAAGGATGAGCAGGAGGGCATTACGGGCAATCTGCCGTAATGAAGGTTGATCGAGCAGAACCATCAGTGGGAAAGCATAGATAATGAGTGCTGACCAGAGCATAAACAGGTAGAGAAAAAAGCCAATCAGCACACCTCCAAGCAAGCCGGGAACACCAGAATAGAACGCCAGATTCCACAAAATCAAGGCTAGACCGGCCATCCAGCTTCCGTACAGACGCCAGGCAGGCAGGGCATACGCCCGCATCCCGGCAAAAAAGTCGGTTAGCTTGCAGGCCCTACCTTCTATGATCCGCTTGCTCAAAGCGTACAGGCCGGCAAAGGCCGGCGCTGCGGGTAATACACCAGCCAATGCTGCTGCCGCTGCCGGTAGCGCGGCATTACTCACCATCGCGACGTAAGCAACACTGAAAAGGGGCACACTCAGCGCTGCCCAGATAATGTTGGCAAAGGTAAGTAGGAGGAACTCGTCGAACAGGTCACGCAGAGCACTCCAGAATACGCGAAACGGTGCTGTTATTGCTGATGTACTGATGATTGGACGTTGGTTATCCATACCAAAACCATGATAACCCAGACGGCGAGGTATAAACGCTGGGGAGGCAGATAACACGTAAGCGTTACAACTACCGTGATCCTGGGCAGCTATCGGGTAAGCTGTTCTCTAGCCGAATATGAGGGGCAGGTTTCAGAGCCTAACCCCTCTTGCGTGTGAGATATTCTTCTCAATTATACCTGAAGTCGTTCCTTCTATGGCGCATCCTCGGCCCACAGTACCACAACACGTCGTTCATCAAATGCAAACAAACCATGATCTAACGGCGCCTCACTGAGTGAACGCCACCCCACCACTTCATTCCCGTGAATGTCGTAGACGGCAAAACCACCGCTCACTGCACCGTTTGTGAAAAAGCGTGCTCTAGCATCGAGCAGCGCCAGGACCCGTCTGGCTAGCTCGGTTGCCTGTGCTTCGGGAACAATCTCATCAGGATACGCCAGATCATGAGCAATAATATGGGTTGCAATCTTGAGTGCAATCCGTCGCGGTATCTCGATCCAATGTTTACCAAGCGGCTGAAAATCAAGTTCACGCGCTACTGCATCGAGAACGGTGTACGGATCAGATGGTGGCCGGTACAACCGAAAAGCAGCTCCGATGAGCGGATAACTCGCGGCGCGGGCCGTTTCGATAGCTACCCATAGCCCTTCGATTTCCGGATCGGTCTCAAGGCTTATTATTGATTGCGCCATAATACCTCACTTCGTTAGAACCTGTTACAAGTGCAATAATAGCAAATTCGGGCGCTATGGTAACAGTCGCCGTGCAGTGAATGTTGGTGACAGTGGTATGATTGAAAGAGTAGGGAATAACCGAACACCGCGATGAGTGTTTGCAAAGAGGAGATGCCACTTCATGAACGAACCTACTACCGCCACTCTTGATCGGTTGTGCGCTAACGCGATACGGGCGTTGGCTATTGACGCAGTCCAACAGGCGAATAGTGGGCATCCCGGTATGCCGCTGGGAATGGCAGATGCTGCCTATGTGCTCTGGACGCGCTTTCTCAAGCATAATCCAAGTGATCCGCACTGGCCAAACCGTGATCGGTTCGTCCTTTCTGCCGGCCATGGGTCAATGCTGCTGTATGCGTTACTTCACCTCACCGGCTACGATCTCTCGCTCGACGACCTGAAGCAGTTTCGGCAATGGGGCAGTCGAACGCCCGGTCATCCCGAATACCACGAAACACCTGGTGTTGAAATGACGACCGGTCCGCTTGGGCAGGGCTTTGCCACCGCCGTCGGGATGGCCATTGCCGAACGCTGGCTCGCAACCAAATTCAATCGCGCCGGGTTTCCCATCGTTGATCATTACACCTACGTTATCGCCAGTGATGGCGATTTGATGGAAGGGATTTCGCACGAAGCAGCCAGCCTGGCCGGGCATTTGCGGTTAGGCAAGCTGATCGTCCTGTACGATAGCAACGATATTTCTCTGGTTGGACCAACCAAACTATCCTGGAGCGAAAGCGTCGCCGACCGGTTTGCCGCCTATGGCTGGCAGGTCTTGTATGCCGATGGTCATACGATGTCGTCGGTTGCCCTAGCGCTGGCAGAAGCGATCGCCGATGACCAACGCCCATCGCTCATTATTACCCGTACCATTATTGGGTATGCAAGCCCGCGCGCAGGGAGTCATAAGGCGCACGGTGAACCACTAGGCGTCGAAGGTGTCAAAGCGACCAAAGAGGCATTAGGATGGCCAACAGAACCATCCTTCTACGTACCACCTGAAGTCTACGAACATATGCATCTGGCCGTAGAGGTCGGTGAAGCGCGTCAGCGTGAATGGGAGGCGATGCTGAACCGTTACCGGGCTTCATACCCTGATCTGGCGGCTGAATGGGATCTGCTGCAACAAGGTGGACTGCCGGCGAACTGGCAAGCAGCGTTGCCGGTCTTTCCGCCTGATCCGAAAGCAAAAGGCACGCGGGTTGCGTCAGGGGCGGTGTTGCAAGCGCTGGCGCCCATCCTTCCCGGTCTCCTCGGTGGTTCAGCCGATCTTCACACCTCGGATTTTACCTATCTCGAGGGCTATGGCTCGATCAGCGGCGAAGACTTTCGTGCTCGCAACCTACATTTCGGTGTTCGAGAGCACGCCATGGGCGCTATTCTCAATGGCATGGCATTGCACGGCGGCATTATTCCGTATGGTGGAACCTTTCTCGTGTTCAGTGACTATATGCGCCCCGCTATTCGTTTGGCGGCGCTGATGAAATTACGGGTCATCTATGTCTTCACCCACGATAGTATTGGTGTTGGTGAAGATGGGCCAACCCATCAGCCGGTCGAGCATTTAGTTGCATTGCGCGCTATTCCTAATGTATTGGTTGTGCGTCCAGCAGATGCAAATGAGGTAGCAATGGCCTGGCGCTTAGCCCTTCAGCGGACCGATGGGCCAACCGCGATTATTCTGTCGCGCCAGAATGTGCCGACCCTCGACCGTAGCAAGCTGAGTGCTGCCGAAGGTGTGCTTCGTGGAGGGTATATCTTGCGTGATGCTGTTTCAGCACAGGCGTTGATCATTGCAACCGGTTCAGAAGTAGCACTGGCTCTTGCCGCTGCCGATCAACTCGAAGCGGAAGGGATTGCGGTACGGGTCGTGAGTATGCCCTGCCGTGAACTCTTCGATCAGCAAGAGGCATGGTATCGCGAGAAGGTGCTTCCCTCATCGATACCAGTACGGGTAGCGATTGAAGCCGGACGGTCTATCGGTTGGGAACGCTATGTCGGTTGTGAAGGGACGATTATCGGCGTGGATCGTTTTGGGGCATCGGCGCCGTTCCAACGCATCTATACTGAGTTTGGTCTGACTGTTGAACGGATTGTTGCCGTTGTGAAGCAACGTCTCTCGGCTACAGCTTGATAGTCTGTGCAACCCATGAGCATCACTGCCGCCCTCCTTCCGCCTCAATATTAGCAGCGGAAGGGGGGAACTTCTTTTACCTTCCCTTGTTCAGGATTGAGATGAGTTCGAGTGTCGCCTGTCGTGCGCACCTGATAAGGAGGTATCCGAAACCGTTCGTCTGCTTGTAACAATTTTGTCACATTCTTCGCAACGAGCCATTCATTCTCCCTACACCTGCTAACGGTATGCTCATACCGAGTACATTCCCATTAGCGTTACATCCTGTGCTCTACAGCCCTGTATAAGCTCGCAACGGAAGGAAGGTTATGCGATTCCTGTCTACCATCACATTGCTGGTCGCACTTGGAGTAATGCTTGGAACGATGCCAGAGATCGGTAATGCGCAGCGATCCGACAAGCCGATGTCGTCAGAAGGTTCATTTCCGGGTGGCAATCGCACGCTGAATAGTGTGATTGGTGACAATGATCAACG